>Ga0182741_1002867_pt1 | contig 19283 bp, 20 predicted proteins | sample eDN5th37CBELigOP_FD_128874 | JGI IMG/M metagenome (GOLD analysis project Ga0182741, IMG submission 128874) | Enriched Organic Plus compost microbial communities from Emeryville, California, USA - eDNA 5th pass 37_C BE-Lig OP (version 2) (version 2) ... | reverse complement strand
TCCGCGCCGGGCGAATACACCCACGCGGCCTGCGGATCGCGGATGTGCGCGCGCTGCTCCTCGGGCGTCGCGTACTCGCCGTACTGCGGACGCGGACGCTCGTCGCGGCGCGAGGCGTCGGTCACGAGCGGCTCCGTCCGCCGAGCGCGCGCTCGTCGCGCCGGCCCGACTGATCCTGGCGCAGCTCCTTGGGCAGCGAGAAGATGAGGTCCTCCTCGGCGGTGCGCACCTCTTCGACGTCGGCGTAGCCGGCGCCTGCCAGCTCTGCGAGCACGTCCTGCACGAGCACCTCCGGCACGGATGCGCCGCTGGTCACACCGACCGTCTCGACGCCGTCGAGCCACTCCTGCTGCACCTCGTCGGCGTAGTCCACGCGGTACGCGGCCTTCGCGCCGTTCTCGAGCGCGACCTCGACGAGCCGCACGCTGTTCGACGAGTTCGCCGATCCCACGACGATGACGAGGTCCGCCTCGTGCGCGACCTTCTTGATCGCGACCTGGCGGTTCTGGGTCGCGTAGCAGATGTCGTCGGACGGCGGATCCTGAAGGTGCGGGAAGCGGGCCCGCAGACGCCGCACCGTCTCCATCGTCTCGTCGACCGACAGTGTCGTCTGCGACAGCCAGACGACCTTCGACGGGTCGCGCACTTCGACGGTGTCGGCCTCGTCGGGCGAGTTCACGATGGTCACGTGGTCGGGCGCCTCGCCGGCGGTGCCCTCGACCTCTTCGTGGCCGAGGTGGCCGATCAGGAGGATCTGGTGGTCGTCGCGGGCGAAGCGCACGGCCTCGCGGTGCACCTTGGTCACAAGCGGGCAGGTCGCGTCGATGGCCTGAAGGCCGCGATCGGATGCCGCGGCGACGACCGCGGGCGAGACGCCATGCGCACTGAACACGACGTGCGCGCCTCGGGGCACCTCGTCGACCTCGTCGACGAAGATCGCGCCCTTCGCCTCGAGCTCGGTCACCACGTGGATGTTGTGCACGATCTGCTTGCGCACGTAGACCGGTGCGCCGAAGCGCTCCAACGCCTTCTCCACAGCGATGACGGCGCGGTCGACACCGGCGCAGTATCCCCGCGGAGAGGCCAGCAGCACCCTCTTGCGACCGGCCACCGGGATATCCTTGAGGCGCTCCCGCCGCCGCGGAACGCGGGGAACGGGCATCCGTACGGCCTGAGAAGTCACCCCTCGAGTCTACGTGGCGGGCCCTGTGCACCGGCCGAGCGCCCCCGCGAACACCCGCACGTCCGAGAGGATCGCATGACGACGTTCCAGCCCCCCGGGTCGAACGGCCGCGGCGGCCCCGCGTTCGCCGCGCAGCAGGTTCCCGGCGAGGCGCCCCCGCCCGACTCCGTGCACCCGCGCGATTCGACTCCGCAGGCGCCGACGTCGGTCTCTCGGCTCAACGAGACGATCCGCAGCTTCATCGACGGATGGGGCTCGGTGTGGGTCGAGGGTGAGATCACGTCGTGGAACGTGCGCGCGGGCACCGTGTACGGCGGGCTCAAAGACCTCGGCACCGAGGCGGCCATCCAGTTCCGCATTTGGTCCAGCACGCGCCAGCGCCTTCCCGGCGACCTCAAGGTGGGCGACCACGTGATCGCGTGCGTCAAGGCCGACTACTACCCGAAGACGGGCGCGTTCAGCTTCGCGGTGTCGTCGATGCGGCACGTCGGGCTCGGCGACCAGCTCGAGCGGTTGGAGCGACTGCGCGTCCAGCTCCGCAGCGAGGGGCTCTTCGACCCCGCGCGCAAGCGGCCGATCCCGTTCCTGCCGCACGTCATCGGACTCATCACCGGCGAGAACTCGGATGCTGAGAAAGACGTGCGCCGCAACGCCGAGCTGCGCTGGCCCCAGGTGACCTTCCGCACCAAGTACGCGGCGGTGCAGGGCGACCGGTGCGTGCCCGAGACGATCGCGGCGCTCAAGGCGCTCGATGCGGCGCCCGACGTCGACGTCATCATCATCGCGCGAGGCGGCGGCGACCCGCAGACCCTCCTGGGCTTCAGCGACGAGAGACTCGTGCGCGCGGTCGCCGCGGCGCAGACACCCGTCGTCAGCGCGATCGGCCACGAGAACGACCATCCGCTGCTCGACGACGTCGCCGACCTGCGCGCATCGACGCCGACGGATGCCGCGAAGCGCGTCGTCCCCGACGTGGCCGAGCAGCGTGCGCTCGTCGCGCAGCTGCGCTCACGCATGACGACACGGCTCACGCAGCGCCTCTCGCACGACATCGCGCAGCTCGAGCAGCTGCGATCACGCCCCGTGCTGCGTTCGCCCGAGTCGATGCTCGACTCGCGTGCGCAGCAGCTGTGGATGCACACCTCGCGCGGACGCGAGATCATCGAGCGCCGCCTGTCGCACGAAGGCCGCGCGACCGCCGAGCTGCGCGCGACGCTGCGCGCCCTCTCCCCCGCCGCGACGCTCGCACGCGGCTACGCGATCGCCCACCTGCCGGACGGCGACATCGTGCGCGCCGCGGAACAGGCCCCGGCCGGGTCGACCGTCCTCGTGCGCGTCGGCCGCGGGTCGTTCTCGGCCCGCTCCGACGGCCCGATCGATGAGGACGACGGCGACCCCGCCCGGCCGGGCGCCGCGGAGCGGGAACCTAGGATGGAAGCATGACCGCGCCGAACGAGAACGTCGACGTGTCCGGGCTCTCCTTCGAGCAGGCCCGCGACGAGCTCGTGCGCGTCGTGCACGAGCTCGAGCAGGGCGCTCCGACGCTCGAGCAGTCCCTCGCCCTGTGGGAGCGCGGCGAGGCGCTCGCCGCGCGGTGCGAGGAGTGGCTCGTCGGAGCGAAGCGCCGGCTCGACGCCGCCCGCGCGTCGGCCGAGACGGGCCCGGGAACGGGGTCGTGATGGCCAGGCAGCCGCGCGTCGTCGCCGAGCTCGGGCGCCCCGAGACGCCCGAAGAAGCGGCCGAGCGCAAGGCCGCGCATTCGGCCGCGTACCGTTCGAGCCAGAACGTCCGCAATCTCATCGCCGCGCTCATCGTGACGCTCGGCGTCGTGCTCGTCGTCGTCTTCGCGGTGCCGCGCGGAACTCCCGCTCCCCAGGACGACATCGATGTCGCCGCGCTGGCCGAGCGCATCTCCGCAAGCGAGGGCCGTACGCTGGTCGTACCGGGCGTCCCCGACGAATGGCGCGTCAACGTCGCACGCGTCGAAGGCGACACGACTCGCGCGTGGACGATCGTCTACGTGCCGGGCGAGGAGCAGGGCTTCGTCCGCGTCGCACAGGGATTCGACGCCGACCCCGCCTGGACCACGCGCGTGCTGCGCGGTGCAGACGCCGACGAGACCGTGACGCTCGACGGCGTCGAGTGGACGCGGTACGACATCGCCGACCCCGAAGCCGCTGGCAACGTGACGAGGGCGCTCAGCGCCGAGGCCGGCGCGGACGTCGTGCTCGTGTACGGCAACGCGCCAGACGCAGACATCGAGCGGACCGCAGAGTCCGTCTCCGGACAGGTGCGCGAGCTTCGGGAGGCCGCAGAGTGATCGACGAGCGGCCGACACCCCGCAAGGTGTGGGACGAGATGCGGCGCGGCAACGCCCGCTTCGTGAACGGCGAGCCGCGGCATCCGCGTCAGGACGTCGATCGCCGCCACGAGCTCGCGCATCACCAGCGACCGCGCGCCGCCCTGTTCGGCTGCGCCGACTCGCGCCTCGCGGCCGAGATCATCTTCGACAAGGGACTCGGCGACCTGTTCGTGGTGCGCAACGCCGGTCAGGTCGTGTCCGATTCGGTCGTCGGCAGCCTCGAGTACGCGGTGGCGGTGCTCGAAGTGCCACTCATCGTCGTGCTCGGCCACGACGAGTGCGGTGCCGTCGCGGCGGCGATCGAGAGCACGAATCCGGATGCCGCGCCCCTCCCGCCGCACATCTGGAGGCTCATCGCGCCGATCGTCCCCGCCGTGCGCCGCGTGCAGCGGGAGCTCTCGAAGGCGGGGCAGCCGGTCGACGAGATCGACGCCGAGCACGTCGGGCGCGAGCACCTGCGCGACACCGTGGCCGAGCTGCTGCACTCGTCCGAGCTCATCAGCGACGCGATCGCCGAGGGCCGCCTCGCGATCGTCGGGGCGAACTACCGACTCGAAGAGGGCACAGCGGTGCCCGACATCATCGTGGGGCCCGCGGACGCGGAGCCCCTCGCATCCTGAACACCGGAGGAACGACGAAGTGACCGACATCGAGTACCGCATCGAGCACGACACGATGGGCGAGGTGCGCGTGCCCAAGGACGCCCTGTACGCCGCGCAGACGCAGCGTGCCGTGGAGAACTTCCCGATCTCGGGCGACCCGCTCGAGCCGGCGCAGATCGTCGCCCTCGCGCGCATCAAGAAGGCCGCGGCCCAGGCCAACAAGGAGCTCGGCACCCTCGACGGAGACGTCGCCGATGCGATCGTGCGCGCCGCCGACCGCATCATCGCGGGCGAGTTCGCCGACCAGTTCCCGATCGACGTCTACCAGACCGGCAGCGGCACCTCGTCGAACATGAACATGAACGAGGTCCTCGCGACGCTCGCGACGCAGGACCTCGGTCGCGCCGTGCACCCGAACGACCACGTGAACGCGTCGCAGTCGTCCAACGACGTGTTCCCCACGTCCGTCCACATCGCCGTCACGCAGGAGCTCATCGACGACCTCATCCCGGCGCTCGACCACCTCGCGGTCTCGCTCGAGAAGAAGGCCGACGAGTGGAAGGACGTCGTCAAGTCCGGCCGAACCCACCTCATGGACGCGACGCCGGTCACGCTCGGCCAGGAGTTCGGGGGCTACGCACGCCAGATCCGCCTCGGCATCGAGCGGGTGCAGGCGGTCATCCCGCGCGTCGCGGAGGTCCCCCTCGGCGGCACCGCCGTCGGAACGGGCATCAACACGCCGCTGGGCTTCCCGCAGAAGGTGCTCGAGTTCATCGTCGCCGACACCGAGCTGCCCATCACCGAGGCGAAGGACCACTTCGAGGCGCAGGCGAACCGCGACGCACTCGTCGAGGCTTCCGGCGCCCTGCGCACCATCGCCGTGTCGCTCACCAAGATCAACAACGACCTGCGCTGGATGGGATCGGGCCCGAACACGGGCCTCGGCGAGCTGCGCATCCCCGACCTGCAGCCCGGCTCGTCGATCATGCCCGGCAAGGTCAACCCGGTCGTCCCGGAGGCCGTGCTCATGGTGTGCGCGCGCGTCATCGGCAACGACGCGACGATCGCGTGGGGAGGCGCATCCGGCCTCTTCGAGCTCAACGTGGCGATCCCGGTCATGGGCACCGCGCTCCTCGAGTCGATCGAGCTGCTCGCCAATGCGTCGCGCCTGCTCGCCGACAAGACGATCGACGGCCTCGAGGCGAACGTCGAGCGCGCGGCGGCCTACGCCGGCATGTCGCCGTCGATCGTGACGCCGCTGAACAAGGTCATCGGCTACGAGGCGGCCGCGAAGATCGCGAAGCACGCCGTCGCGAACGGCATCACCATCCGGGAGGCCGTCATCGATCTCGGGTACGTGGATCGTGGCGAGATCACCCTCGAGCAGCTCGATGAGAAGCTCGATCTGCTGTCGATGACACGCGCCGGCTGAATCGGATGCCGCTGTGGGCCCCCTGGCGCGATAATCAGGGGGTGAGCCGCACTCCCCGCCCGATCTCGGCTCGCGCCCGCATCCTGGGTGCGATCCTCGCGGTTGCGTGCGTGGGTCTGGCGATCGTCGGGAGCGTGACATTCCTCGTGCAGCGCGAGAACGTCATCCACGAGATCGACAGCCGACTGAGGTCCCAGGTCGATCAACTGAAGATCATCAGCGGCGACACCGCGGATGCAGGTGGCGAGGCGCCCGCGGGGTCCGCATCCACCGCACGCGAGACGATCGACATCGACGAGTTCGACAGCGTCGTGGAGTTCATGCGGGCGGCGGTCGGACGCCTTGTGCCGGCCCGCAACGAGGGCGGTCTCGGAGTCATCGACGGCGAGCCGCGGTTCCGGCCGACGACGCTCTCGGGCTTCGACATCTCGGAGAACGAGACGCTCATCGAGCGCGCCGTCGCCGAGGCGCAGACCAGCCGTGACGGCGTCCTGGGAACGGCTGTCACGGATGCGGGTTCGCTGCGCTATATCGCGATCCCGGTCGAGAAGGAGGGCGACGACTCGCAGGGCGTGTACATCCGAGCGGTCGACCTCGCAGCTGAGCTGCAGCCGGTCACGATCGCGATCATGACGTACTGGATCGCGGCGATCGCCGTGCTCGCGGCCGTCGGGGTCGTGGGCTGGTTCGTCGCGGGCCGCCTGCTGTCTCCGATCCGTCAGCTCCGCGACGCGGCCGACGCCATCACGATCAGCGACCTGTCGCCGCGACTTCCCACGCAGGGCAACGACGACATCGCCGACCTCACGCGCACGGTGAACTCGATGCTCGATCGCCTTGAAGGTTCCGTCGACGTGCAGCGGCAGCTGCTCGACGACGTGCGACACGAGCTCAAGACGCCGATCACGATCGTGCGCGGGCATCTCGAGATGATGGACCCGCGCAACGTGGCCGATGTCGAGAGCACGCGTGCGATCGGCATGGCCGAGCTCGACCGCATGACGCGCCTCGTCGAGGACATCGACCTGCTCGCGGCGGTCGAGGGCGACGCCTTCGACATGAAGGAGGTCGACCTCGCGGCGCTGACCGCCCGCATCGGCGAACTCGTCGCAGTGATCCCGGGCCACGAGTGGCGGGTCGAGGCGTGCGCCGAAGGCCACGTCATGGGAGACCAGGACCGACTCCTGCAAGCGTGGCTCCAGCTGGCAGACAATGCGGCGAAGTACACGCCCGAGGGGTCACCGATCGAGATCGGAAGCGCGCTCGACGACACCGAGGCGCGACTGTGGGTGCGTGACCACGGGCCGGGCATCCCGCCGGCCGCGCGGCACCGCATCTTCCGCAGGTTCGACCGCGCCCACGGCAAGCGCTCGGTCGGCGGGTCTGGCCTCGGGCTCGCGATCGTCGACGCGATCACGAAGGCGCACAACGGTCAGTGCGTCGTCACCGACACGCCGGGAGGCGGCGCTACATTCACGATCGGGCTGCCGTTGCCGACCGCCGGGCTTCCGGCGCCCGTCCGCGCCGGCGACGTCGTGCTGCAGAGGGAGGCATCCGGATGACGACGATCCTCATCGTGGAGGACGAACCGCGGATCGCCGCGTTCGTGAGCCGCGGGCTGGAGTCGGCGGGGTACCAGACGACCATCGTCGACGACGGTCCGGAGGCGCTGGAGGTCGTCCTGCGCGGCGAGGCCGACCTGGTGCTCCTCGATGTGGGGTTGCCCACGATGGACGGCTTCGAGGTGCTGCGGAACCTGCGCGGACAGGGTTCGACCATCCCCGTGATCATGCTGACCGCGCGCTCCAGCACGCGAGACACCGTGGAGGGCCTCGACTCGGGTGCGAACGACTACGTGTCGAAGCCGTTCACGTTCGACGAGCTGCTCGCGCGCGTGCGCTCACGCCTGCGCGAGACAGCGGGAGCCCAGCCGACGACGCTCACACACGGCGATGTCGTCCTCGACATCCTCGCGCGCCGCGCGACGGTGGGCGGCCGCGAGGTCGACCTCTCGGCGCGGGAGTTCTCGCTCGCGGAGCAGTTCCTGCGCAATCCGGGTCAGGTGCTCACGCGCGAGCAGTTGCTCAGCCGCGTGTGGGGACTGGACTTCGATCCGGGCTCGAACGTCGTCGACGTCTACGTGCGCTACCTGCGCGGCAAGCTCGGGCCCGAGCACATCGCGACCGTGCGAGGTGTCGGCTACCGCTGGGAATGACGGATGCCGCTCGACCGCCCGGTCGTGCGGTGCGGGCCCTGCAACCCAACACGGGGCATGAGAAGGCCCCCGACGCTGGGGAACGCCGGGGGCCTGGGAAGGGCCGGGGCTGGGGAACACCGGCCGTCAATCGCGTCTGTCTGGGGAATAGCGCGATTGATCCTGTCTTGATCCGAGCCGCCGGTCATGACGGTCGTCGGATCGTCCGCCGTCTCCGGCGGAATCCTTGTTGTGATGCGAGCCGCCGAAGCCGGGGGGCGAGCCCCCGAAGCCGGGGTGCGAGCCGCCGAAGTGCTCTCCGTGACCGCGGTGACGCAGACGCTCGACGAAATCGCGCACGCGCGCCTCGTCCCACCCGCGCTCGCGGGCCCACTCACGCACGCGCTCCCACGAGCCCGTGCGCTGGACCTCGCGAACGAGTGCCTCCTCGTCGGAGACGCTCGGAGCCGCACGCTCCGCATCCGGGATCTGATCGGCCTGGGGCGCGACGGCGACGTCACGCGGCTCGGGTGCCGGTACCGTCACCGGCGTGCTCGTCGGCGCCGACGGACGGCTCACGACCGGCTTCGGCGTCGCATTCGCCTGCGACGGAACCACGATCGCCCCCTCCCCGATCGCCACGCCGGCCTCATCGGCGAGGGCCGCGGAGTGGGTCAGGGCGACAGCACAGGCGACAGCCACGCTCGCCGCGACGCTCATGGCGCCGCCGACGACGAACCGTGCCTGGGTCTGCATGTCCTTCTCCCCCGATCAGAAGGGCGCGGAGTATCCGTCCTCCTTCAATGTTCGCAGAGTCTCATGAGACAAGAAGGAGACTGCGATGAGACTCCTCTCATCGTTCAGAGGGCTTCGCCGCCCTCCAGGAGGTCCGTCACGAGCGCCGCGATCGCCGAGCGCTCCGACCGCACGAGGGTCACGTGACCGAACAGCTCATGACCCTTGAGGGTCTCGATCACCGACGCGACGCCGTCGTGGCGGCCGACGCGGAGGTTGTCGCGCTGTCCGACGTCGTGCGTGAGCACGACCCGCGAGTTCTGGCCTATGCGGCTGAGCACCGTGAGCAGGACGTTCCGCTCGAGCGACTGCGCTTCGTCGACGATCACGAACGCGTCGTGGAGCGACCGGCCGCGGATGTGCGTGAGCGGCAGCACCTCCAGCAGTCCGCGCGCGATGACCTCTTCGATGACATTCGCCGAGACGACGGACCCGAGGGTGTCGAAGACCGCCTGGGCCCAGGGGTTCATCTTCTCCTGCTGGTCGCCGGGGAGGTACCCGAGCTCCTGCCCGCCCACCGCGAACAGCGGCCGGAACACGACGACCCGCTTCTGCACCTGCCGCTCCAGGACCGCCTCGAGGCCGGCGCAGAGCGCGAGCGCGGACTTGCCCGTGCCCGCCCGACCGCCCAGCGACACGATCCCGACGTCCGGATCGAGGAGCAGGTCGATCGCGATGCGCTGCTCGGCGGAGCGCCCGTGCAGCCCGAAGACCTCGCGGTCGCCGCGCACGAGGCGGTATGCCCCGTCGCCCGTGACGCGTCCGAGCGCCGACCCGCGCTCCGAGTGGATGATGAGCCCCGTGTTGACCGGCAGGCCGCGCACGTCGTCGCTCGTTGCGACCTCGCTCTCGTACAGGTCGCTCACCTCGTCGCCCGAGATGTCGATCGTGGCGATGCCGGTCCAGCCGGAGTCCACCGCCTGCTCGGCGAGGTACTCCTCGGCCGTGATCCCCAACGACGCCGCCTTGACGCGCATGGGGAGGTCCTTGGAGACGATCGTGACGTCCCCGCCGTCCGCTGCGAGGTGCATCGCGACCGCGAGGATCCGCGAATCGTTGTCGGCGAGCCGGATGCCGGACGGCAGCACCGACGAGTCCGTGTTGTTGAGCTCGACCCGAAGTGTGCCGCCCTCGCCGACGGGCACCGGGAAGTCGAGGCGACCGTGCTCGATGCGCAGTTCGTCGAGGTACCGCAGCGCCTGGCGCGCGAAGTATCCGATCTCCGGGTCGTGACGCTTGCCCTCGAGCTCCGAGATCACCACGACGGGGATCACGACGCTGTGCTCCGCGAAGCGGAAGAGTGCGCGGGGATCGCTCAGCAGGACCGACGTGTCGAGCACGTAGGTGCGCAGGTCGTCCTGCTGTTCGATCGGCTCGTGCTCCGCCCGGTCGAGGCGGTCCCGCTGCTGGTGAGGTGCTCGTGAGGTCACAACCCGCTCCTGCCCCGGGCCTTCGCGGACCCGGCTGTCACGAGTCGACCGTCTGAGTCACGAGTCGCGATCCTTGGCGGCCGACTCGATCGGGTGCTCTACCCGATGCCTTGACCGTACGTCGCCGGAGCGACGGTTCCGGTCGGCGACACGCGGCGGATTTCTCACCACACGCGCGCGGACGAGAAGGCCGCGAGCGCGTCCCCGAACAGCCGCAGCGTGTCGGCGCCGGTGCCGACGTGGGGTGACACCCTGATGAGGCCCGCCCGCACGGTGACGGTGAGCCCGTGGTTCGCGAGAGACGCCGCGAGCGGTGCGGCGTCCTGGGCCGCCGGGGCGAGCGTCACGATGCCCGCGCGGTGCTCGGGCTCTCGAGGCGTGATCACCGGGATCTCGTACCGGTCGGCGAAGAAGAGCACGTCCCGCGTTCGCTCCGCGATCTCGCGCTCGATGACGTCGACGCCGACGTCGCGCACGTCGCGGAGCGCGGTGGCCAGTCGCGCGACGGCGAGGTGATCGGGCGCGCTGACGGTGAACGCGCGTGCGGACGCCGCAGACGGTGGCACGCCGGACGCGGTGGGCTCGCCTTCGGCTCCCGCGTGCCCCGACAGCACCGGCGCGATGCGCTCGAGGGCGCGCTCGCCGAACCACGCGAAGCCCGTGCCCCGGCCCGCCCGCAGCCACTTGTAGCCGTTCGCGCACACGACGTCGGCGGCGGCGTAGTCGGCGTCGACCACGCCGAAGCCTTGGATCGCGTCGACGATGAGCAGCCGGTCGCCGATCACTTCGCGCAGCGCCGTGAGGTCGGCACGGTACCCGGTGCGGTAGTCGACGAGGCTCACCGTGAGTGCGACCGTGTCGTCGGCGAGCGCCTCACGGACGACCTCGGGCGTGACGAAGCCCGTCTCGGGGTCGAGCCACTGCAGGTGCGCCCGGCCGAAGGCGTCCGCCGCTCGCGCGGCCGTCACCGTGATGCTCGGGAAGTCCTGGCGTGCGAGCATGACGCCGCCCTCGGCGATCCCGTACAGCGCGTGCATGAGACCGTACGTCGTGGACGGCTGGAGGGTGACGTGCGACGGATCGGTGCGAAGCACTTCGGCGAGCAGCTCGCGCGCCTCGGCCTCGTGCTCCATGACGAGGTCGATGCCGGTGCGACGACCCGAGCCGAGGAGTTCGGCGTCGGCATGGGCCTCGGATCGCACCGACGGCGACAGCGGCCCGAACCGCGCCCAATCCAGATAACCAGGCTCGCCGTCGAATGAGGCCTGATAGGACTCCAGATCCATCACGGACACATTCTGGCATGCGGCCGCCGCGCACATGCCCCTCGGGTTTCGCACACCGGGAGCCCCGGAATCCCGCGGATCTCGGCGCGCGTCAGCCCCCGTACCGACGGTCGCGCCGGGCGTAGTCCCGGATGGCGCGCAGGAAGTCCACCTCGCGCAGATCGGGCCCCAGTGCCTCGACGAAGTAGAACTCGCTGTGGGCGCTCTGCCACAGCAGGAAGTCGCTCAGCCGCTGCTCGCCGGAGGTGCGGATGACGAGGTCCGGATCGGGCAGCCCGCCCGTGTAGAGGTGCTCGCCGATCTGCTCGGGCGTGAGGCTCGCCGCGAGCTCCTCGAGCGAGCCGCCCTCCTCGTCGTGCTTGGCGATGATGCTGCGCACGGCGTCGTCGATCTCGCCGCGCCCGCCGTAGCCGACGGCGAGATTGACGTGCATGCCGGTGTTGTCGCGCGTGCGGTCCTGCGCCGCTTTCAGGACCGCGGCGAGCTCCTCGGGCAGCAGATCGGCGCGACCGACGTGCTGCACGCGGCGGTCGGTCCCCCGCGACAGCTCCTCGGCGAGCTCGGCGATGATCTCGATGAGGTCGGAGAGCTCCTTGGAGTCGCGCTTGGCGAGGTTGTCGTTCGACAGGAGGTACAGCGACACGACCTTGACCCCGACGGCGTCGCACCAGTCGAGGAACTCGCGCATCTTGGCGGCGCCTGCCCGATGCCCGTGCGCGGCGGATTCGTATCCGAGCTGGCGCGCCCAGCGCCGATTGCCGTCGATCATCATCGCGACGTGATGCGGCACGACCGCCGGCGTGAGACTTCGGCGCAGACGATTGATGTAGAGGCGATAGAGGGGTCCTCGCCCTTCGTTCGACCTCGTCGGTGCCACTCCCCTACGCTACCGCTCGCGCGCCGCGAGTGAAGGCTGGAACCCGGTTCCACGACACGCGACACCCGGTATGTTCCCGCTGCGGCATGCACGGGGCTCTAGCCTGGACGGATGAGCCGCCGCAAGCGACGAGTGATCCCGCCCGCCCCCGAGGTGCCGGTGCTCCCGCTCATGGACGCCGCCGCGGTCGACGCGGCACGGCCCGAGATCCGCCCCACGTGGCGCGGCTGGATCCACGCCGCGACGTTCCCCGTCGCCGTCGCCGGGGGAATCGTGCTCATCGCGCTCGCGCAGGGCGCGCCCGCGAAGTGGGCCTCGGCCGTCTTCATGGCGACGTCGCTCCTACTCTTCGGCAACTCCGCGCTGTACCACCGCTTCGACTGGAACCCCACGACCAAGGCGATCCTGAAGCGCATCGACCACGCGAACATCCTGCTGCTGATCGCGGGCACGTACACCCCGATCGCCGTGCTGGCCCTTCCGACGCAGAAGACGATCCTGCTGCTGTCGCTCGTGTGGGGCGGCGCGGTCCTCGGCATCCTCTTCCGCGTCTTCTGGATCCACGCGCCGCGCTGGCTCTACGTCGCGCTGTACCTCGTACTCGGGTGGGCCGCCGTCATGTACATCGTCGACCTGTTCGAGGCGAACGCGGCGATGATGCTCCTCGTGATCGTGGGCGGCGTGCTCTACACCGTCGGCGCCGTCGTGTATGCGACGAAGAAACCCAATCCGTGGCCCGGCCACTTCGGATTCCACGAGATCTTCCACGTGTGCACCGTCCTGGCGTTCCTGTGCCACTGGACGGCGTGCCTGCTCATCGCCCTCGACCCTGCGTACCACGCCGGCTGACGGCGCGCCGGGCAGGGCATCCACTCAGCCCGTGCGGTCGTCGCCCGCGGCATCCGTCGACTCGTCGTCGACCTCGGTCGCCCGCATCGCCGCGGCGGCCTGCTCCTGCGCGTCGAGCTGCTCGTTGATGTCGGCGCGGACGCGGCCTCGACGGATGCGGCGCATCATGTCCCACACGAGCAGGATCACCGCGATCGCGATGAACACGATGACCGCGAAGCCCCATGGCCCCGGTGTGACGAGGTCGGGGTCGACCTGGTCAGTCGGAGCGGGGGTCGCGGCGAGCGCGGCCAGCGGTCGAATCATGGTGTGTCCTCGTTCCGGCGCGGGAGCGCATAGCCTTGAAGTCCAGCCTAGTTCCGACGGGAAGCCATGACGACGCAGGACGTGCTCGACGACCGCTATGGCCGCACGCCGTCCCCGCGCCGCCGATGGACGATCGCCGGGGCCATCGTGCTCGGGGTCGTCGTCGTCGCCGCGATCGCGTGGATGGCGATCGCGGGCGCGGCCAACAGCGTCGAAGCACGCACGACGGCGTACCGCGTCGTCGACCGGCACTCCGTCGTCGTGAACTTCCAGCTCACCGCGCCGACCGGCCGCCCCATCGCATGCGCGATCGAGGCGCAGGACGAGCAGCACGGAATCGTGGGGTGGAAGGTCGTCGAGTACGAGGCATCCGACGAGCCCGGCCGCGCCTTCAGCGAGACCGTCCCGACGGTTGCACAGGCGACGACGGGTTTGGTCAACTCCTGCTGGGTGACGTAACCTGGAACCAACGTACGTCGATCGCGCCCTGGCCCGTGAGCCGGGGCGTTTGGCTTATCGACGTCACCCCCCGAACGAAGGAGACCGACGTGTCCACTGACGCACCGGTGACGTTCCTCACCCAGGATGCTTACGACCGCCTCGCTGCCGAGCTCGAGCACCTGTCGACCGTCGGCCGCGAAGAGATCGCCAAGCGCATCGAGGCCGCCCGAGAAGAGGGCGACCTCAAGGAGAACGGCGGCTACCACGCCGCCAAGGACGAGCAGGGCAAGCAGGAGGCGCGTATCCGCACCCTCCAGCAGCTCCTCAAGAACGCCAAGGTCGGCGACGCACCCGAGTCCAAGGGCATCGTCGAGCCCGGCACCGTCGTGACGGCCGTCGTCGCCGGCGGTGAAGAGGTGTTCCTCCTCGGCAACCGCGAGATCGCCTCGGGATCCGAGCTCGACGTCTACAGTGAGGCGTCGCCCCTCGGCGCGGCCATCATCGGCCTGAAGGAGGGCGACAAGACCTCCTACACCGCTCCCAACGGGCGCGAGATCTCGGTCGAGATCGTCAAGGTCGAGACCTACGCAGGCCAGTGACCCCGAAGGGTCGGTGCCGCCCGTGCGGCGCCGACCCTTCGCGTCTCAGTCGAGCACCACGGTCGGGGTGAAGCCGGCCTCTTCGAGCACGGCGATCACATGCGCGCGGTGCTCCTCGCCGCGCGTCTCGACGCTGAGCTGAAGGATCACTTCGCTGATCTGCAGCCCCTGGCCGTGGCGCGTGTGCAGCACCTCGATCACGTTCGCACCGGCGTGGGCGAGCAGCTCCGACACGCGCGCGAGCTGACCGGGCCGATCGGGCAGCGGGATCCGCAGCGTCATGTATCGACCGGATGCCGCAAGCCCGTGCGCCACGACGCGCTGCAGCAGCAGGGGATCGATGTTGCCGCCCGAGAGGATCGCCACCGCCGGCCCGGACGCCTCGATCCTGCCCGAGAGGATCCCCGCGACGCCCGCGGCGCCCGCCGGCTCGACGACCTGCTTCGCGCGCTCGAGGAGCGTCACGATCGCCCGCGCGATGTCGTCGTCGCTCACCGTGACGATGTCGTCGACGAGCTCGCGGATGATCTCGAACGGGATGTCGCCCGGCCGCGCGACCGCGATGCCGTCGGCGATCGTCGGCGTCGTCTCGACCAGGACCGGCTCGCCCGCCGCGAGCGACGGCGGGTAGGCGGCCGAGTTCGCGGCCTGCACGCCGATGATCCGAACGGATCTTCCGGATGCCGCTGCCCGCGCCTTCGCCGCAGCGGCGACCCCCGCGATGAGTCCGCCTCCGCCGACGCTCACGACGATCGTCTCGACGTCGGGGAGATCGTCCATGATCTCGAGTGCGAGCGTGCCCTGGCCCACGATGATGTCGCGATGGTCGAACGGCGGGATGAGCACCGCGCCGGTGCGCTCCGCGAACTCGGCCGCGAGTCGCAGCGGGGTCTCGACCGCCGTGCCCTCGAGCACGACGTCCGCCCCGTAGCCGCGTGTCGCCAGGAGTTTGGGCACCGGAACGCCCAGCGGCATGAAGATCGTCGCAGGGATGCCGAGCGCCTGCGCGGCGAACGCGACGCCCTGCGCGTGGTTGCCGGCCGAGGCCGCGACGACACCGCGCGCCCGCTCCTCGGGGGTCAGGCGCGAAAGCCGGTACATCGCGCCGCGGATCTTGAACGAGCCGGTGCGCTGCAGATTCTCGAGCTTGAGGTGGACGGGCACGCCCATGAGCTCGGTCAGGTGAAGGGACGCGTCCAGAGGCGTGTGCGAGACGACGCCCGCCAGCGATGCGGCGGCGTCCTCGAACTCCGCCAGGGTGGGCGTGGTCAAGCGGGCTTCCTCCTCGTGCGTGGGACCGTGCTCCAGATGAGATCCGCCGGCAACGGTCTCTCACCGGTCTGCCACGTTCGGCGCGAGAGGTTGACGGCGACGACGTTGATGAAGGCCGCGAGCGGCACCGCGAACAGCGCCCCGGGTATGCCCGCGATGAGCGCGCCGCCGGCGACCACGAGCACGACGGCGAGCGGATGCACCTTGACCGCGGAGCCCATGAGCAGGGGCTGGAGCACATGCCCTTCGAGCTGCTGAACGCCGAGGACCACCACGAGCATCCACAGTGCGATCCAGGGCCCGTTGTAGACGAGGGCGAGGAACACGGCGAGCGCTCCGGTCACGACCGCACCGACGATCGGAACGAACGCGCCGAGGAAGACGAGCACGCCGATCGGGATCGCCAGCGGGACGCCCAGCAGGAACGCGCCCAGCCCGATGCCGACGGCATCGATCGTCGCGACGAGCAGCTGGGTGCGCGCGTAGTTGACGACGGTGACCCAGCCCGCGCGCGCCGACGCATCCGCCGCCGGGCGGGCCTTGTGCGGGAAGAGCCGCAGGGTCCACCGCCAGATGCCCGGCCCGTCGGCGAGGAGCGTGAGCAGGATGAACAGGGCCAGCAGCGTGCCGGTGGCCACGTGTCCGACCGTCGAGCCGATCGCGAGGGCGCCCGACCACAGCAGTTCGGCCTGCTCCTGGATGAGTGCACCCGCCTGTGCGAGGAGGTCGTCGATCTGCTCGGCCGTCAAGTGCAGCGGTCCGTCGATGAGGTACTGCCGGAGCTGCTCGGTCGCCTCGATCGTGCGCGCCTGCACATCAGACCATTGGCGCGTGATCTGCCACACCGCAAGCCACAGCAGTCCGGTGACGACCGCCAGCGTTCCGACGACCGCGATGACGATCGCGAGCCATTTCGGCACGCGGTGGCGCAGCATCCACGAGAACGCCGGCCACAGGAGGGCCGTCACGAGGATCGCGATGAGCAGCGGCACGACCAGGAGACGCAGCTGGATCACGAGCCAGATGCCCACGCCGATCGCCGCGGCGACGACGAGGAAGCGCCAGGAGTACGCGGTCGCTATGCGCAGCCCGCGGGGTATGGTCGGCGACAGCTCTGTGGAAACCACCCGGCTGCGGTCGCGGATCGCGTCGAAGATCCCTCCGCGGGCCTTGTCGTCTGGGCCGCTCATCCCGCCAGTCTACGGGCGCACGGGCACGCCCCCGGCGCGTGAGACGCCGGAAGCCGTGTCGGAGCCGGGGTCTAGGCTGGCGCGGATGAACGGCTCCCTGAGCGCCTCCGAGGCGCGTCGCATCGCGCTCGCCGCGCAGGGCTTCACGCGCCCGCGTCCCGAGGCACCGGGCACGCGCCAGCTCAACACGACGCTGCGACGGATGCACACGCTGCAGATCGATTCGGTCAACGTCTTCGCGCGGTCGCACTACCTCCCGCTGTTCTCGCGGCTCGGCCCGTACGACCGGAAGGCGCTCGACCGGCTCCTGTTCTCCCGCCGGGTTCCCTACGTGGAGTACTTGGCTCACGTCGCGGCGTTCATCCCCGCAGAGGACTGGGGGCTGTTCCGGTTCCGCATGGATGACCTGCGCGCGAAGTACGGCGGCGACGACACGTGGTTCGCCCGCAATGGCGAGACGGTCGAGTGGGTCCGCTCCGAGCTCACCGCGCGCGGACCGCTGCGCCCCGCGCAGATCGAGCGTGACGCGAAGCGCCGGACACGCGGGCCGTGGTGGGACTGGGACGTCGTCAAGCAGGCGCTCGAGCACCTGTGGATGTTCGGCGAAGTCGCGATCGCCGGCCGCCGGGGGTTCGAGCGCACGTACGGCCTCGCCGCCGACGTGCTGCCCTCCGCCGCGCTCGAGACGTCGGTGCCGCGCGACGACGCGATCCGCGAGCTCGTGCGGCGCGCCGCACGGGCGTACGGGGTCGCCACGGCATCCGACATCGCCGACTACTGGCGCATCCGCGATCGTCCCCGCGTGGTCGCCTCGATCCGCGACCTCGTCGACGCGGGCGAGCTCACGCCGGTGACGATCGAAGGATGGACGACGGCCGGGCGCCCGGCCAAGGCGTGGCTCCACCGCGACGCGACCATTCCGCGCCGCGTCGATGCGACGGCGATCCTCACCCCTTTCGATCCGGTCGTGTGGTTCCGCGATCGCGCCGAGCGCCTCTTCGACTTCGAGTACCGCATCGAGATCTACACGCCCGCTCCGAAGCGGCGCTACGGCTACTACTCCCTGCCCGTGCTCGTGGGCGACGACCTCGTGGGCCGCGTCGATCTGAAGGCCGACCGCGCCTCGTCGACGCTGCTCGTCCAGTCGGCGTGGTGGGAGCACGGCGCGCCCGACCACGCGGCCGAGCGCCTCGCCGACGAGCTCCGCGCGGCGGCGCGGTGGCAGGACCTCGATTCGATCTCGGTCTCGCGGTGGGGCGATGCGACAGACGACCTCGCCGGGGTGCTTCCCGAGGCTTCGCGCCATGAGGCGGTGTCGCGAGCGGCGGTCGCGCTCGCACCCGATGAGCCGAGCGCTACCGTTGAGGCGTGAGACGAGGAGCCGTCATCGGCATCGCGGCCGGCGCGGTCGTCGCCGTCGCCGCGGGCTCGGCGGTGTGGTGGCTGCTCGCGCGGCCGACCGGTGCCTCCGGGCCCGAGGATGCTGCGCGCGAGTTCCTCGCGGCGCTCGAGGCGGGTGACGGTGCGCGGGCGATCGAGCTCGTCGACGATCCTCCGGCGGATGCGGCCGACATCGCCGCCGCCTACGGCGCGGCCGCCGCGACGCTCGAGTCCCCGGCGATCGAGAGCGTGACGGCCGGCGACGACGGCTCGGCGCGCGCCGACGTGAGGTTCGAGCTCGCGGACGACCCGCGCGACGCCGCATTCGGGCTCGTCGAGACTCCGGACGGCTGGCGGATCGACCCCGACGCCCTCGGCGCGCTCATGGCCACGACGACGATCGGGGACTCGACCGCCGTCGGCGACGTCGTCGTCCCGACGGGCGAGCCGTACCCGCTGCTCCCTGCGCAGTACGCGGTCGCGCCCGCGCCCCGCGGGCTGCTCGAGGGCGAGGCGACCGTCGTCGTGCTGCCCGGCGACACCGCGGACGCGGCGGTCGAGGCATCCGTCTCGCCTCAGACGACCGAGCGCGCGCAGACGCAGCTCGAGGAGTACGCACGCGCGTGTGCCGAGCCCGCCGACGCGGTGCCCGCCCACTGCGGCCTGCGCGTGCCATGGGCCGCGGATCTCGCGACCCTCGACTCGATCGCGTTCCGCATCGAACGGATGCCGCGGCTCGCGCTCTCCCCCGATGCGACGGCATTCGACGCGGCAGGGGGCGTGATCGTCGCGACCGCGACCGGAACGACGCGCGACGGGGCCACGGCGTCGTTCACCTACCGGGCCGACGATTGGACGCTTCGGGGCACCGTCTCGTTCGCGGGTGACGAGATGGTGCTCGCCGTCGGCTGATCACGCGACGGCGACGCCCTGCACCTCGAGTCCGAGCCACCGCGCGAGATCGCGGATCTCGGCCTGCACGCCTTCGGCGATGTCGGCCGTGAACGGCTCGTCTTCGTGGATCGCGTTGACGCGCAGCACACCCGCCTTGCGGTCGGCCTTCGCGTCGAGCTTTCCGACGAACC
>Ga0182741_1002866_pt1 | contig 19289 bp, 14 predicted proteins | sample eDN5th37CBELigOP_FD_128874 | JGI IMG/M metagenome (GOLD analysis project Ga0182741, IMG submission 128874) | Enriched Organic Plus compost microbial communities from Emeryville, California, USA - eDNA 5th pass 37_C BE-Lig OP (version 2) (version 2) ... | reverse complement strand
TGTTCTACAACGTGGCCGGTGGGCTGGCCTGGGTCTGGGGAATGCTCTTCACTGGCTACTTCCTGGGCCGCTACATACCGGGAATCGACGAGCACATTGATGTCGTCATCATCGTCGTGATCTTTCTCTCGCTCCTGCCGGGCATCATAAGTTGGTTGCGGCAACGCCGCGCGCCGACGATCACGCCCGACGGTACCGCGCCCTGAGCACGCGCACGACTCTACCGGAGGTTACAACATGGCATTCACACTTCCGCCGCTGCCTTACGGCTACGACGCTCTCGAGCCCAACATCGATGCCCGTACGATGGAGATCCATCACACGAAGCATCATCAGGGTTACGTCAACAACCTGAACGCCGCCATCGAGAAGGCGCCCGAGCTGCAGAGCAAGTCGCTCGAGGAGCTGCTGAAGAACCTGAGCGCCGTGCCGGAGAAGGTTCGCACCGCGGTCCGGAACAACGCCGGCGGCCACTGGAACCACTCGATGTTCTGGACGATCATGGCTCCCAACGCTGGTGGCGAGCCGACGGGCGACCTGGCCAAGGCGGTCGGCAAGGCGTTCGGCGACTTCGCGAAGTTCAAGGAGCAGTTCAATGCCGCCGCCTCCGGCCGCTTCGGTTCCGGCTGGGCCTGGCTGGTGAGCGACCCGGACGGGAGCCTCTCCATCGAGAGCACGCCGAACCAGGACAACCCGGTGATGGATGGCCGCTACCCGATCCTCGGCGTCGATGTCTGGGAGCACGCCTATTACCTCAAGTACCAGAACCGCCGCGCCGACTACCTCGCCGCCTGGTGGAACACGGTGAACTGGCCCGAAGTGGCGAAGCGGTACGAGGGAAGAAAGTAGGAAGAAGAAGGACACGAGAGACCGCGAAAGCGGGAGCGGCTCGTGGAGACTGGCGCCAGTCTCCACGAGCCGCTCCCGCTTTCGCGGTCCGCGCCTTACCTGTCCTCCATCGTACCCGACACCAGGTCATCGATTCCTCCATCGCCGGGCTGGTCGCGCACGTTGGCGACCGCCGGGTGTGTGGAGGACATGCGCGCGAGGATGGGAGGCGGGAGGAAGGTGGAGACCATCACCATCAGGGCGATGGCACTGAAGAGACCCACGTCGAGAGCGCCGGTGGTGAGGCCCATCTGCGCGAAGATCAGGCCGACCTCGCCGCGCGGGATCATCGATACGCCGATCATCGCCTTGTTCCCCTCGAACCACCAGGGCGCATAGCCGGCGACGAACTTGCCGAAGAGCGCCACCACTATGAGCGCGCCGCCCACGAGCGCCACCTGGCCGTCCAGCAGCGTGCGCAGGTCCACCGCCGCACCCACCGCAGCGAAGAAGATGGGCACGAAGAAGTGGCCTAGCGTGGTGACCTTCTCCTCGATCTCCCGACGCTGCGGAGTGCCGTGGAGCACGAGTCCCGCGGCGAAGGCGCCGATGATGGGCGCCGATCGGGCCTCGGCGGCCAGCCAGGCCAGGAGGAAGGCGAAGCCGAGCGCCAGGAGCCCGAGGGCTCCGGAGGTCTGCAGGCGGGCTACGATCCTGAAGAGCGGCGGGGCCAGCCGACCGCCTATCACGAGCGCGGCCACGATGAAGCCCACCGACACGGCGACGTTCACGCCGATGCCGCCGATGGAGACGCTCGCTCCGGCGACGAGGCCGCTCACCACGGCGAGGATGATCAGCCCGATGACGTCGTCCAGCACGGCGGCGCCGAGCACCACCTGGCCCTCGGGCGTATCGAGCTGACCGAGGTCGGAGAGGACGCGCGCGGAGATGCCGATCGATGTGGCCGTGAGCGCGGCGCCGCACACGATGGCCGGCACCACGGGCAGCCCGATCAGATGGGCCACCCAGTATCCCAGTGTGAACGGCACCACCACTCCCACTGCACCCACGACCAGCGCGGAGCTCCCCACTTCGAGCAGCTCTTCGAGGTTGGTGTGCAGGCCGATCTCGAAGAGCAGCACGATCACTCCGATCTCGGAGAACGCCGAGATGACCGGGTCGGCCGGATCGAGAACCCCGAGCACCGACACGCCCAGCACCACGCCCGCCAGCAGCTCGCCGAGCACCGCTGGCTGCCCGATCCGCTGCGCCACCTCGCCCAGCAGCTTCGTGGCGACGATGATCGCCACGAGCACCGAAAGGAGATGGGGTAGATCGTGCACTAGCTGGAGCCCCCGCGCGCCGCTTCCCTCATTCGCCCGCTACCCCTCCCCTTCGAGGTAGGTGTATCCCTCGAGCCCAGCCACGTAGTCGGCTATGAAGGCGTTGGCCTCCTGGCGCGTGAGATCGCGTGCGGCACTCACCTTCCGGCGGAAAGTGGCGAGCAGGTCGGAGGCGCGGAACTGCACGTACGCCAGCACTTCGGTGACCGTGTCTCCGTGCACGAGGTCAGTGACCGCGTAGCCGCCGCCGGACTCGAGGCGGATGTGGACCGCATTGGTGTCGCCGAAGAGGTTGTGCAGGTCGCCCAGGATCTCCTGGTAGGCACCGGTGAGGAAGATGCCGAGGATGTAGCGCTCGCCCTCGCGGAGCGGGTGCAGCTCGAGACTCGGCCGCCCCGACCGGCCGCCGGCGAAGCGGTCGATCTTGCCATCGGAATCGCAGGTCACGTCCTGCAGCGTGCCGCGGCGCACCGGCTCTTCATCGAGACGGTGAACGGGCATGATCGGAAAGATCTGATCGATGGCCCAACTGTCCGGGAGCGACTGGAAGACGCTGAAGTTGCAGAAGTAGCGGTCCACCAACTGGGCTTCGAGATCCTCGATGATGTCCACGTACTCTTCTCGGTCGCGCTGCGCGATGCGCGCCACCTCGTTGAGCGTGGCGTTGTACAGTTGCTCGCCCATGGCGCGGCCGCGGAGCGAGAGCACGCCGCTGTTGAAGAGCGCGTGCATCCGCTCCTTGAGGAAGGTCGCGTCGTGGTAGACCTCGCGGACGGACCTGTTCGAGACGGTCCGATAGCCCGCCTCGAGCTCGTGGAGGATGGCGTGGTCGTCGTCGGTCAGCACCGGAAGGTGCAGCTCCTGCTGCGACTCCACGTCGATCACGTCTATCAGGAGAAGCGCGTGGTGCGCGGTGAGCGCCCGCCCCGACTCCGAGATGATGTGGGGCATGGGGAGCCCGGCCTCGCGGCACGCTTCGCCCAGTGTGTAGACGATGTCGTTCGCGTACTCCTGCACGGAGTAGTTCACGCTGGCGGGAGTGGTGGAGCCCGAGCCGTCGTAGTCCACACCGAGCCCGCCGCCAACGTCCACGTGCGTGACGTTCACGCCGGCCGCGTGCAGCTCGGCGTAGAAGCGCGCCACCTCCTGGAGCCCGCCCTTGATGTAGCGGATGTCGGTGATCTGCGAGCCGAGGTGGAAGTGGATGAGCTTGAGCACGTCGAGCCGCCCCGCCTCGCGCAGCTTGTCTATGACCGTGACCAGCTCGCTCGACGTGAGCCCGAACTTCGACTTCTCTCCCCCACTCTCCGCCCAGCGGCCGAAGCCGCCCGAGAAGAGCTTGATCCTCACGCCCGCCGTCGGCACCACGCCCATCTCGTCGGCGACGCGCAGGAGCACGTCCAGCTCGCTCACCTGCTCGATGACGATGAAGACCTGGTGTCCGAGCTTCTGGCCCATGAGGGCGAGGCGCATGAACTCCTCGTCCTTGTAGCCGTTGCACACTATCATGTGCTCGGTGCTCTCGCTCAGCGCCAGCACCGCCTGCAGCTCAGGCTTGCTGCCGCACTCGAGCCCCACGCCGCACGACGCCCCGAAGCGGACGATCTCCTCCACCACGTGACGCTGCTGGTTGACCTTGATCGGATACACCAGCGTGTAGTCGCCCTCGTACTCGAACTCCTTGAGCGCGTTCCGGAAGCGCTGCGCGATCATCTCGATGCGCGAACGCAGGATGTCGGAGAAGCGCAGGAGCATGGGGAGCTTGACTCCCTGCTCGTCGAGATCCATCGCCAGCTCGTAGAGATCGAGCTCGCGCTCGGGGTGCGATTTGTCGGGGCGCACCACCACGTGCCCCTGCGCGTTCACGTCGAAGAAGCCGATCCCCCAGCTCTCCACATTGTAGAGGAGGCGGGAGTCCTCCGTGCTCCACGCAGGCGCGCGCTGCTCCTGCTCCTGATCAACGACTCTGGTAGCCATGGTCGCGAATTCTAGATGGTTGCGACAGGCAGCTGTAGGGGCGCGCGCGGCGAGCCTCGCTCCACACCGCTCACGGATACAGTCTGATCACTCGCCAACCTCCGTCCGCCCGTTCGTACACCAGACGCTCGTGGAGACGGAAGGCGCGGTTGCGCCAGAACTCGATTCGCCGGGGAACGACGCGAAAGCCGGACCAGTAGGACGGCCTGGGAACCGCGGCCTCCGCGAAGCGCTGCTCCATCTCGTGCACGCGAGCGTCCAGCTCGGCGTCGTTGGAGAGCGGCCTGCTCTGCTTCGACGCCCACGCGCCGATCTGGCTGAGGCGCGCGCGCGTGGCGAAGTAGGCATCGGCCTCCTCGGGGGCCACACGCTGCACCTCGCCCTCGATGCGCACCTGCCGCTCGAGAGTCTGCCAGTGGAAGCAGAGCGCCGCCTTCGGATGCGCGAGCAGCTCACGGCCTTTGCGGCTCTCGTAGTTGGTGTAGAAGACGAAGCCGCGTTCGTCCACCGCCTTCAGGAGAACGACCCGCAACGAGGGTTGGCCATCGTCGCCCACGGTGGCGAGCATCATCGCGGTCGGCTCGGGGAGGACCGAGCGGTCGACGGCTTCAGCTTCGGCGAGAAGCGCGCGGAAGCGTTCGATGGGGTCGGCGACGCACTCCTCGTCGCCGTCGGTCTCGTCTGCCATTCTTTCTCCTGGCATCTGGTGGTCGCGCTTCACGGGATCTCCGGGCGCGCGCGGAAGATAATCGGCCTCGGCTACGGCTCGATTCCCCTGCGTCCGAGCTCCTTCACGGCTTCGTCGTAGCCGTGCCGCGCGGCCATGCGGAACCAGCGAATGGCCTCTTCGTCGCTGCGGCGCACGCCGCGACCGTTGGCGTACATGAAGCCGACGTTGTACTCCGCTTGCGCGTTGCCGTTGGCCGCCGCCTGGCGGAACCACTTCATGGCTTCGACGTCGTCGCGCGGCACGCCCTTCCCGTTCCCGTAGAGGAAGCCGATGTAGTTCTGAGCCCACGCGTCGCCCTGGCCGGCCGCCTTGCGATACCAGGTGAGCGCCTCACCCATGTCGGACGCCACACCGTTCCCGGCCTCGTACGCCTTGCCGACCTTCACCTGCGCATCGCGGTCGCCGAGGAGCGCGGCCTTGCGATACCAGGAGACGGCGCGAGCGCCATCCTGCGCGACGCCGCGGCCGCTCTCGTACATGGCGCCGAGCTGGTAGGCGGCGTCACGGCTCCCCGACTCCGCGGCGGTGCGCAGCCACTCCGCCGCCCGGGCAGGATCACGCGGCACGCCCACGCCTCGGTCGTACATCACCCCGAGGTTGCGCTGCGCCGTCACCGTGCCGGCACGCGCCTCCTTCTCGCAGAGCGTGGCCGCCGACGCCCACTCCTTGGCGTCGAATGCATCCTGGCAGCTCCGTGGAGACTCTGCGGCGGCTGCTATCGCCGGCGGGCCTCCCTTCGCGGAAGCGCCCGATTTTGCCGCGGCGACCGTTCTGGTATTCGACGTCCGCGTGGGCGTCTCCTTCGCGTTCTTCGTTTTCGCGTCCGCGAGCGCGGCCAGCGACGGCATCCAGACGAGCGTCTGCCCCGGCTCGAGGGTGAGGCGCTCCGAGACGGACTCGTATCCGGGAGCGCTGGCGGCGAGGAGGTAGTCGCCCGGGAGCAGCGCCACCAGCTCGCCGGGGAGCGGTCCGCCGTCTATCGTGACGCGCGCGCCCGTGGGGAGCGCTCCGCCCACACGGATGAACGCCGAGTCGACCCGGGTCGCTCCGGCGCTGTCACGCGCTGGCGGCGCGGGCGCGGCCGCGACGCCCATCCCGCCAGAGCCGAGGCGCGCCTCGGTACCGTCGGGCTGCGACGCGCGCGCCTTCACGAAGGCCGCCAGTCCGATGACGGCGGCTATCACGAGGGCAGCTGGCGCCATCCACCAGCGCGGGGAGCGCTCCGGCGGCCGGGGCGGCAGCCGATCCTCCGGCGAAGCGAGATCGTCGGAGGGAAGGAGCACCTCCTGCGGAGCCGCCCGGTACGCCGTCGGCTGAGCGCGCGGAAGCGGCTCTGCCGCGTGCTCCGGGGCGGCTGGCGGCTCCGGCTGCCGCGCCGCGCCAGTGTACGGCGCCGCGGTGAGCGGCGTGAGCGTGTGCAGGATGCGCGCGGCGCGGGCGCCGTGGGGCCCTTCGCTCGCAGCGCGCGCCGGCGGCCCGAGCGCGACCACGCTCCCGGTGGCCAGCTCGCGCGCGAAGACTACGTCGCCCCCGCCCCCTCCCACTCCCGCCGTACCGGCGCGTGGTATGGAGCCGAGGATCTGAAAGCCTTCGGGGTGCGCCGCGCTCCCGCTCGGGAGCGAGCCAGCCGTGGAGCCAGCCAGGAGCGAATCGCCGGCGGCGAGGTCCATGCCGCAGGTGGCGCAGTAGCGCCCCCACCCCACCGTGGCTGCGCCGCACTCCGGGCAGGGCGAGCCCCCGCCCGGCATGGTGGCGCTCACCTCCTGGAGTACGCTGAGCACCGCGCCATCGCCGCTCTGTGCGGGATCGAGGCGCAGGATGACGAGGCGAGAGGAATCGAGCTCGCGCGCCAGATACGCGATCGTGCCCGCCGCCCCACGCCCCATCTCCCCGAGGATCTCGTATTGGCCCGCGACGGCGGCGAGCACCGCGCGCAGCGTGGCATCACCGGAACCACCATCGCCTCCGGACACCCCCGACATCACCCGGGTGCTACCGGTCTCTCGCAACATATGCGTCTCCAGCGGATGATACGGACTGTTGTCCTACAGTATCCGCGGAGCGCGGCGATGGAAAGTGCGGCTCGCGCGACTCGCTGCAGCGCCTGCGCCTATGGCTTCTGGAAGTCGGGCGGCTTGACGGTCATCGTCTTGCGGCCGAGCGAGTCGGCCTTCGCCCGCGCATTGTCGCCGATAGCGGAGGTGATCCGGTCCACGTTGATAGCCGGCATGGCTGGAGCCGGCGGCTCCTGCGCGGTGGCGGTGTCCGGCGCGGACGTGGCGGCCGAAGCGGCACCGCGCCTGGCCAGCGGCCTGGCCGGCGGCTTGGCCGGCGGGGCAGCCTCGGGCGATCCAGCCCGAGGCTCGCTCGCGGCGGGGAGCCGCTCGGTGCCCGCCGGAGGATCGTCGGAGTACGCCTCCGCCGGGGGCTTCTGCCGCTCGGGGGGATTCGTTCCGTACGACGGATCCGGGCTGGCCGTGAGCGCTCCCGCACCGGCGGCCGGCAACGCAGCCGGCCGCGGCACGCGCGCGTCGCCTCGCGCACTCGCGCCTCCCTCGGCCGGCAGCGGATCCAGCGCCGCACCAGCGGAAGTGGTCACGGGAGACGCGTTGAGGTAGAACCAGGCACCGCCCGCGCCGCCGGCGAGGACCACCGCCGCGATCGCGAAGCCGAGGTAGGAGCGCCTCCGGGTACGAACGCGCGCGTCGTTGTGCGATTCGCGGGGCGCAGTGGCGGGCTGGAGGAGCGGCCCGCGAACCTGACCGGTGACCGGCTCGCTCGCCGCGCCGGCTGCCGGGCGATCGGACGTTCGTTGGGCTGCCGGCTGCGGGTACTGCGCGACGAAGCGGGGCGTGGAGCGGCCGTGAGGCCCGGTGACATGCCGTGCGTTGGACGGAGCCGCCTTCGCCGCCCCACTAGCGCCCGCAGGCGAGGCGCCTGGCGAGGTCGTGGAAAAGGGACGCGGCACCGGCCGCCGGAGCGCCGGCGACGTGGGCGGCTCGATCCACGGCAGCGACGCCGAGCGTGTGGTGCGCGGGGGCGCCGTCGGAGCGGCCGGAGCTGCATGTGCGGACGTCGCCGCGGGTGGTGGTGCGGCCGCTTTCGCCGGCGCTTTCGCCGGCGCTTTCGCCGGCGCTTTCGCCGGCGCTTTCGCGGCGCTGGCGTGCTTCTCGGACGACCCGGCCGGAGCCGCCGGAGCCTGCGGCTCCTTCCCCTCTTCGGAACCGCCGCGAGCGGACACCGAGCCGCGAATGTCGGTGACGCGCTTGCGGAGCTGCTGCTCCTCCTCGAGGAGCCCGCGAGCCGCGAGCACGTCGGCCAGGGTTTCGAGACTGATGGCCACCGCCGGATCGCTAGCCTGGTGGATCCCTTCGCGGATCAGGAGTGCCCGGCGCGCGAGCTGCTCGGCGTCCTCGTACTGCTGCTCGGCGAGCCGCACCTTGGCCAGGCTGGTGAGGATGACGGCCACCTCGGGGTGGTGCGCGCCGAGCGACTCCTGCTTGATCGCGAGGAGACGCATGAGGAGCGGTGCCGCCGAGACGAAGTCGTTCCGCCGGAAGTAGAGCCGGGCCAGGCTATTGAGCGTGACGGCCACTTCGGGGTGCTTCTCACCGAGATGTCGCTCGCGGATGGCGAGCGCTCTCTTGAAGAGCGCCTCGGCCTGGTCGATCTCCTTCTGCAGATACTTGATCTGCGCCAGACTCGCGATGCTCGACGCGAGACGCACGTCGTCCTTGCCGAGCGAGTTCGCCTCGCGCATGGCGGCAATGAACTCCTGCTCGGCAGCGGCGTAGTGGCCCTGGCTGAAGAGCCGCCGGCCTGCTTCGTTATGGCTTTCCCAGCGCGTCTCTGCGGATTCGGTCATGCACGCTACCTCCCAACGCATGGACGCGGACGCGCGGGAGATAGTAACCGGCCGGTGCCAGCAGCCCGCCGGGCGGGGGTCGACGGCATGGCTGCGGGCGGTTCGGCAGCACGACGACCAACCAGATATCTATCGGCTTAACACCTTTGTAGCGTTACGATTAGCCACGAGATGCTCAGGTACATTAGCACATGACCAGCGAGCCGTGTTACGCCGTCAGGAGGCCCGAGCCGACCGGGCGTCGCGGAGGAGGATCCGCGCGTACACCAGGTGCGAGAGAATCACCGCAACGATCAGCAGTCCCACGGCTATCCAGGCGACCGTCGCCTCGGTCCGGTCTATCCCCGCGCCGTTCGGGAAGCTGAGGTAGACGAAGAACGCGAAGAACGCCGCCAGCGCGATGGACACCAGGACCGCGCCCGCGGCGGCGGACTTCTCGATCGTTTCCTTGTTCAGCGTGAGCATCAGCTTCTCCTGTCGTGGAGGGTGGTCGATGACGTGGGCTGCACGAGTCGTGCGAGCCGCGAGGCGCCGCCGCGGAGCGCCGCCGAGCGTCACGGCCGGTAGCTGAGCGCTATGTAGCCGCGAGTCTCGTGCTTGGTCGGCTTGCTGAGCGAGTAGCCCATGCCGCAGGTGAAGAGCGTGTTCGGGAAGCCGACCGACCAGAGCCCCTGGAAGTCGTACGTCCACTCGAGCCCCACCACGTGGTGCCAGTCGCGCAGCCGGTCGCCCACGCTCGCGCTCCAGAAATACGGCATGATCCCCTCCCCCGGAAGAGCTATGCGGTACGAGGCCGCGCGGCTCCCGAGCGCCAGCCCCGCCGGCAGCGCCGGCATGGCGACGCGTTGCGCGAGGAGCGCTGGATCGAAGAGCGGCGATACCGTGCCGCCCAGGGCGAAGCGTTCCACCAGTGGAGCATCGCCGCTCACCGCGCCGAACATGGCGTCGGCACGGATGCCGAGCTTCCCATGGCCGATCACCGCTCCGCCATTCACCACGCCGCGCGTCCACGATGATCCCGCCGTGCCGCCCGCTTCGCCGAGTATCCCCACGCTGGGCGCCAGCCTCCACTCCCTCCGCGTGAAGAGCGCGGCGCCCCGGTACTCCACGAATCCCATCGCGCGGTTCTCCCACGCGCTCCCCGCATTGGCCATCCGCCCCGCCGATGCGCCGGCGCTGATGCGGTGAACGTTGGTGAGGTTATCGCGCCGCAACTCCGCGCGCGCCACACCACCCCAGTAGTCGATGTCGAGCGCCGCGGGGGCCGCGAAGCCGCCGTGCTGCCTCGAAGGGTGATCCTCGGCGTAGAAGAACGAAGCGCCGACGAACGGCCGGGCACCGCGCCATACGGCACCGAGCGATGCACCGCGCCAGGTGCCGCGATCGCCGTAGCGCCCCTCGGCTACCCAACTGAGCCGGCCCACCGGGTCGGTGCCCGCGAGCGCCAGCCCCACGCTCTTTCCTTCGGCCGTCCAGGCGAATGCGGGAAGAACGCGCTGCACGCGCGGGCCGAGACCGTACGGGCGCGGCACGCCCGGCGAGGCGACCGCGAACGTGTCGCCCGGTACCGGTGGAATTCGCGTGGCCGGCTCGAGCCGCGGTTCGGCAAGGGCGCCGGCGAGCTCCGGGCGAACCACGTCGAGCGGCACAACGTTGAGATCCAGCCCCTTCGCATGCAGGCGGAGAAAGTAGACCGAGCCGTGCTCTCGGTCCACGTCCGGAGCGAGGGCCGCGCCCGTGGTGAGGGTGAGCGTTCGCGTCGCGCCGGTGGCTATGCTCACCACCTCGATGTTGGGAATGCCAGTGGCGTCGGAGGTGACCGCCAGCGCCGAGTCGCCCGCGAGGAACGACGGATCGTAGCGGTTGGCGCCGTCGTCGGGGTCCACGTAGCGCGGTGCCGCCTCCCCGCCACCGCTCGCATCGAGGAGCGCGACGCGCCACCGCCCGTCCCGCTGCACGGCGACGGCGATCGCGCTTCCATCACCGGAGTAGCGCGGACGGTCGTAGACGACTCGCGGCGATCCGTGCGCGATCACCGTCAGCGCGCCGGTGCGCAACTCCACGCGCACCACATCGCAGATGCCATCCGTGCACCGGTCGCCCACGGCGTACAGCCCGTCGGGCGAAGGGTCCGCGTGCCGGAGACCGGCTCCGTGGGTGAGCCGCCGCACGTCGCCCGTGTGGAAGTCCCAGGCGAAGAGGTCGGGTCGCATCGCGCCGTCGCCGCGCCCCACCATCCTCACGAGCAGGATCTCCGAGCCGCCGGGGATGAAGCGCGGCTCGTCGTACGGCACCCCACCGCTCGGATAGAGCACGGCCACCGCCTGCCTGGGGCGCGGCCTCCACTGGAGTGCCGGCACGTCCTCCGGGTCGGCACGGAGCATCCGCTCGCGCGCACGGATCGCGGCCGAATCCGGCGGCTCCTCGGCAGTCTTCCACACCACCACGCGCGACGGCTTCTCCCGCGCGCGCACCACGAGCGCCATGAGTCGGCCATCGGGAGAGAGCGCGGGCGCACCGGTGTTCCAGCTCAGTGCCTGCACCGTGCTCCCCACTCCCGAATCGGGCGCCGCGGCCAGCGCGCTGTCCAGCGCATCTTCCACCCGCAGCGCCTTCCCCGTCAGCTCGGCGGTGAAGCGGCCGTAGAGATCGGCCGGGTAGCCGGGGAAGACGCCGGCAAAGGCATCGTCGAAAGTTCGATTGGTGCGCGCGCTCATCCGGCGCCAGAGGTGCGCGAGACTGGAGTCGCTGCCGCGCTCCACGAGCCAGTCGAGGTACGCCGAGCCCACGAGATACGCCATCGATCCGCCCTGGAAGCGGCGGTCGGCGCTGAGCTGTCCGTAGGTGGGAAGCTTCCCCTCGAGCGCCCACTGCCTGAGGACCGCCGCGCGCCAGGCGCCGTGCGGCCGACCCGACCCGGTGAGGCGGCCCTCCACCCAGGTGGCGTACCCCTCGCTCACCCAGCGCGGCGACTTGGCCGCCACGGGCCCTATGCGGACGGGCGAGAGTTGCGCGAGGAAGCGTCGCAGCGGGTTGCGAGTGGGCCGCGTGAGGTGGGCGATGTGCGCGTACTCGTGCACCGAGAGCATCTCCGCCCAGCCGCGGCTGTCGGCGATTCCCGAGCGCGGCCCCGGGGGCGTGGGCCAGAAGAAGATCGCCGGCTCACGGATGAAGGGAACCGCGAAGCCGTTCGACTCGTTGCCGGGGTCTCCCACGATCACCGTGATGCGCGCGGTCGGCGCGCTCCCCACCAGCCGGCTCACCGCGTCGTGCACCGACTCGATTCGCGTGGCCATGTCGAGCGTCCACGCACCGGCCGTGGCCGGATAGACGATGTCGAAGTGCTCGGTCCGGAGGGTCTGCCAGTCGAGTTGCGGGATGGTGAGCCATTGAGCCCTGGCGGCGCTCGCGCTCGTCGAGACGAGGAGAGCGATGGCGAACAGGATGCGTGCCATTCGTGGTCGCTGGAGGTGAACTATGCGGCGTCGGCCGGGTGCTGCGTCGTCGAATGATGCCGGGCGGGCGGGGCTCGAACAACGCGCCCTATTCACCTCGCGCCGATTTCGTGCCAGTATTCTCGTTCTGACCTGCCAAGGAGAACGTGTGGAAGCGCACGACAAAGCGCACGACAAGTTGACGGAGGTGCTCGGCGCCATTCCCACCGCTGCGTGCCCGCTGCCCGGCGTGGCCACGGCGGGGCAGCCTTCCGCGGAGTCGTGGCCGGAGCTGGCCAGAGCCGGCTACCGGACCGTGGTGGATCTGCGCGCGCCCGACGAGCCGCGGGGGCACGACGAGCCGGCGGCGGTGCGCGCCGCTGGTCTCGATTATGTGTCGATCCCGGTGACGCAGCCCACCCTCGGCGACGCGGAGTTCGATAGATTCCGCGATGTGATGCGGGCACCCGATCGCCGGCCGATTCTCGTGCACTGCGCGACCTCCAACCGAGTGGGAGCGCTGTTGCTTCCATACTTCGCCGTCGATGAGGGGATGACGCTGACCGATGCGACCCGGCTCGCGCAGAGCGCCGGGCTGCGCAATCCCGATCTCCAGAGCATCGCGGTGGACTATGCGCGCCGCCACGGCGCGCACTGACCGCGGCAATCCACCAACCATGCGACCGATGGGGCTGTGTGTTCCTTCGACGCTTCTATAACGAGCCGCTGGCGCAGGCCAGCTACATACTGGGCTGCCAGACCGAAGGGGTGGCGCTGGTGGTGGATCCGAACCGCGACACGGAGCAGTACCACACCGCCGCGAGCGAGGAGGGCGTGCGGATCACGCACGTGACCGAGACCCACATCCACGCCGACTATCTCTCGGGGAGCCGGCAGCTCGCGCGCGAGGCGGGCGCGCGGCTGCTCCTCTCCGCCGAGGGAGGCGAAGCATGGCAGTATGCGTTCGCCGCGGACGAGGAGGCCCTGCTCCTGCACGATGGCGACAGCATCACGCTGGGAGCCGTGCGCGTCGACGTGCTGCACACTCCGGGGCACACGCCGGAGCATCTCAGCTTCCTCGTGACCGATGTGGCGGCGGCCGACCGGCCGCTGGGCGCGCTGACCGGCGACTTCATCTTCGTGGGCGACGTGGGCCGTCCCGACCTGCTGGAGCGGGCGGCGCACGTGAAGGGGACGATGGAAGCGAGCGCCCGCGCGTTGTACCACTCGCTGCGCCGTTTCGCGGCGCTTCCCGACTACCTGCAGCTCTGGCCCGGACACGGCGCGGGGAGCGCGTGTGGCAAGGCACTCGGCGCGATGCCCCAGACCACGCTCGGCTACGAGAAGATCGCGAGCTGGGCGTTCGCGGTGGATGACGAGAACGAGTTCGTGAAGCAGGTGCTGGCCGGACAGCCGGCACCGCCCACGTACTTCGCCATGATGAAGCGGCTCAATCGAGAGGGGCCGGCGGTCCTCGACCGCCGGCCCGCGCCGCGCGAGGTGGAGCCGGGCTCGCTCGACGCAGTTCTCCGCGAAGGCGGCATGGTGGTAGACCTGCGGAGCGCGGGCGCCTTCCGTGCCGGGCACGTGCCCGGCACGCTGAGCATCGCTTTCGGCCGATCGTTCGTGGGCTGGGCGGGGTGGCTGCTCCCCTACGACCGTGACGTCTACCTCATCGCCGCGGGGCGCGGGGAGGAGGCGCGCGCGCTCGCGGAACGGGCGGCGCTCGATCTCTCGCTCATCGGCATCGACCGCGTTCGCGGCTACTTCACGGAAGACGCGCTGGCACTCCGGGCTCGCGAGCACGGCGCGCTGGCGACCGTCACCGATGTGGATGCGACGACGCTCGCCACGAAGCTGCGGCGCGGCGACGTGCAGCTCATCGATGTCCGCGCCCGCTCCGAGTGGGAAGCGGGGCACATCGACGGCGCTCGGAACATCCCGTTCGGCGAGCTCGCCTCGCAGGCGCGCGCCCTCGCGGATGCGGGCCCGCTGGCGCTGCAGTGCGCCAGCGGTGCCCGCTCCACCATCGCCGCCAGCATCCTCATGGCGAACGACGTGCACGACATCGTGAACCTCGACGGCGGGATCGGGGCCTGGCGCGACGCGGGCCTTCCCATCTCGGAGTCCGAATGACGGAGCGGCGCGCCGTGTCGCGCGCGTGCGCGCGCCGCCGCCACACCGCCTCCTTCCCCGCCCGCCTCACCAACTCTCTCCCTGGAACAATGCGCCTGATCGTCCTTCTTCTGGCGATGGCGGCGGCACCGCTCTTCGCGCAGGACAGCGTCGCCGCCTCGAGCTACCTGCTCGTGCCCGACCGCGTCTTCGACGGAGTCTCGCCCGAGCCGCACGCCGGCTGGGTGGTGCTCGTGCGCGGTGAGCGCATCGCCGCCGTGGGGCCGGCGGCGCGCGTGAGCGCACCGGCGGATGCGCGGCGCATCGAGCTGCGCGGCACGACGCTCGTGCCGGGCCTGATCGATGCACACTCGCACATGTACCTGCACCCGTACGACGAGGCGTCGTGGAACGATCAGGTGCTGAAGGAACCGCTGGCGCTGCGAGTGGCGCGCGCCACCAACCACGCGCGCGCCACACTCATGGCGGGCTTCACCACCGTGCGAGATCTGGGAACGGAGGGAGCCGGCTACGCGGACGTGGGGCTCAGGGAAGCGATCGAGCAGAAGATCATCCCAGGACCGCGCATGGCCGTCGTGACGCGCGCCATCGTGGCTACCGGGAGCTACGGCCCGAAGGGCTTCGCCCCCCGCTGGGATGTCCCGCAGGGCGCCGAGGAGGCCGACGGGATCGACGACCTGACGCGGGTGGTTCGCGACCAGATCAAGCACGGTGCCGACTGGATCAAGGTTTACGGCGACTATCGCTGGGGACCACACGGCGAGACGCAGCCCACCTTCTCGCTCGAGGAGATGCGCCTCATCACGCGCACGGCGCACAGCAGCGGACGCTCGGTGGCCGTGCACACCAGCACACCGGAGGGGATGCGGCGCGCGATCCTGGCCGGCGTGCAGACCATCGAGCATGGCGATGGGGGAACGCCGGAGATCTTCGAGCTGATGGCCGACAGCGGCGTGGCACTATGCCCCACGATAGAGGCGGGTGAGGCCATCGCGAGCTATGCCGGCTGGCGGAAGGGCGTGGACCCGGAGCCGGAGCGCGTGGTGCAGAAGAAGAAGAGCTTCGCGGCGGCGCTCGCCGCGGGTGTCACCATCTGCAACGGGAGCGATGTGGGCGTCTTCTCCCACGGTCAGAACTGGAAGGAGATCGCGCTGCTGGTGGAATACGGGATGAAGCCCGCAGCCGCGCTCATGGCGGCCACCTCCGTGGATGCGAAGGTCCTCGGGATGGACGACCGCATCGGCTCCGTGAAGCAGGGTCTGCTCGCCGACCTCGTGGCCGTCGAGGGCGATCCCACCTCCGACATCCACGCTCTGGAGAAGGTGCGCTTCGTGATGAAGGGCGGCACGATATACCGCGCACCCTAGTCGCGGCTCGGCTCTATCTCGATCCCGAAGGTGAAGGTCTGCTCGGTGAGCTGCTCGATCTTGATCCCCTGCACTTCCGCGGGCTCGTACTCCAGCTTCGGGATGACCAGCTCCACCTCGTGTGCGAACTGCGGGTTGGTGGCCTGCAGAATCGTGAGCGTGTTCGGCTTGACGCGTCCGTCGACGCCCACCATGAAGCGGGCGCGCACGAAGCCCTGGATCGAATGCTCGCGCATCTCGCGCGGGTAGTCGGGTCTCGGGTTGCGCTTCTTGGGCCAGGCCGGGCAGCTCGTGCGCGTGGCCAGATAGCTCTTCGTTTCGCCCGCGCGCCGGCCGAAGGACAGCTCCAGCGGGAGAGAGTCGCCGCTCGTCCCGGCGGGAAGCTGCTTGAACACTCCGGCGCGCGCGGCCTCCTCGATCGCGCGCTCGACCTCCCGGTCGAAGTAGTCGTTCTGCGACGACTCCACGAGCTTCAGCCCGGAGATGCGCCCGTCGCGGTACGCCACGAGCTGCTGGATGCTGAAGCGCGGGCGCTTCACCTCGGACGGGTTGAAGTAGAAGAAAGTCTCCTGAGCGACTCGTTCGCGGTAGTCGCCGGGGAGCGCGCCCGCGCCGGAAGCACGCACGTCCACCATCTCGATCCTGGCCTTATCGCATTGTCGTGGACGCGGCGCGGCGATCGTCGTGCCGCCGGGGCTCGCGACGCGCTCCTGCGCAGGGAGTGCCGCTCCGAGCGCACACAACACCAGGCCGATGGGTAGCGTATGTCTCATCGTGGTCGATCCTCTCTCGATGCGCCGGGCGAACGGAGTGGTGGACCGCGGCGTGCGCTGCTCGCCCTGGAGCGCCGCCCTCGGACGACCGCACTATCATGACGCGCGGCGGCCCTCCTTCGCAATGCCGGCGCGGCGTGGCGCGCCCACAGAGGACGGTCGTCGCCGGATCGGTTGCACGATCGGGCCATCGCTCGTCGCCCGTAGGCACGCCCCTCACCGGAGCATCGCGGCCGCTCGGGGGTAGCACCGGCACCAGAGCCGCCACCCATGGATCCCAGCCCATGCTGCAGATCGTACCCACGGTATGCACTGCCCTTTCGATGGCCTGTCCACCCGCTCCGGCTCCGGCGCACGCCGAGCCGGCGGTGCCGCCTACCTACCTGGCTGCCGCGCGTCTCGCGGCGATCGACCATGTCGTGGAGCGGGGGCTCAAGGCATCGGGCTTCGCCGGGATGGCGGTGATCGTCGGTCGCCGCGATACGGTGCTCTGGGAGCGCGGCTACGGAGGGCTCACCTGGGGCAACGACGCCGCGCGCGTGAGCGCCGAGCGTACGATCTACGATCTCGCCTCGATCACCAAGGTGGTGGCCACCACCGCCGCCGTGATGGTGCTCCACGATCGCGGCAGGCTGCATCTCGATGATCGCGCCTCCAGATACCTCCCCGAGTTGCGCGGCGGGTCGAAGCGCTTCATCACCATTCGCCAACTGCTCGAGCACCGGGCGGGCTTCCCGGCCGGGCGCGACCTCTCTCGCGCGCGCAACGCGCGCGAGGCGCGGCGGCTGGTACTCGAGACACCGCTCTCGTACTCGCCCGGCACGCGCCAGATCTACTCGGACATCGGCGCCGACGTGCTGGGTTTCGTCGTGGAGGCCGTGGCCGGCGAGCCGCTGGATGCCTTCACCCGCAGGAACGTCTTCGCGCCGCTGGGAATGACTGCCACGATGTACCGTCCGGACGCCGGACTCCGTTCGCGCATCGCGCCCACCGAGCGGCTCTCCGGGCGCGGGCCGCTGAGGGGCGAGGTACACGATCCAGCCGCGCGCGCGCTGGGAGGAGTTGCCGGCCACGCGGGGCTCTTCGGAACCGCAGGTGATCTCTCCAGGTTCGCGCGGCTGATGCTCGGCGGCGGGAGCTACGATGGAGTGAGGATCTTCAGCGACTCCACCGTGGAGCTCTTCACCAGGCGCAGCGCCGGCACTCGCGCGCTAGGATGGGACACCTGCGCCGGCGGCGCGAGCTGCGGGCAGCACATGGGCGAGCTGGCGTTCGGCCACACCGGCTTCACGGGGACGTCCATCTGGATAGATCCCGAGAGCGATCTGTTCGTGATAGTGCTGAGCAACCGGATCCACGAGCTGCCGGGCGGACGCGTTCCGCCGGGTGCCGTCCTCGCCGACGTGCGGGCGGACATCGCCGACATCGCGGAGCTCTCGCTCCCGCGCGGCGGCGTGCTCCCGGAAATGCCTGCCCGGCTGCGTGCCGACCGGGCGATAGGGTGGCCGGCGCGGCCGGCCGTTACCGCCGTTTCGAGCGCGCCGGAGCAGACATCTCGCGGGCGGTTCTGACCGCCCTGCGAAGCGACGCCACGAACTGGTCCGCTTCGGCCCTGCTCACGTCCAGGGGGAAGCCGCCGAAATCCGAGTTGGCGAAGAAGAGCCGGTACGAAGACTTGCCGCTGGCGATGCGACGCGTGAACGAGATCCCCGCGCTCGTCTCCCGGTTCACGACCCCGCTGCTGTAGACTCGCTGCTTCACCGAAGCGGGGACGCGGTGCGCGAGCAGCCGCGCGGTGGAGTCGGCCCAGTGCGCGATCTCCGCGGAGGGGAACGGCGTGGCGATCGTGCTGTCGCCGGCCGATGCGCCGATCACCACCTTGCCATCGCTGTGCGCGTCTATCACGATGAGCCCGTGCTCGAAGGGGAGCGTGGCGACGTTGCGCCGCGCTACACTCCCCTGCGCCCGCACCGCGAGCGGCACGAGCGGCGCGAGCAGTACGAACGCGCAGAGGATGGCGGCGAGGCGGCGGACCGGTGCCCGCACCGGGTACGCGCCGGCGCGGCGGTCGCGCTCCTGCACCCCCTCCGCCACCACCAGCGCCGCCAGCCGCGTCGCCACCTGCTCAGCGGGCCGGCGACGCCATGCCCGCGAAGAGATCCTGTTGGGTCTCTCCCTTGCGGATGATCTCCAGCGCCCGTACGAGCTGCGCATCATCGCCCACTTCCCGGCGCTTCGCCGTGGAGTCGCCGAAGGCGAGCCGCGTCACGCGATCGCCTATCAGGCGATCCACCTCGGTGGATGCGGAGTCGTAGAGCGGCTTCTCGATCTCGACTCCGGCCCTGGTTACGCGCTTGAAGAGCTCATCGCGCCAGGCCGGCTCCACGGTGAAGTCGGGCCGCACGCCGTCCTTGAGCTGGAAAGCGTAGTCATAGAGCGCCACGTAGAACTCCTGCGACTTCTGCGACACCGTGCGCAGGAAGCGCTGCTCGATGTCGGTCAGTGTATCGGGGCGCACTATGATGTCGGGAGTGATCGCTCCGCCGCCGTACACCACGCGACCCGCATCGCTGCGATAGACGGGGCGCGAGCGCCGCGCGGAGTCCGTCTCCATAGAGTCCACGACCTCCACCAGGCGGCCATCCACCAACTTGCGCTCCTTCTGGATGGAACGTCCGCTCGGCGTGTACCACTTGGCCGTGGTGAGCTTGAGCGCCCAGCCACCATCGAGCGGGAAGAGCGACTGCACGAGTCCCTTGCCGAAGGAGGTGGTGCCCACCACCAGCGCGCGGTCGTGGTCCTGCAGCGCGCCGGTCACGATCTCGCTGGCCGATGC
>Ga0182741_1002863_pt1 | contig 19304 bp, 18 predicted proteins | sample eDN5th37CBELigOP_FD_128874 | JGI IMG/M metagenome (GOLD analysis project Ga0182741, IMG submission 128874) | Enriched Organic Plus compost microbial communities from Emeryville, California, USA - eDNA 5th pass 37_C BE-Lig OP (version 2) (version 2) ... | reverse complement strand
GTCCAGCCGCGCGCATCGGCGGCGAAGTCGAAGGCGCCGGCGCCGACCAGCGCCCAGTTCAGGAACTGTGTCCGGGCGTCGTGGGCGTAGCGGTTGTCGTCGAAGATGTCCCAGACGCCGAACTTGCCGATGGTCAGGGTGATGCGCTCGGCCGGGAGGGGGCCGGTGAAGCGCAGCGGGTCGTCCTCGCCCGGGACGGTCTCGTCCGAGAGCGCGAAGGTCTGGCGCAGGAAGAGGCGGGGCACGAACAGGGTCGGCTCGGCGGAGCCGAGCCGAAAGGCCTCGTTGTTCGGGTAGGCCGCGATGCCGGTGGAATTCGACAGGCCGAAGCCGCGGGTCACGGAGACATCGACGATCACCTCCGCCCCGCTCCAGAGGCGCCGCCCCAGCACGAGATCGGTCGAGAGCGTGTTCCGTGCCTGTGCTTCCGGCGTCAGGCTGCCCGGGCCCTGATAGGGCGAGTGGAACCGCGGATGTCCCTGCAGGACGAAAGTGGCCTGGCCGTGCAGCAGCCAGCCCTGTTCCTCCAGCCGGTCCTGCAGGGCTGCGAGGCCCGGGAGCAGCGACGCCTCGGGCAGGCTGGGACTTTGATGATCTTGTGCCCGGGCGGCGATGCCGCCCATGGCGAGCAGCCCTGCCACAAAGAGACTTGCCGAAAAGGCCGCCCGCATCCTCGTTCCCTCGGTCCCGCGCGGGAGCGCGTAGCAGAGGGCGGCCGCGGCTGTCTGTGGCGGCCGCGTGACAGCGCCGCGCAGGGGGGTTTGACCCGTTCCGCGCTCTCCCCGATCCTTGGGGTTCCGGAGGATCCATCCATGGCCGAACGCCCCTTCACGTCTGCCGATCTCGACCTGCTGCGCAAGTGGGACACGCCCACCATCTGCAACGCGCTGGAACTGGTAGCGCCGGCGCGGCGCGCACGCGGCTTCTCGCTCAAGCCCTTCGTCGCCGCGGATCCCTCGCTGCCGCCCGTCTGCGGGCTGGCGCGCACCGGCCGGATCCGCGCCGCCGCCCCCTCCGGCCGCAGCCGGGAGGAGGACCGCAAGGCCCGCGTCGGCTGGTACGAATATGTCGCCGATGCCGACCTGCCGACCGTGGTGGTGATCGAGGATCTCGACGACAGCCCCGGTTTCGGCGCCTTCTGGGGCGAGGTGAACTCCGCCATCCATAAGGGGCTTGGCGTGCAGGGATGCGTGACCAGCGGATCCTTCCGCGACATCGACATGCTGGCGCCGGGCTTCCAGATCCTGGGCGGCATGGTGAACCCGTCCCATGCCCATGTTCATATGGTGGATTTCGGCGGCGAGGTGGTGGTGCACGGCATGCCCTGCGCACATGACGAGGTGGTGCATGCAGACCGCCACGGCGCGGTGGTGATTCCGGCCGAAGCGGTGCGCGCGCTTCCCGCCGCGATCGACCTCTGCGCACGGCGCGAGCGGGTGATCCTCGACATGGCGCGACGCGACGATTTCAACATCGCCCGGCTGCGCGAGGCGCTGGCCATGGCGGACGAGATCCACTGAGGCGCCGGCATACCCATTGTCTGTGGCCCGCAGCGCCGGCCAGGATCCGGCACGGGATGGCGCGGGTCGCGCCGCCTGCGGCCTGCGCGCTGGCGACGCTGCTGCCGCAGGCGGCGCCTGCGGCGGAATGGCCGGCACAGGCCGCGGCCTTCGCGCCGGCGCTGCGGGCCTGCCTCGCCGGCGAAGCGGCGGCCTTCGCGCTGGATGCGATGCCGACGGCGGATGGGCGGGTGCTGGTGCGGCTGCGGCGCGGGGCGGTGGCGGAGGAATGCCTGGTCACGCCGGATGGCACCGTGCTCGCGCGTGAGCGCCGCGCGGCGCCGCCGCCCGATCCCGCCGCGCCCGCCTTCTTCCTGGAGCGGCGCTGCGTGGACGCCCGGCGCCTGGACGGACCCGACGGGGCGGTGCTGGGCTGGCTGGCCTATCCGGGATGCTGAAGGAGCATGGGGTGACGGACAGGATCCTGCGGACGGAAGGCGGGCCGCTGGCCGTGGTGCGGCCGGACTGGGTGGATGCCAACGGTCATATGAACATGGCCTTCTATCTGGCGGTGTTCGACATGGCGACGGACCAGCTCTGGCCGCATCTCGGGCTCGGGCCGGCCTTCCGCGACCGTGGCCTTGGCACCTTCGCCGCCGAGACCTGGGTGAACTACGTGCGCGAGCTGAAGGAGGGCATGCCCCTGTCCTGCACCAACGAAGTGCTGGCCTATGACGCGAAGCGCCTGCTGGCGCTGCACCGGATGTATCACCAGCAGGAAGGCTGGCTCGCGGCGGAGAACGAGGTGCTCTATCTCTGCGTGGATCTCGAGGCCAGGCGCGTCACCACCTGGCCCGGGGACGTGCTGGAACGCTTTGCCGCACTCTGTACCGGCGCCGCACCGCGGCGGCTGGCGCTGAAGCGGCGGGAGGCAGCGGCCTAGAGCACCCGCCGGCTCACGGGACATGCTCCGGCTTCTCGTTCTCACGAGCCGCACCCATTCAGGCGATCCCACCTGAATGGGATTGCTTCAATGCATGACCGCCCCGCTCAACTCATCGGCACGGCGACATGCTTGCGATAGGCCGGACGCTCCAGCAGCCGCTCGTACCAGGCGCGGAGGCGTGGCATCTCCGGGCGCTCGATGGGCAGCGAGAACCATCGGTGCAGGAAGCCGCCGAGCGTCATATCGGCGATGGAGAAGGCGCCGGCCGGATAGTCCCGCGAGGCGAGCTGCGCCTCCAGCATCCCCCAGAGCCGGCCCGCCTGCGGCAGCGCCTGCGCCACCGCCGCCATGTCGCGTTCCGGCTCCGGCGTACGCACGAAGGTCCAGAACAGCACGCGCATCGGATCGCTGAGCGAGCCGAGCTGCCAGTCCATCCAGCGCTCGACATCGGCCCGCGTCTCCGGCGCCTCCGGATAGAAGGCGTTGCCGCCGGGTTGGGTGCGGCAGAGGTAGCGCAGGATGGAATTGCTTTCCCACAACGAATAGCCGTTGGGCATGACCAGCGTCGGCACCGTGGCGTTCGGGTTCATCGCCGCGTAGTCCGGGTCCCGGGTGCGACCGAAGGCGCCGCCCGCATCGATGCGGCTGAAGGGCAGGGCAAGCTCGTCCAGCAGCCACAGCACCTTCATGACGTTCACGGAATTCGCGCGGCCCCAGAGGGTGATCATCGGCGTGCCTCCCATCTCAGCTCAGCGCCACGGCGACATGGGTGCGGAAGCCGGCATGGTGCTCACGCATCCTGTCGTACCAGGCTGCGAGCTTCGCCAGACCGGCGCGCTGGATCGGCAGCGCGAACCAGCGGTGCAGATAGGGGCTGAGGGCGATGTCGGCCAGGGTCAGCGTGTCGCCGCAGAGGTAGTCCCGTTGCGCGAGCCGCGCCTCCACCATCCGCCACAGCGCCTCCGCCTCGTCACGCGCGCGGGCGGCGGCGGCGTAGTCGCGCTCCGGCTCCGGGGTGCGGACATAGGTGAAGAACACCGTCGTCATCGGCCCGTTGAGGCTGGCGAGTTGCCAGTCCATCCAGCGCTCCACATCGGCACGCGCCTTCGGTGCCGTTGGGTAGATGGCATGGCTGGGCGCGCGGCTGTTCGCGAGATAGCGCAGGATCGCGTTGCTCTCCCACAGGGAGAAGCCGTCGTCCTCGATGGTCGGCACCCGGCCGTTCGGGTTCATGGCGAGATAGAAGGGCTCGTTCGTACGGCCGAAGGCGCCGCCGGCATCGATGCGCTCGTAAGGAATCGAGAGCTCCTCGCACAGCCATAGCACTTTCATGACATTGCTCGAGCTGGTGCGGCCCCAGAGTCGCAGCATGATCGGTCCCTCCCTGCGGATCGCGTCAGCCTAGCCCGGATCGGCTGTCCATGCAGGCCGCGATCGTGCGGCGGCGGCTTGCGGGCCGGGGCGCGGCGCGCGATGAAGCCGCGCCATGGCCGCTGCCCTCGCTCTTGCGCTGCTGTCCGCCGCCGCGCCGCTCTTCGCCTGGGCGAGCGAGGGGCTGTTCGGCCTGGCCCCCTGCGAGCTCTGTCTCTGGCAGCGCTGGCCCTATGCGGTGGCGGTGGGACTGGCGCTGGGGGCGGCGCTGGTGCCGGCGCGGGGGCTACGGCGGGGCCTGCTTGCCGCTGCCGGCATCGCGGTGCTGGTCTCCGGGGCCATCGGCGCCTTCCATCTCGGGGTGGAGCAGGGCTGGTGGCCCTCGCCCCTGCCGGGCTGCCGGGCGCCGAGCGTCGCCCCCGGGGCGAGCGTGGACGAGATGCTGCGCGGCCTAGCGCCGGTGCCAAGCAAGCCCTGCGATGCCCCGACCTACCTGATCCCCGGCCTGCCGGTCTCGATGGCGGCGATGAACCTGCTTTACGCGCTTGGCCTCGGCGGCTTCGCCCTCATCTGGGCAGCGAAGGGAGTGCGTGTATGAGCAGGACGACGGCTGAGGGGCGACTGCCCGGGGACCCCACGCCGCGGCAGGTGGTGGAGCGCGTGATCCGCGTGGACCATGCGGGGGAGTACGGGGCGAAGCGCATCTACCAGGGGCAGCTCGCGGTGTTGCGCGGCACGCGATGGGAGCCGCTGCTGCGCCACATGCAGGCGCAGGAGCAGGCGCATCTCGACACCTTCTCGAGGCTGGTCGCCGAGCGCCGCGTGCGCCCGACCGCGCTGCTGCCGCTGTGGCATGTCGCGGGCTTCGTGCTGGGCGCCGGCACGGCGCTGCTCGGCCGCCGCGCCGCCATGGCCTGCACCGTGGCGGTGGAGGAGGCGATCGACGAGCACTACGCCGCCCAGGAAGCCGCACTCGGCCAGGACGAGGCGCCGCTGCGGGAGCATATCAACCGCTTCCGGGCGGAGGAGCTGGAACATCGCGACATCGGTCTGGAGCACGAGGCGGAGCGTGCGCCCGCCTATCGCCTGCTCTCCACGGTGATCAAGGCCGGCTGCAGGGCGGCGATCCGGGTGAGCGAACGGGTCTAGCCTGGCCGCTCTGGCGGGGCCGCCTGCGGAGCGCATTGACCCCCGGCCGGCGGCGTGGTCGGCTTCCCCCAGTAACGTGCCGCGGGGAAACGCCATGCCGATCGTCGCCAATCACGCCAAGCAGCGCCTTGAGAAGGGCGAACTCGCCCTCGGCTTCGGGGTGCACCACCTCCGCGGCAGCGCGGTGGGCATGCTCGCCGCCGCGGCCGGCTACGACTGGCTGTTCATCGACATGGAGCACGGCGCGATGAGCGTGCAGGAGGCGACGCAGATCGCCATCGCCGCGCTCGGCCAGGGCATCACGCCGATCGTCCGCGTGTGCCGGGACGCCGTGTTCGAGGGCACGCGGGCACTGGACAACGGCGCCATGGGCGTGGTCGTGCCGCATGTGGACACCGCGGAGGAGGCACGCGCCGTCGCCTCGGCCTACCGCTTCCCGCCGATCGGCACCCGCTCCTGGGGCGGGCCGCCCTTCGCCTACGGCATGAAGGCGCCGAGCCCGGCCGAGGCGCAGATCGAGCTGAACCGCGATATCCTGGTCGCCTGCATGATCGAGACGCCGGAAGCCGTGGCCAATGCCGACGCCATCGCCGCCGTGCCAGGGGTGGATGTGCTGCTGATCGGCACCTCCGACCTTACCGCCACCATGGGCATCGCCGGTCAGATCCATCGTCCGGAGGTCTACGCGGCCTATGAGAAGGTCGCCGCCGCCTGCAAGGCACATGGCAAGACGCTGGGGATGGGCGGGGTGTACGACGAGGAGCACGCTGCGGCCTTCATCCGCATCGGCGCGCGATTCCTGCTTTCGGGCTCGGATCACAACCTGCTGATGGCGGCGGCCACGGCCCGGTCCAGGTTCCTGCGCGGGCTACGGGCCGGCTGAGGCCGGCACCGCCTGATCCGGCACCATGGCGGGGGAGGGGGAGGCGGGCATCCCTTCCTCCGCCATTCACATCGTTTACTTGCGAATGTTTCTCATTATCGGTATCAACCGGTCGGTCAGCCCAGAGTAGGTCATGCCCATGCCCGCGTCGCGTCGCGCCTTCGGCCTCGCCGCCGCAGTCATCGCCATTGCCGGCTTCGGTGCCGGTGAGGTCCGTGCGCAGGCCAAGGAGGTCCATGTCTATTCCTCCCGCCATTACGACACCGATCGCGAGCTCTACGACGCCTTCACGCGTGAGACCGGCATCCGCGTCCGCCTGATCGAGGGGAACGCCGACCAGCTCATCGCCCGCATCAAGTCGGAAGGCGTGAACAGCCCGGCCGATGTGCTGATCACCGTGGATGCGGCGCGCCTCGCCCGGGCCAAGGAGGCGGGGATCCTGCAGCCGATCCGGAGCCAGGTGCTGGAAAGCCGCATTCCCGCCAACCTGCGCGATCCGGACGGGACCTGGTTCGCCATGTCCCGCCGCGCGCGGGTCATCATGTACGACAAGCAGAAGGGCCCACCGCCCGGCCTGGAGCGCTACGAGGACCTGGCCGACCCGCGCTACCGCGGCATGATCTGCATCCGCTCCGCCGCGCATCCCTACAACACCAGCCTGGCGGCCTCGATCCTGGCCGCCAACGGGCCGGAGAAGACCGAGGCCTGGGCCCGGGGCGTGGTCGCCAACATGGCGCGTCCGCCGCAGGGGGGCGATCGCGACCAGTTCCGCGCCATTCCGGCCGGCCAATGCCAGATCGCGGTGGCGAACACCTATTACCTCGGCCAGATGCTCATCTCGCCGCGCGAGGCCGACCGCGAGATCGCGCAGCGCATCGGCGTGATCTTCCCGAACCAGGGGCCGGGCGACCGTGGGGCGCATGTGAACATCTCCGGTGCCGGCGTGGTCCGCACCGCGCCGAACAAGGAGGAGGCGCAGCGCTTCGTCGAGTACATGACGAGCGCCAAGGCCCAGGAACTCTTTGCCTTGGGCAACATGGAGTACCCGGTGGTGGAGGACGTGCCGGTGAATCCCGCCCTCGCCGCGCTGGGCAGTTTCCGGGCCGACGCCGTGCACGCCACGGAATTCGCGGAGAAGAGTGCGGAGGCGCTGCAGATCATGCAGCGCGCCGGCTGGCGCTAGCGCCGCGGCAGGGGAACCAGGGGGGAACCGCGGCGTGATCGTCTGTCTCTGCAACGCCCTGACCGAGGCGCAGCTGGGCGAGGCCGTCGCCCAGGGTGCCTCGCGACCACGTGAAGTCTATGCCGCCTGCGACTGCAAGGCCCAGTGCGGCACCTGCACCCGCCTGATTCTGGCGATGATCCGCGACGCCAAGGCGGAGAGGGGGCGAGAGGTCAGGCTTCCGTGACCGGGATGCCGGTGGGTTGAACCCTCGGCACGGCCGTGCACCTATGCCGCCGAGACGGAGGCATGGATGCAATCCGACCCGAAGGTCATCGAGCATCTGAATACGCAGCTCACCAACGAGCTGACTGCGATCAACCAGTACTTCCTGCACGCCCGCACCCTGCGCCACTGGGGCGTGACGCGGCTCGGCAAGCACGAATACGACGAATCCATCGAGGAGATGCGCCACGCCGACTGGCTGATCGAGCGCATCCTCTTCCTCGGCGGCCTGCCGAACGTGCAGCGCCTGAACCAGGTGCTGGTGGGCCAGACGGTCGAGGAGATCCTGCGGGCCGACCTGGCGCTCGAAGAGAAGGCGATGCGTGACCTGCGCGAGGGCATCGCCTATTGCGAGAGCGTTCGTGACTACGTCTCCCGCGACCTGCTGCGGCGCATCCTGGAGAGCGAGGAAGCGCATGTGGACTTCCTCGAGCGCCAGTTCGACCTCATCAAGCTGATGGGCATCGAGCGCTACATCCTGCTGAACAGCGCCCCGGCGCCGGAGCAGGAGGCGGATGCCGGGAAGGGCTGACGCAACCGTTTCGGCGGCGTCCGGCCCGCATTCCACTCAGGATCCGGCATGGGTCCGCAACGCCGTCTCGGCGCGCGCGAAGCGCCCGGGCTCGGCGAGCACCCGGGGCACCTTGTGCTGGCCGCCGAGCTTGCCTTCCGTCCGCATCCAGGCGGCGAAGGTGCCGGGCGGCAGCAGCACCATCTCCGGCGGGTCCAGCTGCCCGCCGCGCCGGTGGATGTCGTAGTCGTCGTTTGCCGTGATCAGCCTGGCATCCACCGCGGCGGCGAGCCGTGACGCCAGCGCGGGGTCCGCCGGCGCGGCCGGTTCCACCAGCCAGCGGTGATGGCCCCGCACCGCCCCGAACACCGGGCCCACCATGTATTCGGCCAGGGTGATGCCGAGCTCCTCGAGCGCGGCAAGCAGCGCTCTCTCGATCTCCTCGCCCGTCAGATGCTCGCCGAAAGCCGAGAGGGTGTAGGAGGTCCGTCCCGTCACCAGCAGCCGTGGCGGGTCGCGGTCCAGGAAGCGCACCGTATCGCCCAGCACGCAGGCCCAGAGCCCGGCGCAGGTGGTGGCGACGACGGCGTAGTCCAGGCCGGTCTCGATCGTCGCCGCCCAGTGGCGCGGCGGTGCGGGGGAGTCCAGCGCCTCGACCGGCACGAACTCCCAGAACACGCCGCGGTCGAGCGTGAGCCGCAGCCCCTCGCCATCGCCGCGGTCGGCGATGGCGCAGAAACCCTCGCTGGCGGGGTACACCTCGCGCGTGGCGCAGCCCGGCGGCAGGCAGGGCAGGATGCGGTCGCGGTAGGGCGGCCAGGCGACGCCGCCATGCACCAGCAGCTCCAGGGCCGGCAATGGGCTCCCATGGCCACCATGCCGCGCCGCCAGCCGCTCGAGCAGCACCAGCAGCCAAGAGGGAGTGCCCGACAGCACCCGGATGCGATGCACCGGCGCCTCCTCGGCCAGCACCTCGAGCTTGCGGTCCCAGTCGGCGATCAGCGCCAGATCGCGCGTCGGCCAGCTCCAGGCCGAGAGCAGGCGCGGCACCTCGGCCGCCGCGATGCCCGAAAGGTCGCCCTGCCGCACCCCGGGGGCGATCTCCTCCAGCGCCGTCGAGCCGCCCAGCATGAAGGACAGCCCGCCGAAGATCCGGCTGCGCGGGTGGTTCTCCAGGTGCCAGCCCAGCACATCCAGCGCCGCGCCCCGATTGGCGCGCACCATCTCCCGCGTGACCGGCACGAATTTGGTGCGGCCGGAGGTGGTGCCGGAGGTAAGGGCGAAATAGGGCACGAGGCCCGGCCAGGTGACGTCGCGCAGCACCGGATAGCCATCGCGCCACCAGCCCTCCCAGAGCGCCTCGTAGCGCCGGAGCGGCACCTGCGCCTGGAAGGCCTCGACGGTGTCGATGCTGCCGAAGCCATGCGCCTGGCCGAAGCGGGTGGCTGCGGCGCGGCGCAGCAGGTCCAGCAGCAGCGCCCGCTGGGTCGCCGCGGGATCGAGGTGCCGGATGCGCGCGATGCGCCGCGACGTCACCGCGCGCAGCAGCGGCGTGGCGTCGAAGGGCGGCCCCATCAGCGCGGCCGCAGCACCGTCACGCGGGGGAATTCAGCCGCGACGGTCTCCGGGCGCAGCGGCATGCGGATGGCACGCCGCGCGCGCCACAGCGCCACCTGGTCGGCGAAGGCCGCGCTGCCCAGCCAGCCATCCTGGCCGCCGAACAGCACGAACCAGTTGGCGTCCGGATCCGCAAGGTCGGAGACATGCCGGGCCATCGAGCCGAAGCTCACCTCGTGCGGGCCGGTGACCAGCCCGTGGCCGGTCTTCATTGGCGTCTCGCGCGATCCGCCCACGGGGAAGCCTGTCAGCACGAAGCGGCGTCCCAGCACGGGCAGGTTCACCAGCCAATGCGCCACGCGCAGCCGGTGCACCTCACCCCAGTTGCGGTAGCGGGCCGCCACCGGTGCCGCCTCTGCCGCCGCCTGGCGCAGCACCGCCTCGGCCTGCGCCGGCGGCAGCGCATCCAGGTCGCGCAGCAGGAAGGTGGTGATGAAGTTCCATCCCGTCTCCGGACCCCGGCCGGCGCGCCCCTCGGGCAGCAGCAGCGGCACCAGCCGTCCGAGCAGCAGCTCGAAGACCAGCGCCCCTTCGCTGTCGGCGGCGTAGTCCCCGTTCCAGCCGCGCAGCCGGGCCAGCATCACGGGTTCCGGTGCGCCGCCCGGCAGCGCGTCGAGCCGCGCGAGCAGCCCTTCCGCGAGGATGGCCGCCTTGGGGGCACGCGTATCGGTCTGCAGCGCCACCAGATCCTCCACCGACAGACGCGACTTGGACAGCAGCAGCTCGCGCAGTCGGGCCAGCCGGTCGCCGTCGGAAAAGAACCAGCCCATGGGCGGCGGGTTCGCGACCCAGCTTGTCGGATTCTCGTTGGCGGAGGCCAGCACGCCGTCCGGCGGGTTCTCCAGCCGCGGCAGGTCGCGCGCATCCCATAGCCGCTGCCAGGGCGCCGTCGCCGCCGGATCAGCCGCGTCCAGCACAGGATCGGTCGGCGGAATGCGGGAACGGGAGGGAAGGGTGGCGGCGGTCACCCGCCCGATGGTGCCGGCGCGGTCGGCGTAGAGCATGTTCTGCGGCGAGACGCCGAAGCCGGCGAAGCTGTCCCGGAAGGCCGCGGCGCTGCGGGCGCGCGCGGCGCGCAGCAGCGCCGTGATCTCGTCCGTCGGCTCGTGTCCTGCCCAGCGCAGCGCGATCGCCTCCCCGGGGCGGGAGGGAAGGATGGCGGCATCCGTCACCACCGGCCCGTGCGGCGTCAGGCGCACACGGCGCGTGGCGCTGAACCACAGGCGCTGGCGGATGGTCACCGCGCGCTCCTCGATCTGCGCTGCCGGCAGGGCGGAGACGTCGAAGAGATCCGAGGTGGCGGCGCGCAGATTCGTGCCGCCCCAGGCCAGATCCGGGTTGCGGCCGAGACCGACGATCGGCAGGCCCGGCACCATCATGCCGACCAGGTGGAAGGACGGGCTGCGCATGCCGAGGATCAGCCAGAGATTCGGCAGGGACAGGCCGAGATGCGGCTCGGAGGCGAACAGGGCCGCCCCGCTCGTGCTGTGGAGGGGCGCCACCGCCACCGTGTTGCTGCCGCTGCGCGAGGACGCCGCCAGGAGGGTGCCGAGCGCGGCCTGCCCCGCAGCCGGTGCCTCCTCCGGCGGAGTGAGGCTCGCCCCGGCCTCGAGCACCCGGCGCCAGAGCCGCGGGAAACCGGGTGAGCCTCGCTCGTCGAGCAGCGAGAACAGCGTCAGCCAGTTGATGTCGGTGCCAGCGAGGCGGCCGATCGCCAGGATGTCGGCGGGCGTGTAGGCCTCGGGCCTCAGGCCGAGCAGGGCGAACTCGGGCGGCGGGCGACCGCCCTGCAGCACGGCGTGGTTCAGCCCTGCGACGAAGGCGGTGACGAAAGCGCGCGTCTCCGGCGGCCAGGCGGCCTCCACGGCCGCTGCGGTGCGGCCGAAATCCAGGATGCGCAGCGCATGGTCGATGTCGAGCGCGATGGGGCCGGCGATCTCGGAGAGCCGCCCGCGCGCGATCATCCGCAGCAGGGCGATCTGCGTCCCGCGCAGATGCCCGTGCACCAGGCCGAGGGCGAAGGCCAGATCCGTATCTGTCTCCGCCTCGATCCAGGGCACGAGGTGGCTGTTCCAGCGGATCGTGACCGGTCGCTGCAGCGCCAGCCCCTCCCGCGGCAATGCCGCCAGCCGCTCCTCCACGCCAACCGCAGGGGGGTTCAGTGTGGCGCATCCCGGCAGCAGTGCGGTCATCGCCAGCAGAAGCGCCAGTCCCCTGCGCCCCATGCTCTGCCGCCTGTCCGACCTGCCTGCGCCCACCTGCCTCCTCCGCTCCCGCCTGTCCGTAGCTTGGGACCATGGGCTGGGGCGCAAGGGCGCCCGACGGCGTCAGTCGCCTCGCATCACGGCCCGCAGCGTGGCCACCAGGCCGGCGATGTGGATCGGCTTCGTCATCAGCCGCAATGGTCCCGGCCCGTCGTGCAGCGAATCGGGACCTCCAGGCGGAGGAAAGCCGGTCATGACCACGACCGGCAGATCGGGTCGGCGAGCCCGCAGCCGGCGGATCAGTTCCTGCCCGTCGAGCCGTGGCATGCGCAGGTCGGTCAGCAGCAGGTCGAAGCCGGCTCCGGCCTCGGCCATGTCCAGTGCCGCCTGGCCGTCCGGGGCGGCCAGGACCGCGAAGCCTTCCTCTGTCAGCGCTTCCTGCAGGACCTCGGCCGCGAGCGGCTCGTCTTCGGCCATGAGGACCCTGGTCGGCGGAGGCCCGCCGGTGCCGGGAGGTTCGGCACTGCTCATGCGGCCCGGTCCGGCGCCTGTGCGCCGAGGAGTGGCAGGTGGATGCGGAACTCGGCCCCGGCCTCGGCCGTGCCCGGGCCGTGGTTCCTCCAGCGCAGGCTGCCGCCCAGGGCGCGGACCAGCCCGGCCGCGAGCGGCAGGCCGAGACCGCAGCCATGACCTGCGTCCTTGGTGGTCACGAAGGGGTCGAAGATCCTGTCGCCCAGCTCGGTTGGCACGCCGCCACCGGTATCCCGCACGGAGATGGCCAGAGCGCCGCCGTCGGGGGACAGGGTGAGCGCCACTGCGATGCGGGCCGGCGCGCCGGGGTCGCGCCGCCGCCGTTCCTCCACCGCGTCGCGGGCGTTCTCAAGAATGTGCAGCATCGCCTGTTCCAGCAGCCCGGAGCGGCCGAAGACGGTCAGCGGCCCCGTTGCCGGCGGTTCCATCTCCACCGCGATGCCTTCCAGGGACCAGGTGCGGCGGGCGACCTCCACGGCGGATCCGGCTGTCGCCGCGGCATCGAAGGGGCCAGCCTCGCCATTGCCGCCTTCGCATGTCAGGTCGCGCATGCGGTCGAGCAGGGTGCCGAGGCGGCGGGTCTGGTCCAGCGCCACCTCCAGCGCGCGCCGAACGATCGCCGGCAGGTCCTGCATCGCGGCGCGCCCGCGCTCGGCCCAGAGGCCGATGATGTTCACCGGCTGGCTCATCTCGTGCGCCACACCGGCGGCCATGGTGCCGATCACGGCACGCCGCGCCGTCTCCGTCAGATCCGCCTGAAGACGGCGCAGGGCGCTGATGTCGCGCACGCTGCCGAGCAGGCGGTGCGCGCCGTCATTCTCCGGGGGCAGCGGGACCAGCACCGTGTGCCAGTGGCGGCCGTCCGGCGCCTCGCCGGCGGTGCCCGATTCCCAATCCTGCACGGTGCCGGAGGTGAGGCAGGTGCTGAGCGCAAGCATGAGTTCCGCCGCCGCCGCCGGATCCAGCACGCTATCCGGACGTGCGCCCTCGATCCGCTGGACCGGTAGCCCGAGCAGAGCGGCGAAGCGCGGGTTCACCGTCTCGAATTCGAAGCCCTCGGTGGTGGCCCGGACAACGAACAGACCATCGGCCACATGCTGGAAGAAGCGGGCGAAACGCGCCTCGCTGCTCCGCGCCCGGGCCTCCGCATCGCGTCGCTCCGCCACCTCGCGGGTCAGCGCCGCATTGGCGGCGGCGAGATCGTCGTGGGTGGGCAGGGCCAGGATGCGCGGCAACAGCGGCCACAGTGCGACTGCGGTGGCCACGGAGACGAGCGCCGTCGCTCCCTTGATAGCTCCCTCGATTCCGTAGTCGGGATTCCACAGCGTCCAGATGGCAGCAAAATGGGTCAGACCACAGGCCAGGATGAACAGCGCAAAGAGATCGAAAGCCCACGGAAAGATGAGATCCTTCCGGCGCCGTGCGATGATGATCAAAACCACCGGAATGGACCAGTAGGCGAGCCCGGTCAGCGCATCCGAAATCGCATGAAGCCAAATCAGTTCGGGTCGCCAGAGAAGGCATACGCCATGCGGTGCAAGAGCTGCGGTATCGAACAACGCATCGGATCCTGGATGGTTGAAGCAGACACGGCCAAGTTGAATCCGAATCCGATTTTGCGCGGATTCGAAAGGGCATAGGGCTGCTGAAAGCATGCCAGCGCAGCCGACTTCAAGTTGACGAATAGGTGAATTGGCCTGTATGAACGATTTCGTAATGGCACGAAATCGGTACGGACGCTTCGGACCGGTTACCGCTGCCGCATGGCCCGGGTCAGCGCCAGTACCGGCAGCAGGCCGGCGGCCACGATCAGCAGGGCCGCGGTGCTGGCCTCGGCCAGCCTTTCGTCCGCCGCGAGGCTGTGCACGCGCACCGCAAGCGTATCGAAATCGAAGGGGCGGACGATCAGCGTCGCCGGCAGTTCCTTCATCGTATCCACAAAGACCAGCAGGAAGGCGGTAACCATGCTGTTGCGCACCAGCGGCAGTTCCACCTTCAGGACCGCCCCCGCAGGCCGGTGCCCCAGCACCCGGGCGGCATCCCGGAGGCTCGGCCTCACCCGGGCCAGGCCCGACTCCACGGCCGAGAGGGCAACCGCCAGGAAGCGCACCAGATAGGCGAAGACCAGCGCCGCCATGCCGCCCGAAAGCAGCAGGCCCGTCGAGAAGCCGAACTCCGCCCGGACCCAGGCATCGAGGGCGTTGTCGAAGGCTCCGAGCGGGACCAGCGTGCCGACCGCGATGACCGAACCCGGGACGGCATAGCCGAGCCCCGCGACGCGCAGCGCGGCGCGCTGCCACGGGGCGGGATGGAGCCGTGCCGCCCAGGCCAGCACCGCGGCGAGCAGCACCGCCACGGTGGCGGCGGTGGCTGCCAGCACCAGGCTGTTCCGCGCGTAGGGGAGGAACCGGCTGGGCGCCAGCGGATCGCCCACCTGCAGCATGAGCGAGAGCAGCGTCCCGGCCGGCACCAGGAAGCCCAGGGCGACGGGCATGGCGCAGGCGACGATGGCGAGCGCTGCCTTGACGCCGGAGAGCTTCACCGGGCTCAGCGGCGGTTGGCGGTTGGTGGTCGGATGGAAGCGCCGCCCGCCGCGTGAGAGGTGCTCGAGCACCAGCAGCGCCGCCACCAGTCCCATCAGGCAGGTGGCGAGCTGGCTGGCCGCGCCGCGGTCGCCCATGCCGAACCAGGCCTCGTAAATGCCGGTGGTGAAGGTACGGACGGCGAAATGCTGCACCGTGCCGAAATCCGCCAGCGTCTCCATCAGCGCCAGCGCCACCCCCCCGACGATGGCCGGGCGCGCCATCGGCAGCGCAAGGTGCAGGAAGCACCGCGGCAGGGAATGGCCGAGGGTGCGCGAGGCCTCGATCAGGCAGACGCTTTGCTGCTGGAAGGCGGCCCGGCAGAGAAGATAGACGTAAGGGTAGAGCACCATGCCGAGCATCAGCGCCGCCCCGGGCAGGCTGCGGATCTCGGGGAACCAGTACTGGCCCCAGCTCAGGCCCGTGGCGTCGCGCAGCGCCGTCTGCACCGGGCCCGCCACATCGAGGAGCCAAGTATAGGCATATCCGCAGACATAGGCGGGCATGGCCATGGGCAGCAGCAGCGCCACTTCCAGCAGCCCACGGCCGGGAAAGCGGCAGGCGGTCACCAGCCAGGCGGTGAGCGCGCCGGCCGAGGCGGTGATGGTGCCGACCAGCACCGCGAGCGCCACGGAATTGCGCAGCATCTCGGGCAGGGTGGTGGTGAGGATGTGCCGCCAGACCTCGCCTGCCGGCACCAGCGCGGACACGATCACTGCCAGCAGCGGCGCCATGATCAGTGCCGCGACCGGCAGGGAGAGCAGACTCCAGGAGGGCAGGGACCGCCGCCGGGGGGAGGGTGCCTCCCGGGCCGGCAGGGCTGTGGTGACGCCTGTCATTTGCGAAGCATTCTCAACTGCCCGCTACCACGGGCAGGGCCGGCGGGGAAGGGGCGCCTGACGCATACCCGCTGCCCGCCGACGCGCTCCCCGTCCTGTGCGCGGGGACCGCCTCCGAGATCCCTGACGGTTCCTGCTGTGCGTCGCCGGGCGCTATTCCGCTGCTTTTGTGGCCTTGCGCTCGGCCCATTGCGCCGGTGTCATGCGCGGCAGCTCGAAGCGGTCGGAGGTCTTCACGTACCAGCCGCGGCCGTGCATGCGCCCGACCAGGCCGAGCTTCGGCGTGTCCACGTAGCACTTGGCGGCGTCGAGCACGCAGTCGTCCTTAATGTGCACGGCCAGCACCCGGCCCAGCACGATGGTGTGCTGTCCGGCCGGGACGAGCTGGAAGGTCTCGCATTCCAGCGCCACCGGGCTTTCCGCGATGCGCGGCGGGCCGACGCGGGAGGAGGGCAGGGGCGTCAGGCCCGCTTCGGCCATTTCGTCCACTTCCGGCCCGAATTCCACGGCGGTGACGTTCATCTGCTGCACATGATCGAAGGGAACGAGGTTCACCACGAACTGGCCCGTGGCGCGGATATTGGCCAGCGTGTCCTTCGCCGCACCCTCCGGCCGCGGACCGCAGCCGATGCCGACAACGACCGGATTGTTCGAGAAGGCGTTGAAGAAGGAATAGGGCGCGACATTCACCAGCCCCGCCGCGTCCTGGCTGACCACCCAGGCGATCGGGCGGGGTACGACGCTGGAGACCACCAGCTTGTAGGCGTCCTGCGGCGAGATCTTCTCGAAGTCGAACAGCATGCGGGTTGCTCCTGTCACGGCGGCCAGCGCGCGGCACGGTGGCCCGCCGGCCCTGTCCTGTCGAGAGGCGCGGCGCCGTTGGCTTCGGCTTAACCCCTGCGGCCACATGCTCTGCGGCAGGAGGATGCAAGATGACACTGTTCCGCAATCTTGCCGTGGGGTGGAAGCTGGCGCTCAGCGCCCTGGCCGCCTTGGTGCTGCTCGGTGTCCTGGTCGGCATGGTCCGCTGGAACATGGGCCAGGCGCGTGACGCGCAGACGGATGCGTCCCGCGCCGTCGAACTGCGCCGCTCCGCGCTCGAGGTCTCCCGCAGCATGAGCGACGCCCTGGTGCTGCTGCGCGACGTCCTGCTGGCGCAGTCCGAGGAGGCGGTGGCCACCTCGCTGCAAGGGCTCCAGCAGAATGTGGCGCGGTCGCGCGAGGTGCTCGAGCACATGGCGCCGATCGCGCCTGAGGTGCTGCGGCCGCACCTCGCCGTGGCACGGGAGGCGCAGGATGCCTGGCTGGTCGCGGCAGCCAGCATCGCCGATAGGCGCCGCAGCATGATCGTGGCACGCGAACAGCGGCTCTACCCGCTGATGTCCGAATACGATCAGGTCTTCGAGTCCGTCAGCGCCAATCTCGACTTCGAGATGCAGGGCGAGGCGCGGGAGGAAGCGCGGCAGCGGCTGATGACCTTCCATGCGGCGGTGAACGACGGGCGCATCGCCATCCAGCGCTTCCTCGCCAACGCCGATGACGGCCAGGCGCGCCGGGTGCGGCGCGCGGCGGCGCAGCAGAGGGTGCATTTCCGCGCCCTTGTGGCCCAGGCGGGTTCCCGGCTGGCGACCGAGTTGCAGCGGCTCCAGACGGTCAGCGAGAATCTCGCCAAGGTCTCCGGCGAGCTCGCCGAGGCCGAGGCGACGATCGTCAAGCTTCGCGAGGAAGGCATCGAACCGCAGCGGCAGCGCCTGGAGCAGGCCATAACGGACATCCTGACGAATGCGGTGGCGATGGACGAACGCGGCACCGCCATGGCCGAGGCCGCTCGCAAGATGGCGGCGGATGCGGTGCTCTGGACCGGCGGCGCCGTCGCCCTGCTGCTGCTGCTCTCCGGCTGGAGCACGGCGCGTTCCATCACGCGTCCGCTCGGCCGGCTGCAGGCAGCGATCCTGCGCATCGCCGAGGGCGACACGGCGACCGAGGTGCCCGACCGCGACCGCCGCGACGAGATCGGCCAGATGGCCGTTGCGCTGGAGCGGCTGCGCGGCATCGTCGGGCGGGCCTTCGCCCAGCAGCAGATGATCGAACAGCTGCCGACCGGTGTGATGACGGCCGATCCGTGCAACGACTTCGCCATTAGCTATCTCAACCCGGCGCTGCGCGAGATCCTGCGGAAGGTGGAGGAGGTGCTCCCCTGCAAGGTGGAGGAGCTGGAAGGCAAGTCCATCGACATCTTCCATCGCGACCCGGCGCACCAGCGGGCCATCCTTTCCGATCCCGAGCGGCTGCCGCATACGACGCGGATCCAGCTTGGGGAGGAGGTAATAGACCTCTCGGTCAGCGCCATCCGCGACGCCGCGGGTGCCTATGTCGGGCCGATGGTGGTCTGGTCGCTGGCGACGGCGCAGGCCCGGCTGGCCGACAGCTTCGAGGCCGATGTCGGGGCGGTGGTCGAGGCCGTGGCCGCCGCGGCCGGCCAGATGCAGGCAGCGGCACAGTCGGTCTCCGGCGCCGCCGAGATCTCGGGACGGGAAGCCGACGCCGTGGCCGAGGTGAGCCGCCGTGCCGGCGCCGAGGTGCAGGCGGTAGCCGCCAGCGCCGAGGAACTCGCGGCGAGCGTGGCAGAGATCACCCGTCAGGTCGCCGAGGGAGCGACCGTGGCCCGCTCGGCGGCCGAGGAGGCGCGCGCGACGGATGCCACGGTGCAGGGCCTGGCACAGGCGGCGAGCCGCATCGGCGATGTGGTACGGTTGATCGGCGACATCGCCGGCCAGACCAACCTGCTGGCGCTGAATGCCACCATCGAGGCCGCGCGTGCCGGCGAGGCCGGCAAGGGCTTTGCCGTGGTGGCCGGGGAGGTGAAGACGCTGGCCGGGCAGACCGCCAAGGCAACCGAGGAGATCAGCGCCCAGATCGGTGCCATCCAGGGCACCACCCAGGAGGCCGTGGCGGCGCTGCGCTCCATTGGCACGACCATCGAGCGGCTGAACGAGGTGACGACCGCCATCGCCGCGGCGGTCGAGCAGCAGGGCAGCGCGACGCAGGAGATCGCCCGGAGCGCCGCCCAGGTCGCCACCGGCACCTCGGCCGCGGCGCAACGGATCGAGGATGTCCGCCGCGCGGCGCAGGAGACGGGCGAAGCCTCCGCCTCCATGCTCGGGGCGGCGACCGAACTCACCCAGCGCGCTGGCACGTTGCGGGAGCGTACCGGGGAGTTCCTGGCGGGCATCCGCCGGGCCTGATCCGCCGCATCGCCCGGCCTGTCCCGGCCGGGCGATGGGCTACACGGCGGCCCCGTACCGCTCTACCCTGCCGCGAACCGAGGGAAGGGGGAGAGCGCCATGGCGGTTCCGCAGCGGCAGGTGCCCGGAGTGTATCACCGGCGGGTCGGAGACATCGTCGTCACCTGTGTCTCCGACGGCTATCTCGACGGTTCCATGGCCGTCATCCAGAACATCCCGGCCGAGGAAGCGGCGCAGATGCTGCGCGACGCCTTCCGCCCGGTGCCGCGGCGGACGGCCGTGAACACCTTCCTGATCCACTCTGCCGGGAGGATCGCGCTGGTGGACACCGGCTGCGGCAGCGCCATGGCGGCGACAGGCGGGCAGTTGCCGGCGAACCTCGCCGCCGCGGGCATCGCGCCGGCGCAGATCGACACGGTCCTGCTGACGCACATGCATCCGGATCATTCGAACGGCCTCGCGGATGCCGCGGGCAATCGG
>Ga0182741_1002861_pt1 | contig 19324 bp, 20 predicted proteins | sample eDN5th37CBELigOP_FD_128874 | JGI IMG/M metagenome (GOLD analysis project Ga0182741, IMG submission 128874) | Enriched Organic Plus compost microbial communities from Emeryville, California, USA - eDNA 5th pass 37_C BE-Lig OP (version 2) (version 2) ... | reverse complement strand
TCGGGAATCGGGAATCGGGAATCGGGAATCGGGAATCGGGAACAGCTTCCGCGCACCCTACCCGCCGCGCAAGAGCCACCGCGTGATGGCCAACGTAGCGCCAAGGAAAAACGCTAGTCAGGCAACGTCACTTCAACCGGCAATCGCCAGTGCGCGGGATACAGCGGGCTGATGAACACCAGTCCATCGGGGGGCGCGGTCGGACCGGCAACGGTGCGATCACGGCCGGCGAGCAGTTCGGCGATCCAGCTTTCCGGCTTCTCGCCGCGCCCCACCACCAGCAGCGAACCGACGATGTTGCGCACCATATGGTGCAGGAATGCATTGGCCTGCACATCGACCCGGATCTGCTCGCCTTCACGATGCACGGAGATGGCCTGCAGTTCGCGGAACGCATGCGGCGACTGGCAATGCACGGTACGGAACGCGCTGAAATCGTTCTCGCCCAGCAGCGCCTGCGCGGCGCGGTGCATCGCGTCCGCGTCCAGCGGCATCCGTTCCCAGCCCAGGGTATGCCGCTCCAGCGCGGGGCGCACGATGCGATTGACCAGGCGATAGCGATAGCGGCGCGCGCGCGCGGAGAAGCGCGCGTTGAAATCATCGGGAACGGGCTGGCACCAGCGCACGCAGACCGCGGGCGGCAGGTTGGCGGTCGCCCCCAGCACCCAACTGCGCGGATCGCGCGGCGCATCGCTGTCGAAATGCACGACCTGGCATTGCGCGTGCACGCCCGCATCCGTGCGGCCCGCGCAGATCGTGTCGACCTGCGCGTTGGCCACCCGCGACAAGGCGTTTTCCAGCACCGACTGCACGCTGGTCTCGTCCGGCGTGCCGGACTTGCTCAGGCGTTGCCAGCCCTGGAATCCGCTGCCGTCGTATTCGACGCCCAGCGCGTAGCGCATCAGCGACTCCCTGCCCGCATCAGCCGAGATCGCGCAGCAATTGCAGGGCTTCCTGGCGCGCGGCCTCGTCGTTGCCGGCGGCGACCTCGTTCAACAGATCGCGCGCGGTGACGGTGTCGCCCAGATCCAGATAAGCGATGGCCAGTTCCAGCCGCTCGCGACCGGCCGGAGCGGGATTCAAGGGCGCCACGCTGGCTGCCGCGTCGGCCGCCGGTTCGCCGGAATGCCAGGTCGGACGCGCAGGCGAGGACGCGGCGGACATCGCCGCGGGCGCGGGTGCCACGACGATTTCCGGCGCGGGCGTATCGACGGTCGGGGTCGGAGCCGCGGCCACGGTGGCGATCGGCGCGTCGAACAACGGTTTGCGCGGGGCCGGCTTCGGCGGCGCCACGCGCTGGCGGCGGCTGGTCAACAGCCAGGCCAGCGCACCCGCGATCAGCAGGATCCAGCCCACCCACGCCCACATCGGGGTGCCGGACGACGCGGCGCCGTTGGACTGCGCCAGGCGCTGCTGGGCGGCGGCCAGATCGCTGTCCTTCATCGCGATGAGCTTGTCCTGCTGCTGCTTCAGCTTTTCCAGCTCGGCGACCTGCGCACGCAGTTCCTGGACCTCCGCTTCGCGGGCCGCCAGGTCTTCCTTCGTCTGTTGTGCTTGTTGGTTCGCCAGCATGTCGCCCTCGCCGCCGGCCTCGACGCCGGACTGTGTACCTGCACGTGCCGCCGCGCTTGCCAGCGGCGGCGCGATTTCCAGGCGTGCTCCGGCCGCGCGTGCCGGCGCATCCGCCGGCGACGGTGCCGGGTTCGCCGCGATCGCCGCCGGTTGCGGGATCGGGCGGCGCGCCTGGCGCCATTCATCGATCTGGCTGCGTACCAGCGCGGCCGCTTCGGCCTGCGCCAGTCCGGCCACTTCGTCGGCGGCGGGAACCCGCAGGACCGCCCCCTGTTTCAGGCGATTGATGTTGCCGCCGATGAACGCCTCGGGATTGGCGCGCAGCAGCGCGATCATGGTCTGGTCGAGGCTGTGGCTGCCGCCGATGTCGCGCGCGATGCCGGACAGGGTCTGGCCACGCGCCACGGTGAGTCGATGACCGGCCAGCACGGTGTCCGCCACCGGCGCGGCCGGACTCGCGCGTTCCGCTGCGCGGACGCTCGCGGGGCGTTGTTCCGGCGCCCCGGCCCCGGTTCCGGTCGGCGGTGGCGGCTCGGCGGCGGCGACGGGCTCGACAGGCCGGACGATGGTGTCGTCCGGCGCGGCCTGCGGCGCGTCGATGACCGGCTGCGCGGCGGCGGCCACGGTTCCGGGCGAGTCGAGCAGCGCGGAATACTCGCGCACCAGCCGGCCCTGGCCCCAGTCCACTTCAATCAGGAAATTCAGGACCGGCACCGTGACCGGGTCCTGGGTGGTGACCCGGATGACCGGCCGCCCGGCATCGTCCAGCGCCACCGCGAAGTCGAGGTTGCCCACCAGGCCGGTCGGCCTGGGCAGGCCGACCCGCTCGAAGGTGGTCGGGGACGCGAGCTGGGCGCGCAGTTGCTCCAGTTCGCCCGGCTCGCTGGAGATGATCGGGATCTCGGCCAGCAGGGGCTGCCCCGGTGCGGATTTCACCCGGATCTCGCCCAGTCCCAGCGCCAGCGCGGAGCTGCTGATCACCAGCAGCGCCAGCGCGGCCAGGCTGCGCCATCGGTATCCCGCCCTCGGCATCACGCCGTCCCCTTCGCCACGATGGCGCCGACTATAACGGTTCAACCGTTTTTCGCCACCAGTTCCGCCAACTGCACGGCGTTCAGCGCCGCGCCCTTGCGGATGTTGTCGGAGACGATCCACAGGTTCAGGCCGCGTGGATGCGACAGGTCCTCGCGGATGCGGCCGACGTAGACCGGATCGGTGCCGGAGGCATGCGTCACCGGCGTCGGATAGCCGCCGGGAGCATGATCATCCACTACTTCCACGCCGGGCGCGTTCTCCAGCAGCGCGCGGGCTTCGGCCACGCCCAGCTTGACCCGGGTCTCGACGTTGACCGCCTCGGAATGGCCGTAGAACACCGGCACACGCACCGCGGTCGGATTCACCTGGATGCTGTCGTCGCCGAGGATCTTGCGGGTTTCCCACACCAGCTTCATTTCCTCCTTGGTGAAGCCGTTGTCGAGGAACTCGTCGATGTGCGGAATCAGGTTGAAGGCGATCTGGACCGGGAAGCGCTGCGGGTCCGGGTCCTGGAAATTCAACAGCGCGCCGGTCTGGCGGCCCAGTTCCTCCAGCGCCGAACGGCCCGCGCCGGAGACCGACTGGTAGGTCGCCACGTTGATGCGTTCGATGCCGGCCTTGCGGTGGATCGGCGCCAGCGCGACCAGCATCTGCATGGTCGAGCAGTTGGGGTTGGCGATGATGCCGCGCGGACGGTTCTGCACCTGTTCCGGATTGACCTCGCTGACCACCAGCGGCACGTCGTCGTCGTAGCGGAAGGCGGAGGAGTTGTCGATCACCACGGCGCCCGCGGCGGCGAACTTCGGCGCGTACTCCTTGGAGACGCTGCCACCGGCGGAAAACAGGGCGATATCGATGCCGGCGGGATCGAACGTGGCGAGATCCTCGATGGTGATCTTCTGGCCCTTGAACTCGACCTGGCCGCCGGCCGAACGCTCGGAGGCCAGCGCCACCAGCTTGCCGACCGGGAAATCGCGCTCGGTGAGGATGCTCAGCATGGTCTCGCCCACGGCGCCGGTGGCGCCCACGACGGCGACATTGAAACTGCGGTTCTGATTGCTCATGGAATGGAATTCGCGAAAGTAATGAAGATAGGGATGAGGAAGACAGCGGACAGCAATGGGGGGCTGTGTTCGGGGAACCTCCGGGAAGGCCAGAGGCTCCCTATCGTTTAATCGCGGTGGTTTTGCGGTCGCCGCCGGCGGCCGCCGGCAGGCCCGGGTTGATCGGAGTGGCGGGATGGCCGGCGTCCGGGCCTTCACCCAGCGCGGCGATCAGGTTGTCCACGGCCAGGCTCACCATCGCCCGGCGCGTGGCGAGGCTGGCGCTGGCGATGTGCGGGGTCAACACGACGTTGCGCAGCGCAAGCAATTCCGGTCGGACCTGCGGCTCTCCCTCGTAGACGTCCAGGCCGGCGGCTGCCAGGCAGCCGTGCGCGAGCGCATCCGCCAGCGCGAGTTCGTCGACCAGGCCGCCGCGGGCGATGTTCACCAACGTGGCGGACGGCTTCATCTTCGCCAGCGCGACGGCATCGATCAGGTGGTGCACCGCCGGTGAATACGGCAGCACCAGGATCAGGTGGTCGGCCTCGGCGAGCAAAGCATCGAAACCGACGTAGGCGGCGCGGCATTCGCGCTCGATGCCCGCATCCAGCCGGTTGCGGTTGTGGTACAGCACGCGCATGCCGAACCCGCCTGCGCGGCGGGCGATGCCCTGCCCGATCCGGCCCATGCCGAGGATGCCCAGCGTGCTGCCGTGCAGATCCATGCCGAGCATGCCGGCGAACGACCACTGCCGCCAGTGGCCCTCGCGCAGCCAGCGTTCGCTTTCGGTGATGCGGCGCGCGGTCGCCATCAGCAGCGCGAAACCGAAATCGGCGGTGGTCTCGGTGAGCACGTCCGGCGTGTTGGTCGCCACGATGCCGGCCGCGGCCAGCGCGGGGATGTCCAGGTTGTTGTAGCCGACGCCGACATTGGCAATCGCGGCCAGTTGCGTCGCGCCCGCGATCTCGGCCGCGCCGATGCGCTCGTTCAGGGTCACCAGCGCGCCCGCGGCCTCGCGCAGGTGGCCGGCGATCTGCGCGGCCGTATAGGTCTGCACGGCGGCGGTGCCACGCACGTCGAAGTACGCGTCCAGCCGCCCGACGATGTCGTCGAACAGCGGCTGCGAGACCCAGACGCGGCGGCGCGCTTCAGCCATCGGTGCGGCCCGGCACGCGCGGCGGGACATCGCCCACATCGCCGCATTGCGCGCGGTGACGCAACGCGTGATCCATCAGCACCAGTGCCATCATCGCCTCGGCGATCGGGGTGGCGCGGATGCCCACGCAGGGATCGTGGCGGCCGGTGGTGATCACGTCCACCGGCCGGCCGTCCACGTCCACCGTGCGGCCCGGCAGGCGCAGGCTGGAGGTGGGCTTGAGCACGATCGAAGCGGTCACCTGCTGGCCCGTCGAGATGCCGCCGAGGATGCCGCCGGCGTGATTGGACAGGAAGCCATCCGGCGTCATCTCGTCGCGGTGCTCGGTGCCCTTCTGGGTGATCGCGGCGAATCCGTCGCCGATTTCAACGCCCTTCACCGCGTTGATGCTCATCAGTGCGGCGGCCAGATCGCCATCGAGCTTGCCGTAGATCGGTTCGCCCCAGCCCGGCGGCACGCCGTCGGCGACGACGTTCACGCGCGCGCCGATCGAATCGCCGGACTTGCGCAGCGCATCCATGTAGCTTTCCAGCGCCGGCACCTGGGCGGCGTGCGGCCAGAAGAACGGGTTGTCCTCGACCACTTCCCAGTCGAACCCTTCCGGGGTGATCGGACCCAATTGCGAGAGGTAACCGCGGACCGTCACGCCATGACGCTGCGCCAGCCACTTCTTGGCAATCACGCCGGCCGCCACGCGCATGGTCGTCTCGCGCGCGGACGAACGCCCGCCGCCGCGCGGATCGCGGATGCCGTACTTCTGCCAGTACGTGTAATCGGCGTGGCCCGGGCGGAACTGCGCGGCGATGTTGGCGTAGTCCTTGCTGCGCTGGTCGGTGTTGCGGATCAGCAGGGCGATCGGCGTACCGGTGGTCAGGCCCTCGTAGACGCCGCTGAGGATCTCCACCTCGTCGGCCTCGCGGCGCGCCGACGTGTGCCGGCTCTTGCCGGTGGCGCGGCGTTCCAGGTCGTGCCGGAATTCCCCGGGCGCGATCGCCAATCCGGGCGGGCAGCCGTCGATCACGCAGCCGATCGCCGGTCCGTGCGATTCGCCGAACGTGGTGACGGTGAGGAGTTTTCCGAAACTGTTGCTGCTCAAGGCGGTGTCTCTTTTGGCGCGGAGCGCGCTCCGCGGTTGGAGGTCGCTCCGCGGCTCCGGTTGCCCGGACGCGTTCGCCGAGCGGGCCCGGCGTTACCTGCGGGATGGCAAGGCGCCATCGAGGCGGGCTTTCATTTTCGTGCGTCCGCCAGTGCGCGGATGTGCTTGTTGTGCCGGATCAGTTCGCGGCACTCGACCGCGAAAATCCCCATCTGGCCGACCTTGAATTCGATCCAGGCGAACTCGACTTCCGGCAGCAGCTTCACCAGCGCGTGTTCGGACTCGCCGACTTCGCAGATCAGCAGGCCTTCCTGGCTCAGGTGCAGCGGCGCGTCGCGCAGGATCTTCAGCACCAGATCCAGGCCGTCGTCGCCGGCACGCAGGCCGAGTTCGGGCTCGAAGGAGTATTCCTTCGGCAACGCGTCGGTCTCGTCGTTGGTGACGTAGGGCGGGTTGGTGACGATCAGGTCGTAATGGCGTCCACCCAGGCCGGCAAACAGATCCGACTTGATCAACTGCACGTTGTCCGCATGCAGGCGCGTCTTGTTCTCGGCCGCCAGGGCCAGCGCATCGTCGCTGATGTCGACGCCGTCGACCTGCCAATCGGGGTTGTAATGGCCCATCGCGATGGCAATGCAACCCGAACCGGTGCACAGGTCGAGTGCATGGTTGACCTCGCGCCCGCCGAGCCACGGCTCGAAGCCGGACTCGATCAGTTCGGCGATCGGCGAACGCGGCACCAGCGCGCGCGCGTCGCTCTTGAAACTCAGTCCGGCGAACCACGCCTCGCCGGTGAGGTACGCCACCGGCACGCGCTCTTCCACCCGCCGCTTGAACAGCGCCAGGATCGCCGCCTTCTCGGCGCTGGTCACCCGCGCCTGGCCATAGGCCGGACCCAGGTCCGGCGGCAGATGCAGCGTGTGCAGCACCAGATGGGTCGCCTCATCGAGGGCGTTGTCGTAGCTGTGCCCGAACGTCAGGCCTGCCTCGTTGAAGCGGCTTGCGCCATAACGGATCAGGTCGATGAGGGTGTGCAGTTCTGCGGCTGCGTCGGCAGTCATGGCGTAAAGACGGGGGAAAGGGCCGGCGGGGTCCGGCTCCCGATTATAGGCGCTGCGCCGGTATCATGTCGGGTCCGCCGGCACGGCCCGACACCGCCGCCACGCCGGCCCTCCCGCGAGACCGCCATGTTCAACAAGAAGTTCGGGATCATCCTGCTGCTGGCGCTGGCCGCCGGCCTCGGCCTGCTGGCCGCGCAGAAGTTCTTCGGCCCTGCCCGTACCGCCCCGTCCTGGCCCGCGACGCAGGCGGTGACCCTGTTCCCGCAGGCACGTCCCCTGCCCGACTTTTCGCTGCGGCAATCCGATGGTACGCAATTGGCTTCCGGCGAACTGAAGGGCCATTGGACCCTGGTGTTCCTCGGCTTCACCTTCTGCCCGGACGTCTGCCCGACCACGCTGGCCGAACTGGCCCAGGCGCAGAACCAGTGGCGCGCCCTGCCCGACTCGACCCGCCCGCGGGTGCTGTTCGTGTCGGTGGATCCGGAACGCGACACCCCCAACAAGGTCGGCGAGTACGCGCACGCCTTCCATCCCGACACGCTGGCGGCGACCGCCGACGAACCGACCCTGGAGAATTTCGCCAAGTCCCTGGGCTTCGTGTTCATGAAGGTCCCGGGCAAGGGTTTCGAGCAGAATCCCAACGATTATTCGATGGATCATTCCTCGGCCATCGCGGTGCTGGATCCGCAGGGCCGCCTGGCCGGCCTGATCCGCCCACCGTTCCGCCCGGATGCGATCGCCACCGACATGAAGGCGCTGACGGAGGCCGCCGCGCGATGAGCCCGGTCACCGCGCTCACCTACGTGCTGCCGCACCGGCTGCTGTCCGCGCTGGCGCGGCGGCTGGCGTACTCCACCTCGCCGGCCATCAAGCAGTGGCTGATCAATGCGGTGGTGCACCGGTTCAAGGTGGATCTGTCCGAAGCGGCCGAACCCGACGCCCGCGCCTATCCCAGTTTCAACGCCTTCTTCACCCGCGCGCTGAAACCCGGCGCACGCACCGCGGATCCGGATCCGCGCGCGTTGCTGATGCCGGCCGACGGCCACATCAGCCAGTGCGGACCCATCCGGGACGGGCGCATCTTCCAGGCCAAGGGGCAGTCGTTCAGCGCCGCCGAACTGCTCGGCGACGCCAATGACGCCGAACCGTTCCGCAACGGTCTGTACGCCACCGTGTACCTGTCGCCGCGCGACTACCACCGCGTCCACATGCCGTGGCGCGGCACCCTGCGCGAAACCGTGCACGTGCCCGGCCGCCTCTTCAGCGTCGGCACCGACGCCGTCGCCAGCGTGCCCGGGCTGTTCGCCCGCAACGAACGGCTGGTCTGCCATTTCGATACCGACTTCGGGCCGATGGTCTCGGTGATGGTCGGCGCGCTGCTGGTGTCCGGCGTGGAGACGGTGTGGGGCGGCGTGGAGATTCCCGCCTACGGCGATCGCATCACCCGCAAGGACTATCGCGGCAAGGGCATCACCCTGGATCGCTTTGACGAAATGGCGCGCTTCAATTACGGCTCGACCGTGATCGTCCTGCTGCCGCCAGGCGTCACGGAACTCGCGCCGGAACTGCACGCCGAATCGCCGGTGCGGCTGGGCCAGGCGTTGGCGCGGCTGACGCTCAGGGCTGTATGAGCCCTGCCATATCGCTGAGTTTGGCTCTGAGTTGTTCTAATCCTTGGGCGAACGCCCGGTGATGCCGGGCACCCGCTTTTTCCTATCCGGGTTCAGGGCTCAAGGATTCACACCGCACGGGCCACTGTCGATCACGACGTTCGATGTCACCGTACCGGTGGTTTTGGCTCTGCCCTCGCAAGGGTAGAAGGTGGCGCCTGCATATGTTCCATCATCGAATAGATAGGTGTAGATAGCCCATTCGCTCCTTGCCGCAGATGCCGACCATGCGCTGCAGGTGATTATCGCGCCCAGCAGAATCCTTTTTTTCCAGCTCTTCTTCATCACTACGTTGTCCTTTCGTCAATGATTGGGAGTGCGCTTCCGGCTCCCCGTTGCGGGAGCCGAAATCAAGCTTACCGTTCAGTTTCGCTGCCGAGGTTAATCATTCGTTCTTCTGTGGACGGGGAACCGTAATCCGCCGAATCCATCATTTTTGTGATGCTTCACCAGCCGACACCGCGGATCGCCCGATCAGCCACTGCGCCGTCCAGTAGCTCGCCAGTACCCACACGCTCGCGAAGGGAATGGCGGTGGCGAAGCGGTCGACCGCCAGCAAGGCGTCGGACACGACGAAGCAGGCGCCACCCAGCGCCGCCATCGCGGTCGCCGCGCCGGGCCGCTGGCGCCAGACGTAGGCGGCCTGCGCGGCCATGCCGGCCAGCGCCGCCACGTAGACGACGACGGGGATTCGCAGTTCCGCCGGCAGATGCGGCCACAGGCATGCCAGCACGCCGGCCGCGATCACGGCGTAGGCGAACACCGGCCAGGACGGCTGGAACCAGCCGCCCCGCATGCGGAATGCCCGCAGGTAGCACAGGTGCGCCAGCAGGAAGCTGCCCAGCCCGAACGCGAACCGATCGCCCGGCAGCATCAGAAACACATCGCCGAACAGCGACAGCAACAGGCCGGCCAGGACCGCGCGCCGGTAGCCGGACTCCGCCGTCGCCATGCGCATCACCATCGCCGCGATCAGCAGCGTGGTCAGTGGCTTGAACAGATAATGCAGCGCGCGCAGCTCCGCGAATTCCGCGCCGATCATCGCCAGCATGCCGCCGGCCGCGACGGCCAGCCGCCACCCGCCGCGGCGATGGGCGTGCGCCGGCGCGCTCACGTCATTTCGTGCAGCTTTCCAGGGTCAGCGACTGGCCGGGCCGCACGCCGTAGGCCGGTCCCTTCAGACCGTTGGCGCGCGCCAGCTTCTTCAGATCGCACTGGTAGCGCTGCGAAATCCGTCCCAGCGTGTCGCCCCTGGCGACCCGATACTCGCGCGCCTGCTTCGCCTTGGGCTCGGCGGGGCGGGGTTCGCCGGAAGCGACGGTGGTCGGCACCCCGGCGACCGGCGTGACATCGCCCACGGCGACGGTGCCGGCCAGCGGCGTGCGCTTGATGGCGGCGTTGACGTCCGCGCGCACCAGCGTGCGCGCCAGGTCCGCGCGCGGACCGCTGACGCAGTAGCGGTTGTACAGGTTGACGATGCGGGTATTGGCCTTGAGCACGGTGCCGGCCGGAATCCAGGCTTCGGCCTCGTAGCGCGGATTGAGGTTGCGCAGCGCGCGCATGAAGCCTTCGCGGGTGCCGCCGTTGCCCAGGCAGATGGTCAGTTCGTAGATCGAACTGTCGCGCGCCAGCCTCAGCGGCGCCGGATGCACGTCGACCTTCGGGAACTCCAGCCCGTACTGCTTCGGGTGCAGGAACAGCCAGGCCGCCGCGATCACCATCGGCACGTAGTCGCGGGTCTCGCCCGGAAACTGGCTGTACACCACTTCGTCCCAGAAGCTGCGGCCCGGATACTGGCGGTAGACGCGCCCCGCGCGGCCCTCGCCGCCGTTGTAGGCGGCCAGCGCGAACTCGATGTTGTTGTTGAGCTCGCGCATGCGTTCGTTCATGTAGGCGGCGCTGGCCTCGCCGGCGAACGCCGGATCGTAGCGGGTGTCGAAGCCGGTGCCGTCCGGCCCCAGGCCGAAGCGTTTGCCGGTCGCATACATGAACTGCAGCGGCCCGGCCGCGCCGGCGCGCGAAGTGGCGTGCACGCGACCGTTGGATTCCTTCGCCATGATGCCGAACAGCAGCGCTTCCGGCAGCCTGCTGCGCTCCCAGTCCGGATACATCTCCGCGCGCATGTTCTGGTAGTTCTCGTAGCTGGTGATCAGCGCGCCGCGCATGTCGGTCAGCCAGCGGCGGATGCCGGCCTGCACCGCCGGGTTGTATTCCACCATCTTGTCGAACGCGTGCCGCTGGTCGTTGAGCAGGGACGCGGCGCGCTGGGCCTCGGGAATGGCCTGGGACAGTGCCGAATGATCGCTTCCGTCGTCGAGCGGATCGACGCTGGTGGCCTCCTCCCCGGCCTCGCCGCCGCCGTCGGAAGCCTCCTTGAGCAGGCGCTTGTAGGTGGTCAGCAGGGTGTGGACCTGGCAACCGCGCTGCTTGATGCAGGCGTCCAGCACATCCTCCATGTCCTCCAGCGCCGCATCGGTTTCGGCGGTGCCCTTGGGATCGTTGTTGGCCACCCGCACCAGGCCGTCGCGATAGCGTTTTTCCGCGGCGGCCATGCGCGCGTCGAGTACCTCGATTGCGGCCTTGTCCTTGGCGGACACGCGCTGGGCCTGGGCGGCGGGAGCCAGCAGCAGCGCCGGCAGGAGGATGGCCGGGAGCGACCAGGCACGCAGGAGGAATTTCGGCGGGGACATCGATACTTGCGGAAGAAAACGGTCGCCGCAGGGTAGCGGCGCCCGGATCCCGGGGCAAGCCGGACACCGTCACGGTGATTGCTCCCGCGGACATGCGGGATCGCTAGAATCAGCCGACCAGACTACGAAGGCATCTCATGGATCCGATTCTGTTGGGCAAAGGCACCACCGACGACATCCCCGTCACCCTGCTGCCGAAATTCGGCAACCGCCACGGTCTGGTGGCCGGCGCCACCGGCACCGGCAAGACCGTCACCCTGATGACCCTGGCCGAAGGCTTTTCCCGCCTGGGCGTGCCGGTGTTCCTGGCCGACGTGAAGGGTGACGTCGCCGGGCTGGCGGTCGCCGGCGACGGCAACGACAAGGTGCTCCAGCGCGCCCGCGACATCGGCATCGCCGACTATGCACCGGGTGCGAGTCCGGTGGTGTTCTGGGATCTGTACGGCAAGCTCGGGCATCCGGTGCGGACCACGGTCAGCGAGATGGGTCCCACCCTGCTCGCGCGGATCCTGGAGCTCAACGACACCCAGGCCGGCGTGCTGGACATCGTGTTCAAGCTGGCCGACGACCGCGGCCTGCTGTTGCTGGATCTGGAAGACCTGCGCGCACTGCTCGGCCTGGTCGCCGACGAGCGCAAGGACATTTCGACAAGCTACGGCCTGGTCAGCACGCAATCGGTCGGCGCCATCCAGCGCGCCCTGCTGCGGCTGGAACAGGAAGGCGGCGAGATGTTCTTCGGCGAACCGGCCCTGGAACTGCAGGATCTGATGCGCACCCACCTCGACGGCCGCGGCATGATCAACATCCTGGCCGCGGATCAGCTGATCCTCAAGCCGCGCCTGTATTCCAGCTTCCTGCTGTGGCTGTTGTCGGAACTGTTCGAGACCCTGCCGGAGGTCGGCGATCTCGAAAAGCCGAAGCTGGTGTTCGTGTTCGACGAGGCGCACCTGCTGTTCGACGACGCGCCGGCCGCGCTCAAGCAGCGGATCGAGCAGGTCGTGCGCCTGATCCGCTCCAAGGGCGTCGGCGTGTATTTCTGTTCGCAGTTCCCGGACGACGTGCCGGACAACATCCTCGGCCAGTTGGGCAACCGCGTGCAGCACGCTCTGCGTGCGTTCACCCCGCGCGATCAGAAGGCGGTGAAGACCGCGGCCCAGACCTTCGTGCCCAATCCCAGGCTGGACGTGGCCGAAGCGATCTCGCGGCTCGGCACCGGCGAGGCGCTGGTCTCCACGTTGCAGGACAAGGGCGTGCCCTCGCCGGTGCAGCAGACCCTGGTTTCCCCGCCACGCTGCCGGATGGGTGCCATCAACGACGCCGAACGCGCGCAGGTGCGCGCCGGCAGCCCGGTGGGCGCCAAGTACGACAACCGCGTCGATCGCGAATCGGCGGCGGAAATGCTGGCCAAGCGCGCGGACGCGGCCATGCAGGACGCGCCGGCGGCCAAGGCCGAGAAGGACGACCCCGACGCCGGCGGCTTCGGCCAGGCGGTCAAGGACGCGGTGTTCGGCACCAAGCGACGCCAGGGCATGATCGAAACCATGGCCAAGCAGACCACCCGCACCATCGGAACCAAGCTGGGCAACCAGATCGTGCGCGGCATCTTGGGCAGCATCTTCGGCGGACGCCGCTGACGCGTCGCCTCCGCCAACAACCGCACGGAATGGACATGCCGCCACGAAAGGTCGAGCCTGCCGAGATCGACGCGCTGGCCCGCCTCTGGCATGACGGCTGGCAGGACGCACACGCGGCGATCCTGCCGGCGGAGCTGGCGCGTCACCGTACGCTCGCCAGCTTCGCCAGCCGGCTGGCCGCTGGCCTGCCGGACACGCGCACGCTGGGACCGATCGGCGAACCGCTGGGTTTCGCGATGATCCGGGCCGACGAGATGTATCAGTTGTACGTGGCCGCCGCGGCGCGTGGCACCGGCGTGGCGGTGCGCCTGCTGGCCGATGCCGAGGCGCGCCTGGCGCAGGCCGGCGTCGGTCGTGCCTGGTTGGCGTGCGCGATCGGCAACGACCGCGCGGCGCGCTTCTACGCGCGCCAGGGCTGGACGCGGGTGGGCAACATGATCAATCGCCTCGATACGCCCGCCGGCCCCTTCGATCTCGAGGTGTGGCGCTACGAAAAAACCGTCGCGCGCGCTTGATGCCATCGCCACCGTCCCGATCTACCCTGTCCGCACGTTTTTCGCCAAAGGCCCTTCCCTCCGCATGTCCCGCTGGCGCCCCCCTGCCGAAAAGAGCACCGCCCTGATCACCCGCGAAGGCCACGACCGGCTGAAGGCGGAACTGGATGATCTGTGGCGGGTGCGGCGCCCGGAAGTGGTCAAGGCGTTGGCCGCCGCCGCCGCCGAAGGGGATCGCTCTGAAAACGCCGAGTACACCTACCGCAAGAAACAGCTGGGGGAAATCGACCGGCGCGTGCGCTACCTGAGCAAGCGGCTGGAAGCCCTGCGCGTGGTCGAAGGCGCGCCCTCCGATCCCGAGGCGGTGTTCTTCGGTGCCTGGGTGGAAGTGGAGAACATCGCCAGCGGCGAAACCGCGCGCTATCGCATCGTCGGCCCTGACGAGACCGATGCGCCGCGCGGCTGGATCAGCATCGATTCGCCGCTCGCGCGGGCGATGCTGAAGAAACGCATCGACGATGAGTTCCCGGTGGAACTGCCGGGCGGCGTCGCCCGCTTCGTGGTGGTGGACGTCAGCTACCCGGGCTGATCGACAGCGGCGGCGGATACGCGCGCCCCTCGCGCAACGGCCGGAAATAGTCGGTGCGTGCGTAGAAGCCGTCATCCTGCCCGGCGTGCCAGCCGGGAATGCCGGCCAGCGGCAGCGGCCGCAATTCCAGCGGATCCTCGAGCGCGCCGCCCGCACCGATGGCGCCGGCCACGCGCGCCACGCAGGCATCCGTCGCGTCGCCGCGGACCACCAGGCATTTGCCGGCCAGCAACCGTCCCGGCAGCAGCGCCTGTTCCATCAGCGCGTGCCCCACCACGGCCGCGATGGCGATGTCGCCCTGCTGCCAGGCAGGCGCCTGCGCCCGGAACAAGGTCGGCCAGTCATGCCGGTCCCAGGCGCGGAGCAGCGCGGCATCGCGCACCCGCACGATCACGCCGGATTCGTCGAACTGGGTCAGCGCGGCCTGTGCGCGGTTGCGCTGCCGGACGCCGTTTCCCGCGATATGCAGGCACTGGCGTGCGTTGAGCGCCGACTTGAGCGCCGGATAGCGCGCCCAGGCCAGTGCATTGAACAGGTCGTGCCAGTTGCCCGGACGCGTGGCGATGCGCCCGCGCGCGGCGCGAAGTTCGTAATGCTCGGCGTCCAGCGCCTCGTCCTGGCTGACGAAGCGCCGTCCCGGCAGCGGCAACCTTGCATTGAGCGCCTCGATGTCCGGCCAGTCGGGCGATTCGATTAAATCGCGATACGCCGCCAGATCGGCGAACAGCGGGTGGGCGAACCGCGCCGCGGTCGACCCGCCGCGCGCCGGCGCGACGAAGCGGCGGCGCGTCGTTCCAGTCACAGCACCTTGAGGTCGATCGATGCGGCGTTCGCCTTGACGATGGCGTCGCCGAACAGGTCATGTTCGTCGCTGTCGGTGATCTCCACGTCGACGAAATCGCCCACGCGCAGGCCGGCGGCTTCCGCATTCTGGATGTGGACCAGGCCGTCGATTTCCGGTGCGTCGGCCGACGAGCGCGCGACGGCGATGCCGTCTTCCAGCAGATCCACCAGGCAGCGCTGGACGCTGCCGATCTTGGCTTCCAGGCGTGCGGCGGAAATCGCCGCCTGGCGTTCCATGAAGCGGGCCAGGCGCTCCTGCTTCACGTCCTCGGGCACGGGATCCGGCAGCGCATTGGCGGCCGCGCCTTCCACCGGCGAGTAGGCAAACGCGCCCACGCGATCCAGTTGCGCTTCGTCGAGGAAATCCAGCAGGGCTTCGAACTCGGCCTCGGTTTCGCCGGGGAAGCCGACGATGAAGGTCGATCGCAGGGTCAGCTCCGGACACATCGCCCGCCAGCGCTGCACGCGCTCGAGCGTCTTGTCGACCGCGCCCGGCCGCTTCATCAGCTTCAGGATGCGCGGGCTGGCGTGCTGGAACGGGATGTCGAGGTACGGCAGCACCTTGCCTTCGGCCATCAGCGGGATGACGTCGTCCACGTGCGGATACGGATAAACGTAGTGCAGGCGCGTCCACGCGCCGAGCCCGGACAGGCTTTCGCAGAGCGCCTTCATGCGGGTGGCGTAGGACTTGCCGCCCCACTCGCGCTCGGCGTACTTCAGGTCCACGCCATAGGCCGAGGTGTCCTGCGAGACGACCAGCAGTTCCTTCACGCCGCCCCGGACCAGCCGCTCGGCTTCGCGCAGCACCTCATCGACCGGGCGCGACACCAGATCGCCACGCATCGACGGAATGATGCAGAAGCTGCAGCGGTGATTGCAGCCCTCGGAAATCTTGAGATAGGCATAGTGGCGCGGGGTCAGCTTCAGGCCGTAGTCGGGGACCAGATCCAGGAATGGGTCGTGCTTCGGCGGCAGCGCCGCGTGCACGGCTTCCATCACGCTCTGGTAGTCCTGCGGGCCGCTGATCGCCAGCACGTCCGGGTGCGCTTCGCGGATCTGTTCCGGGCGCTTGCCGAGGCAACTGGTGACGATGACCTTGCCGTTCTCGGCCAGCGCCTCGCCGATGGCGTCCAGCGATTCGGTGACCGCCGCGTCGATGAATCCGCAGGTGTTGACCACCACCACGTCCGCCGCCTGGTAGGTGGGCACGATGTCGTAACCCTCCACGCGCAATTGGGTGAGGATGCGTTCGGAGTCGACCAGGGCTTTCGGGCAGCCGAGGCTGACGAAGCCCACCTTGGGGTTCTGCAGGGACATGGAAGCGGGAACGGGAGAAACGGCATCGGCGCCGAGGGCCGCGGATTATACCCTTCCCGCCCGTTCGCCCGGCCCGCGTCTGAACGGCGCCGTCACCCGGCGCGCGTGCCCGATGGGCGACAATAACGGCTCCACGCAATACGACATCGGAGTTCCGCCATGGGCGAATGGATCACTCTGGAAACCGCGCGCGGCCCCGTCGCCGCCTGGCAGGCGCGTCCGGCGGGCGAACCGCGCGGCGGGCTCGTGATCATCCAGGAGATATTCGGCGCCAACGCGCACATCCGCAGCGTGGCGGAACGCTACGCCGAGGCCGGTTACGCCACCCTCGCGCCGGCCTTCTTCGACCTGGTCGAACCCGGCGTCGAACTGCCGTACGACCCGTCCGCCCACGAGCGCGGTCGCGAACTCATCGGCCGGTTGGGGTTCGATGCGGCGCTGGACATCGTGTCCGCGGCCGCCGCCGCGTTGGCCTGGGCCGGCAAGGTGGGCACGGTCGGCTACTGCTGGGGCGGTACGGTCGCGTTCCTGTCGGCACTGCGGCTGGGACTGCCCGGCGTGAGTTACTACGGTTCGCGCAACCGGCTGTTCCTGCAGGACATGCCGGCCGGTGCGACGCTGCCGGCGCCGGTGATGTTCCATTTCGGCGAGGAGGATGCATCCATTCCGCCCGAGGCCGTGCAGTTGCATCGCGAACGCCTGCCCGACATGCCGGTTTTCACCTACCCGGCCGGCCACGCCTTCAACCGCGATGCCAGCCCCGACATCTACCACGCCGCCAGCGCCGAACTGGCGCTGGCGCGCAGCCTCGCCTTCCTCGGGGAACAGGTCGGATGAGCGGATTCCAGCTGGATCCGCGCCTTGCCGCGGACAGCCTCTTCGTCGCCGATGGCCCGTTGTCGCAGGTGCGCCTGATGAACGACCGGCGCTATCCCTGGCTGGTGCTGGTGCCGCGGGTGCCGGATGTCAGCGAATGGCTGGAACTGGATGGCGGCCAGCAGCGCCTGCTGCTCGCCGAGATCAATCAGGCCGGCGCGTTGATCCGTGCGCTCCCCACCGTGGAAAAACTCAACATCGGCGCGCTCGGCAACATCGTGCGCCAGTTGCACATCCATCTGATCGGGCGCCGCGAAGGCGATGCGGCGTGGCCGGGACCGGTGTGGGGCCACGGCCAGCCCGAGCGTTACGACGACATGGCGATCGCGGCGGAAACCGCACGCTGGCGGGAACGCCTGGGCTGACGCTCGTCCGGGCGCCTCAGGTCCGCGGCAGGGTCACGCCCGTCTGGCCCTGGTACTTGCCGCCGCGATCCTTGTACGAGGTCTCGCAGACTTCGTCGGACTGGAAGAACAGCATCTGCGCCACGCCTTCGTTGGCGTAGATGCGCGCCGGCAGCGGCGTGGTGTTGCTGAATTCCAGGGTGACGTGGCCTTCCCATTCGGGTTCCAGCGGCGTCACGTTGACGATGATGCCGCAGCGCGCGTAGGTGCTCTTGCCCAGGCAGACCACCAGCGTGTCGCGCGGGATGCGGAAGTATTCGACCGTGCGTGCCAGCGCGAACGAATTCGGCGGAATGATACACACGTCCGATTCGATGTCGACGAAGCTTCCGGGATCGAAGTGCTTGGGATCGACGATCGTCGAGTTGATGTTGGTGAACACCTTGAACTCGCGCGAGCAGCGCACGTCGTAGCCGTAGCTGGAGGTACCGTAGCTGACGATGCGTTCGCCGTTGACCTGCTTCACCTGCCCCGGCTCGTACGGCTCGATCATGCCGTGCTGCTCGGACATGCGGCGGATCCAACGGTCACTCTTGATGCTCATGCAGGGTTCCTGATGCGGGGACGGGGGCGAACGGGGCAGCCATTGTAGGGCAGCCCGGCGCCGAACCCGACCGCCAGCGCGAGCGGGCGCCCGAAAGGCCGAAGCCCGGACTCAGAGCAGGGAAGAAAGAATCGAGGATTTGGCCCGCGGCCGGGTTTCCAGTTGCGCGACCAGCGCCCGGGCGGCGTGCCGGTAGGCCTGGGCCGCGGACGAGTCCGGCGCGGCGACCACGACCGGCTGGCCGGCGTCGCCCTGCTCCCGGATCGCGATGTCCAGCGGCAGCGAACCGAGCAGCGGCACGCCGTACTGCCCCGCCATCCGCTGGCCGCCCCCCTCGCCGAACAGATGCTCGACGTGGCCGCAGTTCGAACAGGTATGCACCGCCATGTTTTCGACGATGCCCAGCACCGCCACCTCGACCTTCTCGAACATCTTCAGCGCCTTGCGCGCATCCAGCGTGGCGATGTCCTGCGGCGTGGTCACCACCACCGCGCCGGCCACGGGAATCTTCTGGGCCAGCGTCAACTGGATGTCGCCGGTGCCCGGCGGCAGGTCGATCAGCAGGTAGTCCAGATCGCCCCACAGGGTGTCCGTGAACAACTGCATCAACGCCGAAGTGGCCATCGGTCCGCGCCAGATCATCGGCGTGTCCTGATCGACCAGCAGGCCGATCGACATCGCTTCCACCCCGAACGCCCGCATCGGCTCGATCGACTTGTTGTCCGGACTGTCGGGCCGGCCGGACAGCCCGAGCATGGCCGGGATGCTGGGGCCATAGACGTCGGCGTCGAGCAGGCCGACCTTCGCGCCATCCGCATGCAGGGCCAGGGCCAGGTTGACGGCGGTGGTCGACTTGCCCACCCCGCCCTTGCCCGAGCCGACGGCGATGACGTTCTTGACGCGGGGGGAAGGGGTCAGATTGCCCTGGACGGCGTGGGGGACAACGGTTTTGGGGGTCATGTTCTGCAATGGACGAGCGTTACGCGCCGCGGGGAACGGGCGCGACGGACGCTGGCGGAAAATGGCAAAAGGAAGGCGTTCGACACACAGTTTAAGTGATCGGAGGAGACGCCCCATGTCAACTGCGGCACTTTTCCGCCAAAAGAACCCGTTCTGCGAAGGCTGGGCCGACCCGCCAATGGCACTGGTCGGTATTTCTCTGGGCCCTGCTTAACCACGCCTGTCCGCGCGTCTTCACAAACAGTAATGAAAGTTACAGTGGCGGTTAAATGCATGTTAAGTTCGCCGGCCCCCAGGAATTCGGGGAACTCTGTGGTCTGGCTGAGGGAACAGCGCGAAG
>Ga0182741_1002860_pt1 | contig 19330 bp, 19 predicted proteins | sample eDN5th37CBELigOP_FD_128874 | JGI IMG/M metagenome (GOLD analysis project Ga0182741, IMG submission 128874) | Enriched Organic Plus compost microbial communities from Emeryville, California, USA - eDNA 5th pass 37_C BE-Lig OP (version 2) (version 2) ... | reverse complement strand
GCTCGCCGCAGAGCTGCTCATCTCCGACCCACCGCTTTCGGAGTGGGAACGCGGACAGCGAGTGCGCTACCGGATCAACCAGCAGGCCGTCGCCGAGCTCTATCTGCAGCTCGGCCAGGCGCTGGGGGAGGTCTGACGGTTTCTTCGGCTCGATTCAGGGTGCCGCGCGGGGAAGCGGAACAGACTAGGTCGAGACTGAGCGGGCGACGAGGTGAGCGCGATGGGCGAGGTCAGCGTCGGTCAGTTTGTGGCAGCGAACTTCTGGCTGGTCCTTGGCGTTGCGGTCGTGCTCGCGGGTGTCACGGCGGCGATCGTTGGGGGGCGTGAGGAACGAATCGGTGACAACTGATCGTTAGTGCCGGGAGGCGCTGGCGGGGAGGATGTCATCATGCCCGGTCCATACCCAGAGAGTTCCGCGAAGACGTTGTCGCGGTCGCTCGTCGTCGTGAGAGCGGCATCACGATCAAGCAGATCGCCACCGACTTCGGGATCAGTGAAGCGACGCTGCAGAACTGGCTCCGTCAAGCCGACGTTGAGGAAGGCACCCGCCCCGGTCAGACCGAAGCGGAGGCTGCGGAGTTGCGGGAAGCGCGGAAGCGGATCCGGTTGCTCGAGCAGGAGAACGAGGTACTCAGGAAGGCGGCGGCGTATCTGTTGCAGGCGAACCTGAAGCTCGGTGGCTCCCCAAAATGACGTACCCGCTCGTTGCTGAGCTCGCCGACGCGGGGATTCCCGTGACGGTGTCGTGCCGGGTTCTGAAGCTCGCAAGACAGCCCTATTACCGGTGGCGGAACGACCCGATCCGTGACGCTGACGTGCTCCGCGCGCACCGGATCAACGCCCTGCATGACGCTCACCATGACGACCCGACGTTCGGCTACCGCTATCTCGCCGACGAGGCGCGGCGTGCGGGCTGGCGGATGAGCCGACGGACGGCGTGGAAGCTGTGCTCGCAGGCCGGGATTCTGTCGTCTGCGCAACGCAGGCGGCGCGGGAAGGGCAAGAAGGCCGGCCCGCCGGTGTTCGACGACCACGTTCAGCGACAGTTCCGCGCTGAGACGCCGAACCGGGTCTGGCTCACTGACATCACGGAGCATCGCACGAGCGAAGGCAAGCTGTACTGCTGCGCGATCAAGGACGTCCATTCGAACAGGATCGTCGGGTACTCCATCTCCGACCGAATGACCTCGAAACTCGCCGTCGACGCGCTCCGAAACGCCGTTGCGCGACGAGGTGATGTTGCCGGGTGCATTCTGCATGCGGACAGGGGCAGCCAATTCCGCAGCAGGGCGATGGCCCGTGAGCTGCGCCGTCACGACATGGTCGGATCCATGGGCAGGGTCGGCGCCGGATAAGCCGGCGACAACGCCGCGATGGAGAGCTTCTGGTCGCTCCTGCAAACGAACGTGCTCAACCAGCAGAGGTGGGCGACTCGGCAGGACCTGCGGCTCGCGATCGTGGTCTGGATCGAGCGGAAGTATCACCGGCAGCGAGCGCAGGACACCCTCGGCGGCTTGACGCCCATCGAGTTCGAGGCCAAGCTAACCGAGCCGCTCACACTCGCGGCCTAAACCGAATCTGTCACCAGTTCGTTCCTCACGCCCTCGTGGGATCTCTGCTTTGCTTCTTGCCGGAAACAACTGGTCATCCCACGGTGGCCCTTCATCGTCGACGACGACAAGAACCCCGCAGGAAGTGACACCACGCTACGAGACGCACCCCGGCGAGATCACGCCGATGCGGGCTCGGGGGAGAGTTGGATGCTCTGATTGCCGTCGCGCCGGAGTCAACCGCCACGAGCGCGTGAGCAGTGAGCCCCGGGCGAGCGGAGTGACCCGGAGCTGACAGTTGGACGCCGATCGACTTGAATCGGCGCACCCTTCCCAGCCCCGATTGCCCTACGCGCCGTCCCGCATCGACTGGAAGTGCCGCCACATCCGGTCGACGTCGGGGGCGACCCCGAACAGCGCCTCGAACGTGCGCGCGGCCTGGTGGACCAACATCCGCTCGCCGTTGACGGTCGCGGCGCCGTGCGCGCGGCCCCAGCGCAGGAGCTCCGTCTCCGCAGGGGCGTAGACGACGTCGGCCACCCAAAAATTCGACGGCGCGGTGATGTCCGGCGGAAGCGGCGAACCCGGGCGCGACTCCGATCCCTGTGTGCTTGCGTTGACGATGCCGGTCACGTCGCGCAGGTCCCGGGGAAGCCGGTCCAGCGCGCAGGCTCGGACATCCTGCAGCGGGAAGGCCGTCGACAGTCGCTCGGCAAGCGCCTGCGCGCGCGCGGCATCGAGGTCCACCAGCGTGAGCCGGTGAGTCCCGCGACGCAGCAGCGCGATGGCCGTGGACACGCCGGCGCCGCCGGAGCCGAACTGCACGACATCGCGGAAGTCGACGTCCCCGAGCCCGTAATCCAGCTCTGCGCCGAAGCCGTGCGCGTCCGCGTTGAAACCATGCCATCCGCCCGGGTCGAAGACGATGCCGTTGATCGAGCCGGCGAGCTCCGCGGCATCCTCGAGCGAGGCGACCATGCCGATCAGGCGCTCTTTGTAGGGCTGTGTCACGTTGACACCGGCGTACCCGCACGCAGCGACCCGGTCCAGCACCTCCTCGGGCGTCGCGTCGAGCACTTCGGTGTCGAGGAGCTCGAACGTGAGCTCGATGCCGTGGTGACGCGCCTCCGCGACGTGAATAGCCGGGCTCAGAGAGTACCCGATGTGCTCGCCCAGCAGGCCTGCGGTCATCGTTCGCGGCTCAGAGGTTGTGGTCGTGGGCATCGGTGTCTCCGTCTCGGGGCGGGGCCGGAAGCCGTCGAAATCTACGGTTCCGGACTACCATTTGATTTTGGAACGATATTCCAACATTATGGCAGTGTCGCTGAGTAGCGCAGATGATGAGGTTTCCGAGATGTCCCCGAGTGGTTCCGACACGGTCGTCGAACTCGACCGCACCGCCCCAGCGCGCCTGACCGCGCGCGAAGCCGTCGATCGCATCCCCGATGGTGCGACCATCGCGATGTCGGGTGGTGGAGGAGGGATCCTCGAAGCGGATCTGCTGCTCGGGGCGCTCGCCGAGCGCTTCGACGAGGTGGGCCACCCGCGCGACCTCACGATCCTTCACAGCATGGGTCTCGGCGACAAGCTTGACCGCGGCATGAGCCGTATAGCGAAGAAGGGTCTCATCAAGCGGATGATCGGCGGCCACATGGGCAACAGCCGCCACATCGGGGAGATGATCAAAGCCAACGAGATTGAGGCCTACAACCTCCCGCTCGGCGTCCTAAGCCAGCTGTTCCGTGACACCGCCGCCGGCCGTCCGGGACTGCTTACCAAGACCGGGCTGGGAACCTTCGTCGACCCGCGTGTGGGCGGGCCCGGCCTGAACGAGATCTCCACCGACACCTCGCTGGTGGAGGTCGTCGAGATGGACGGCGAGGAGTACCTCTACTACCGTGCCATCCCCATCGATTTTGCCTTCGTGCGGGGAAGCGAGGCCGACATAGCTGGCAACGTCAGTCTCCAGCATGAGCCGTCCTATCTCGACACGCTGGAGACCTGCATGGCCGCCGCGCGCGGACGCGACGGTGTGCCGGGCCAGGCCTTCGTGCAGGTGAAGGAGATCCTCGAGGAGCGTTTCCATCCCAAGCTGGTCGACGTCCCGTCGATGCTGGTGTCCGCGATCGTCGAGTACCCCGAGCAATGGCAGACGTACGTCGCCGAGCGCGACGACGTCCTTGCGGGGCACACTCGCCTCCCGGCGAGCGCGTTCTCCCCGATGCCGTTCACGTGGCGGAAGGTCATCGCACGCCGGGCCGCCGACCTCGTCGAACCCGGTGCCGTGATTAACCTCGGGGTAGGCGTGCCTGACGGGGTGGCCTCCGTGCTCAACGAGCGGAATCGCCTGGGCGAGGTCGTCATGACCAACGAGCACGGCGTGGTCGGCGGCGTCACTTCTCTTGGCATGACGTTTGGCGCGTCGCGGAACTTCGACGCCGTCCTCACGATGCCGAACATGATCGACCTCTACCAGGGTGGCATCCTCGATGTGGCGTTCCTGGGCTTCGCGGAGGTCGACGCCCACGGCAACGTCAACGTCTCGAAGTACAACGGCGAGATCATGGGGTCGGGTGGGTTCATCGACATTACCCAGAACGCCCGGCACGTGGTGTTTTGCGGGTCGCTGACCGCCGGCGGTCTCGCGCTGGACCTGGGCGACGGCCGGATGCGGGTGCGCCAGGAGGGGCGCGTGCACAAGTTCGTGCCCGTCGTCGAGCACATCACGTTCTCCGGCGAGCGCGCGATCACGACCGGGCAGCGCGTTCACATCGTGACCGAGCGGGCAGTGTTCGAACTGCTACCGCAGGGCCTGACGCTCACCGAGATCGCCCCCGGCATCGACATCCAAAACGAAGTCCTGGACGTCATCGACTTCCCGGTGCGGACGGCCGAGGTCGTCGCCACCATGCCCGCACACATCTTCACCGAGGAAGGCGCGCTGTGAAAGTCACGACGGAGGGGGCGATCCGCGTACTCACGCTCGATCGACCGGAAGTTCTCAATGCGATGAACGGAGCGCAGTGGTCCGCGCTGCTGCATGAACTGCGCGCCGCCGAGGACGATCACTCGATCCGCGCCCTGCTGATCCTGGCCGAGGGCCGCGCCTTCTGCGCCGGCAACGACATCAAGGAGACGAGCCGGTTCCAGACCAAGGGGGAGGCGCGCGGCTACTTCCTCGATCTCATGGTCCCGACGCTGGCGGCCATGGCCAGCAGCCGGCTGGTCATCGTCGCCGGCGCGCATGGCATGGCGCTGGGTGCGGGGCTGGAGCTCCTGCAATTCTGCGACATTGTCATCGCCGGTGAGTCGTGCCGCTTCCAGTTGCCGGAGACGCGTATCGGCCTGTGGGCGACCGTCTTCCTTGGTTCGGCGGCGTTCACGACGCCGCGGCGCGTCACACAGCGACTCGCCCTGACAGCCGAGCCGATCACGGCGGCCGACGCCCTGGATGCCCAGCTCGTCACGCAGGTCGTCCCGGATGACCAGGTTGCCGCCGAAGCCCGGCGAGTCGCGAAGGTCGTGGCATCCCGCGGCCCGCAGGCGACGGCGATCAGCAAGGCGTTCGCCAACCGCACGCTCCTGGACGAATCGCTTCCGCTCGTGCGCCAAGCGCTCTCCGAGCTGATCGACCACTCCCTGTGGGGCGAAGAGGGCAAGGAGGGCGTCGCGGCCTTCATCGAGAAGCGCGACCCCGACTTCACCGCGACCGGTGTCGAGCCGTGAGTACGGCGGAGCGTGACAGGATCTCGATCGGGATCATCGGCGGCGGCTTCATGGGGCGCCGGCACGCGGAGACGCTGAGCCGCGTGCCGGAGTTCGAGCTGGTCGGCGTCGCCGATCCGTTCTCGCAGTCGCTGGCGGATGAGCGCGGGGTCGCGGCGTACGACACGCACGAGGATCTTCTGGACTCCGGCGTCGACGCCGTGATCATCGCAAACCCGAACGACCTGCACGTGCAGACCGCCCTGAGTGCGCAAGCGCGAGGAGTGGCGTCCCTGGTCGAGAAGCCGCTGGCGACGTCGCTGGACTCGCTCAAGCCGCTCCAGGAGGCCGCCCGCGGCGGCAGCCCTATCCTCGTCGGCCACCATCGCCGCCACCATCCCGCCCTCGCGGCGGCGCGCGAGGTCATCGGCAGTGGTGTCCTGGGCGACCTGGTCACCGTTAACGGGATGTGGGTCTCCCGCAAGGCGGATGCCTACTTCGAGCCCGACTGGCGGCGGGCGAAGGGCGCGGGCGTCGTCCTAATCAACGCCGTGCACGACCTCGACCTGCTCCGCGCTCTGTGCGGAGAATTCCGCAGCGTGCATGCCCGCACGACGGCGCGGTGGCGGGGCCTGGAGGTGCCCGACACCGCCGTCGTCGACTTCGAGACCGAATCCGGAGCGCTGGGGACATACGTCTGCTCGGATGCGGCCGTCTCGCCGTGGTCATGGGATCTCGCTACGCAGGACGAGCCGGCATTCCCGTACAACCCGCTGTCGAGCTGCTACTTCCTCGCGGGCACGCGCGGGTCGCTGACGCTCCCGCAGCTGCTCGTGCACTCTTACGACGGGACAGGTGACTGGAACCACCCGCTGTCGATGACGGTGCCGCCCGTTCAGGGCGCCGATTCCTACACCCGCCAGCTCGAGCACTTCGCCCGTGTCATCCGCGGCGAGGAGGAGCCGGCGGTGACGGTAGCCGATGCGGCGCGGACGATCGCGCTCCTGGACGCCGTGGTCTCCTCCGCTCAGACGCGGGAGGCCGTCGAGCTCCCCTGACCGGAGTTCGTGTCCGGGCATGTAAAGGGCGCCCGCCGGACGGCGGGCGCCCTTGGCGCGTCTCAGCGGACCTCGAGTGAACCGGCGCTGTGCGCGAACACCGACGTGAGGCGGCGGGCGGACTCGATCAGCGGGGTCCCCAGGTCCAGGTAGGCCTCTTCGCTCAGGCGCGCGGTCGGACCGGAGATGCTGAGCACCCCCGCCACCGCGCCGCCGTCGTACACCGGCGCGGCGATCGAGCCGACACCGACCGCGAAAGTGTCGATGGCGATGGCGAACCCGCGCTCGCGAGTCTGGCGCATGATCTCCCGAATCTTGTCCACGGTCTGCGGCGCCCGCGGGCCGTAATCCTCGACGCTGCCGATGCCCTGCCGGAGGATGCGGGTCAGGGCCTCCTCCTCGGGAATAAAGCTCATCCACGCCAGTCCGGTCGCGGAGCAGCTCAGCTTTACGGTCGAGCCAGCGTCGGGGTCGTAGCGCAGTCCTGAGCGGGCGCCTTGTGCCTTCGCTACCCAGACGAGTTCATCGCCGTCCACCACGGACAGGCGGACGAGCTCGTGCGAGACGGTGGCGAGGTCGTCGACGATCGGCTTAGCCACGCCGGCGAGGTCGTTCGCCGCGAGATGCTTGAGGCCGAGGGAAGTGATCTTCAGCCCGAGCGCGTAGTTCCCGGATGTGTCGCGCTGATGCACGTACCCGCTGTCGCTCAGCTCGGAGAGCAATCGGTGTGCGGCGCTGCGCGGCATCCCGAGGGAGTCCGCGATCTCGTGCAGGGGGAGCCCATCACGTTGCCCGACGAGCAATTCGATGATCTGTAACCCTCGCTCGAATCCACTCGGCATGAGGTCCCCTTCTTTCTGCGCAAGGCTGTGTGCCTCTGCATTGGTAATACTACTCCGACTTGGAATGGCATTCCAAGAGTGCTAATGTCCCCTTCGAACCTACTAAACCTCAGTGCGGAGGAGCACGACATGTCTCTGGAGACCACGCGGACCTACACGAACCTGATCGGGGGCGCATGGACTGAGGCGACGACGGTGAGGTCGGAACGACGTAACCCGGCCAACGGAAAGCTGGTCGCCACGTACGCCGAGTCGAGCGTCGCTGACGTCGACCGTGCGGTGGCCGTCGCCCGCGAGACGTTCGAGTCAGGAGTGTGGTCCAACCTTCCCTCGATCGAGCGCGGTCGCGTGTTGCTGAAGTGGGCCGAGCTCATCCGCGAGAACGCCGAGCGGCTGGCGCAGATCGAGGCAGCTGAGGTGGGCAAGCCCATCCGGATGGCCCGCAGCGACGTGCAGGGCATCGTCGAGCTCACCGAGTACTGCGCGACCCTCGCATTCGAGATCCATGGCGACGCGTTCGATCGCGTCCACGGCGAGGACCTTGCGATGGTCCTCCGCGAGCCGGTGGGCGTCGTGGCTGCCATCGTGCCGTGGAACTTTCCCGGGCTGATCTACTCGCAGAAGGTCCCGTTTGCGCTGGCCGCCGGATGCACCGTCGTGGTCAAGCCCGCCGAGCATACGCCCGGAACCGCGCTCGAGCTGTCCCAGCTCGCGTTGGAAGCCGGCGTCCCCGCGGGCGTCATCAATGTCGTGACCGGTCTCGGCTCCGTCGTGGGCCAGCGTCTCGCAGAGCATCCTGACGTGGACCTGCTCTCCTTCACTGGTTCCACCGCCACGGCGAAGAGCATCCAGCGGGCGGCTGCGGACACCCACAAGCACCTCTCCTTCGAGCTCGGCGGAAAGGGCGCGACTATCGTCTTCGACGACGCGAACCTCGATGACGCGGTGGACGGCGTGCTGTTCGGCGTGTTCTACAACCAGGGCGAGACGTGCATCGCCGGGACACGCCTGCTCGTGCAGGAGACCATCGCGGACGAATTTGTCGCGCGGGTCGCCCGGCGCGCGGCCGCTCTCAAAGTCGGTGACGTGTTCGACGATTCCACCGACATCGGCGCGATGATAAGTGAGGGCCACATGAGCAAGGTCCTCGACTACGTCGAGTCCGGCAAGGAGTCCGGCGCGGCGCTCGTCACCGGTGGAGAGCGGGTCGAGGTGCCGGGCGCTGAAGAGGGCCTGTTCGTCGCGCCGACCGTGTTCGACCACGTGGCGCCCCAGGCGCGGATCTTCCAGGAGGAGATTTTCGGGCCGGTGCTGTCCACCGCGCGGTTCTCCACCGACGAGGAGGCCGTCGCGCTGGCCAATGGCACGATGTACGGTCTCGCCCACGGCGTCTGGACGACGAACATTGACCGTGCTGTGCGGATGGGGCGCGCGCTGCGGGCCGGGACCGTGTGGGTGAACACCGCCAACGACGGGGCCCCGCAGCTCCCCTTCGGCGGGCTCGGTGCGTCCGGCAACGCCCGCGAGAAGGGGCGCGCCGGACTGGACGAGTACCTCGTCACCAAGACCTTCCACATCCACGTCGGCCCCCGCGCCATTGCTTATCCCGGGATCGAAGGGTGAGCGCGGCGTTCGGGCGCGCGCTCGAGGGCAAGGTCGTCCTGGTCACCGGCGGCAGCCGGGGAATCGGGGCAGCGATCGCCGAAGCGGCGGCGCAGGCGGGCGCCTCGGTGGCCGTGATGGCGCGCACGCAGCCCTCCGCGACCGCGGAGCGCGTCATCGCGGCAGGCGGACGGGCCATCGCGATCGCCGGTGACGTCTCGGTCGAGGCTGATGCGGAGGCCGCCGTGGCGCACGTCGTGGCCCAGTACGGCCGGATCGACGTCCTGGTCAACAACGCGGCGGTGCTCGGCGTCGCGCCGCTGCTGACGGGATCCGTCGAACTCTTCGACGAGGTCATGGCGGTGAACGTTCGCGGACCGTTCCTCATGACGCGCGCCGCCGGCCGGATCATGGCGGAGCGTGGATCCGGCGTGATCATCAACATCGGCTCGGACCTCGCCGAGCGAGGCCGCGCCGAATACGTCTCGTACGCCGCGAGCAAGGGCGCCCTGCTGCAGATGACCCGCTCCGCGGCGATCGAGCTCGGTGCCGCGGGTGTACGCGTCGTGCTGGTCTCTCCGGCCGTCACGAACACCGAGATGGCGGCGCCGGTGCTGTCCGATCCCGTCCTGCGCGCCGAATTCATCGCCAAGGGAACCCTCGACACCGTGAACGAACCCGAGGACGTCGCGGCCACCGTGGTGTTCCTCGCCTCTCCGGCGGCACGCACCGTGACGGGCTGCAACTGGCCCGTCGACGCGGGCGTGCTCGCCCGATAACCCACCCACCCCTACTGAGGAGCAGAACAATGAGCAAGGACCACACAGTCGGCAAGGTCGCCATCGTCACGGGTGCCGGCAGCGGCGCTGGTCGGGTGATTGCGCAGCGCCTCGCCGAGGACGGCTTCGCCATCGCCGTCGGCGACATCCGCGTCGAGACCGCGCAGACCGCCGCGCAGGAGATCGCCGCCTCCACCGGCGTCGAGGCTGCCGGCTTCGCGGTCGACGTCTCGAAGAAGGACTCGGCGGACGCTTTTGTCGCCGCGGTCGCCGAGCGGTTCGGGCGCGTGGACGTGCTGGTGAACAACGCCGGCGTCATCTCGCTGATCCCGCTCGCCGACCTCGAGGAACCGGAGTGGGACCGCATCCTCGACGTAAACCTCAAGGGGCCGTTCCTCATGACCAAGGCAGTCCTGCCGCACATCACCAAGAACGGCTGGGGTCGCATCGTGAACATCTCCTCTGATGTGGGCAAGCGCGGTGAGGAGAACCTCGCGCACTACTGCGCGTCGAAGTTCGGTGTGATCGGTCTGACGCAGTCCACCGCTGTCGAGCTGGCGCGCCTGCGCACGGGCGTGAACGTCAACGCCATCTGCCCGGCGATCATGAACACCAACATGATGAAGCAGATTGCAAATGAGAGGTCGGCCATCGTGGGCGGCACTGCGGAGGAGACCATTGAGCACCTGCCCGATGCCCTCCCGCTGGGCCGGGTCACGGAGCCCACCGACATCGCAAACGTCGTGAGCTTCCTGTGCTCGGACGACGCGTCCTTCCTCACCGGACAGTCCCTTAACGTCACCGGTGGCGGCACCATGTACTGACCCTTCTGGGGTCGGAGCGGCGGTGCAGCGCCGACCCCAGAATCCCGCTCCGGCGGGAAACTGACGCCCCTGCTCCTGGCGCGCGGGGTTCTGTCACTCCGAGTTGGAATGGTATTTCTTTCTAGAACATAGTTACGATTCCATCTCGTTCACCTACTGGAACTGCACCCCGCCGGTGCGATACCCGAGAGGATCTTCATGCGATCTTCGCTCGAAGAGACCCAGACAGAGGCTGTCGTCCTCGATGGCCCTGCCCGTCGCAAACCCCGCCCGCGCCGCACGATCGGCGACTGGCTGGCGCGCTACGGCCTCCTGACCGCCTTCGTCGTCATGCTCATCGTCTTCCTCGTGACCAACGAGGACTTCCGCTCGCCGAACAACCTGCTGAACATCCTGCAGCAGAGCTCCATCATCGGCATCGTCGCGTGCGGCATGGCGATCATGATCATCGCCGGCGGGTTCGACCTATCGGTCGGCGCCATCGGCGCCGCCGCCACGATGGGTGCCGCCGCGGCCATGGTGGGGACCGGGTCGATCGCGGTCGGCGTCCTGGTCGGGCTCGCGATCGGCCTCGTCGCGGGGATATTCAACGGTCTGGTGATCTCGCGCCTGCGCATCACCCCGTTCATCGCGACGCTCGGCAGCGCAAGCATCATCTCCGGCATAGTGTTCGCCTCAACCAACGCCGCCCCGATTTCCGGGATCCCGGCCGGCTTCACGCAGTTCGGCCTCGGCAAGATCGGCGGCTTCCCGATTGCCGGCATCCTGTTCCTCAGCGTCGCGGCGGTCGTGTTCATCATGCTCAAATGGACGAAGATTGGCCATTACATCTACGCCGTAGGATCCAGTCCGGAGGCGGCGCGCCTCGCGGGTGTGCCGGTCCAGACGGTGATCCTCGTGGCTTTCGCCGCCGGTGGCCTTCTTGCAGGCCTGGCGGGTCTGGTGCTGCTGGGACAGACCAGCATCGGTCAGTCGACGGCCGGATCGGCATGGCCGCTTTCGGCGATCGCCGCGGTGGTCGTGGGCGGAACGCCGCTGCGTGGTGGCACCGGCGGCGTGCACTCGGCGGTCATCGGGACGTTGCTTCTCGGCGTTCTCCAGAACGCCCTCAATCTCTACGGCGTCTCGCCGTATTGGCAGCCCGCAGTGACGGGAGTGGTTGTACTTCTCGCCGTCGGGGTTGACAGCTATCACAGGAAATCCGTTGGAGGATTGGCATGAACACTGCAATGAGGCGACGTCGCCTCGGGTTCGTCGGTATCGCTGCGGCGCTCGCGGTCTCGTTGGCCGCTTGCTCGTCCTCGGGGGACGCGGCCGACACCAGCGCCGCGGGCGACTCAGACGGCTACGACATCGGCGTCCTGGTGTTCGACACCACTGTCCCCTACTTCACCCCGATGATCCAGGGTGAGAAGGATGCGGCGGCGGAGCTGGGCGTCACGCTCGACATTCAGAACGGCCAAGGCGACCTCGCCCAGGAGATCGCGATCGTCAACCAGTTCGTCGCGCAGGGCAAGGACGCGATCGTCCTCACCACCAGCGACGGCAAGGGCATTGTCCCCGCGCTGCAGGCGGCGCACGAGGCTGGCATCCCGGTCCTCGCCAACAACACCGTCATCGAGGACGATAAGGTCATCACCTACGTCGGCTCCGACAACATCCGCGTGGGCAACACCCTCGCCCAGGGTGTTTGCGAGACCGTCCCCGCGGACGGCAAGATCGCCGTGATTCTGGGTGTCATGGGCTCGTCCCCGCAGCTGGACCGCCTCACCGGTCTTGAGGAGGGCCTGGCGGAGAACTGCCCCGGCGTCACCATCCTCGACCAGCAGACGGCCAATTGGGACAACGCCGAGGCGCTCGCGGTCGGCCAGGACTTCCTCAATAAGTTCGGCCCGGGCTCCATCGACGCGATCGTCGGCGAGGGCCCCGAGATCCAGACCCCCGCGCAGTGGGCGAAGGAGAATGGCCGTACCGACGTGAAGTTTATCGGTGTCGACATCCCGAAGTCGGTCGCCCCGCTCGTCGCCGACGGCACGATCGCGGCCCAGGTCTACCAGTCCCCCTACGAGCAGGGCTACTGGTCGATCGAGGACATCGTGAACTGGCTGAACGGTGACAAGGACAAGGTCCCGACGCCGTTCCACTACAGCGAGAACGTCGTGGTGACCAGCAACAACATCGACACCGTCGAGCCCTACTGATCCACCGGGCCTGCGGCCGAACAAGGGAGAACGTGCAAGCATGGACCAGATCCACCCAACCGAGGAGAGTGTCCGGTCGGACTCGTCGTCGCTGACGGTCGAGGGATCCGATGGGATGCCGCGCCTCTTGGAGATGCGTGGCATCACCAAGGACTTCCCCGGCGGCCGCGTGCTTCACGGCGTGGACTTCGCCGTTGGACGCGGCGAAGTCCACGCCCTGGTCGGCCAGAACGGAGCCGGCAAATCGACACTGATGAAAATCCTCGCGGGTGTGCATCCCGACCACGGTGGCGACATTCTCGTGGAAGGCCGGCGGGTCGAGATGAGCAGCCCCAAACGCGCGCTCGACCAGGGCATCGCCGTCATCTATCAGGAATTCGCGCTCGCTCCCGACTTGAGCGTCGCCGCGAACATCGCGCTCGGACGTGAGCCCACGCTCGGCGTCCCCGGGTCGCTGAACCATCGCAAGATGATCGAGCGGTCCCGACGGGACGCCGAGCGACTGGGCATCGAACTGCCCATGGAGCGTCCCGTCGGGGAGCTTAGCGTCGGTGACCAGCAACTCACCGAGATCGTGAAGGCGGTCTCGCGAAACGCACAGGTCCTCGTGATGGACGAGCCCACGGCGCGTCTTTCCAGCGAGGAGCGCGACCGCCTGTTCGGGATCATCCGGCGCCTGTCCGAGTCGGGCGTTGGCATCGTCTACATCTCCCACTTCCTGGAGGAGATCTTCTCCGTCGCAAGCCGCGTCACAGTGCTCCGCGATGGCGAGCGGATCACGACCCAGCCGCTGGAGGAGCTCACCGTTAAGGAGCTCGCGCGGCTGATGGTCGGCGACAAGTTCCGGGAGATCGAGGTCGGCACACGGGAACACCTCGCCGCCGACCACGGCTCTTCCGAGCCCGCCCTCGTGCTCGAGGGCCTCGAGATCGAGCGGTGCGTCGCGCCGACGAGCCTCACCATCCGCAAGGGGGAGGTGCTGGGCCTCGCGGGCCTGCAAGGGGCGGGTCGCACCGAGCTGGCCGACGCGATCGTGGGCAACCGCGCGGCGCACCGCCGTGGTCGCATCCGCACCGCCTCCTTCAGCGGCCTGCCGCGCAACCCCCGCCATGCACTGCGCGCGGGCATCATCATGCTTCCCGCCAGCCGCAAGACCCAGGGCATCCTGGCCGTGCGGCCGGTCGCGGAGAACATCGCCGTGGCCGCGCTTGGACGCGGTCTGACCAGGCTGGGCTTTCTCCGCACCGCCAAGCGACGCCAACTCATCGGCGACCTCATGAGGCGGTTCGCGGTCAAACCGCAGGACACCAGCGTCGAGATCACTGCGCTCAGCGGTGGCAATCAGCAAAAGGTGCTATTTGCTCGCGCCACCGCGGCCGACGCCGACGTGCTCATCCTCGATCAGCCCACCGCGGGCGTCGACGTCGGGGCCACGGTGGAGCTGTACGACCAGATCGACGCGCTCACCGCATCCGGCCTCGCGGTCCTGCTGATCTCCGACGACCTGACCGAGCTGCTGCGGCTCTCGGACTCCATCGTGCTGATGAAGGACGGCGTCGCGGGTGAGCCTCGACCGGCCTCCTCCTACGACCGGGCGAGCCTCCTGGCGGCCATCACAGGCAAGGCGGAATCATGACCGAGACGCCGCTGCGAGTCGGTGTGGTGGGAGCTGGGCCCTGGGCCGAACTCGTGCACGCCCCGATGTTCGCCGCAGGTCCCGAGACGGTGCTGAGCGGGATCTGGGCACGCCGTCCGGAAGCTGCCCAGGCGCTCGCGGCCAGGCACGGGAGCACGGCGTTCGCCGGCTTCGAGGAGCTCCTCGCCGACAGCGACGCGGTCGCGTTCGCCGTGCCGCCCAGCGTGCAGGCGGAGCTGGCCGCCCAGGCGGCCCGCGCCGGCAAGGCGATCCTGCTCGAGAAGCCCGTTGCGGCCGACCTGGCCGCAGCCATGCGGCTTGCCGACATCGTAGAGGCCAGCGGTGTGACCTCGATGATCACCCTCACCTACCGTTATGCGAGCGGGGTGCGGGAGTTCCTCGCCGAGGCCAAGACCAAGCAGTTCCGTGGGGGCCGTTCGCTCTTCCTGACCAATGCCTATCTCGGCGGGCCGTTCGCGACGGAGTGGCGCCTGGCCAGCGGCTCGCTCCTGGATACCGGGCCCCATGCCATCGACCTGCTGGAGGCTGCGGTCGGTCCGGTCGTCGCCGTCAACGGTGTGCACGGCACGGGGGAGTGGACGGCAGTGACCCTCGAGCACGAGAACGGCGCGACCACGCAGGTGTCGCTGTGCTCGCACACCGCCACGGACCCGCTGCGCATCGAGATGGACCTGTACAACGAGCACGAGACCGTGCGCCTGGACGTCACCGCCGCAATGGGGGAGGCGTACGGCGAGGCGATCCTGCAGGGGACGCGGCCGCTCTCCGATGCGGAGGCATTCCAGACGCTGCGGCGCGAGTTCGCGGCATCAGCCCGTAGCGGCCGGGTGCACGAGCTCGACATCCGCCACGGCATCCGGCTGCAGCGCATCGTCGCCGCGATCCAGCGTGCGCTGGACACACCCGGCCAGCAGGTCGGCTGATGATGGCGGAGATTGTCCACGTCGTCCTGGCGCGGTGGTCGGCGACGGCACCGGACCACGTCCGCGAGACCGCCCGGACGATCGCGCGGTCCCTGGCGCATCGGATCCCCGGCATCATTCGGCTCGACGAAGGACCCAGCGTCAGCCCGGAGCAGCTGGAGGGTGGATACGACTACGCGCTGGCGGTGCGGTTCCGAGACGCCGCGTCACGTGACGCCTACCTCCCGCATCCGGCGCATCAGGAGCTGGTCGAGGTGTTCCAGACGGCTCTGGAGACGGTGGTCGTGTTCGACATCGCCGCTCAATGAGTAATCAAGGCCCCTGCGGCCTGTAATGAATTCGACATGAGAGAGCAGTGAACAGCAATCCTTCCTTCGACGTGCCCGCGAGCACGCAGCCGCGGCCCATCGGTGTCGCCTACCTCACCCTGGCGCCGCTGCGCGCCCCCGATGCCGTGGAGATCGCCGCCGAGGCGGGCTACGACTTCGTCGGCCTGCGCGTGAAGCCCTTCGGTGCCGGCGACCCCGACCTGCAGATGGGCCCCGGTTCCCCGCTGCTCGCGCAGACCGCTCGGCGCCTGCGCGAGACCGGTCTGCGGGTGCTGGACATCGAGTTCGTGTTGCTGACCGAATCCGTCCGGCCGTCCGACTGGCTGCCCGCGCTCGAGTCTGGCGCCGAGCTCGGCGCGTCCCTCCTCTCCGTCGCAATCTCCGATCCGGATCTCTCTCGCGCGGAGGCGAACTTGGCGGCGCTCACCGCGGACGCGGCGGCCTTCGGCATCCGACCGTCTCTCGAACCGATCAGTTACCAGCCCTTCAGCGGGCTGCAGGATGCTGCGGCCGTCGCCCGCCGCACGGGCGCAACGCTGCTGGTCGACCCGCTCCACCTGACCCGGACGGGCACGGACTTCTCGCTGATCGCCGACCTCGAGCCCGATCTGGTGCCGGTGCTGCAGCTGTGTGACGCGTGGGCCGAGGCTCCCGGAGACGGCGACATCTCGCAGTTGGCCCACGAGTCGCGGTTCAACCGCCTTCCGGTGGGATGGGGCTCGTTGCCGCTCGCAGCTCTGGCGCGGGCGGTGCCGGCAGGAGTTCCGGTCAGCGTGGAGGTCCCGAACGAGCCCATGCGAGCCACGATGTCGGACAGGGAGTTCGCCGCAATGAACCTCTCGGCGGCGCGGGCGCTGCTGCAGGCCATCGAAGAAGAGACGGAGATCACAGCGTGACGATGTACTCGGAGGTGGGCGAGGTGGACCTCCTGGTTGTCGGCGCCGGAGCCGCGGGGCTGGGCGCCGCACTCACGGCGGCGGCCGAGGGACTGCGGGTGCTCGTCGTCGAGAAGACGGAGTACGTCGGCGGGACCACGGCGTTCTCGGCTGGCACCTGCTGGATGCCCGGGCACACCCACCTCGATCCGGCCGAGGCCGACAAGGATCGTGCGGCGGGCCTCGAGTACCTCGACGCACTGGTGGGGGACAAGGCGCCCGCCGAGCTGCGTCGCCGCTACTTGGAGACCGGACCCGAGATGCTGCGGCGCCTCGACGAGCTCGGCGTGAAGTTCCTGCACTCCAAGAAGGTCGTCGACTACCATCCGGAGATCCCCGGCGCCGGCGTCGGCCGTGCGCTGGAGCCGGTGCCCTTCGACGGGCGTCGCCTCGGACGCGCCGGCATGCGGCGCGTCCGGCCCCCGGTGCGCGAGTTCGCGCTGTTCGGCGGCACCCTGATGGTCCGCCGGGCCGAGGTCGATCAGCTGCTGAAGATTTACAAGGCGTCCCCGGCTGCGGCGTTCCTTGCGCTCAAGCTCGGGGTGCGGTGGGCGTTCGACATGCTCCGGTACCCGCGCGGCACCCGCCTGACGATGGGCAACGGCCTCGTGGCGACCTTGTACTACGAGCTCCTGCAGCGCGGTGGCGAGGTGATGCTGTCATCCGCCGTGAAGAAGCTGGTCGTCGAGGCCGGCCGTGTCGCCGGTGCAGTCGTGCAAACGGCGGGACGCGAGGAGCTCGTCCGGGTGACCCGCGGTGTGGTCCTCGCCGGCGGTGGGTTCGCCGCCGACGCAGTATGGCGCGCCGCGAAGCTGCCGAAGCCCACGCCGCAGTTCACGCGCGCCGCCGAGGGCGCGACGGGGGAGTCGCTGCAGCTGGGGATCGATGCCGGCGCCGCGCTCGGCGAGCACGGCGATAACGCCTTTTGGTTTCCCGCATCCATCGGCGCGCGCCGGGACGGCAGCCGCGTCGTGTTCCCGCACATCTGGGACCGTGCGAAGCCCGGGATCGTCGCGGTCACACGGTCGGGTCGGCGTTTCGTGGACGAGTCGGTGTCTTACCACCGGTTCACGCGCGCAATGTACGCCACCCAGGAGCAGGGGCAGGACGCCGTCCCGGCCTGGCTTATCATCGACTCGCGCTCATTGCGCAAGTATGGTCTGGGCATGATCCGGCCCGGGTCCACACGCAGGGTCATCAGCCGGTACGCACGCGACGGCTACATCCACAAGGCCGACACGATCGCCGCCCTCGCGGACGCGATCGGGGTGGACCGCGCCGGCCTGGAGGCGACCGTCGCCGAGAACAACCGGGCCTTTCAGACGGGTTCAGACGAGGAGTTCCGCAAAGGCACGAGCGTCTTCGGGCGTCAGTACGGCGACCAGGACCAGACCGGGAACCCCAACCTCGGCCCGATCGTGCGCGCACCCTTCTTCGCACTGCCGGTGGTCCCGACCCCGCTCGCGACAGCCGCCGGGCTGCGGATTGACGCGGATGGCCGCGTCCTGGACTCGCAGGGGTGCCCTATCGACGGTCTCTACGCCTGCGGAAACGACGCCGACTCCGTCATGGCCGCCGAATACCCTGGCGCGGGATGCCAGATCGGCGCCGGTCTGGTTTTTGGCTACCTCGCCGCCCGCCACGCAAGCGCCCAGGCATGAGCGGAGCAGAGGGCGAGTCGCACTCGTTCGACGTGTCGGCGATCCTCTTCGACATTGACGGCACGCTCGTAGACTCCACCGCGGCGGTGGAGCGTGCCTGGCGCGCGACCGCGCACCGGTACCGGATCGACGTTGACGAGCTAATGCGCGTGTGTCACGGCCGCCGCGCCGAGGACACGATCACGCGCTTCGTCGCGTTGGAGCGGCGGGCCGAAGCCCTGGCCTTCCACGACCATCTCGAACTGCACGACTTGGACGGCGTCGTCGCGCTCCCAGGCGCGGCAGCGCTGCTGTCCCGTGTGCCCTCCGCCCGCTGGGCGGCGGTGACTTCGGGCTCGCGCGCCCTTATGACGGCGCGCCTGCGCGCCGCGGGATTGCCCGTGCCCGCCGTCCTTGTCACCGCCGACGACGTGCGCGAGGGCAAGCCGGCCCCCGAGGGCTACCTTGCGGCTGCATCCACCCTCGGTGTCGATCCCACCCGGTGCCTCGTGATCGAGGATGCACCGGCGGGGATCGCTGCCGGGCAGCGATCCGGTGCCCGCACGCTTGCGGTCGCCACCTCCCACGACGGCGCGGATCTCACCGGCGCTACGACAGTGGTTGCCGATCTCCGCGCGATCGGGGTCGAGGTGCGCGATGATTGTCTACGAATCACGATCGGCCCACGTTGATCCTGATCCGCCGCGGAAGTCATCGAGGACCTGGTCGCCGAGGTGGTCCAATCGTTGCAGCACGATCACCTCATCAAGAAGCTGTTCGACCCGGTTTGGTTGAGATGAGTAGGCCGGGGTGAGGTGCATGTGCAACCGGGGTCTGCAACGCGGTCTTCGAGATCCCGAGGTCCTTGCACACCGTCTTCTGCGCGATGCCAGACTCCACAAGCGCGACAGCATCCCGCTTGAACTCGTCCGTGTACTTGATCGGCATGACTGCCATCCTTCCAGCGCAACCCTCCCAGGATTACGCGGTCAAGGACTCAACCAAACCTTCAGCAGACCCGACTGAGAGTCCGCCGGACGTGGTCCAGTTGGGGGTTGACATACTAAGTCAGCCCCCAACCAAGTACTCCTCCGACAAGCGGCCGTGGTATCCGCTTTAGCACCTAGGGCGTGTCTCCTAACCTGCTTGGCTGGTTTGTCGACGGATGCTGCGTGGGCTCGGATCGAGCCGATGATGCCGGCTGCGTCATCGAAGGGCGGGCGACCGTTTCAGGACCATCGGCGGGTGATGGAGGGGATCGTGTGGCGGTTCCGGACGGGGTCGC
>Ga0182741_1002859_pt1 | contig 19331 bp, 18 predicted proteins | sample eDN5th37CBELigOP_FD_128874 | JGI IMG/M metagenome (GOLD analysis project Ga0182741, IMG submission 128874) | Enriched Organic Plus compost microbial communities from Emeryville, California, USA - eDNA 5th pass 37_C BE-Lig OP (version 2) (version 2) ... | reverse complement strand
CTTCGACGCCTCGACGGTGGCCGTCGCGCAGTCGGTGGCGGCGCTGACCCAGTCGGCGGGGCTGAAGTCCATCGCCGGCGGGGGCGATACCGTCGCCGCCCTGAAGCATGCGGGGGTGGCGGAACGGATGACCTATGTCTCCGCAGCGGGCGGCGCCTTCCTGGAGTGGCTCGAGGGCAAGACCCTGCCGGGTGTGGCGGCGCTGGAGGCCGCCTGACCACAGGCCCGGCCTGTGATCAAAGATGACTGGAAGGTTAACGCCCGAGGTCGTAACGTTCCGGTATGCGCCTCTCCCCATCCCGCCCGCTGCGCCGGGCGCCCGCGTTGCGCGATGCCGCCTTTACCGATGATTCACGCCTCCATGGCATCGTGCTGCGCATGATCACGCTGAACTCGCTGTCCGCCTTCGCGCAGGAGATCAGCCGCCGCCCGCCCGTGGAACCGGTGCGCAGCGTCTCGCCGACGCCGCCGGCCCCCGGACCGGGGTCCGAGACGCAGCGGCGGCTGGAAGCGGTGCCACCGCAGCCGGTCCGGCCGGTGCCACGCGGCTCGCTGCTCGACCTGCGCGTCTGATCCCGCCGTCGCACCCCCGTCATCGCATCTCAGGGGATGGTGCCCGTCCGCAGCTCGGCCACCTGCCCGGCCGGAGCCTGCCGCTGCCGGACAGCCGCGATGTGCTGCGCCGCCCGCCGGACGGCAAAGGCCATGATGTCCTCGGCCGTCGGTGCCAGACTCGGCAGCCAGGGCAGCGACATCAGGATGTCGAGATGACCGATGCCCGGGGAGAGACGCGTCTCGACCTCCCCGCCCGCTTCGACGACACGGCGCGCCATCGTCCGGAGATGATCGGGTCCGGTCACGAGGTCCAGGGTGCCGCTCAGCAGCAGTAGCGGCGGGGCGTCGCGCGATACGAAGCTCTCCGGCACCAGCGCCGCGAGATCGGGCTGCCCGGCGAAAACGGGCCGCACTGCCCAATGCCGCGGGAAGTCGCCGACATAAGGGCCCGCGATGCCGATGGCGCCGGCCAGGTCGCGGCTGCTCAGCCCGTGCGGCGCCAGCCACCGGCCATCGAGCGCCAGCATCAACGCCATGTAGCCGCCGGCGGAATGCCCGGCGACGAAGACCGCGTCCGGATCGGCGCCCAAGGTTGAGGCGTGGCGCCGCGCCCAGGCCACGGCCGCGGCGGCATCCTGGAGAAAGCCGGGGAACAGGGCCTCGGGGTACAGCCGGTAGTCGGGCACCAGCACCACGGCCCCGCGCGCGGCAAGGCCGGAGGCGATCACCTGGTTCTCCAGGCTGTCCCTGCCGCCCATCTGCCACTGTCCGCCATGCAGGAACAGGATCAGCGGCCGGCCCTCGCCCACCCCGGACATCGGACGATAGATGTCGAGCCGATGGCGTGGCCCCTCGGCATAGGGGATGTCACGCTCGATGCCGATCGCCGCCCTGCCGTCCGGTCCCGGGGACATGATGCAGCCGCCCAGCAGGAGGCCCGCGAGCAACACCAGGTGCCGGCACACCCAGCCTTGCGGCCCCCGTCGCACCGTGACCATGCCCTTGCTCCTCCCGTTGTGGAGGAGCCAACCCGCCTGATGCCTCTCGGTTCGGGCCTACATCGACTCCGGGCGGTAACGGTCGTACAAGCGTTGCGGCAAAGCCGTGCCGGCCCGCCGTTCCGGCCGGGGCTGCCGGCGGCGTGGCATCCGGGACTTGCGTCCGCGCTGCGCGCCGCTCATCGTTCCCCCATGCCCGCTTTCGTCCGCAGGATCCCCGAGGGTGACGACCGTGAGCGGCTCACCTGCCCGGACTGCGGCTTCATCGCCTATGAGAACCCGAAGATCGTAGTCGGCAGCGTCGTCGCCGAGGATGGGCGCGTGCTGCTCTGCCGACGGGCCATCGAGCCGCGCCGGGGCTACTGGACCCTGCCCGCCGGCTACATGGAAATGCACGAGACGGTCGAGGAAGGCGCCCGCCGCGAGGCCTGGGAGGAAGCCCGTGCCCATATCGCGCTTGAAGGCGTGCTGGCGGTCTATTCCATCGCCCGCATCGGCCAGGTGCAGGTGATCTTCCGTGCCCGGCTGGCCGAGCCGGGATTCGAGGCGGGGCCGGAAAGCCTGGAGGTCGGCCTGTTCTGCTGGGAGGAGATTCCCTGGGAGGAGATCGCCTTTCCCTCGGTCCACTGGGCGCTGCGCGCCTGGCATGCCTCTGCGGCGGGCCCGCTGGGCGCGCCCGTCCTGAACCCGCCGGAGGATCGCCGCGGCACTCAGCCCCTGCCGCCGGGGCCGGCGCTGTGACCCGGCGGCGAGCCCTGCTGGCGGCCTTCGCCCTGCTGAGCGCGCTGCCGCCGGCCGGAGCCCAGGAAGCGGCCCCCGCGCCCCGGCGGCGCGCTCAGCGCCCCCTTCCCCTGCCGCCCGCGCCGGTGCCGCCGCCGGAACTCGCGCTGGGCGCCCCGCCCACGCCCCCCGGCTTCGAGCCGGCGCCGGTGCCCAACCGCGACCTCGAACCCCCGCGCGTGGCGCAGCATGACGGGCCGAGCCTCTCGCCCAGCATCATCCAGCGCCGTCTGCCCGGCCGCGGCCAAGCGGCCGAGGGCAGCCCCAGCCTCACCGAGGAGCGGCTGTTCGACCCCGCCCCCGGCGCACGGCTGCGCGTGCCCTTCTCCTACTGAGGCGCGCGACCGCCGATCGCGGCGGTCAACGGCTCCCCGAGGGCATTGCCCGGCCGGGCTTCCAGACCGGATCCGGCGCCGTCCACAGCGTCGGGTCGCGCATGGCCGCCGCCAGCGCGGCGGTGACGGCGGCGAGGATCCGCTCTCCCTTCTCTGCCGTCGCGGCACGCGGGTCTCCGCGAACGCCGGTGCGCGGCGCCCGCTCCTCGAAAGACCAGAAGCGGGAGAAGCCGGCGGGCAGGGCCGCGGGCGGGTTGGACATCGCCTCCGCGACCCGGTCCTGTCGCACCTGGCCGGGATCGAGCGCGAGCCAGAGGCTCGTCTCGCCCTCGCAGGCGTGCTGCACGCCGGGCTGCGTGGTGAGCACCGCCGCGATCTCGCGCGGCGCCAGCTGCGGCCAGGTGGTGGCGACGACCGGGATGCCGAACTCATGCGCCAGCTCGCGCGCCGCGACCGCCAGCGGCTCGATATTGCCGCCATGGCCGTTGACGATCAGCAGCCTGCGGAAGCCGTCCGCCAGGATGGAGCGCACCACGCAGCGCAGCACCGCGTGGAAGGTCGCGTGGTCCAGGCTGATGGTGCCGCCGAAGGGGAAATGGTGCTCCGACAGGCCCGTCCACATCGGCGGCAGCACCACCACGGGCGTATCCTCCGCCACCACCTCCGCCGCGCGCAGGGCGAAGGCATGGGCGCAGTAGCTGTCGGTCCAGACCGGCAGATGCGGCCCGTGCTGCTCCAGGCTGCCGACGGGCAGCACCACCAGCGCCTCGCGCGCGGCGAGCGCCTTGAGTTCGGGCGCGGTCATGCGCTCCCAGCGGGTTTCGGTCATCGGCCTGTGCCTCTCGCTGCGCCGCGAGCCTCCGGCGCGTCCCCGCCGCGGTCAACCCCCGGCCTCAACGCGTGCCGTTGCCCGCGGGCGTCTCCCAGGGTCCGCCTTGCGCCGCGCGGCCGAGGGCGGCCATCACCTCCCCGACCGTCTCGCGCACAGCCACATCGGTGTTGTAGCGCAGCCCCACCATCACGATGGCGGCGCGCGCGCCTGCCGCATGCCGCTCCTGCGATTCGCGCACCAGCACGACCCGGTCCGCGGCCAGGAAGATGCGCCTGTTGTTCAGGTCGGTCAGCCCGACCAGCCGCTGCCCCGCCTCCGTCAGCCGGCGCGCGACGGTCTCCACGGACTCTATGGTCCGTTGCTGCACCCAGGCGGTGGTGTCGATGACCGTGTAGTTCTCCAGCCGACCCACGCGCACCACCTGCGCGGCGGCGATGTGCACCGGGGCATGACCTTCCGAGGGAATGATGTCGATGAAGGGGCCCGGACCGGCGCCCGCGAAGGGCTGCCGCGGCTCCTGTGCCGCCGCGGCCATGGCGAGGCCGAACGCTCCTGCGGCCGCGAGGAGAAGGCGCCGGAGCGTCGTCATCCTGCCGCCGGCCCGGTGCCGGGCGTTCGGGCCAGCGTGGCGTTCCGCGTCCATGGGCTCGTGCTCACGTCAGCCCCAGCAGGCCGCGCGCGAAATCCTGTGCCTCGAAGGGCCGAAGGTCGTGCGCCTTCTCGCCCACGCCCACGAAATGCACGGGCAGGCCGAATTCCTGCGCCAGCGCCACCACCACGCCGCCCTTCGCGCTGCCGTCGAGCTTCGTCACCGCGAGCCCGGTCACATCCACCATGTCCTTGAACACCTTGCACTGCTGGATGGCGTTCTGCCCGGTGGTGGCGTCCAGCGTCAGCAGCACGGAATGCGGCGCCTCGGGATCGAGGCGCCGGATCACCCGCACGATCTTGCGCAGCTCCTCCATCAGCGCGGTCTTGTTGTGCAGCCGCCCGGCAGTGTCCACCAGCAGCACCCCGGTCCCTGCCGCCTTTGCCGCCTTCAGCGCGTCAAAGGCGAGGCCCGCCGCATCGGCGCCCGACTTCGCCGGCGCGTAGACATGGCAGCCGGTGCGCTCGCCCCAGATCTGCAGCTGCTCCACCGCAGCGGCACGGAAGGTGTCGCCGGCGACGAAGGCCACGGAAAGCCCCTGCTCGCGGTACTGCTGGCCGAGCTTGGCGATGGTCGTGGTCTTGCCCGTGCCGTTCACGCCCACCACGAGCACCACATGCGGCGCGCGCGTCGGCTCGACCGGCATGGGCTGCGCGACAGGGGCGAGGATCTCCGCGACCTGCTCCGCCAGGGCTGCCCTCACCTCCTCGTCGGTCACCTCCTTGCCGAAGCGCGTCCGGCGGAAGGCCTCGACGATGCGGCGAGAGGCCGCGACGCCCAGATCGGCGGTGATCAGCATCTCCTCCAGCTCCTCCAGCGCCTCCTCATCCAGGCGGCGCTTGCGGAACAGGGTGGTGACGCTCTCCGTCAGCCGCTGCGTCGAGCGCGCAAGGCCGGCGCGGAGGCGGGAGAACCAGCCGCCACGGCCCGCCGGCTCCCCGGCCACCGGCGTCTCTGGCTCCCGCTCTGGCTCTGGCTCCAGCGCCTCGGCCTCCGGCATCGGCGGCGCCGCTTCCGGCTCGGCCCGTGCCTCGCCCTCGCGCCGCGCGGTCTCCGGATCGCTCGGAAGCGGCGCCTCCTCGTCCGGCGGGGGCGGCGGGACCTCCTCGCGTCCCACGCGCTCCAGAGGACTCGGCGCCGCGAAGGGCGGCGGCTCCGCGGGCAGGGGAGGCACCGGAAGCTCGGGCCCCACCGCCGGCGGCGAGGTGGGTGCCCCGCCGGGCGGCACCGGCTCCGGCGGCTGGCCGGGCGGGCTGGTCAGCGGCTGCTCGTTCGGCGAGGCGGGCTGTTCCGTGCCACGGCCGCGCAGGCGGCCGATCCAGTCGCGCAGAGCCATCTCAGCCGCTCCCTGCCAGATCGGCCAGCAGCGCATCCGGTGCCGCGGCGGCGACGCGCAGGCGGCGGATCTCGCCCGGTGCCGCGCTGCCGCCCGCCAGGCGCAGCGGGGCGAAATGCGCGGTGTGGCCGCGGTCCGGGCGCTCGAACAGCACCGCTTCCTCCTGCCCGACGCGCTGGGCGAGGAACCGCGCGAGGGCCGCGGCACCCGCCGCGCGCAGCCGCGCCGCCCGCTCCCGCCGCAGCGGCACCGGAAGCTGAGGCATGCGTGCCGCCGGCGTGCCGGGCCGTTCGGAATAGGGAAAGACGTGCAGGAAGGTCAGTCCCATCTCCTCCACCAAGGCGAGGGTGCGGTCGAAGGCCGCCTCGCTCTCGGTCGGGAAGCCGGCGATGAGATCGGCGCCGAAGGCGATGTCGGGGCGCAGTGCCCGCGCGCGCCGTGCCACCGCCAGCGCATCGGCGCGCAGATGCCGCCGCTTCATGCGCTTCAGGATCAGGTCGTCACCATGCTGCAGGGAAAGGTGGAGATGCGGCATCAGCCGCGGCTCCTCGGCGATCAGCCGCCACAGATCCGCGTCCATCTCCACCGGATCGAGCGAGGAGAGGCGCAGCCGCGGCAGGTCCGGCACCAGCGCCAGCAGGCGGCGCACCATCTGGCCGAGGGTCGGGCGCCCCGGCAGATCCGGCCCGTAGCTGGTGATGTCCACGCCGGTCAGCACGACCTCGCGGTAGCCGCGCGCGACCAGGGTGCGCACCTGCTCCACCACCGCGCCCACCGGCACGCTGCGCGAGGGGCCGCGGCCATAGGGGATGACGCAGAAGGTGCAGCGGTGATCGCAGCCCTGCTGCACCTGCACGAAGGCGCGCGCGCGGCCGGCGAAGTCCGTCACCAGATGCGCCGCGGTCTCCGTCGCCGCCATGATGTCGGTCACCGGCGCAGGTGGCGCGTCCTGACGCCAGGTCTCCGGCTTCAGCTTGTCGGCATTGCCGATGACGCGCGCCACGCCCGGCAGCGCGGCCCAGGAGCCCGGGTCGATCTGCGCTGCGCAGCCGGTGACGAGGATGCGCGCACCGGGATTGGCGCGATGCGCGCTGCGGATCGCCTGGCGCGCCTGGCGCTCGGCCTCGGCGGTGACGGCGCAGGTGTTCACCACGATGGTGCCCCCGGGGATGCCATCATGACCGGCCTCGGTCGCCAGGGCGCGCATGGCTTCGGATTCGTAGGTGTTCAGGCGGCAGCCGAAGGTCAGCACCTCCAGCGCCGGCCGGGCGTCGAGGATGGCGCTCATGACGGGTAGGCGTCGAGATCGATCTCGCCAGTGAAGGCGGTGGCGACGGGCCCTGCCATCAGCACATGCCCCCCTTCCGCCCCCTCCGCCTCGCGCCACTCGATCTCGAGATCGCCGCCCGGCAGGGTGACCGTGGCGCGGCGCCCCGTCAGTCCCCGGCGATGCGCATTCACCACCGCAGCGCAGGCGGCGGAGCCGCAGGCCCGCGTCAGCCCCGCGCCGCGCTCCCAGACCACCAGGCGGATCCGCCCGGGTGAGAGCACCTGCGCGACGCCGATATTGGCCCGCTCCGGGAACAGCGCATCGTGCTCCAGGGAGGGGCCGAGCCTGGCGACCGGCACGGCATCGAGATCCGGCACGAAGAAGGTCGCGTGCGGGTTGCCCATGCTGCAGGCGGCCGGGTTGGCCAGCTCGCCGCAGGCGAGGGACAGGTGCAGCGTGTCCGCCGGCCGGGCCAGCGGAATCTCGTCCCAGCCGAGGCGGGCCGGCCCCATATCGGCGCGCCACAGGCCCCCTGGCAGGGCCTCCACCGGCAGGTCACCGGCCAGGGTGCGCACCACGACGCGCTCCCGTCCCGTCTCGGCCGCGACCAGCGAGGCAACGCAGCGGGTGGCGTTGCCGCAGGCCCCGGCCTCGGAGCCGTCGGGGTTGCGGATGCGCATGAACACGTCCGCGCCGTCCGTCGCCGGCTCCATGATGATGAACTGGTCGCAGCCGATGCCGGTGTGCCGGTCGGCGATGGCGGCGGCGCGGGCAGGGCTGATGGGCAGGTCGCGCCTGCGCGCGTCCAGCACGACGAAGTCGTTGCCCAGCCCGTGCATCTTCCGGAAGGCCACCATGCGCCGGATATGCGCCCGATCGGCCGTCGGGCCAAGGCCGACGAGGCGCGCCGACCATCCCATTTGCCCCTCGGCTGGTTCGCCCGGGACACGCGCCGCCTCGCGAAAGCCGTGCTGCCGGGCGGCGATCGTCGCCGGGTTCGGGCCTATGGTGCCGACAGCAGCGGACGCAGCCGCAGCATCGCCCAGGCCCCGAGCAGCGGCCCCAGCCCCAGCAGGGCGAAGCCCCCCTGCCATCCCAGCCAGGGCAGGAGCGCCGGCAGCACCTGGATGGTGACCGCCGTCAGCAGGAAGCCCAGGCAGGTCTGCACCGTCAGCATGGTGCCCGTCAGCTCCGGGGGCGAGAGCAGCACCACGCAGGCGGAGAACTGTGCCGAATCCGCCACCACGAACACGCCCCAGACCAGGGCGACGGCGAAGGCCAGCGCCAGCGAGACCTCCACCGCCGGGCCGATCAGCAGGCAGCAGGCGCCGCTGACCAGCATGATTGCGGCGCAGACCAGCGCGCGGTCGCCGCGATCCGCCACCAGCCCGGCCGCCACCGCACCGATGCCGCCCGCCGCGACCACGGCGAAGGCGGCGACGCCGCTCGGCAGGCCCAGCAGCCGCGGCCCCAGCTCCAACTGGTGCAGGAAGAGCGGCACCCAGGCCCACATGGCGTAGAGTTCCCACATATGGCCGAGATAACCGGCATTCGCGAGGCGCAGCCGCCGGTCGCGCCAGGCATGCAGTGCGTGATCCAGCCGGAAGGGTGGCCGCGATCCGCCCGCTGGCCCGGCCTGGAAGCCGAGGATCAGCCCCGCCCCCGCCAGCGCCAGGGCGCCCGCGCCGAGATAGAGCGCCTGCCAGGACAGGCCTGGGAACAGCCCGGGCAGCAGGTGCGGGGTCGCCGAGCCGACCGTCAGCGTGCCCACCACGATGCCGATCAGCAGGCCGAGATCGCCGCGCGCCCAGCTCGAGGCCAGCTTCATGCCCACCGGGTAGACCCCCGCCATGGCGGCGCCGGCGAGGAAGCGCAGCAGCAGCGCCGGAAGGCCCAGGGGCGCGACCGCGGCCTGCGCCATGGTGGCAAGCCCCGCCGTCAGGGCGCAGAGGAGGAACAGACGCCGCGCCGGCACGCGATCCGCCAGCGTCAGCAGCGCGCTCAGCAGCGTGCCGGCGACGAAGCCGAGCTGCACTGCCACGGTGAGCAAGCCCCCGCGCCCGCGCGTAGCCGACCCCTCCGCCAGCAGCGCCGGCAATACGGCCGTGCCGGCGAACCAGACGGAGAGCACCAGCAGATTGGCCGCGGCGAGCAGGGCGAGGTTGCGCGCCTTGCCCTGCATCGCCCGCGGGCTCAGGCGCGCAGCGTGGCGCCGGTGGCCTTCACCACGGCGGCGACGATACGGTCGGCCACCGCCTCGATCTGGGCATCCGTCAGCGTCGCCTCGCGCGGTTGCAAGGTCACCTGGATGGCAAGGCTGACCTTGCCCTGCGGCAGCTTCTCGCCGGCATAGCGGTCGAACAGCGCCACATCGGCGATGAGCTGCCTGTCGGCACCGCGCGCGGCGCGCAGCAGCGCCTCCGCCGCAACGCCCTCATCCACCAGGAAGGCGAAGTCGCGGCGCACGGGCTGGAAGGGCGGCAGGTCCGGCGCGCCCTTCTTGCGGCGCCTGGGCTCGGGGACGGCGTCCAGGAACACCTCGAAGCCCACGGCCGGCCCCGCCAGATCCAGTGCCGCCAGCACCTTCGGGTGGATCTCGCCGAAACTGGCCAGCACCGTCTTCGGCCCCTGCCGCACCAGGCCGGAGCGGCCGGGATGGTAGAAGCCCGGCGCATCCGCCGTGACCTGCAGCGCCGCCATGGGGACGCCGAGCGCCGCCAGCAGGGCCATGGCGTCGCCCTTGGCGTCCATCGCGTCCACCGGGCGGGAGGGCTCGGCCCAGTGCCGCGGCGTCGCCCCCGTGCGCAGCCCGGCGGCGACCTGCAGCTGCCCTTCCGGCGAGGGGTCGCGATAGGCGGCACCCAGCTCGGCGAGCGCCAGGTCCGGATAGCCACGGGCGGCGTTGCGCGCGGCCGCCAGCAGCAGGCTGGCGACCGGGGTGGGGCGCATCTGGTCGAGATCCGCGGCGATCGGGTTCGCCAGGCGCAGCGCTTCCGGCGTGGCCCCGAACAGCGCCGCCAGCCTCAGCTCCAGGAAGCCGTAGCTCACGGAGTCCAGCATCCCGCGCGCCGCCAGCACGCGCCGGGCCAGCGTGGCGCGCGCCTGCTTCGGCGTCAGTGCCGGTGGCGGCACCGGCGAGGCCACGGGCAGCGAGACCGGCGGCACGCGATCCAGGCCGCGCACGCGGAGGACCTCCTCGATCAGGTCGCATTCCGGCTCGATCTCGGCGCAGCCCTCGGCCGCGGCGCGGGCGCGCTCGGGCGGCAACTCGGCCGCCTGGTCCAGCGCGCCCGGGGCGGCGATGTCGTTGCGCCAGGACGGCACGGCGACGGTGACGCACGCGGCGTCCCGCGCCTCGATGGCGAAGCCCAGGCGCTCCAGGATGCCCACGGCCTCCTCGGCCGGCACCTCGGCGCCGCCATAGCTCGCCAGGCGCTCGAAGCGCAGCGTGGCGCTGCGACGCCAGGCCGGCTCGGCGCCGGCCGAGACCACCTCGCTCGCCTCGCCGCCGCAAAGCGCGATGATCATCGCCGCCGCGGCCTCGACTGCCTGCGGCATCAGCGCGGGATCGATGCCGCGCTCGAAGCGCTGGCGCGCATCGGTGCGCACATCGTGCCGCCGGCCGGAAAGGGCGACGCGCACCGGGTCGAACAGGGCGCATTCGATGAAGCACTCGGCCGTGGCCTCGTCGCAGCCCGAATGCTCGCCGCCGATGATGCCGCCCAGCGCCTCCGGCCCCACCGCGTCGGCGATCACGCCGTCCTCCGGCGTCAGCGCATATTCCTTGCCGTTCAGCGCCAGCAGCGTCTCGCCCTCGCGCGCCATGCGCATGGTGAGCACGCCGCCCTGAACCTTCCGTGCGTCGAAGACATGCAGCGGCCGACCAAGGTCGTAGGTGAAGAAGTTGGTCACATCCACCAGCGCGTTGATCGGGCGCAGGCCGATGGCGATGAGACGGTCCTGCAGCCATTTCGGGCTTGGCCCGTTGCGCAGGCCGCGCACCGCGCGGCCCAGCACCCAGGTGCAGGCGCGCGGATCGGCGATCTCCCAGCGCAGCGGCGAGGGATAGGCCGCCGGCACCGGCGCGACCGGCCGCGGCTTCAGGGTGCCGAGCCCGGCCGCCGCCAGGTCGCGCGCCACGCCGCGGACGGAGAGCGCATCGCCGCGATTGGGGGTGACGCTGATCTCGATCACCGGGTCGTCCAGCCCGGCCCAGCGCGCATAGCTCTCGCCGAGCGGTGCGTCCTCCGGCAGGTCCACGATGCCGCTGTGGTCCTCGCCGAGGCCCATCTCGCGTGCGGAGAGCATCATCGCCTCGGACTTCACGCCGCGGATCTCGCCCGCCTTCAGCGTGATGCCCGTGCCGGGGATGAAGGCGCCGGGCAGCGCCGCCACGCCCTTCATGCCCGTGCGCGCGTTCGGCGCGCCGCAGACGACGGAGAGGATGCGCCCGTCGCCGATATCCACCTTCAGCGCGCGCAGCCGGTCCGCATTCGGGTGCTGCACCGCCTCCACCACATGAGCAATGCGGAAGGGGGCGAGCGCGGCGCCGCGGTCCTCCACGCCCTCGACCTCCAGCCCGATGGAGGAAAGGGTGTCCGTGATCCGGTCGAGTGTCGCGTCCGTCTCCAGATGCTCGCGCAGCCAGGACAGGGTGAACTTCATCTCACACTCCCTCCGCCAGCGAGGGCGGCGAGAGGGGGTCGGCGCCGTAGTGCCGCAGCCAGCGCAGGTCGCTCTCGAAGAAGGGACGCAGATCGGCGATGCCGTGCTTCAGCATGGTGATGCGCTCGATGCCCATGCCGAAGGCGAAGCCCTGCCACTCCCGCGGATCGAGGCCGCAATTGGCCAGCACCTTCGGATGCACCATGCCGCTGCCCAGGATCTCCAGCCAGTCCTCGCCCTTGCCCAGTTCCCCGGTCTTCCGGTTCCAGCCGATATCCACCTCCATCGAGGGCTCGGTGAAGGGGAAGTAGGAGGCGCGGAACCGGACGGGCAGGTCGGCGATGCCGAAGAAGGCGCGCAGGAAGTCGATCAGGCAGCCCTTGAGATGCCCAAGCGTGATGCCGCGGTCGATCACCAGCCCCTCGACCTGGTGGAACATGGGCGAGTGCGTCGCATCGTGGTCGGCGCGCCAGGTGCGGCCGGGGACGATGACGCGGATGGGCGGCTCCTCGGCCAGCATGGTGCGGATCTGCACCGGGCTGGTATGGGTGCGCAGCACGGGACGGCGGCCACCTTCCGGGGCGGTCAGGTAGAAGGTGTCGTGGTCTTGCCGCGCCGGATGGTGCTCCGGGATGTTGAGCGCGCCGAAATTGTGCCAGTCGCTCTCGATGTCCGGCCCCTCCGCCACGCGGAAGCCCATGGCGCCGAAGAGGGCGACGAGCTCCTCCACGGTACGGCTGATCGGGTGGATGGCGCCGGCCTCGGCCCCCGCCGGCGGATGCGGGCGCGGCGGCAGGGTCACGTCCAGGCGCTCGGCCTTGAGGCGGGCCTCCAGCGCCGCTTCCTCCAGCACCTTGCGGCGCGCCTCGATCGCCGCCTCCAGCTCCGCCTTCAGCCGGTTCAGCGCCGCACCGCGCTCCCTGCGCTGCTCGGCCGGCACCTGGCCGAGGCCCTTCAGCAGCGCCGTCAGCTTGCCGTTCTTGCCCAGGATGCCGACACGCACGGAGTCCCAGGCGCGCAGATCGGCAGCGGCGGCGAGTTCGGCCGCGGTCTCGTCACGCAGGCGGGCGAGGTCATCCCCCGCCGTGATAGTCGCATCGGTCATCGGTCCGTCCCGGATGCACGCAGGGCCGCCCCCCGCGGGGACGGCCCTGCTCTACCCGCCGAAAGGCGCGCGGGGAACCCCGCGAGCCCGGAGTGGCTTACTCCGCCGCCGGCTGGGCGGCCGGGCGGGCTGCCCGGGCCTTCTCCACGATGGCGGCGAAGCCCTGCGGGTCGTCGAAGGCGATGGCCGCCAGGACCTTGCGGTCCATCTCGATGCCCGCCGCCTTCACCCCGGCGATGAACTGGCTGTAGGTCAGGCCATGCTCCCGCACCGCAGCATTGATGCGCTGGATCCAGAGCCCCCGGAAATCGCGCTTCTTGTTGCGCCGGTCGCGGTAGGCATATTGCAGTGCCTTCTCGACCCGCTCGAGAGCGATGCGGTAGTTCGTGCTGCTCCGCCCACGGTAGCCCTTGGCGAGGTCGAGGACCTTCTTGTGCCGCGCATGGGCCGTCACGCCGCGCTTGACGCGTGCCATCTGCTATCTCCCTCCGCTCAGCGGGACAGGCCGTAGGGCGCCCACTGCAGGACGGTCAGCCCGTCCTGGTGCTGCAGCACCTGGCTGCCGCGGTTCTGCCGCTTCACCTTCGAGGAACGGGCGGAGAGATTGTGCCGCTTCTTGCCAGGACCGGCCAGCACCTTGCCGGTGGCGGTCTGCTTGAAGCGCTTCTTCACGCCGGACTTGGTCTTCATCTTGGGCATTTCGGACCTCCTGGTCGGGGGCGGCGGCGCACCGCACCGTGCGGGCACACGCCGGGCCGCGGCCGGGCATGCCCTGACAAGGCCCGGTCGCGCGGAAGGTCGCGGTGTGTAGCGGCGGGGGTGGCCCGGTGCAAGCCAAGCCAGGCGGCGGCCGGCGCAGCCGCTCCTCATCCCCTGCCCCCGCCCTGCCCGCCATCCAGCCACCGCAGGGCATGGACCGCGCTGGGGCGCTGGTCTCCGGGGCTTCCGGGATGAAACGCGGGAACGCCGCGCCGCCGGAGTTTGTTCCTGATCCGGTAAGGTTCGCCGCGCCCCACGCATGGCGTCCCGTCATCCCCCGGGGTCGCGGCCCGATGAGGTGGCGGCCGGGGCCACGGCACCAGCCGCGGCGGTGGCCGGAGCGGTTCCGGATGCGCGCTGCCGATGCTTGCGATCCAGTGAACGGGCGCGCAGGGTTCCGGCACGCCGACGAGTGATGCGCCGGCATGCGCCCCTCCCTATACCATGAGCGTACCACGGGCGCAGGAGGCGGAGGAACGAGGGATGACGGAAGCGGCAATTCTGCTGGGCAGAGGCGACGTTCCCTGTGAACTCGTTCTTTCCCGCGCGAACCGCCACGGGCTCGTCGCCGGCGCTACCGGCACGGGCAAGACGGTGACCCTGCAGGTGATGGCCGAAGGCTTCTCCCGCGCGGGCGTGCCCGTCTTCTGCGCCGATGTGAAGGGCGACCTCTCCGGCATCGCCGCCCCCGGCAAGCCCAGTCCGAAGCTGGAGAGCCGCGCGCGCGAGCTGGGCGTCACGGACTACGCCTACGAGCCTGCGCCCGTGATGTTCTGGGACGTCTTCGGCCGGCAGGGCCATCCGCTGCGCGCCACCGTCTCGGAGATGGGCCCGGTCCTGCTCGCCCGCATGCTGGAGCTGAACGAGACGCAGGAAGGGGCGCTGACCATCGCCTTCGCGCTCGCCGACGACGAGGGGCTGCTGCTGCTCGACCTCAAGGATCTCCGCGCCATCCTCTCCCACCTGGCGGAGCGCGCGGGAGAGATCGCCCAGCACTACGGCCATGTCAGCAAGCAGACCATCGGCACCATCCAGCGCCGCCTGTTGATGCTGGAGCAGCAGGGGGCGGAGCACTTCTTCGGCGAGCCGGCGCTCGCCCTCGAGGACCTGATGCTCACCACGCCGGACGGGCGCGGCGCGGTGAACGTTCTCGCGGCCGACCAGCTCATCGCCTCGCCCCGGCTCTATGCCACCTTCCTGCTCTGGCTGCTCTCCGAGCTGTTCGAGGAGCTGCCCGAGGTGGGCGACCTGCCGAAGCCCAAGCTGGTCTTCTTCTTCGACGAGGCGCATCTGCTCTTCCGCGATGCGCCGCGCGCCCTGGTGGAGAAGGTCGAGACCGTGGTGCGGCTGATCCGCTCCAAGGGGGTGGGGGTCTATTTCGTCACCCAGAATCCGCTCGACCTGCCGCAGACGGTGCTGGGCCAGCTCGGCAACCGGGTGCAGCACGCGCTGCGTGCCTTCACGCCGGCGGATCAGAAGGCCGTGCGCGCCGCCGCGGAGACCTTCCGCCCCAACCCCCGCCTCCGGGTGGAGGAGACGATCACGGAACTGGCGGTGGGCGAGGCGCTGGTGTCCACGCTGGCGCCGGACGGGACGCCCTCCGTCGTGGAGCGGGCACGGATCGTGCCGCCACGCTCGCGCATCGGACCGCTGACGCCGGAGGAGCGGGCAGCGGCGATCGCCGGCAGCCCGCTCGCCGGGCGCTACGACACCCCGGTCGACCGGGACTCCGCCTATGAGCTGCTGGTCGGCCGCGCCACCACCCTGCCGGCGGAGGCCGGGCCGCACCCGGTGGGACCGGCGCCGATGCGCAACGGCAATCCCTGGGGAACCGCCGCGGGTGGCGGCATGCGCGCGGGCGGTCCGCCTGACACCGGGCGGACCGGAGCACCGATGCCGACCCGGCGCATCCCGCAGACGCGTCCTTCGGGCGGAGGCCTCGGCGGCCTGCTGTCGGACATGTTGACCGGCGGTGGCGGAAGGCGGCAGGGCATGGGCGAGGCGTTGGCGAAATCCGTCGTCCGCAGCGTCGGCAGCCAGGTGGGGCGGCAGATCAGCGGTGCGGTGCTGCGCGGCGTGCTTGGCTCGATCCTGAAGCGGTAGCGCGCCGCATCACCGCGGCCCACACCTCTCCATCTGACCTCCATCTGACCGCCAGCGCGGCCGGCCCGGGTGATTCGGAGGGCCGGCGCCACCAAGCAGTGCTTGGACTTGCGGGCGGGCTGCCTTATCTCGGCTGCGAATGGCCGGGCGCCACTGCCCGCCCCCAGGCCCCCGCGCCACCGGAATGACATGACCGACATCCCGCTTCCCCAGATCCGCAACTTCGCGATCATCGCGCATATCGATCACGGCAAGTCCACCCTGGCGGACCGGCTGATCCAGGCCACCGGCGCCCTCTCCGACCGCGAGATGAAGGCGCAGGTGCTGGACAGCATGGAGCTGGAGCGGGAGCGGGGGATCACCATCAAGGCCCAGACGGTACGGCTGCACTACCGCGCGCAGGATGGCAAGGACTACGTCCTCAACCTGATGGACACGCCCGGCCATGTGGACTTCGCCTATGAGGTGAGCCGCAGCCTCGCGGCCTGCGAGGGCTCGCTGCTGGTCGTCGATGCCTCGCAGGGCGTGGAGGCGCAGACCCTGGCGAATGTCTACCAGGCGATCGACGCGGGGCACGAGATCGTGCCCGTGCTGAACAAGATCGACCTGCCGGCCGCCGAGCCCGACCGGGTGAAGCAGCAGATCGAGGACGTGGTCGGCCTGCCCGCCGACGATGCCGTGCTGATCAGCGCCAAGACCGGCCTCAACATCGAGGGCGTGCTGGAGGCGATCGTCAGCCGCCTGCCGCCGCCGAAGGGTGATGCCGAGGCGCCGCTCAAGGCGCTGCTCGTGGACTCGTGGTACGATTCCTATCTCGGCGTGGTCGTGCTGGTGCGCGTCAAGGACGGGCATCTGCGCAAGGGCCAGAAGATCCGCATGATGTCCACCGGCGCGGTGCACACGGTCGAGCAGGCGGGCGTCTTCACGCCGAAAATGGTGGCGGCGGACAGCCTAGGGCCCGGCGAAATGGGCTATGTCACGGCCGCCATCAAGACAGTCGCCGACACGAATGTGGGCGACACCATCACCGAGGACCGCAACCCGACATCCGAGCCGCTGCCGGGCTTCAAGCCCTCCATCCCCGTGGTCTGGTGCGGCCTCTATCCCGTGGACGCCGACGATTTCGAGAAGCTGCGCGAATCGCTCGGCAAGCTGCGGCTGAACGATGCGAGCTTCCACTTCGAGCCGGAGACATCCGCCGCGCTCGGATTCGGCTTCCGCTGCGGCTTCCTCGGCCTGCTGCATCTGGAGATCGTGCAGGAGCGGCTGGCGCGCGAGTTCGACCTCGACCTGATCGCGACCGCGCCGAGCGTGGTCTATCGCCTGCGCAAGACCAACGGCGAGTGGGTGGAGTTGCACAACCCGGCCGACATGCCGGACGGCTCCGTGGTGGACGTGATCGAGGAGCCCTGGATCAAGGCCACGATCTTCGTGCCCGACGACTATCTCGGCGCGGTGCTCACCCTCTGCAACGAACGGCGCGGGCAGCAGGTTGAGCTCACCTATGTCGGCAACCGCGCCATGGCGGTCTATCGCCTGCCGCTGAACGAGGTGGTGTTCGACTTCTACGACCGGCTGAAATCGGTCAGCCGCGGCTATGCCAGCTTCGACTACCAGATGGACGGCTATGCCGAATCCGACCTGGTGAAGATCTCCATCCTGGTGAACAACGAGCCGGTGGACGCGCTGGCCTTCATGGCGCATCGCAGCCAGGCGGAGAAGCGCGGCCGCGCCATCTGCGAGCGGCTGAAGGAGCTGATTCCCCGCCAGCTCTTCAAGATCCCGATCCAGGCGGCGATCGGCGGCCGCGTCATTGCGCGCGAGACCATCTCGGCGCTGTCCAAGGATGTCACCGCCAAGTGCTACGGTGGCGACATCACGCGCAAGCGCAAGCTGCTGGAGAAGCAGAAGGAGGGCAAGAAGCGCATGCGCCAGTTCGGCAAGGTGGAGATCCCGCAATCCGCCTTCATCGCCGCCCTGAAGATGGACGCCTGAGAGGCGCGGCCGTCGCCCGCGCGGCCCGGCTGTATCGCGATGCCTTCAGTCCCGGCCGCAGGAGATCGGCAGCCGGGCCTTGCGGCTTGAGGAGGGGATGCAGCGCACGCCGGATGCCGGCCAGACGGCGGTCGCCGCCTGACGGGCCCAGGGCAACCACCGAGCGCGCTGCGCTCACGACGGATCGAAGGGGGCAGAACGACCGGCCGCTCCTCTCGCCATCCCGGCGCTGCCGGCGGCCACGGCGGTCCCGGACGCAATATCGGAGACAAGGCCGTTTCCCCCGAATCCGGTCCTCGCTAGGCTGCACCCGCCATTCGCGCCGGAGGAGTCATGCAATTCGTGTGCGATGCCCCGGGCCAGAAGGCCTGGTTCCGGATCGAGACGGAGGCCGAGGCGGCCCTGGAATCGGAACTCATGCGTCACGCCGTCGAGAAGCATTTCCGGCGGGCGTATGAGCAAGCCTCGCAGGCCTACAGACCCGCGCCGGGGCCCTATATCGAGCAGGATATCGGACGCAAGGAATACATCCGGCGTGCCATGCCGGTGTTCCTGACCTTGCGGGACGGCGAAGGGAACGCGCTCGTGACCGCGATGCTCCCCCAGCCGGGGCGGGACAACCTGGCAATCAGTCCCATCGTCGTCGGCTACGGGAACAGCGATCCCTACCCGGAGCATGACGACGCCATCCGGGCTCTCGGCAGGCATCTCGGTCTCACTCTCGATCGGGCCCGCTGCTACCCGTACCATCGGAGCTGAGCCTTCCGAGCTGCCAGGGCGATGAGCCCTGTGCGGAGGAAGGCATCTCACCCCGAGGCGGAGCGCGTGCCGCAACAGGGCGCTCCGGAACCGATGAACATTGCCCGTCCGGGCAACTCCCGTGGCCTCATGCGCGCTCTGCCGGTCATCGACCCACCCAGCGGCGGGAGGAGGCGATCATGCCGGAACATGTCTACAAGGTGGTCGAGCTCGTGGGCTCGTCGAAGACCAGCATCGATGATGCGATCCAGACGGCCGTCGCCCGGGCGGGCGCCACGCTACGGCACCTGCGCTGGTTCGAGGTGATGCAGGTCCGCGGCGCGATCGGCGAAGACGGGAAGGTCGACCACTTCCAGGTGACGCTCAAGGCCGGCTTCACGCTCGAAGAGGGTTAGATCGAGCCGGTCTCCATGGTTGTGGCCAGCGGTGCAGGCGCTGTCCCCGGCGGACCGATGCGGATCAATGCCGTGTGCCGGTTCAGGCCGGGCCACCCTCCACAGCCGCGTTCCTGGCTGCCGCCGGGGACCGTTGCTATACCGGTGCCTGATCTTGCAATGGGAGGTGGGATGAGTGCATCCCTGCTGGCCGTCACCTTCGACCCGGGCCAGGAGGGGCGGGCCGTCCTCGCGGCGGAGCTCGCCGGGAGCACCGAGGTCGTCTACCTGCCGGAGCTGGATGACACCGCCCGCCATGAGGCGCTGAGGCGGGCCACGGTCCTGCTCGCACGGCACACCGGCACGGAGCTTCGTCCGGGCGAGCCGGCGCTGATCCGCAATGCCCGGCTCGTGCAGTTCCTGACCGCCGGTGTGGATTTCATCCCGTTGCGCGACCTGCCGGCCTCGGTGCCGATCGCCTGCAACGGCGGCGGCTATGCCGAGCCGATGGCGGAACATGCCGTTGCCATGGCGATGGCCGCTGCGAAGCGCCTCCTGCCCGAGCATGCAGCCTTGGCACGGGACGAGTTCAATCAGTTCGCACCGAACCGCATGCTGGCGGGCGGGGTCTGCGGCATTCTGGGTTTCGGTGGCATCGGCATCGCCACCGCGCGGCTGATGCGCTGCCTCGGGATGCGCATCCACGCGATACGGCGGAGCGGGACGACCGACGAGCCCGTGGAGTGGATGGGCACGCCGGACCGCCTGGACGACATGCTCGCCGCCTCGGACGTGCTCGTGATCAGCGTGCCGCTG
>Ga0182741_1002856_pt1 | contig 19338 bp, 16 predicted proteins | sample eDN5th37CBELigOP_FD_128874 | JGI IMG/M metagenome (GOLD analysis project Ga0182741, IMG submission 128874) | Enriched Organic Plus compost microbial communities from Emeryville, California, USA - eDNA 5th pass 37_C BE-Lig OP (version 2) (version 2) ... | reverse complement strand
TATGACAATTCCTACCAGCAGGGATTTCGTGGCCTTACTGCCGCTTACCGTAAAAATGGACGACTATTCAAACACTGAAAAGATATTTTATCCATCCCGGAAACTTTCCACCCAACATGCGCCCGCGGGTTTTGATCCATCCGTTGGCGATATCACCTGGTATGCGCCCTGGGGAAATGTCGCTTTGTTCTATAAGGATTTCGGCTACTCAAGAGGATTGATTTCACTGGGCAAAATCACGAGCGGCATAGAAGCCTTTACGGTCAATGGCTCAATTACCGTAACGTTTGAGTTGGTAGCGGAGTAAATGATGAGTACAGGAGATGTCATCGTTACGTTTGAACAATTAAAATAAAAAAATCGAGATGAAAAAGATTATAGCAATCGCATCCATTGTGCTTTCGGGACAGGCCGGTGCACAAAATTCAGCGAACCAAAATTCAACTAAAATGGACCATACAGCAAGCACAGAACACTATACGTTTCAGTTGAGTGAAAAGGTTACCCGCGAAAAAGTAACCTTCACAAACCGTTACGGCATTACGCTGACAGGCGATCTGTACCTTCCGAAAAATCACGGCGACGGGGTCTTGCCTGCTCTTGCCATCAGTGGACCTTTCGGAGCGGTAAAGAAACAGTCTTCCGGATTGTATGCCAACCAAATGGCGGAGCGTGGCTTCGCCGCGTTGACCTTTGATCCGTCCTATACAGGAGAGAGCAGCGGCGAACCCCGTCACGTGGCATCGCCTGATATCAACACGGAAGATTTCAGTGCGGCCGTGGATTTTCTGGGTATACACGAGCATGTCGACCGGAACAGAATAGGCATCATCGGGATTTGTGGTTGGGCCGGTTTCGCACTGAACGCTACCGCAGTGGACAAGCGGGTGAAAGCGGTAGCCACCACCAGTATGTATGATATGTCGCGTGTGAATGCAAAAGGATATTTCGATGCCACAACCCCCGAACAGCGCATCCAAATATTGGAACAATTGGGCGGGCAACGTTGGAAAGATGCGGAGAACGGTACACCGGAATTGGGCCCAAAAGGATTGCCCGAAAAAATCGAGGGCAACGAACCCCAATTTGTAAAGGATTACGTTGACTATTACAAAACGGAGCGTGGCTTTCACCCACGCTCGATAAACTCAAACGGATCGTGGACGATCACCAATCCGCTGTCCTTTATGAACATGCCGATCCTGACTTACATCGACGAGATCTCGCCAAGACCAATGCTTTTGATTGCGGGAGAAAATGCCCATTCCCGTTATTTCAGTGAGGATGCCTACCAAGCGGCTGCTGAGCCGAAAGAGTTGGTAATTATCCCCGGTGCCGTACACGTGGACCTGTACGACAAAATCGATGTCATTCCTTTTGATAAGTTAGAAACATTTTTCAACGATAACCTGAAATAGTATACAGAAAAAATAGGCGGGTTTAAAAGAATGGCAAAGATATTCATTACGGGTTCTTCGGATGGGCTTGGATATGTGGTAAAGTTTTGCGAATACACGTATAGTTGAACATAAATTCTATTTTTATAACAGGATCAAACGATTTGAGCATGAATACATTTTCAGTGAAGGCTTTCGGAACAGAAGCACCGGAAGCAGATTTGAAGCAAGTAAGCATCGAACGCCGCGAAGTGACGGCAACCGATGTCGAAATTGATATTTTATATTGTGGCGTTTGCCACTCCGACCTGCATACGGCCCGCAATGAATGGCACGGCACGATTTATCCGAATGTGCCCGGCCACGAAATTGTAGGGCGCATTACAAAAATTGGAAAGGGGGTAACCAAGTTCAAGGTGGGCGATTTAGCTGCCGTGGGCTGCATGGTTGACAGTTGCCGCGAGTGTGAACAATGCAAAAAAGGCAGTGAACAATACTGTGAAAACGGCAATGTACAAACCTATAATGGTCACGAAAAATACCTGAACAAGCAAACATTCGGTGGATATTCGGAACGCATCGTAGTAGACCAGGATTTTGTGTTACGTGTGCCGGATAACCTGGATTTGGCCGCAACAGCTCCGTTGCTGTGTGCGGGTGTAACCACGTGGTCGCCATTGAAGCATTGGAACGTTGGTCCTGGAATGAAAGTCGGCATCGTAGGCATCGGTGGATTGGGACATATGGGTGTGAAATTGGCAAAAGCGATGGGTGCCCACGTGGTCGTTATTACTACCTCACCATCGAAGGTAGGGGATGCCCAACGGTTGGGGGCTGACGAAGTTATCTTGTCGACCGACGAGGAACAGATGAGAGCCAATGCCAATACCCTGCATTTCGTGTTGGATTGCGTGTCTGCTCAGCATGACGTCAACGCCTACCTGAGCCTGCTGAAAGTGGATGGAACATTAGCCCTTGTGGGTGCGCCGGAACATCCGCTTCCCATCGCTGCGTTCAGCCTCATCCCGGCGCGCCGGAATTTTGCAGGATCTACAATAGGAAGCATCGCCGAAACACAGGAGATGCTGGACTTCTGCGGAAAGCATAACATCGTATCCGACATTGAACTGATCAACATGCAGGATATAAACGCCGCTTACGAGCGCTTGCTGAAAGGCGATGTGAAGTATCGCTTTGTGATCGATATGGCTTCGCTTAAAAACGAATAAATACGGAGGTTAATTAATGGAGATAGTACTGGCTTACAGTGTCGATAACGTCATAGATGTCGAAGGGTTTACGGATGTAACCATCCGCACCGCATGCTGTCGCGATTTCATCGATATTCGATAGCGCTGAAATCAATACTACCGGTATGTGCGCCGTTTTTTGATCAGCTTTCAAAAGCATGCAGAGATCGCTTCCCCAGCCCCAATTCAGGTTCTCGTCCAATAAAATCAGTCCGACGGCATGCTGTTGCAACTTTTCCCAGGTAGATTTGCCGTTGTCAGTAACGACTTCATAATCCTCAAACTTCATGAATTCACTGACGACTTCGAGCATGTCTCCATCGTCTTCGACGTATAGAATCTTTTTTTTCATCACTTATGCACGGGTATGGAGCAGTTCCGCACATGTGATTTTCAACTCAACCGAAAACAATGAACGTGTTTTATGCGTAAATCCCGATAATATTTATTAAGGGTTTCTTAAGGTGCTAACAAGTTAGGGTGCCAATTGTTTCACCAATCTTGTTGATACATATAATTCTAAACTTATTGCTCCGGAAACTGTTGCCGTCTATAAGTTAAATGAGTTCAACAGGTGTTAGCCAGTCTATGGGAAACAAAGGAACAGGAAATGAATCTGCCAATCGGAATGAAGGGACCGACGGACTGCCCGTAAGCCTCGAATCCTGTTTGTTGGATTTGCGCCAGGCCGAAGAAACGATCAGACAGCAACAGCGGCTCTTGTACCAGTCGGAAGCACAGCACAATCTGTTATTTGATTCGCTAGACGAAGGCTTTTGTACCGTTGAAGTTCTGTTTGACAACGCTGACCAATCGATCGATTACCGCTTTCTGAAAGTCAATGGTGTCTTTGAAGCACAGACCGGTATTGAAAATCCGCTCGGACGGACGATGCGCGAGATTGCCCCTGAGCACGAGCAATACTGGTTTGAAATGCTCGGGCGGATCGCATTGACCGGCAAATCGCAGCGTCTTGAGCATTGGGCTAATGCCTTGGGGAGGTTCTACGACATCTATGCATTCCGTGTCGGCGATCCAATGGACAGGCAGGTGGCGATTTTATTCAAAGACATCACTGAGCGTAAGAGGCAGGAAGAACTTCAAGCCTATCTGCTCCGTTTAAACGACGCATTGCGGTCTCTATCCGACCCAATCCAGGTACAGGATGTAGTGACCCACCTTGCCATGAAGCATTTGGGGGCAGATCGTTGTTACTACTGTGAAATAGAAGAAGGAAATGCCATTATCCGCAGAGACGCGTTCCGAGCCGATTTGCCCTCGGTAGCCAATGTATATCCGCTTAGTGACTTTCCGATACTATCAACGGTGATCAATGCAGGGCATCCGTTTGTCGTTTTCGATGCGCATACTACGGAATTATTGGACGACGGGTTGAGGCAGCTGTGTCTCCAGACGCAGGCGATATCTTTTGTAGATATTCCTATTATCAAGGACGATAGTCCGTGTGGTATATTATGTATAACGTGCTGCGAGCCGAGGAAATGGCGGAAGGAAGAAATTGAACTGGCGCGGGAGACAGCCGAGCGTACCTGGATAGCCGTGGAACAAGCCCGGGCTGCGGAAGCTCTGCGCGAGTCGGAAGAAAATTATCGGGCTATCGTCAATCAGAGTATCGCGGGTATCCTGAAAATCGGTCTTGAGGGAAATATGCTGTTTACCAACGATCAGTTCTGCCGCATGCTTGGTTATGAGGGTGCCGAGTTGTTGGCGATGCATGTTAACCGCATTGTTTATCCGGAAGATCATGAACGCAATGCGGCCGCTTTCCATGGATTGGTATCTGAAGGTAGGGCTTATGAGATTGAAAAACGCTTCGTCCGGAAAGAGGGCGCCATAATATGGGTGAATAATCATGTTTCGCCCATTTTTAATAATAAAGGTGAGGTGGATGCTGCAGCCATTGTCTCCATAGACATCACCCGGCAAAAAGAGTTGGAACGGCAGAAGGACGAATTTATTGGCATCGCCAGCCATGAGTTGAAGACGCCGATTACTAGTATCAAGGCGTATGGTCAGATTCTGGCGGCGATGATTGATCAATCATCGGTGCCGCCTACCTTCACACAGCTCTTGACGAAGATGAATGCACAGATAGACCGATTGATCAAACTTATTTATTCCTTGCTGAATACCAGTCGGATAGCGGGCAACCAATTGACATTGCAGCTGGAACCCATTGACTTGAACGGGTTGCTGGAGGAACACGTGCGGCAGGGGCAGTTAACTACATCCAGGCACCGTATTACGTTTATTGGAGAGAAGCTCCCGTCGGTCATGGCCGATGTGGAACGTATGGGGCAGGTGATGGATAATCTGATATCGAACGCTATCAAATACGCGCCGAAAGGAGGGGACGTGATTGTCCGGGCTGAAAGTCGGGGCGGCTGGGTGCGGGTCAGTATTCGGGATTTCGGGGTGGGCATACCGAAAGAGGCACAGGAAAAAATATTCGATCGTTTCTACCGGGTTAATGATGCATCTGCCGGAGGTACTTCGGGAATCGGGCTCGGTCTATATATCTGCCGGGAGATCATCAGCAGGCATCAGGGGCAGATGGCTGTGGAAAGCATACCGGATGAGGGATCCACTTTTTATTTTGAATTACCAGTATATACCGAAAGACAATAATTTATGACGACTGTTTTTTTTGTTGAAGACGATGAAAGCCTGCAGGACATTGCTGGGCTCGTATTCAGGGGTCCGGAATTTGCTGTCCGCATTTTTGAAAGCGCGGAAAAACTGCTGGGTGAACGTACATATCCCCATGTGTACGTGCTAGACAAACAGCTGCCAGGCATCAGCGGGCTGGATTTATGTCGTATCCTGAAAGCAGATCCGCAGACGAGGAATATCCCCGTCATTATCGTTTCTGCCGATCCGGATATCAAAGCCCTTGCGGCACCAATCGGTGCAACAGTCGTTTTGGAAAAGCCGTTTTCCATCCATGTTCTGCTAAAGACAGTAATGGATGTGAGCGCATAGATTCCATTCAATTAAGCTATTGGCTGATGGCCCCGTGCTTTATTGTGCTTTGGGGGTGGGGGTAAGCGTCAGAAGGAACAGGCTTTCCTCCAGTGCTAACACACTGTGCGGAATCTTTTCGTGCAGTGTGACCATTTGACCCTTTCCAAGCTGCACGGATTCCATGGCCGTTCCGAAGCGGATGGTGCCTTCCAACACCTGTACGCTGATCGTACCGTCTGCCGTATGCGTTGGTAGTTCTGCGCCACTGTGTAGCGCGATCAGTACAAGCCGCAGGTGCTCCGACTTAAATACCGTAATTGCATTCCGCGGGCCGTTTAGCCAGGCGGGTTCCTTTTTGATCTGCTCCATAAACCGGGGCAGATCGATGGTTACCAGAGGCGCATTTACAGTCCGCTCGCCCTCCGGGCGTTGTGGGGTCGATTCATTCATTTTCTCTTCCATATTCATGTTGTTTTTATTGGGTATGTGGGTGTTTTCACGCTCCAGGCTCTATGTGTTGGCGGCCGCGCATCCATTAGTGTAACAAACGTAAGGCAGGTTGGGTTTGCGTCACAGCCATCTTTGACGAGGGACTTCAACGCAATCGCAAGCCATTCGCTCTGCTCACGGTTTTCCTGCTTAACGGACTTCGCTCAAGCTTGCTTGGCTTGTCTGTTAAACAGAAAAACCCGGTATAGCCGGGCTTCATTTTGGGCGGCGGTGAGGGAGGGATTCGAACCCTCGGTACCGTTTCCAGTACGACAGTTTAGCAAACTGTTCCTTTCGGCCTCTCAGGCACCTCACCGTTTTGCGCCTGCAAACGTACTACAAAAAAACGAATTTGAAAAACTTGAATCGCAAAAAAAGCAATTTTTCTCTTGAGTTACTAACCTGCATGCTGGGTAGGCTCCGTATCAGATTTTTGACTTACCGCAACCTTTTTGTTGGCATCGTAGTCAATGCGCACGTGGTAAATGCTTTTCAGCATGTCTTTGAAAATCTCACTGACCTGCGTAATGTCTTTCAGGGTAATGTTGCTGTTGATAAGTTGCTTTTGGCTTAATTTGGATTCGATGATTTTGTCTACCAGATCATTAAGGCCTTGCGCAGTGGGCTCTTTCAAGCTACGCGAAGCCGCTTCTACCGAGTCGGCCATCATCAGCACGGCAGTTTCCCGCGAGAAGGGAATTGGGCCGGGGTAATGGAATATATCTTCGTCCACAAACTTTTCAGGAAACGATTTAATGTAGGATTGGTAAAAATAGTCCACACGGGTGGTGCCATGATGTGTGCGTATAAAGTCGATGATTACATCCGGCAACTGGTTTTTTTTGGCCAATTCTATGCCTTTTGCTACGTGTGAGATGATAATCTGAGCACTTTGCTCAAAAGAAAGGCCATCATGTGGGTTATATCCTTTTGTTTGGTTTTCAATAAAATATTGCGGGTTTGCCATTTTGCCAATGTCGTGATACAAGGCACCTGCCCGAACCAGCAAGGTATTGCCACCGATTTGATAAATGGCCGCCTCTGCAAGGTTAGCTACCTGCATGGAGTGCTGGAAGGTACCCGGTGCTTTGTAAGACAGCTCACGCAGCAACTTGGAATTGCTGTTGGTCAGTTCCATCAGGGTTACGTCTGAGATAATGCCAAACAACCGTTCAAACGCATAGATAAGCGGATAAGCCAAAAGGGTAAGGAGCACGCTGAATACGAACGGTGCAATATCGGACCAGTACAGGTTATTGAAAGACCCATCACGCATCAATCCCATGCCAATGAAGGCAATCAGATAAGTGCCTAAAATAATGGCCGAAGAGATCAAGAACTGCTCCCGCTTTACCAATGTTTTGATACTATAAATTGCCACCATACCGGTAGAAAACTGCAGGAATATAAATTCGAAACTGTTGGGTACAAAAAAAGCAGCCAACAAAACCATCAATAAGTGGATGTTAAGTGCCAACCGTGTGTCGAAAAGAATCCGTATGATGACCGGAACAATGCAATAGGGAATGTAATATAGGCTGGGAAGATTGATTTTGATGGCCCACGATAATACCGCTAACATGCCGGTAATGACAATTAGGATGAGGAAAATCAGCCGGTTGTTGTAATAGATGTCCTTGCGGAACAGGAAAATAAATACAAAAAGAAGAGTGACGACTAGTGCAACAATGAAAAACTGGCCGAGCATAACCAGCATACGGTTTCCACCAATCCGCGCTTCCTCTTCATAAGCTTTGCGTAACGATTCGATTTTTTGGTACGTTTCATTATTGATTGTGGTACCATTTGCCACAATGAGTTCGCCCCGTTGCACCATGCCCCGGGTGGTGGAAATGGTGGCCAGGGCATCTTCCTCCAACCGTGCCGTCAACGATTCGTTGAACAGGTAATTTACGCGGATGTAATCTCCCAATAGCTCAGTGAACCAATCTTTTTGTTTAATGGCCGACCGATTGTCGATGGTTTTCTTAATATATTCAAGGGCAGCTTCCCGTGTGAACACGGTTGCCGTGTTCAGTTGTTTCGCTACATTGTCGGTTAGCAAGGTGAAATTGTAATGGGTGTGTTCGCCTTGGAATTTGTTGTTCAGTGCAATAACGCCTTTTTTATAGACGCTGGTGAGCAGTTGTTTACCTACCTGTTCATACGTACTCAGGTTTTCTCCCAACGTATCCAGTCCGCCGGTCTGCCATTTTTCAGGAAGGTCTGTTTCAAACTGGGCGAGTTGCTGCTCACCGATCTGCGTGTTGTTATCATAAATAGGGTATACGGATTTCAGTACATTTTCCCGGTCTTTTTCAAGTTCAGCCTGGGTTTTCAGTACGGCAAAATTGTAAGGTGATATCAGATCCTCATGCATCCAGACTTTGCCCTTCTCAAACTCGTACCGGAAACGGGGCTGTTTGGGCAGAAATACAGTAATCAGTATGATGCTGGCTAATATCATCCCATACTTGGGAATGAGTGAATACCTTCCTCCCGTGTCAGTTGCTTTATATTTGATCTTTAATCTTGCCACATCCGCTATTTTATCCCAAAAGTAAAAAAAAATGCCGAAACGGTTCGTGCGTAAAGAGCGGAAGGTGTTTTTTATGTGCAGCGGGGATTTCCGCAGCCAGGCTGTTTTAACAGTATGGTAAACCAACGTTAATGTGGGATTCTTATTTGACACGTAATTTTCCGGCGGTTAAATTACATGAGAACATGACAACAAAATCAAGCATCGAAATTACGGACCATGCTTATTTAATCACACTGGATAAGTCAGAATTCGAATATCCGCTTGTGCGGAAATGGTTGAATAGGTTGCTGAGTGGCAACTTGCACCACGATATTGGATACCTAGGCGAACTAGATCCGGCCGATAACCATTCGCCTGAATTGGGCGACCGTTTCGATTTTCTTGCCGATAAATAAGACCGGTATGGTCTGTTTGGCAAAGAATCGATAGTAATTCATTATCTTTGCCGAAAAAGAACCATGTCCAAGCGCAGACACCTCGTTGCTCCTTCTGTTCTTTCCGCAGATTTTGCTCATTTGCATGACGATATTGTCATGGTTAACCAGAGCGAGGCGGATTGGTTTCATGTCGATATCATGGATGGGGTTTTCGTGCCCAATATTTCTTTTGGATTTCCGGTTATGGCGTCCATAGCGCATTATGCGCGGAAACCGCTGGATGTACACCTGATGATCGTAGAACCCGATAAGTATATCAAGCAATTCAGGGAAGCCGGAGCGGATAACATTACGGTCCATTTGGAAGCATGTACCCATCTCAACCGCACGGTGCATGCCATCAAGGAATTGGGATGTACCGCGGGGGTGGCTATTAACCCGAGCACACCCGTTTCACACTTGTACGAAATTATTGAAGATGTCGATCTGGTGCTGATCATGTCTGTCAATCCTGGATTTGGCGGTCAGAATTTTATCGAAAGTACCTACCGGAAAATACGGGAGCTTAAGGCACTCGCAGCAGACAGAAACGAACAGGTGCTTATTGAGGTGGATGGTGGCATAAGCAGCCGTAATGCGTTAGCATTGCTGAAAGCGGGAGCGGATATATTGGTGGCGGGAAATTCAATCTTTTCTGCAAAAAATCCCATTCATGCCATTGCAGAATTGAAACGGATCACCCCTGATTTGATTTCGGTCTGATTACCGATCGCATTGATTGTTTAGAATATTTCCAAATTGAACGGACGGGTTACCATTCCTCGTTATCACTTGTTTTTTTTGTAACTTCGCGAAGTTTTGAAAAAGCAGCGACATCTTGTCACCTGTCGTTTCTTCTTACACGATAACATTCTTTTGATAAATGGCATTTGATATCGACATGATTAAAAAGGTCTACGCCCAATATGCGGAACGCATCGCAGCGGCCCGCAAAGTGGCGGATAGGCCTTTGACACTGACCGAAAAGATTTTATACACCCACCTGTGGGACGGAAATGCAACGCAAGGTTATGAACGTGGTGTTTCCTATGTTGATTTTGCACCTGACCGTGTGGCCATGCAGGATGCGACGGCGCAGATGGCGCTGCTGCAATTTATGCAGGCCGGAAGAGCGCGCGTAGCGGTTCCGTCTACCGTGCACTGCGATCACTTGATCCGGGCGAAGGAAGGTGCGGAAAAGGACTTGGCGGTGGCGACCACGGAGAGCCGGGAAGTTTTTGATTTTTTGGCTTCTGTATCCAATAAATACGGAATTGGCTTTTGGAAGCCCGGAGCGGGCATTATCCACCAGGTTGTATTGGAAAATTATGCATTCCCGGGCGGGATGATGATCGGGACCGATTCGCATACCGTGAATGCCGGCGGGCTTGGAATGCTGGCCATTGGGGTGGGCGGTGCAGATGCCTGTGATGTCATGGCAGGGCTACCCTGGGAGCTAAAATTCCCGAAATTGATCGGAATTAAGTTAACCGGCAAACTCAACGGTTGGACAGCCCCGAAGGATGTTATCCTGAAAGTAGCGGGTATCCTTACGGTAAAAGGGGGAACCGGTTGCATTGTTGAATATTTTGGTGAAGGTGCCAAAGCCATGTCCTGTACCGGAAAAGGTACGATCTGCAACATGGGGGCTGAAATCGGAGCAACGACCTCGACATTTGGTTACGATGAGTCGATGGAACGTTACCTACGGGCAACCAATCGCGCTGACGTGGCGGATGCGGCTAATGCAATCAAAGAGCACCTGACAGCCGACCCTGAAGTATATGCAAATCCGGAACAATACTTTGATCAGGTGATTGAAATAAATCTTTCTGAATTGGAACCGCATCTGAACGGGCCATTTACACCCGATTTGGCAACTCCGGTTTCCAAGATGAAAGAAGAGGCAGAAAAGAATGGATGGCCACTGAAAGTCGAATGGGGGTTGATCGGATCCTGCACCAATTCTTCGTACGAAGATCTATCACGTGCGGCGTCCGTGGCCAGACAGGCTGTGGAGAAAGGTTTGGTAACAAAGGCTGAGTTTGGCATCAATCCCGGCTCTGAACAGGTGCGCTATACGGCAGAACGGGATGGTTTGTTGGATACGTTTACGGATTTGGACGCTACGATTTTCACGAATGCCTGCGGCCCCTGTATCGGTATGTGGGCCCGTGTAGGTGCTGAAAGAGCTGAGAAGAATACCATCGTCCATTCGTTTAACCGGAACTTTGCGAAACGGGCCGACGGCAACCCCAACACCTATGCGTTTGTGGCATCGCCCGAACTGGTTGCCGCGATAGCAATTTCCGGAGACTTGTCGTTTAATCCGATTACGGATACTTTGGTGAATAGTAAAGGTGAGTCTGTAAAACTGGATCCTCCCGCTGGAGATGAACTTCCCCAAAAAGGGTTTGATGTGGAAGATCCAGGCTACCAGGCGCCGGCGGAAGATGGCAGCAACGTAGTGGTGGCTGTTTCACCTACCTCTGATCGTCTACAGCTGCTTGACCCGTTTCCTGCATGGGAAGGTACCGATATCAACGGATTGAAATTGCTCATCAAAGCAAAGGGCAAGTGTACAACAGACCATATCTCGATGGCGGGGCCCTGGCTTAAATATCGCGGGCACTTGGATAATATTTCCAACAATCTGCTGATCGGAGCCGTCAATTTCTTTAATGACAAAACAGATTCGGTGAAAAACCAACTGACGAACGAATACGGTCCGGTGCCGGCTACGCAGCGTGACTACAAAGCGGCTGGGATCGGATCCATTGTAGTGGGGGATGAAAATTATGGTGAAGGTTCATCACGGGAACATGCAGCCATGGAACCCCGTCATTTGGGGGTACGTGCAGTATTGGTAAAGTCATTTGCCCGTATCCATGAAACCAACCTGAAGAAGCAGGGAATGTTGGCGCTCACCTTTGTAAACAAGGAAGACTACGATAAAATTGAGGAAGATGATACCATTGATATCATCGGATTGACGGAATTTGCACCCGGAAAACCGCTTACACTGGTGCTTCACCACGCGGATGGTTCGGAAGAGCGGATCGAAGCCAATCACAGTTATAATGACCAGCAGATCGGTTGGTTTAGGGCAGGCGGGGCCTTGAACATCATCCGTCAGGGGCAAGCTTCGGCATAACCGGCATACTAACTAAACTAAACGAAAGCCGCCGCGGTATTCCGCGGTGGCTTTTTTATGCCTGTAGCCATTCGCTGAGTGAAAAGGTGTCTTTTAGGCGGTAACCCTTTTCCGTAAGCTGTATCGTACAGCATTCGTTTACCGGATCATGCTCAAGGAATAGTGCGTAGTCATGGTCTACCGCCTCCTGCCAATAGTCCTTCCGTTCTTCCATGGTCGTGAGCGGGCGTACATCATAGCTCATCACATAAGGTAGAGGAATGTGCCCTGCAGAAGGGAGAAGATCGGCCATATACAATAAGGTTCTGCCTTTGTAGTTGATTTGAGGCAGCATCATGGCATCCGTATGTCCATAGGTGAATCGGATTTTAATGTGCTCTGAAAAGCTGATGCCATCTTCAGCTTCTACAAAACTGAGTTGACCGCTTTCGTAAATCGGGATGATGTTTTCCTGAAGGAATGAAGGTTTTTCACGGTGGTTCGGGAATAACGCCCAGTCCCAGTGCTGCTTGTTGCTCCAAAAGGTGGCATTTTTAAATGCAGGTACAAGCTGCTCGTTTTCGCGGACAATCGCACCGCCGACGTGATCAAAATGAAGATGGGTGAGAAAGACATCTGTAACATCATCGCGGTGAAAACCGTGGGCCGCCAGTGAACTATCAAGTGTTGCGTCGCCGTGCCGGTAATAATGGCTGAAAAACTTTTCGCCCTGTTTATTGCCTATTCCCGTATCAACCAGTATCAGCCGTTTCCCCTCTTCGATCAACAGCAGGCGTGTAGCCCATGTGCACATATTCCGCTCGTCTGCAGGATTGGTTTTCTGCCAGATGGATTTGGGTACTACGCCAAACATGGCGCCACCGTCAAGTTTGAAAAATCCGGTATCAATTGTATATAAGTTCATACGTTAACGTGTTTATTGGCAACTGCTAAAGGTAATAAAAGCTGACAAAGTTTGAAAATCCACGGTTAGTGAAGTAAACGTTTGCATTAAAAAATTGATTCTTTTTTTTTCGTTTTTTCGCTAAAACGATAAACGATTCTGGGTCACAGTTTGTTGACTTAGTGTATTTTATACAATCAACTGATTTTCAGTAATTTTTGATTTATTTTAGGATTTTTTAATCCATACATTTGCTGCACTTGTTTAACAAAATACTTAAAAAAGTGCTATGAATGCTCTAAAAATGGCGATTCCTGACCTAACTTACCTTTTCATTAAAAATAAAGATAAGGTACACTATCAAACCAGCGTGGCTGAATTGGTTGAACACGCCATCGTCAACGGCGAAGGAAATCTGTCGGAAACGGGTGCACTGGCCGCTGATACGGGCCGTTTTACAGGACGGACCCCGTATGACCGATACATTGTACGCGACGAGGTGACGGAAGACTCGGTATGGTGGGGGAATGTTAACCAACCGATTGCCGAGAGTTCGTTTGAATACTTGTTTGAGCAGATAGGCACGTATTTTAATGACCGGGAGATTTTTGTACGCGATGGTTTCGCAGGAGCTGATACGGAACACCGGATCGGCATCCGTACGGTTACAGAGACGGCGTACCAAAATATTTTTGTACATAATCTGTTTATCCGGCCCGAAACTCCCGATCCAGCGACAACCCCGGAATGGTCTATTCTGGCGGCACCTGGTTACGCTTGTTTGCAGCCGGAGTCATTGGGACTGCATCACGCGAATTTCGTCATCATTAATTTTAAGCGGAAAATTATTTTGGTGGGGGGAACGGGCTATACAGGTGAAATTAAGAAGAGTATTTTTTCAGTATTGAATTACATATTACCCCTTCAGAAGGGCATACTATCCATGCATTGTTCCGCGAATACGGATGTTAACGGCCATACCGCACTTTTCTTTGGCCTTTCGGGTACGGGTAAAACCACACTTTCAGCGGATAAAGACCGGATGCTGATTGGAGATGACGAGCACGGTTGGGATACCAAAGGTATTTTTAATTTGGAGGGTGGATGCTATGCCAAATGCGTGGGGCTTGACGAAAGCAAAGAACCCCAGATTTTCCGAGCTATCCGTTTCGGCGCACTGATTGAGAACGTCGGTTTTTTCCCTGGCACGCGGGTGGCAAACTACAACGATATTTCCAAAACGGAAAATACCCGGGCTGCTTACCCCATTCACTATGTGCCGGATAGTATAATCTTGGGTAGAGGGGGTGCGCCTAAAAACATTTTCTTTCTTACCGCCGATGCATTCGGTGTAATTCCTCCGGTTTCATTACTTTCCACCGCTCAAGCTATGTACCACTTCATGTCTGGCTACACGGCAAAAGTGGCGGGGACCGAAGAGGGGATACGGGAGCCGAAAGCCGTTTTTTCCGCCTGTTTCGGTGAGGCTTTTTTGCCCCTGCACCCGATGTACTATGCAAACCTGCTGCGGGAAAAACTGGCTGCGGGAGCGATTGACGTGTGGTTGGTTAACACCGGATGGATTGCGGGGCCTTATGGCATTGGCCGCCGCATCAAATTGCGCTATACCCGCTCCATCATCAACGCTGCATTGACAGGAATACTTAAAGAGTCTACTTTCCGTACCCATCCGATCTTTGGACTCCGGTATCCGGTGAGCTGCCCGGATGTACCCGATGCCGTGCTTGATCCCGTACAGCTATGGCCGGATGCACAGGCGTATTACGCCCAGGCAAATCAACTGGCAAAACTTTTCACTGAAAATTTTAAAAAATTTGGTAAAGAAGCGAGTGACGAGGTGCTGGCTGCATCGCCCGTTACATTGGAATCTGCTTTCTCCGTCTAATTGTTTAATAATCGCAGCTCCAGCCCCCATAAGTCGCAGACTGTGGGGGCTTTTTTATGCAATGCCGGGGTTCCCGCTTTCTGAAAATAGCGCAAACGATTGTGTGAGGAAAAGATATGGTTATTATTTTTCGAATGTGCATATTGCGCTCATGATGCGTAATTTTAACTTAGAGCAGGTGTCCGCATTGGCTAGTAGATTTGACATTGAGGGCAATGTCACCGACGTGTCGCCGTTTGGGTCTGGACACATCAATGATACGTACCGTGTGCTGACCGATGGATATAATACCGATGGCTATCTCCTCCAGCGTGTAAACCACCATGTATTCAAAAACGTGAAAGCGGTGATGGAGAATATGCAATTGGTGATCCGGCATTTAAAGGAAAAGTATAGACAGCCGGGCGACCAGACGGTGCCTGTTGAAAAAAAGGTACTCACCCTGATACCTACCCGCGAAAATGATCCTTACCTGGTGGATGATGCGGGCAATTTCTGGCGGATGCTGATCCTGCTGGCGGATACAAGGAGTTATGACATTGTTGAAACTCCCCAGCAGGCCCGCGAAGGTGGACGGGCATTCGGGCAATTCCAACGGCTGCTATCGGATTTGGATGTTGGGAATATCCATGAAGTGCTTCCTGATTTTCACCACATCGGGAAGCGATTGGACAAGCTTAATCACGCGGTAGCGGCGGACCCTGTAAATCGTGTTGCACAGGCGTCTGCGGAATTGGCCGCTATTAAGTGCCGGGAAAGGCGCATGCATACCATATTGGATTTGGCTGCGGACGGAATTCTGCCCATCCGAATTACGCATAACGATACCAAATTCAACAATGTGTTGCTAGACATGCATGACAAAGCTCAGTGCGTCATTGACCTTGACACCGTGATGCCTGGATACGTTGCTTACGACTTTGGGGATGCAATCCGTACCATTATTAATCGTGCTGCCGAAGATGAAGCGGATCTAAGTAAGATCACGCTTAATATCCCACTGTTTGAAGCCTATGTTTCGGGATATTTTGAAGAGGCACATTACTTTTTGACAGCGGAGGAGGTGAGCTCGCTGATTGAAGGTGTACTGCTATTGCCTTATATGCAAGCTGTACGGTTCCTTACCGATTTTTTGGAAGGAGATCATTATTACAAAGTTCATCACGCGGATCACAATTTACAGCGTACCCGTGCACAGCTTAGGTTGGTAGAACAGCTTGAGGTGCATGAACCCGAATTGAGGGAGATCATTGATCGCGTGGTGCGTCAGTATCAAAAATAAGCGTATGAAGCATTTAATTGTTCCTTATTTGGGTCAGGTTGGATATGGATCGGAGCCCGATGAACTGTGGGCGGCAATGGCCAACGTCTCAGATCATGGATTGGAGGAAGTGTCATGGCCTTCGTTTCCCTATAAACCCAATGTACGCTTTAAACTGGCATACGCCAAAGATTGCCTATTGCTATGCTATGTGGTTCGTGAAAAACACGTAAGAGCCGTTTACCGGAATACGAATGACCCGGTTTATAAAGACAGTTGCGTCGAGTTTTTCCTGTCTTTCGATGCACATCAATATTACAACCTGGAGTTCAACTGCGCAGGAACCGGGCTGATCGGCTATGGAGGGGCGGATAAGGAAACGCGTCAGCGATTACCTAATGACTTGATTGAACGGGTAAGAACCCTTGGTGGCATCTCCGGAAAAAACGACGAAAAGGAAGAGATGGAGTGGAAATTACTGTTGAATATTCCATTTGAGATATTTAATTACCATACCCTTACCTCGTTTGCTGGCCTGCGATGCACGGGTAATTTTTACAAATGCGGAGACGAATTGCCGATTCCGCACTTTTTATCGTGGAACCGGATTGATCATCCCGTGCCGAATTTCCACTTACCGCAGTTTTTTGGCGAGCTGTTATTTCAATAAAATAATATTGGAAATTAATTTGTAATAGTCTATCTTTGCACCCTTAAACAGGGAATAATAGTAACACGTAGATAAAATGAAGAAAGACTTGCATCCATCGAATTACAGGTTAGTGGTTTTCAAGGATATGTCAAATGATTATGCTTTTATTACCAAATCATGCATTGACAGCAAAGAAACCATCAAATGGGAGGATGGAAATGAATACCCCTTGGTAAAGCTTGAAATTTCGCACACTTCCCACCCTTATTATACCGGCAAGATGAAATTGGTCGATACCGCAGGCCGTATCGATAAATTCCGTAACCGTTACAATAAGAAATAAGGAATACGCAGATAAAAAATATTAGTCCCGATATTTTATCGGGACTTTTTTATTTTAGCCGTTCTAAATGGAGACCTATGCATATCGTTCTATTTGACAATGCGGAATGGCGGATGGGGCTGTATCCGTTGTCATTGACGCGTCCGGTGGCCGATCTGCGTGTCGGGATATTGACGATAGCCGAGAAATGGGCAAAACGGTGGAATGCTCCTTATTCATTTTTAAGTGAAGATTACCTGGCAGAAAAGTATCCGCTTGGGGAAGTATCCGGAGATGTATTGCTTATCCGCGGCAATTGCTGTCCGGATAGCCGGCTATTCGATGCGGTGGATGCATTGCGTGGGGGGCAGGTACTGACGTCAGGCAGCGAAATGATCGCGGTTCGTGGCGACGCGGGAGATTTGTTCCCTTGGAATCCAACTGCTATTCAGCGCTTTTCGCGTGTTGTCTATGAGCATAACGTGGTGGAAATAAACCATCCGGAAGATCTATTTCTGAATAACGGCCAACAAATCGGTTTGGACTTCGATCTGCTTACCAAAGGGCGGACCTCTGCACCGCTTTCCAACAGCAATCGTTTTCTGGGCGAACAAATTTTTGCCGAAGAGGGAGCAAAGGCGGAATTTGCTACCTTCAATAGCACGATGGGCCCCATTTATCTTGGCAGAAACAGTGAAGTATGGGAGGGAAGCCACATCAGAGGGGCATTTGCACTGGGCGAGCATTCTCAGGTAAAGATGGGAGCGAGGATCTACAGCAACGTGACGGTAGGGCCCTATTCAAGGGTAGGGGGTGAGTTGAATACATGCGTCATATGGGGAAGGTCGGCCAAGGGACACGATGGTTACTTGGGAAGCGCGGTGATGGGAGAGTGGTGCAACTGGGGCGCGGATACCAACAATTCCAATATGAAGAATAACTATAAGTCTGTGCATTTGTACGATTATCAGCATTCGGATTACCGGGATTCGGGTTTGCAGTTTTGCGGTGCCATTATGGCCGATCATGTACGGTGTGCCATCAATACCGCATTGAATACAGGTACGGTGGTGGGAGTGGGGGCTACTCTTTTCGGAGGAGAGATGCCACCGACATTCATTCCCGATTTTTCGTGGGGAAGTCCGGAAGGTTTTTCCACCTACCGGCTGGATAAATTCTTTGAAACGGCATCGTTGGTATACCAGCGGCGTAATCTCGAATTTACTGAAATGGAAAAGAGATTGCTGACCACTGTGTTTGAATTGACCCGGAAATACCGGAATCAAACCTATATTAATTAATTACTTACATAGAATAATAAGCATCATGCGAAACAAAATTGTAGCTGGAAACTGGAAAATGAACCTCGACTATCAACAGGGAGTGAGTCTTTTTTCGGAAATTGTAAACATGGCCAAAGATGAGGTAATGGGCCATCAGCAAGTTGTGGTTTGCAGTCCCTTTATCCATTTACACAGCATTGCGCAATTGGCTAAAGGAGCGTCTCAAGTGGCTGTGGGAGCACAGAACATCTACTTTGAAGAAGCGGGGGCCTATACCGGTGAAATTTCGGCCGCACAGGTGAAGTCTACCGGAGCAGCTTACGTTATCCTGGGGCATTCGGAGCGTCGGGCCTATTTCGGTGAAGACGATTATGTGCTCGGTAAAAAGGTGGATGCGGCATTGAAACATGAATTGATTCCCATTTTCTGTATCGGGGAAACACGGGAAGAAAGAGAGTCAGACCGGTATTTTGAAGTCATTGGCGAGCAATTGAAAAAGGGAATTTTTCATCTTTCCAACGACTCTTTTCAGCAGGTAGTATTGGCCTATGAACCCGTTTGGGCAATCGGAACCGGACTCACGGCTTCTCCTGAACAGGCGCAGGAGGTGCATGCGTTCATCCGTAATGCGGTAGCAGAACAGTATACTGAAGATTTGGCGGAACGTACAACCATACTGTACGGTGGAAGCTGCAATCCTAAAAATGCACCGGATCTTTTCTCGCAGCCGGATATTGATGGCGGACTCATCGGCGGTGCTTCTTTGAAATCGCGTGATTTTATCGACATCGTTAAAGT
>Ga0182741_1002855_pt1 | contig 19342 bp, 15 predicted proteins | sample eDN5th37CBELigOP_FD_128874 | JGI IMG/M metagenome (GOLD analysis project Ga0182741, IMG submission 128874) | Enriched Organic Plus compost microbial communities from Emeryville, California, USA - eDNA 5th pass 37_C BE-Lig OP (version 2) (version 2) ... | reverse complement strand
GCAGCGAATGGTCGCCGATCCCTCCCTGCAGCCAGGCCTGCCCCTTGAGCTGCGGCAGCGGATAGGCCGTCGTCTGGTAGTTGAGCAGCCCGGCGGCATCGAACGCCGGCTGCACGACGACACTCTCGACCACCACGTCGTCGACTTCGTACTCGATCACATAGCTGCCGGCGAAGCCGGCCTGCATCCGCGCTGCGCCAGCCTCGAAGTCGTAGCTCGCCTGGACGTCGAACCCGCTGGTGGAGACGTCGGCCGCGTTGAAGGCATAGGTCGCCACGCGCTGCACGTTGGCGACGCCGCAGATGCCGCCCGAAAACGTGAACCGTGCCTGCAGTCCGGCATAGGCCGGGTTGCCGCAGTTCGCGGTCCCGCTCGCTCCGAACATGGCCGCGACCATGCCGCTGATCGGCTCGGATTCGATCGGCCCGTGGAAGTCGTAGCGCCACCAGTCGGCGCTGGCACGGAACCCGCCGCTGTCGATCAGCACCCCGGCGTTGTAGGTCGTCGCGCTCTCGGGCTCGAGTTCCCGATTGCCGAGCACGTCGACCGCGCGGAAGGCGCCGCCGATGAAGGTCAGGATGACGAGGTCCGAATAGAGGTTCTGCGGCGGCGGCCCGCGGAAGGTGGTCCCCGCCCCGCCGCGAAGTGCGAGCCAGTCGGTCAACTCGATGCGCAGGCGCGCCTGCGGGTCGAAGGTGGAGCCGACCGACCCACCGTAGTCCTCGTAGCGCGCCGAGAGCTGCGCCTGTATGCGCTCGCCGATCGGGACCTGCAGCTCGGCGAACAGCGCCCAGACGTCCTCGCTGACGTCGGCGTTGCGGTTCGAGCCGAGAAATCCGATCGGCCCCGTTTCGGGCGAGCATGTCGCCGCCGGATCGAGGATCGAGCCGGCGCAGGGATAGGCATCGAGATTGTTGGTCGCGCCGTAGGTCCGCGCGTAGCGGTCATGCCGGTACTGCGCGCCGAGCGCGAAATCGATCTCGCCTCCGCCGAGATCGATCCCCGTAGAACCGGAGAGCACGAGCTCGCCGACCCACTGCCGCGTGTTCGCCTTGCGCTTGATAATCGTATAAAAATCATCGACCACTGAGGCGTCGTTGATCAGCCCCGCTCCGGGGGTCAGGTCGAACCCCAGCGGGTTGCTGACACCCGCGTAGTTCGGATTGGCCTGGCCGGTGATGGTGTTAGCGGCGATCCCGGTCGAGAAGGGATTGAAGAAGTGGCAGCCGCCGGTACCCGCGACCGCCGCGAGTTGCGCCGGGGTCATCCCCGCGCGCGATTGCGGCGTCGCATAGGGGCAATCCTCGCCGCCGAAGCCGGCCAGTGCGTTCTGCAGCCGGTCGACGAAGCTGTCGCCGCCTTCGAAATATCGGTCGTATTCCGAGTAGGTCAGCCCTGCGACGAGGTCGAGCGAGCGTCCGAGATCGACTGCCAGCTCCCCGGTGAGCTGGTACATGTCGGAGCTGCGCGGCAGCACCGCGGTCTGCCGCGCGTTGTCGAACATTGGATTGCCGCCGAGCAGCACCGGTCGAAAGCGCACCGGGTAGGCCAGCGCCGGCGCCAGCGAGACACCGTTCGCGTCGGTCGCGCATCCCGAGTCCGCGCCGAAACGCGCGCAGTAGTCGATCAGCGCCGGCGCGTACTGCGGGATCACGAACAGCCCGCTGCCCCCGAACGCCGCAGCCTCGGAAGGTGGGATAGTGGGCAGGTAGCTCGGGCTTGTGGTCAGTACCGTCTCGGTCCGGCCGTAGAGCCCGGTTACGCGCATCTCGGCCGTATCGGACAGCTCCACCGCCACATCGGCGAACAGCTGCCAGCGATCCTCGGGTTCGACGAGGTTGGTGAAGCCGAGATACTGGACCTGGCACAGGTCGGCCGCGGACCCGGGTAGCGAACGGAACCCGCCCACCCCTTCGCATCCGTCGTCGGCGTCGAAGCTCACGCCGTTGAGTGTCGCATCGAAGTCGAAATTGCCCGGCGCGCCGCCGCCGGTCCACCCGCCCTGCGGGTTCTGGGCATAGTCGAGTACGCCGTAGGAGCGATCGAGAGCGGTCAGCTCGCTGCGGTGCTGGTAGCCGCCCGAGACGAACAGCCGCGCTGGCCCTACGTCGCCGCCCCACGACAGCGCGGCATTCCAGTCGCCGTCCGAGCCGTCGACCCAGCGATAGTCGCCGGCGGCGAGGAACCCGCCCTGGTCGGTGCGGGTGATGAAGTTGACCACCCCCGCGATCGCGTCGGAGCCGTAAGTCGCCGCCGCGCCGTCCTTGAGCACCTCGATCCGGCCTATCGCCGCCGTCGGAAACAGGTTTACGTCGACCAGCGGCAGGTTGCCCTGCCCGCTCGCGACCACGCGCCGGCCGTTGAGCAGCACCTGCGTCCGCTGCGGCCCGAGACCGCGCAGGTTGACCGAGGCCGTGCCCTCGCTGAACTGGCTGCGGGTGTCGAACTGGGTGGAGTCGCCGATCACGCCTGCCGAGGCCGCCAGCCGCTTGGTCAACTCGAGCATCGTCGGCGAGCCCTGCGCGGCGAGCTCCTCCGCGCCGATCACCTCGACCGGTGCAGGCGCATCCTCGCGCGAGCCGGCAATCAGCGAGCCGGTGACGACGATCGGGCGCTCGTCCTCGGCCGATCCCTCGGCCATGGCCGGCGCGGCGCCCAGCAGCGCTATCGCCAGGGCCGACCCGGATGCGGCCCTCAGTGCGCGTGCCCTTTGCAACACGACCCCCTTTGTTCGGCGCCGCGTTAGCGCCCCCGATGACCCACCGCAATTGCGTTAACTTGTGTCCGCGTGTATAGCGCGCGCTCGCGCCCCGGCCCGAGCAACCTGGCTCAGCCGGGGCTCTCTATTTGACCTCCAGCAAGGTGCCGCCATGTCCCGCCGCCGCCAGCTTTACGAAGGCAAGGCCAAGATCCTCTACGAAGGCCCCGAGCCCGGCACGATCATCCAGTATTTCAAGGACGACGCGACCGCGTTCAACGCGCAGAAGAAGGGCACGATCAACGGCAAGGGGGTGATCAACAACCGCATCTCCGAGCACGTCTTTCTGCGGCTTGCCCACATCGGCATCCCGACTCACTTCATCCGCCGCCTGAACATGCGCGAGCAGCTCGTGCGCCAGGTCGAGATCATCCCGCTCGAGGTGGTCGTGCGCAACGTCGCCGCGGGCTCGCTATCCAAGCGTCTCGGCCTCGAAGAAGGCGAGCCGCTGCCGCACACGCTGATCGAGTACTACCTGAAGAGCGACGAGCTGCAGGACCCGATGGTCGCCGAGGAGCACATCGCCTGCTTCGGCTGGGCCAGCAACGACGAGATGCAGGACATCGCCGCGATGGCGATCCGCATCAACGACTTCATGTGCGGCATGTTCGCTGCGATCGGCATCCGCCTGATCGACTTCAAGCTCGAGTTCGGCCGCATCTGGGACCAGGACAACTACAGCCGGGTGATCCTCGCCGACGAAATCAGCCCCGACAACTGCCGGCTGTGGGACATGACCAGCGGCGAGAAGCTCGACAAGGACCGCTTCCGCCGCGGCCTCGGCGGCGAGGAGGAGGCCTACCAGGAAGTCGCCCGCCGTCTCGGCCTGCTCAACGAGGACGCCGGCCCCGGCGAGGTGTTCGACATGTCCGCACACCGTGCCAAGCTGCGCACCGGACCCAAGCCGAAGAAGTAGGCCGCTCGCCGCCCGCCAATGCGTCAATAATAGTAGATCCTGCGCGCCTTGCGCCGGCGCTGGCGCTGGCGGCGACGCAGGCGCGCGACCCAAACGATGGCGGCCAGCGCCAGCAGGACAATCATGGCATAGGCAACGAGCAGGCGCAGTTCCATCCGGCAACTCCACGGCCCCCGCTGGTCAAGTTAGCGTCTCGCGCTGCTAAATGTTTCGTGTTGCGGCGAAATGTTGCTTGGTTTCGGCGGCCGGTGCCCGGTCGTCGGACTTCCCGCCTGGGGCCCGGCCGGGTCGTGGGACCGTTGTGCGGAACCCAGGAGAGTTGTCTCGCGAGACCGGCGATGACCAGGCGTTGCTCGAGGTCCGCCAGTCCCGCCTCGACGGGCCATTGCCCGTTAAGTCCCGATCGGCCACACAGCGGTCGATGATCCTTCGTGCCCTGCTGTCTGCCTTCCTTCTCGCGCTCGGGTTGCCTGCCCTGGCCCAGCCGGCCCCGGTGCAGCCGCATCACGAATGGCCGTTCGACAAGAGCGACCTGCCGCCCGATCCCGCCTACCGCTTCGGCCGGCTCGACAACGGAATGCGCTACGTGATCCGGCCGAACGCGACGCCCAAGGGCACGGCGATGGTGCAGTTCTGGGTGGATGCGGGCTCTCTCGCCGAGACCGATGAGGAGCTCGGCTACGCGCACTTCATCGAACACATGGCGTTCAACGGCTCGACCCGCATTCCCGAGGGCGAGATGGTCCGCCTGCTCGAGCGCGAAGGGCTGGCTTTCGGGGCGGATACCAACGCGAGTACCAATTACGACGTCACGCTCTACAGGCTCGACCTGCCGCGCAACGACCCCGGCCTGCTCGACACCGCGCTGATGATCATGCGCGAGACGGCTAGCGAACTGAGCTTCAATCCTGCGGCAGTCGAGCGCGAGAAAGGCGTCGTGCTGTCGGAGAAGCGGGTGCGCGACACCTACGAGCTGCGCAACTACCTCGACAGCATCGCCTTCTTCTATCCGGGCGCGCGCTTCGTCCATCGCCTGCCGATCGGCACCGTCGAGACGCTGCGGGCGGCGACCAGCGAGAAGTTGCGGGCGCTCTACGAGCGCATCTACCGCCCCGAGAACACGGCGGTGATCGTGGTGGGCGACTTCGATCCCGATCTCGTCGAAGCAAAGATCCGCGAACACTTTGCCAGCTGGAACCCTGCGCCGATCCATCCCGCGATCGACGCCGGCCCGATCCTGTTCGATCACCAGGGCGAAACCGACGTGTTCGTCGATCCGGCGCTCGACGAGCAGATCACCATCTCGCGTCATGGCCCGTGGCTCGATCACACCGATACCGTCGCCTGGCGCCAGAAGAACGTCCGCCGGCAACTCGGTTACGGGATCATAAACCGCCGATTCCAGCGCCTCGCGCGACAGGAAGACCCGCCGTTCCGCGGGGCTGCGCTGGGTACGGCGGAAGTTTACGAGACAGCCCGCACGACCAACCTCGTGGTGCTCGCCGCCGACGGAGACTGGAAACGCGCGCTCGCCGCCGCGCAGGCCGAATACCGCCGCGCGCTCGAATACGGCTTCACCGAGGCCGAGGTCGCCGAGCAGGTCGCCAACCTGCGCACCGCGCTCGAGAACAACGCCGCCGGCGCGGCAACCCGCCCCAATTCGAGCTTCATCACCGGCGCGATCACGCTGCTCGACGAAGGCCAGGTGCCGACCACGCCCGAGAGCGCCCTGCAGCGCTTCCTCGATCACCTGCCCGATATCACCCCCGAGAGCGTGCTCGAGGCGCTGCGCGAGGAACTGGTCCCGCTCGACAACCCGCTGATCCGCTTCGAGGGCCGCACGCCGCCGGAAGGCGGCGCCGACGCGTTGCGCGCGGCCTGGGATGCCGGGATGGCCGAGCCGATCGACGCCCCGGAAGACGGGTCGCTGACCGAGTGGGCCTATACCGACTTCGGCGAACCGGGCACGATCGTCTCGGACGAAACCGAGCCCGTGCTCGGGGTGCGCAAGCTGGTCTTCTCCAACGGCCTCAGGGTCAATCTCAAGAAGACCGACCTGCAGCGCGACCGCATCTCGGTCGAGCTCAACATCGACGGCGGGCAGATGCTCAACACCCGCGAGGACCCGCTCGCCACCGCAATGGACAGCGCGCTCCCGCTCGGCGGCCTCGGCAAGCATCCGCTCGACGAGCTGCAGACGATCCTCGCCGGCAACTCGGTCGGCTTCGCATTCGACGCGGATGCGGAGACTTTCGAGCTCGCCTCGCAGACCACTCCGCGCGATCTCGAGCTCCAGCTCCAGCTGCTCGCGGCGGCGGTCAGCGATCCGGGCTTCCGGCGCGAAGGCGAGGCGCAGTACAGGCGCAACATCGAGAACTTCTTCGCCAGCCGCGACGCGACTCCCGAAAGCGCGCTCAGCAACGCCGCGGGCGGGATCATCTCCGACAACGACCCGCGCTTCACGATCCAGCCGAAGGAAGCCTACCTCGGTCTCACCTTCGAGAAACTGAAGAAGGACATCGGCGACCGCCTGGCCAACGGCGCGCTCGAGCTGGCGCTGGTCGGGGACTTCGAAGAGGACGTGGCGCTCGACCTGATCGCCCGCACGCTCGGGGCGCTTCCCCCGCGCGAGCGCGAGTTCCGCGACTACGCCGACAACCGCCAGCGCAGTTTCACCTCCGACCGCAGCCGGCGCATCGTGTACCACGATGGCGCCCCGAACCAGGCCATCGTGCGCTTCAGCTGGCCGACCCGGGACGACAGCGACTTCGACGACGAACTGCGGCTCGAGCTCCTCGAGCGGGTCATGCGCCTCGAACTGCTCGACAAGCTGCGCGAGGAGCTTGGCCAGACCTACTCGCCGGGAGTCAGCGCGACGGCGTCCGACATCTATCCGGGGTGGGGCGTGTTCACGATCACCGCGCCGGTCGACGTCGACGACGTCGACGCCGCGCGGGAGGCCACGCTCGAAACGGTCGCCTCGCTGATCGCGCGGCCGGTCGACGACGACGAGCTCCGGCGCGCCCGCCAGCCGATGCTCGAGGCCTATGACAACGCGCTCAAGACCAACCGGGGCTGGATGAACCTCGTCGAGCGCGCCCAGCGCCGGCCGGATCGCATCGGACGCTTTGCCAGCGGAAAGGAGCGCCTAGCCGCGCTGACCGCGGAGGACGTGCGGGAGATCGCCGAGCGATACCTGAAGCCCGAAGAGCGGCTCGAGATCGTGGTCCTGCCGCGGCCGCGATCCGAGTAGCCCGACAGTCTAGCCGTCGGCGCGAAGCTGCCAGTCCCAGCCGAGCGGATCGCCGTCCATCACCTCGATGCCTTTCGCGACGAGCTCGTCGCGAATCGCGTCGGAGGTGGCGAAATCCTTCTCGGCCCGTGCGGCCTTGCGGCGAGCGAGTGCGTCCTCGATCTCGGCTTCGGAGACCGCCGCGTCCTTCGGCCGCAGGCGCAGGTCGGCGCGGGTCAGCGAAAGGAGGCCGAGCCCCAGCACCGAATCCATCATCCCGACCGCCGCCAGCACCTCGCGCGGCGGCATCTTCTTGAGCGACAGCAGGTCCTCGAGCACGGTGAGCGCCTGCGGGGTCCCGAGGTCGTCAGAGATCGCCTGGTCGAACCGCACGACCAGCGGGCGCAGCGTGCCGCCGACTTCGTCGACTGCGGTGTCGAGCGTCCAGCCGCCCTCCGGCTCCGCGATCGGTGCGTCGCCCTTCTCAGCCAGCCGCGCGCGGGCCGCCTCGACCGCCATGACCAGCCGCTTGAGCCGCACGAGCGCCGCGCCGAGCCCTTCCCACGAAAACTCGAGCTCGCTGCGGTAGTGCGCCTGGAGGCACATGAGCCGGTAGGCGAGCGGGTGGTAGCCCTTGTCGATCAGCAGCTGCAGCCGCAGGAACTCGCCCGCCGACTTGCTCATCTTGCCCGAGCGCTCGACGAGGAAGTTGTTGTGCATCCACACCCGCGCGCCGCTGTTCTCCGGCTCATCGAGCCCGTTCGTGCAGCAATAGGCCTGGTTCTGGGCGATCTCGTTCGGGTGGTGGATCTCGCGGTGGTCGATCCCGCCGGTGTGGATGTCGAACGGAAAACCGAGCAGCTGCCCACTCATCACCGAGCATTCGAGGTGCCACCCGGGCGCCCCGCGGCCCCAGGGCGAATCCCATTCCATCTGCCGCGTCTCGCCCGGCGGGGTCTTGCGCCAGATCGCGAAGTCGGCCGGGTGGCGCTTGCCCTCCACCGCCTCGATGCGGCCCTCGCCTTCGTCGGTGGCCGCGCGGGCGAGGCGGCCGTAGTCGGCAACGGTCGAGACGTCGAAATAGAGCCCGCTGTCGAGCTCGTAGCAGTGCTTGTCGGCGATCGACCTGGCGAACTCGATCATCGCCGGGACGTAGTCGGTGGCGATCGACCAGTGCGCCGGCTGACGGATGTTGAGCGCCTTGATGTCCGCCCAGTACGCCTCGGTATAGTGCCGCGCGATATCCCAGATCGACTGAGCCCGCTCGGCCGCCGCCTTCTCCAGCTTGTCCTCGCCCGCATCGGCGTCGTCAGTCAGGTGCCCGACGTCGGTGATGTTGATCACATGGGTGAGCCGATGCCCCTTCCAGCTCAGCGTCCGCCCGAGCACGTCGGCGAACACATAGGCGCGCATGTTGCCGATATGCGGGTAATTGTAGACCGTCGGCCCGCACGTATAGACCCGCGCCTCCCCCGGATGGATCGGATGGAACGTTTCGGTCTCGCGAGTCAGCGAGTTGAACAGGCGGAGCGGGGCGGTCATTGCGCGAGGCAATACGAGCGGCTAGCTTTCGGTCAAGCGAGTGAACAGGAAGGCCGATGATTTCGTTGCCGAGATCGATCGCAGCTTTAGCGCTGCTCTGCGCGAGTTCGGCCTATGCCCAATCCGATGAACCGATCGTCGATCTTGGCGGTGCACAGCTTCAGTCCGACCCCTGGTACACATACCGCGACTACCCGCGAATCGTGTTGAGCTATGGGCTCACCGGTCGTGTGGTGGTTGCCTTCGACATTACGGAGAAAGGCCGGGCGACCAACTGCCAGGTCGTCGAGCCCGGGTGGCATCGCGAGTTGGACAGAGCTGCCTGCCGCCTGCTCCAGCGAAAAGCTCGTTTCGTACCTGCCACCGACGATGGCGTGCCTATCGCCACCAAGGGCCGGCTCAGCATCGACTTCTGAAGCACTTGCTCGGCACGGCGGCGTAACGCGCGATGGCCGCTGTTCACTCCACCTCGAACAACCCGGCCAACTGCTCGATGATCGTCCCGCCGAGCTGCTCCACGTCCATGATCGTCACCGCGCGTTTGTAGTAGCGCGTCACGTCGTGGCCGATGCCGATCGCGACGAGCTGGACCGGGCTCTGCTTCTCGATCCACTCGATCACCTTGCGGAGGTGCGTCTCGAGGTAGCCCGCCGAGTTCACGCTGAGCGTCGAATCGTCGACCGGCGCCCCGTCGCTGATCACCATCAGGATGCGGCGGTCCTCGGGCCTCGCCAGCAGGCGGTTGTGGGCCCAGATCAGCGCCTCGCCGTCGATGTTCTCCTTGAGCAGCCCCTCGCGCATCATCAGCCCGAGGCTCTTGCGCGCGCGGCGGTAAGGCTCGTCGGCCTTCTTGTAGATGATGTGCCTGAGGTCGTTGAGCCGCCCCGGCTGCGCCGGCTTGCCGCTCGCCAGCCACTTCTCGCGCGACTGCCCGCCCTTCCACGCGCGGGTGGTGAAGCCGAGTATCTCGACCTTCACGCCGCAGCGCTCGAGCGTGCGCGCCAGGATATCGGCGCTGATCGCGGCGATCGAAATCGGCCGCCCGCGCATCGAGCCCGAATTGTCGATCAGCAGCGTGACGACGGTGTCCTTGAACTCCTGGTCGCGCTCGATCTTGTAGCTCAGCGAATGGCCGGGGCTGACCACCACGCGCGCGAGCCGCGCGGCGTCGAGCAGGCCTTCTTCCTGGTCGAAGTCCCATGCCCGGTTCTGCTGCGCCATCAGTCGCCGTTGCAGCCGGTTTGCGAGCCGCGTGACCACGCCCTGCAAGCCGGTCAGCTGGCTGTCGAGATAGGCGCGCAGGCGATCGAGCTCCTCGAAGTCGCACAACTCGGTCGCCTCTACGATCTCGTCGAACTCGTCGGTGAAGACCTTGTAGTCGAACGTTTCGGGCAGGTCGGTCCACGGGCGGTTAGGGCGCACGGGCATCATGCCCTCCTCGCCCTCGTCGCCGGGCTCGCCCTCGCTCATCTCGGTCTCGGCCTCGACCTCCTCGCCGGTCTCCTCCTCGCCGTCGCCGTCGCTGCTGTCGCCGGGAACCTGCTCCTGCCGCAGGTCCTGGTTGCCGGCCTCGTCGTCCTCGCCCTTCTCGTCGTCTTCGCCGCCGCCCTCGCCCTCGCCGTCTTCCTCGTCGCCCCCCTCCTCGGTCGGCGCGGCCTCTACCAGCTCGAGGTGGCGCAACATGTCGATCGCCAGCGACTGGAACGCCTGCTGGTCGTCGATCGTCAGCGCGAGCCGTTCGAAGTCGTCGCCGGTGCGGCTCTCGACGTACTCGCGCACCAGCTCGACACCCTCGCGCGCGGCTTCGGGCACCGGCTGGCCGGTCAGCTCCTCGCGCAGCATCAGCGCGAGCGCGGTCTGGATCGGGACTTCGGCCGCGTTCGCCGCGCGCACGATCGGATCGGAGGCCGTGCGCAGCTCGGTCGCCGCGGCGAGGTTCTCGCGCATGCCCGCATAGTTGTTCTCGCCGAGCGCCTCGTAGCGCACGCGTTCGATCGCGTCGTAGCAGGCGCGCGCCTCGGGCTCGGCGGGCATGCCGCGCCGGTGGAGCGCCTCGTCGTGGTGGCGCAGCCTGAGCGCAAAGCTGTCGGCGAACCCGCGCGCCTCGGCGGCCTGGTCGCGCGGCAGGGCGCGGCCCGGCATCGGCACGCGCAGCGACTTGCCCTGCACTGCCGGCGCCTCGGAAGTCCACGCGACCTCGGCCTCGGGATCGTGCCCGATCGCCCGCGCGGCGCCGGTCAGCGCGGTCCTGAAGCGGTCGAGAGGGGATTCGTCGGCCATGTCTCGGTTGCAGTGCACGAAAGTACGCGTTGCGGCGGTATAGGGGCCCGTGGGCCGCGCACAACCGCCTTTTCCGCCTCAGCGCCGCGGATTCGCCGTCCCCTTCCCTTCCCCGGCCATTCGCCCTAATCGATGGAAAGGCTTACGGAGGACGCCCGATGCAAATCGTCCGCACGATCGTCTGGGTGCTGCTGCTCGTCGCCCTGCTGATCTTCTCGATCTACAACTGGAACCCGGTCCAGGTGAAGATCTGGGAAGGACTGGTGCTCGAGACCAAGATCCCGGCGCTCGTGGTCGTCTCGCTGCTGCTCGGGCTGGTGCCTATGTGGCTGCTCCACCGGGTGAGCCAGTGGTACTACAAGCGCCGCCTCGGCTCGCTCGAGAATGCCGCCCGCGCCGCGGCAATGGCACCCGCCCCGACCCCGCCGTCCCCGGCGGCCAGCCCGGCACCCGAAGAGCTCCGCGTCGAAATGCCGCCTCCCGCCTCCGCAGCGCCGCCAGCCGCCGACACGCCTCCTCCAGCCGAACCGGACCCCCTCAAGCCGTGACCAACCCGATCTACCTTGCGCTCGACCTGCCCAAGCTCGAAGCGGCCAGGGCGATGGCCGAGAAGGTCAAGGCGCACGTCGGCGGGTTCAAGCTCGGGCTCGAGTTCTTCTGCGCCCACGGCCACCACGGCGTCCACGAGATTGCCCACGTCGGGCTGCCGATCTTCCTCGACCTCAAGCTGCACGACATTCCCAACACCGTTGCCGGGGCGATGCAGGCCATCCACGTCCTCGAACCGGCGATCGTCACCGTCCACGCGAGCGGCGGGCGGGCGATGATGGAAGACGCCAAGGCCGCGGCGGCGCTCGGCACCAAGGTCGTCGCGGTGACGATGCTGACCAGCCTTGACGAACGCGACCTCAGGCGCACCGGCGTCGAAGGCAGCGCTCACGACCAGGTCCTGCGGCTCGCCGAGCTGGCCCATGCCGCCGGGCTCGACGGAGTGGTCTGCTCGGGGCACGAGGTGGCCGCGGTCCGCCGCCAGTGGAAGGACGGGTTCTTCGTCGTCCCCGGCTTGCGCCTCAATGGCGCCTCGGGCGACCAGAAGCGGGTCGTCACCCCGCGCCAGGCGCGCGACGATGGCGCCAGCGTGCTCGTCGTTGGGCGCCCAATCACCCGCGCCGAGGAGCCCGTCGCGGCCGCCCGGGCGATCGAGGCGACGCTCTAACGGCCTCTCGACTTGGCGACAATTCGCTCTAAGTGCGCCGCATGTCCGAACGCCTGATCAAGATCTGCGGCCTGAGCACGCCCGAGACGGTCGATGCCGCCGTCGCCGCTGGTGCGACGCACATCGGCCTTGTCCATTACCCGCCGAGCCCGCGACACGTCACGCTCGAACAGGCGGCCGCGCTGCGGGCGCGCACGCCGAACCGGGTCAAGATCGTGCTGCTGCTGGTCAACGAGCAGCCCCAGCCGACCGCGCTGGCAATCCAGGCGGTCAAGCCCGACGTGGTCCAGTTCCACGGCAGCGAGACGCCCGAATGGCTGGCGCTGCTCAAGCAGAACACCCCGCTGGAGATCTGGAAGGCGATCGGTGTCAGCGGGATCGACAACCTCGAGCGCGCGCAGCGCTACAAGGACGCGGCGCATCGCCTGCTCTACGACGCCCCGGCAAAGAAGCTGCCCGGAGGCACCGGTCTCGCGTTCGACTGGTCGCTGCTCGCGCAGTTCAGGCACACGATGCCCTGGGGCCTCGCCGGCGGCCTCACGCCGGACAACGTCGCCGAGGCGATCCGCACGACGGGAGCGGAGCTGGTCGATGCGTCCTCGGGCCTCGAAAGCGCGCCGGGCGTCAAGGACATCGCGAAGATCGAGGCCTTCTGCCGCGCCGCGCGCGAGGCATGAAAAAGGGCGGCCCGTCGCCGGGCCGCCCTCGAATGGTCTCGCAGTCCGATCAGAAACCGTAAGACAGCGACAGCGCCGCCTGGTTGTTGATCACGTCCTGCTCGTAATTGAACTGGCTGACCTCGGCGCGGAGCGAGAGGTTCTGGTTCAGCGCGGTCTGCACGCCGACGCCGTAGCGCACGCCGTCACCCCAGTCGCTGACGTTGTTCACCGACACGCGATTGCGCGCGTAGCCGCCGCGGACGAACAGCGCCGTGCTGTTGTTCAGCTTGTAGCCGAGACGGGCGCCGATGCCCCAGCCCCAGTCGGCCTCGACCTCGGTGGTCGCGTCCTCGTAGTCGGCCGAGTTCACGTCGACGTTCGCTTCGATGCCGATGAAGCTGCTCTTGCCGAGCGCGATGTCGTAGCCGGCGAACGCGGTCGCGCCGAGGCCCGAGACACCGAGACCTTCGGCGTTGCCCGAACCCTGGACGTTATCGAGCGTGACGCCCAGACCGACGTAAGGGCCGGCGAAATCTTCCGCCATGGCGGGGGTTGCGAACGCAGCCGAAGCGGCCAGCGCGAGAACAAACTTACGCATTCAACTCTTCTCCTTCTTGCCTCTCCCAAGACAAGATCGCCTGCTTCTTGCGGCAGGGACCGGCGCCGCTAAGACCCGGCCCGAGTCGTGTAAACCAGTGATTCCGGGGCGAAATTCGATCCATTGACGAGCGTTGCACATCTGCAACTGGGGGTTGCAACGACGCCACATGATTCCTATGGGCGCGCGACCGCTGGACAGCCGCCGGAGGCTCTGCCAAGCGGCGGCAGGCCATGAACGCGCAGCCCAACACCTTCCGCAACCAGCCCGACGAGCGCGGGCATTTCGGCCAGTTCGGCGGCCGCTACGTCGCCGAAACGCTGATGCCGCTGATCCTCGACCTCGAGAAGGAATACCGCGCCGCCAAGGCGGACCCGGCTTTCAGGAAAGAGTTCGAAGGGCTGCTGACCCACTACGTCGGCCGCCCGAGCCCGCTCTACTTCGCCGAGCGGCTGACCCGGCATTTCGGGGGTGCCGAGATCTGGTTCAAGCGCGAGGAGCTCAACCACACCGGCGCGCACAAGATCAACAACTGCATCGGCCAGATCCTGCTGGCAATCCGCATGGGCAAGACGCGGATCATCGCCGAGACCGGGGCCGGCCAGCACGGCGTCGCCACCGCCACCGTCTGCGCGCGCTTCGGCCTCCCCTGCGTGATCTACATGGGCGAGACCGACGTCGAGCGGCAGAAGCCCAACGTGTTCCGCATGAAGCTGCTCGGCGCCGAGGTCGTGCCGGTCACCAGCGGCTCGAAGACGCTCAAGGACGCGATGAACGAGGCGCTGCGCGACTGGGTCGCCAACGTCCACGACACCTTCTACATCATCGGCACCGCGGCCGGCCCGCACCCCTATCCCGAGCTCGTGCGCGACTTCCAGAGCGTGATCGGCACGGAAGCGCGCGCGCAGATGCTCGAGCGCACCGGCGCCCTGCCCGACCTCTTGATCGCCGCGGTCGGCGGCGGCTCGAACGCGATCGGGCTGTTCCACCCGTTCCTCGACGATCCCGAAGTGGCGATGATCGGCGTCGAGGCGGCCGGCCACGGCATCGAGACCGGCCAGCACGCCGCCAGCCTGACCGGCGGCGCGCCCGGCGTGCTCCACGGCAACAAGACCTACCTGCTGCAGGACGAGGACGGCCAGATCACCGAGGCGCACTCGATCTCGGCGGGCCTCGACTATCCGGGCATCGGCCCCGAGCACTCGTGGCTGCACGAAAGCGGCCGCGTGAAGTATGTGCCGATCACCGACCAGGAAGCGCTCGAGGCGTTCCAGCTGTGCAGCCAGCTCGAAGGCATCATTCCCGCCCTCGAAAGCGCCCACGCCCTCGCCGCGCTGCCCAAGGTCGCGAACGACTACGGCAAGGACCAGCGCATCCTCGTCAACGTCTCGGGCCGGGGCGACAAGGACATCTTCACGGTGGCGGAGCACCTGGGGGTGAAGCTGTGAGCGACAGCACAAGTAATGAAATAAGGTGGAGGCGAAGGACGCGGCCCGAAGCGTTTCGCTTGATTCCAGTCAGCTTCACTGTTGCCGCAATCGTTGGCGTGGTCTGGGATGCGCTGTTCAAAGACACCGTCGACTATGAGGACGCATTCTTCCGCGCCGTCTGGTTTGCCGTAGCGTTTCCGTTGGCTTCTCTCGCGTTCAAAACCAAAGGCGAGTTCGAGTAATGACCCGCCTCTCCACCGCTTTCGCCAAAGGCCGCCCCGCGCTCGTCTGCTTCATCACAGCAGGCGACGGCGACACCGCGGCCAATCTCGACGCGCTCGTCGCCGGCGGCGCCGACGTGATCGAGCTCGGCATGCCGTTCACCGATCCGATGGCCGATGGGCCGGCGATCCAGGCGGCCAACCTGCGCAGCCTCGGCAAGGGCACGACCACGCGCGAGGTGCTGCTGATCGCCGACGAGTTCCGCCAGCGCCACCCGGACGTGCCGCTGGTACTGATGGGCTATGCCAACCCGATGCTGCGCCGCGGGCCCGAATGGTTCGCCGGCGAATGCAAGGGCTGCGGCGTCGACGGGGTGATCTGCGTCGACCTCCCGCCCGAGGAGGACGATGCGCTCGGTCCGGCGCTGCGCGCCGTCGGGGTCGACCCGATCCGCCTCGCCACCCCGACGACCGACGTCGCCCGGCTCCCGGCCGTCCTCGCGGGCTCATCGGGCTTCCTCTATTACGTCTCGGTCGCGGGCATCACCGGCAAGCAGCAGGCGCAGATTGCCTCGATCGAGCAGAACGTCTGCCGCATCAAGCAGTCGACCGACCTTCCCGTCGCGGTCGGCTTCGGCGTGCGCACGCCCGAGCAGGCGGCCGAAATCGCCCGCGTCGCGGACGGCGTGGTGGTCGGCTCGGCGCTGGTCGAGCTGGTCGGCGCGCACGGCGAGGACGCCCCCGAGCCCTTGCGCCGGCTCACATCCGAGCTTGCAGCGGCGGTCCATTCGGCCGAAAGGCAGGCCGCATGAGCTGGCTTACCCGCGTCCGCAACGCGCTGCCGTTCGGCAACAAGCGCGAAACGCCCGAGAACCTGTGGGTCAAGTGCCCGCGCTGCCAGGAGATGATCTTCTCGCGCGAGTTCGAGGCCAACCTCTCGGTGTGCCCGAAGTGCGAACACCACGGCCGCATCGGCGCCGACGCGCGGCTCGCCCAGCTCCTCGACGAGGGCTACGCGCTGCTGCCCGAGCCCGAGGTCCGCGAAGATCCGCTCAAGTTCCGCGACGCCAAGAAGTATACCGACCGCCTCAAGCAGGCACGCACGGCGACGTCGCACAGGGACGCCTTCCAGGTCGGCGTCGGCACGATCGAGGGCAGGCCGGCCGTCCTCGGCGTACAGGACTTCAACTTCATGGCCGGCTCGATGGGCATGGCGGTCGGCGAGGCGTTCTGCGCCGGCGCCGCGCGCGCGTTGGAGGAGCGCTGCGGCTACGTCGTGGTTACCGCCGCGGGCGGCGCGCGGATGCAGGAAGGCATCCTCTCGCTGATGCAGATGCCCAAGGCGACCGTGATGACCCGCCGCCTGAAGGAAGCCGGGCTGCCCTACATCGTCGTGCTCGCTGACCCGACCACCGGCGGCGTGACCGCCAGCTACGCGATGCTCGGCGACGTGCACATCGCCGAACCCGGCGCGCTGATCGGCTTCGCCGGCCAGCGGGTGATCCAGGAAACGATCCGCGCCCAGCTCCCTGATGGCTTCCAGCGCGCCGAGTACCTGCACAAGCACGGCATGGTCGACATGGTCGTCCACCGGAAAGACCTGAAGCCGACGCTGGCCAAGCTGCTCGACTACCTGGCTCCGGCGCAGGCAGCGTAGTTCTTGCGGCGGGTTTGAGAACGTTCTGTTCACGCGGAGACGCGGAGACGCAGAGAGAATGCACTTGCGGCGAAGCCGTCTCGAGACTGCCACGCTGCGACGGGCTGCCATATACCGGATTCGGAAGCGGCTCCGCCGCCAGGATCACCTCTCCGCGTCTCCGCGTGAATCCCTAGAAGGAAACGACGTTGAAGGATTTCGCCGCTTCCGAGGACCCCGCGGTCCAGGCGCAGCTCAACCGGCTGGCCGCGCTGTCGCTGCCGCAGGGGCGTCTCGGGCTCGAGGTAATCCGCCAGCTGCTCGCGCTGCTTGGCGACCCGCAGAAGCGGCTGCCCCCGACGTTTCACGTTGCCGGGACCAACGGCAAGGGCTCGACCTGCGCCTACCTGCGAGCGATGCTCGAGGCCGAAGGGCTCGTCGTGCACAGCGCGATCAAGCCGCACCTCGTGCGCTACAATGAGCGCATCCGGCTCGCCGGCCAGTTGATCTCCGACGAGGAACTCGCCGCGCTGCTGAAGGACGTGCTCGACATCGGCGAGTCGCTCGGCCCGAGCTTCTTCGAAGTCACCACGGCCGCCACCTTCCTCGCCTTCGCGCGTCACCCAGCCGACGCCTGCGTGATCGAAGTCGGCCTCGGCGGCCGGTTCGACGCGACCAACGTGCTCGAGCAGCCGGCCGCGTGCGGCATCGCCACGCTCGGAATCGACCACGAGGCGTTCCTCCTGGTACCCGAGGATGACGTCCCCGAAGACCCAATGCGCCGCATCGCCTTCGAGAAGGCCGGCATTGCCCGCCCGGGCTCACCGCTGGTGACGCAGGGCTACGCCGAGGAAGTCGAGGCCGAGATCGTGCTGCGCGCCGGGCTCGCCGGCGCGCCGCTCCACATGCGCGGGCGCGACTGGTGGGCCGAGGTCGGCGAGGGCATCGCGTACCGCGACCGGCACGGCGAGCTCAGCCTGCCGCTCCCGCAGCTTCCCGGCCGCCACCAGGGCGACAACGCCGCGCTGGCGGTCGCCATGCTGCGCCAGCAGGATCGCGTGACCGTCTCCCCCGCCGCGATGGCCCAGGGCATTCGCTCGGCGCGCTGGCCGGCGCGGCTGCAGCGGCTCGGCGAAGGTCCGCTGTCCGCGCTCGCCCCGGGCCGCGAGGTCTGGCTCGACGGCGGGCACAACGCCGACGCCGGGCTCGCGATCGGCCGGCACTTCGCCGGGCAGAGGCTGCACCTCGTCATCGGCATGCTCGCCAACCGCTACCCGGCGGCGATCATCGACCCGCTCGAGGGCCGGCTCGCCAGCGTCACCGCAGTGCCGATCCAGGGCAGCGAGAGCCACGGCGCCGAAGCCTTCCCTGGCGCGCTCTGGGCGTCCGACGTCGCAGAGGCGCTCGAGGCGCTGCCCGACGACGGGCTGCCGGTGCTGATCGCGGGCTCGCTCTACCTTGCCGGGAAGGTCCTCGCCGCGAACGGCGAGATACCCGACTAGCCGCCCGGCTCTGCCCTCGCGTCGCCCTCGCCGACCGACCCGGCGGTGCCCATCGCCGCGTCGACGAGCCCGCTGCGCATCATCCACCAGAACAGCACGATGCCGGGGAGCGCGATGATCGTCGTCAGCACGTAGAAGTTCACGTAGCCGAACGCCTCGATCAGGCTGCCCGCAGTGGTCCCCGTCAGCACCCGGCCGACGATGCTCGCCGCGGCGCTGATCAGCGCATACTGCGCGCCGGTGAAGCGCAGATCGCACAGCGCCGAGAAGTAGGCGACGACGACCACGCCGCCGTAGCCGCTGGCCATGTTCTCGAATCCGATCGCCCCGGCCATGCCCCAGTTGCTGTGACCCGCCGCGGCGAGCGCGGCGAAGCTCAGGTTCGAAATCGCCATCAGGACCAGCGAGATCAGCACCGAGCGCTTGAGGCCGAGCTTGGCGTAGGCGACGCCGCCGATGAACACCCCGATCAGGTAGGCCCAGAAGCCGACGCCGACGTCATAGATGGCAATCTCGTCGTTGGAGAACCCGAGGTCGTCGAACAGCAGGCGGAAGGTCAGGTTCGCCAGCGTGTCGCCCATCTTGTGGACGAGGATGAACAGCAGCACGAGCCACGCGCCGTGACGACGGAAGAACTCGGCGAACGGACCGGCGATCGAAGCCCAGACGTCAGCCACGCCCTGCTTGGCTATGACCACCTTGCGGCGCACAGGCTCGCCCATGATCAGCGCGGTCAGCATCGCCGGCAGGGCGAGCGCGGCGCAGGCGAGGTAGGCCGCGCTCCAGCCGTGGCGCGCGGCCACGAACAGCGCCAGCGCGCCGGCGCCGGCCGAGCCGATCCGCCAACCGTACTGGCTCATCCCCGAGCCGGTCCCGAGCTGGTAGGGCTTGAGCGTTTCGATGCGGTAGGCGTCGATGACAATATCGAACGTCGCGCCTGCCACACCGACAAGCACCGCGGCCACAACGGTCGCACTTATGCTCTCGGCCGGATCGACCAACGCGAGGTTGACCACCGCGGCGATCACCAGCGTGCCGGCGACCAGCATCCACGACACGCGCTGGCCGAGGCGCCCGAGCACCGGGATCCGCACCCCGTCGACGATCCACGCCCAGAAGACCTTGAAGTTATAGACCAGGAACGCGAGCGTGAAGGCGGTGATGGTCGACTTCTCGATGTCGTCCTGCGCCAGCCGCGTGGTCAGCGTGGCGCCGATCATCGCGTAGGGAAACCCCGACGAAATGCCGAGGAAGAACGCGGCTAGCGATTCCTTCTCGAGGTACGGCCTGACCGATTGCCACAGGCTGCGGCGCTCGCCGGAAACTCCCTGTTCGACGGCTTCGACCATCCG
>Ga0182741_1002854_pt1 | contig 19343 bp, 17 predicted proteins | sample eDN5th37CBELigOP_FD_128874 | JGI IMG/M metagenome (GOLD analysis project Ga0182741, IMG submission 128874) | Enriched Organic Plus compost microbial communities from Emeryville, California, USA - eDNA 5th pass 37_C BE-Lig OP (version 2) (version 2) ... | reverse complement strand
GGGCGCCCGCAGCTCCTCCGCACGTCGACCGCCCTGGCTGGCGACCACCTGATAGAGCAGCGCCGCGCCGTTGCCGTCCGCCGTGAGGCTCGGCAGGATCTTGCGATCGCCGTACACGAGCTCCGCCTTGGCGAGGTACAGCTGGTTGGCGTCCTGGGCGCGCTGGATCCGGAAGGATTCCCGGCCGGCGGCGGCGCCGCGGCGCGTGACGAGGAGCGTCCCCTCGTCCACCATCGTCTGCTGCGCGTCGGCGCCGCCCGCGCCGGCGCCGAGGGCGAGCGCGATCAGGGCGCCGCGCGCGGCGAGCGAACGGATCGCCCGGGGGAGGGCGGCGCGGGAACGCGGGGGGAGGTAGCGCATGTGGGGCTGATACCCGGAGGGGGAAGGGAGGTTCTTCGCCGTACCGTCGCGGCGAGCTCGCCTAGCCCTCCTCGTCGCGGGGCGCGAGAAAGACCCGTTCGCGGACGACCGAGCGGATGCGGTCGTAGAGCGCCGCCCCCTTGGCCGCGCTGGCCAGTCGCGGACGGCCGATGGACCCGGGGCTCTCCCGGGGGACGCGCAGCCAGCCGCGCCGGTAACGTCGCAGCTCGTCGCGCGACATCATATAATCCTGAGCGACCGACATGTCGACGAACTCGGGCGCGAGGTAGAGCATGAGCGAGGTGTCCACCTCGTCGCCGTGCATCGGCTCGCTCTGCCCCTCCAGCAGGTCCGCGAAGTCCACGGCGAAGATGTCCACCACGCGCACGCGAGCGCCCGAAGTGATGACCGTCGAGATCGCTTCGAGATGCGGGTCGTGCTCGTGTGCGGTCAGCAGGATGAACTCCCGGAACCCGGTCTCCTCCCACGCGTCGATGAGGTCGTTCAGCGCGCGATGCAGCGTCTTCTTGCGGATCGACGCGTTGCCGACGAAGTGGGCTTCGGTGGCGACGTTGACGCCGTATTCGAACGTCGGCGCACGCAGGACCCCGAACTCCGCGGAGAGGTCGTCGGCCAGCCGCTCCACGATGAGCGTGTCGCAGCCGAGCGGGAGATGCGGGCCGTGCTGCTCGCAGGTGCCGACGGGGACGATCAGCCGCGGGTCGCGGGTGACGATCCCCGCGATCTCGGCGGGGCGCAGGTATTTGAGCCGCAGCGGCGGGCCGGGGCGCTGGTCCGCCGGCGTCGTGGGTATCGAAGGGGGAAGCTGAGTGGACATCGGACGTGACGGGGCGCGGCTTGGAAGTCGAGGTCGCGCCGCGGTCTGGGCGGCCGGCATGGCGATCGGCCTGCTGGCCGCCTCCCTCTGGCTCAACGATCCGCGCGTAGAGTATGTCGGCGGCGTCCTCGTCGCCACCGTCGCCGCGGCCTGGGGGGGGTGGGGGCTGGCCGGAGTGAGGCGCTGGTGGGCCCTCCTCTCCGTCGCGGCGCTCGGGGGGACGGCGGCCGTCTCCGCGCGAGAGCAGCGGGTCCTGCACGCCATCGATCGCGACTGGACCGACTATCGCCGCGGGATCGAGCAGCAGAGCGTGCAGCTGCTGCGCGCGGAGATCCTGCGCACCGCGGCCTGGCTGGAGCGCGCCGCCGCCCGTGCGCTCGACGCGCCTCCGGACCCCGCCCGCGCCTTCCTCGACCTCGACGCGATGGTCGCGCCGCAGCAGGAGCGCGGCGTGCTTCTGTACGAGCAGGGCAGGGCCTTCGCCTGGGGCGGACGGCACCGCATCCTCGAACCCGACGCGACGACGCCGGTCAGCGTCTCGGCCTCGCCGCTCTACCTGGCGCTGCATGCGACGGCGACACGCGGGACGCGCCGGGGGGTCGCGTCGGCGCTGGTCTACGCGGCGCCGCCCGCCGACCGGCTCGCCCACTCGCTGGCGGCGCTCACCGCCGAGCGGGCTCACGTCGCGCGGTTCGTCTTCACCCCCCCGACGACGCTGAACCCGCCGACCGGCGCCACGCGGATCGGGGTGCGGGGAATTCCGCTCTTCGACGTCCGCCCCATTCCACCGACGCCGGCGCAGGCCGGGCTGCTGTCGCTCGAGCGCGCGCGCGTTCGCGCCGGCGTGCTGCTCGTCGTCGCCCTCCTCGGGTTCCTGCTCACCGCCTGGCGCGAGGCGCCGCTGCGCCACCGGCTCGCCGTCCTCACCCTCGCCGTCGCATGCGTGGCCATCGTGCCGCTGAACGAGTACAGCGGCCGGTCGCGGCTCTTCGATCCCGCGCTCTACTACACCCCGCTCGGCCGCTCGCTCACGGCGAATGCGGGCGCGCTCGCCGCGACCAGCGCGCTCGTGCTGCTCGGGCTCCTGGCCGTCCTGCGCCGGCGCCTCCCGTCGCGGGCCCGGTGGGGCGCGGCGGCGGTCGTGCTGGTCGTCGCCGGCGCCGGCCCCTTCCTGTTGCGCGATCTCGCGCGCGGGATCCACATCCCGTCGAGCGGCGCGGGGGCCGCCCTCTGGCTGATCTGGGAGATCCCGCTCTTCCTCGCCGCCTCCGCGGTGCTGCTCGCCGGGGCGATGGCCGGAGGGGCGTTGCTGGGCAGGCGGCGCGGACTGCCCCCGATCGTCGCGCCACTGCTCGCCGCCGGGGCGGCGCTGGCGGGCCCACTGGTGTGGCAGGCGCCGCATCAGTGGCCGTGGTGGTACACGATCGCCTGGATCGTCGCCATCGCCGCGCTGGCGTTGACGCGCCAGGGGCGCGGCGTGCTCGCGGGCACCGCGACCGTCGCGGCGCTGGGCGCGACGACGCTGGTCTGGGCGAACACCACGCGAGGCCGCGTCGTCGAGGCGCGGCGCGATCTCGCATCGCTCGCGGCGCCGGATCCGATCGCCGTCACGCTGCTGCAGCGGCTCGCATCGACCCTCGACGACGACCCGCCCACGTCGCGGCAGGCGCTCCTCCAGCAGTACGTGACCTCGGACCTCGCGGCGGCGGGCTATCCGGTGCTCCTCGTGAGCTGGGTGGAGCATGCCGGACCGGTGGACGCCGTGCGCACCGCCGACGTGACCGTCCCCGACAGCGCGCTGGCCGACGTGCTGCTCTCGGCGCGCCGCGAGCGGACGCCGCTCATCCGTGAGGTCCCGGCCGATCCGGCGACGGTCGTCGTCCTCGCCGTCCCCGGCCCGGGCGACACCAGCGCCGCGGTCGTCGTCGGGCCGCGCACCCGCCTCATCCAGCCCGACCCGATCGCGCCGCTCCTCGGCATCGACGTCGATGGCGACGAGGAGCCGCCGTACAGCGTGCTGCTGGCGCCGCTCGACGAGGGGGGAACGTCCGGGCGCGTCGGGGAGAGCTGGCGGCGCGTCGGCAACGAGCTGCACGGCGACTATCCCGTGCGCGCCGGCGCCGACTCGGCGCGCGCGCACGTCGAGGTGGAGCTCCGCTCGATCGACGCGCTGCTGGAGCGCGGCGCGCTGATCGTGCTGCTCGACCTGCTGATCGTCGGCGCGCTCTGGCTCCTCGCCGTGCTCGCGGACGGCGGCGTCTCGCGCTGGCTGCGCGTGCGCCGGCGCAGCTGGAGCCGGAGCTATCGCGCCCGGCTGACGCTGGCGTTGTTCGCGTTCTTCCTCGTGCCGGCGGGCGCGTTCGCCACCTGGTCGTACGGGCAGCTCGCGAACGACGCGCGGCGATCGCGGGAGCTGCTGGTGCGCGAGACGCTTCGCGCCGTCGACGCCGCCGACGACGGCGGCGACTGGCTGGATCGCGAGAGCCGCCGCCTCGGTTCGCCCCTCCTCGAATACGACGCGGGGGAGCTGGTGGCGGCGAGCGACTCGCTGTACACCGAGCTGGCGCCGCTCGGGCGCCTGCTGCCGCTCGACGTACATCGCGACCTGGTGCTGGAGGGGGAGCTGACCACCAGCCACGTCGAGCGCGTCGGCACTCGCCCGACGCTGTTCGGCTTCCGCGCGATCGAGCAGCCGCGGACGGGAAGCGTTCTCGCCACCCCGGCGCGCGTCGGCGAGCTCGATCTGGAACGCCGGCGCCGCGACCTCGCCGTGCTCGTGCTCTTCGCGAGCACCGCCGGCGGTCTCGCCGCCTTCTGGCTGAGCGGCGTCGCGGCGCGGCAGCTCGCCCAGCCGATCGCCGCCCTGCGCAGCGCGGCGATTGCCGTCGCCGGCGGCGAGCGCGCGCCCACGCTCGCCGCCGAGCCGACCGCGGAGTTCCGCCCGGTGTTCGCCGCCTTCCGGAGGATGACCCACGACCTCGCCGAGAGCCGGAGTGCGCTCGAGGCGGCGCAGCGGCGTACGGCGGCCGTGCTGCGCAACGTCGCGAGCGGCGTCATCGCGGTGTCGGAGGACGGACGGGTCACGCTGGCGAATCCGCGCGCCGAGTCGCTGCTGGACGTACCGCTCACGCCGGGGACGTCGCTCGCCGACGCGACGGCGCGCGTGTCGCCCGAGCTCGCCCCCGTCGTCGCCGGGTTCGTCGCGAGCGATCGCGAGGACGAGGAGTTCGACCTCGCGATCGGCGAGCAGCAGCTGCGCGGCCGGCTGACGCGGCTGGGGCAGGGTGGCGCCGTCGTCACCCTCGACGACGTCACCGCGCTGGCGCGCGCGCAGCGCGTGCTCGCCTGGGGCGAGATGGCCCGGCAGGTCGCGCACGAGATCAAGAATCCGCTCACGCCGATCCGCCTCGGCGTGCAGCACCTGCGCCGGGCCTACGCGGACCGCCGCGTGGACTTCGACCGCGTGCTCGACGCGAACGTCAGCCGCATCCTCGGCGAGATCGATCGTCTGGACGAGATCGCGCGCGCCTTCAGCCGCTACGGCACCGCGCCGGCCGAGCGCGAGCCCGCCGAGCCGACGGACGTCGCGCGCGTCGTGCGCGGCGTCGTGGAGCTGGAGAGCATGGGGGAGAGCGGGGTGGAGTGGCGACTCGACGGTGCGGAGCACGAGACCACGGCGCTCGCGCGCGCCGGCGAGCTCCGCGACGTGTTGGTGAACGTGCTCGAGAACGCGCGCCTCGCCAACGCGCGCCGCGTCGCCGTCTCCGTCGCGCGCGACGACGGTGTCGTGCGCATCGCGGTCGCCGACGACGGCGACGGCATCCCCCCCGACGTCCTGCCGCGCATCTTCGAGCCGCACTTCTCCACCCGCACGAGCGGCAGCGGCCTCGGACTCGCCATCAGCCGCCGACTGATCGACGGATGGGGCGGGCGGATCAGCGTCGAGAGCGAGCGCGGCGAGGGGACGGTGGTGACGGTGGAGCTGACGGCGGTTGGAAGTGCGGATTGACGGGTTGACGGTGTGGGAGCTCGACAGCGTGACAGGAGTCAGAGAACGGCGTCGTCAGGAGAGCGCTCCTCTGACGACGCCGTTTCTCACCTCGGTCAAACTGTCAAGCTCTCAAACCGCCCCGCTCAGCTCCACAGCTTCACCCGCACCGTCTTCACGTTCGTGAACTCCCGCATCCCGATCGCGCTCAGCTCGCGTCCGTAGCCCGACGCCTTGACGCCGCCGAACGGGAAGCGCGGGTCGGAGGCGACGATCTGGTTCACGAAGACGCTGCCGGCCTCGATCTCGCGCGCGAAGCGCTCCGCTTCCGCCATGTCGCGCGTCCAGACGCTGCAGCCGAGCCCGAACTTCGTGTCGTTCGCGAGCGCGATCGCCTCGTCGGCGTCCTGCACCACGAACAGGGAGGCGACGGGACCGAACAGCTCCTCGCGATAGGCCGGCGACTCCCGCGGCGCGTCGGCGAGGACCGTCGGCGCGTAGTAGAAGCCGGGGCCGTCGAGGACGCGGCCGCCGGTGAGGAGGCGTGCGCCGGCGCGCACCGAGTCCTGCACCTGCGCGTCGAGATCGGCGACCGCCTTCTGCGACACGAGCGGCCCCACCTGCGTCGCGGAGTCCGTGGGGTCGCCGACGCGCAGCGCGGCGATCTGCTCGACGAACCCGCGCGTGAACGCCTCGGCGACCTCGCGGTGCACGACGAAGCGCTTGGCCGCGATGCACGATTGCCCGTTGTTGATCGTGCGCGCACGCACCGCGGTCGCGACCGTCGCCTCGAGGTCGCAGCTCGGCATCACGATGAAGGGGTCGCTCCCTCCGAGCTCGAGCACCGTCTTCTTGAGCTGCTTCCCGGCCTCCGAGGCGATCGAGCGCCCCGCGCCCTCGCTCCCCGTGAGCGTCGCCGCCTTCACGCGCTCGTCCGCCAGGAGATCGGCCACGGCCTCGGAGCCGACGAGCAGCGTCTGGAAGACCCCAGCCGGCGCGCCCGCCTCGCGGAACAGCGCCTCGAGCGCGAGCGCACAGCCGGGGACGTTCGACGCGTGCTTGAGCAGCGCGACGTTGCCGGCGCTGAGCGCCGGCGCCGCGAACCGGATGACCTGCCAGAGCGGGAAGTTCCACGGCATCACCGCGAGCACGATCCCGAGCGGTTCGTAGGCGACCCAGGCCCGCTCCCCCTCCACCGCCACCGGCTCCGGCGCCAGCATCGCCTCGGCGTGGTCGGCGTACCAGTGGCAGCAGTGCGCGCACTTCGTGACCTCGTCGCGCGCCGCCGTGAGCAGCTTGCCCATCTCGGCCGTCATCAGTGCCGCGTAGCGATCGCGCTCGCGCTCGAGCAGCTCGCCGGCCCGGCGCACCACCGCGAGACGATCGTGGAGCGGCGTGCGCGCCCAGCGGGGCGCCGCCTGCGCCGCGCGCGCCAGTCGGAACTCGATCTGCGCCGGGCCGTGCACCTCGTGCTCCGTCCCGCGTTCCCCCGTCGCCGGGTTCACCGCCGCCATCGCCCTCGACGCCATGCTCGTCATCCTCGACCTCCGCTCGGCCATCCGGGTGGCATCTCGAGTCCCCCGGACCATCGTCGCCACCAGGGGAGTCGTCGGTCCGCGTCGGCGATCGTGCTCATCGCCTCGCGCCAGCCGCGCTGCATCGCGCTCGCATCCTCGAATCGCTGCGCCGGCTCCGGCGAGAGCGCACGACGCAACCAGTCCGCCAGCGGCTCCGGATACGGCGTGAGATCGATCTGCCCCGAGAGCTCGCGGGCCAGGATGACCTTCACGTCCTTCTCGCCGAAGGGCGGCGTGCCGGTGAGCACGAAGGCGACGATCGCCGCCACCGAGAAGCAGTCGGTGCTCGCGTCCTGCGGCTCGCCGAGCAGCTGTTCTGGGGGGGCGAACGCCGGAGTCCCGGACGCCCCGGCGACATCCTCGCCAGGGGCGTTCGCGATGCCGAAGTCGGCGATGCGCCACCGCCGATAGCGGTCGATGAGGATGTTCTCGGGCTTGAGGTCACGGTGGACGATGCCGACGCCGTGCGCCGCCGCGAGCCCGCTGAGGATGAAGTCCACCTGCGGCGCGACTTCGTCCAGCGGGCGTGGCCCCGAGCGGCGCACGAGATCGGCGACGTTGCCGCTCTCCGCGAGCTCCATCGTGTACCACGCCAGATCGCCGCGGCTGTCCCAGTCGTACACCGGCACGATCGCCGGATGTGCGAGCTGCGCCGCGAGGCGCGCCTCGCGCCGGAAGCGGGTCATCGCCCGTTCGTCGCGCGAGATGTGCGGATGCAGCAGCTTGAGCGCGACCTCGCGTCCGAGCGAGAGGTCGCGCACGAGCCACACCGAGCCGAAGGTGCCGGCGCCGAGCTTGTTGAGCACCTCGTAGTCGTCGGCGAGCGCCCACCGCAGCCGGACCTCTTCCGGTTCGTCGAGCAGTCCGGCCGAGCTCTCCGCGGTCAGGAACATCGTGCGGCTGCCGGTGACGCGGTCCGCCGCGCGAAGCATCGCCGCGATCGACGGGAAGCGCCGCTCCGGGTCGGCGTCGAGGGCCCGCTCGAGGACCGCGGCGACGCTCTGCGGGCAGTCGGGGCGCACGAGCTGGATCGGCGGGACGTCATCCTCCGGCGGAAACTCGCCGGTGAGGACGGTGAAGCAGAGGGCGGCGAGCTGCCACTGGTCGGAGCGGTGCGTCGGCGCCCACCCTCCCTCGCGCCACTCCGGGGCGGTCGGTGTCCAGCGCCGATCCGGCTCGAGCCCCACCGGGCGGACGGATGCGGGGATCGCCCACTGCCAGCCGAGAAGGAAGAGGCGGCCCATGGGAAGCTGCCAGACGTACTCGGGCGACACCGCGCCGTGCGTCGATCCGAGATCGTGCAGGTACGCGATGGTGCCTCCGGCTTCGCGAAGCAGGCGCAGCATCCCGGGGATGTCGTCGACCCCTACCCGGCGGAGGCGGGCGCCGACCGTCTCGCCCCCGATCCACCGGCGCAGGTACCCCGGGCCCCGGCGACTCGTGGGGAAGGGCGCCCAGTAGTGGTACGTCGTCGGGACGGCGGGGTGGTTCCGGTGGGCCAGCTCGCGCGCCTCGGCCTCGAGCCAGGGGGCGTGCGCCGGCTCGGCGACGCTGACGAGCGACAGCGACCGCCCCAGCGCGTCGATGACCTCCTGGTAGTGTCGGTGTTCGCCCACGACCCCCTCGGGCCCCCAAGCCCACCCCGGCGGGAGCTCCCAGCTCTGCAGATGCTCGGGGAGCCGGCTCGAGACCGCGTGCAGCTCCGTCGGCGTGGCTCGAGTCATCGCGTCGAACGCGGGGTGGGAGAGACGGCCATCACATCCGGGATTCGGAGAGGATCTGGGCCGCCTGCTGGGCGAACTGCGGCTCGAGCGAGACGTCGGGGAGCACGCTCACCTCGACGACCTGGACGCGCAGCGGCGAGCCGTCCTTCGGCGCCTGCGACTGCAGCGACGGCACGTGCATCGTCACCGCCACGATCCGCCAGAGCGTGCTCGGGCGGGCCGGCGCTCCGTCGGCGTCCAGGGTATCGAGCTGGAGCACCTCGCCGCGCATCGGGATGCAGGGGCTCGCGCACTCGGCGAGCAGCTGCTCGGTCCGGTCGTGACGGACGATGCGCAGGGTGACCATGCGGGGCTCCAGGTGGGTGGTGCGGCCGGACATCGGCGACGCAAAGCTAACCGGGCTCGGGGCGTGGAAACCAGGGCGGCGATGAAACATCCTCGTCGCCGCCGCGTACGGAACCGCGTGCAGCATCTTCACAGGAGAGCGACGTGTTCGAGTTCATCGGCGGAGTGATCGGGTTCGTCTCCAGCGCGGCCGCGATCACCATCGGGTTCACGCAGGCGAAGGCGTTCACGACGCAGCGCCTGCGGTTCGTGGACGGCATCCATCGCCTGCGCGCTCCCATCCTCGCCGGGCTCGCCGCGGCGGTGCTCGCGACTCCGATCACCTGGCTGCTCCCCTTCGTCGGCGGCGGGACGGCGCTCTTCTTCGGCCTCGCCGTCGGCACCGGGGTCGCGTCCGGCGCCCGCGAGGTGCGGCGCCGGCTGAGCGCGGGGTGAGGCGAAAGGGACCGACCCGATATCTTCGAGGGCGCCGCGATCCGCGGCGCCCTCTCGCGTTTCTGGGCGCGGCGATTGCCACATCTGGGTCGCCGACCTCTACCTCTGCGCTGCCGCAAAGATGCTTCGCACCGCCGCCCTGCTTCTCCTGCTCGCCTCGGTGGGCTGCACCTCCGACTCGAGGACGGGCGCCGACAGCGCTCGCGGGGACGTCGCGTCGGGTGACGCGGACGGCGAGTCGGGGACGATCGCCGATTCCAGCGCCTCGGGCGCCCCCGCCGCGCCCGCCGACGCGGACACCACACAGGCAGGCGTCCGGAACGACAGCACGCGCTTCGCGCCGGTCTGGGCCAAGGTCAGGTATCCGGCGGTGCTCCCGGGGTCGATCCTGCCGCAGAAGCGGATCGTCGCGTACTACGGCAACCCGCACTCGAAGCGCATGGGGATCCTCGGCGAGCTCCCGGCCGACGAGATGATGGCCCGGCTCGACGCACAGGCCAAGGAGTGGGAGCGCGCGGATCCCGGCCGTCCGGTGGTGCGCATGCTCGAGCTGGTGGCGATCGTCGCCCAGGGGGCGCCGGGGAAGGACGGGCAGTATCGCCGCCGCGAGGCGCCCCACATCATCGAGCGCGTCCACGGCTGGGCGCGGAGCCGAGGGTGGCTCTTCATGATGGACATCCAGAACGGCCACAGCGACTACCTCACGGAGATCGAGTATCTCCGGCCGTGGCTGGAGCGCCCCGACGTGCATCTGGCGCTCGATCCCGAGTTCGACATGGACGGCTCGACGCCGCCGGGACGGCGGATCGGCACGACCGACGCCGCGCAGGTCAACGAGGTGATCCGCGTGCTCGCCGACATGGTGACCAAGCACAACCTCCCGCCGAAGGTGCTCGTCGTGCACCGGTTCACCCGGAACATGCTCACGAACTACCAGAACATCCGCCTCGATCCGCGCGTGCAGGTCGTGATCGACATGGACGGGTGGGGGGCACCCTTCCTCAAGCGCGCGACCTATCGCCAGTACGTGGCGCCGTTCCCCGTGCAGTTCACTGGTTTCAAGCTCTTCTACCACAACGACACGAAGAAGGGCGATCCCCTGATGAAGCCGGTGGACGTGCTCAAGCTGTATCCCCGCCCGCTGTTCATCATGTACCAGTAGCGTGCGCAGCGGACGGGGGTCACAGCGTCCCGTCCGGCGTGGCACTACATGTGCGATCCCGAACTCGACATTCACGAATTCGACCGGAGCCGGAGCACGCGATGCAAGAGATCGGAGTGAGGAACACGAAGGTGATCGGGCTGGCGGGATACGGGTGGTCGGCGCGCGTCGTCGCCGTGGGGGCGCTGACGGCGACGCTGCTCTCGACGCTCGGCGGCTGCGCGAGCATGAACCAGAAGGAGCGCGGCGCGGTGATCGGCGCCGCGACGGGAGCCGCCGTCGGCGGCGTGGTCGGCCGGGCCACCGGCTCGACGGCGCGCGGCGCGATCATCGGAGCCGCCGTGGGCGGCGCGGCCGGTGCGATCATCGGCCACCAGATGGACCAGCAGGCGAAGGAGATCGACCAGAACATCGAAGGCGCGACCGTCTCTCGCGTCGGCGAGGGGATCGCGGTGTCGTTCGAGAGCGGACTGCTCTTCGACTACGACTCGGACGTGGTCAAGTCGACGGCGGCCAGCAACCTGCGCGCACTCGCGCAGAGCCTCGACAAGTATCCGAACACCGACCTCATGATCGTCGGGCACACCGACGCGCAGGGGAGCGACTCGTACAACCAGGGGCTCTCCGAGCGTCGCGCGGCGGCGGCGCGCAACTACCTCGTGTCGCAGGGGGTGAGCGCGTCGCGCATCCGCGTCGCCGGCCGAGGGGAGAGCGAGCCGATCGCCTCCAACGACACCGACGAGGGGCGGGCGCAGAATCGGCGCGTCGAGATCGCGATCTACGCGAACGAGGCGGGGCGCGAGGCGGCCCGGCGCGAGGCGGGCACGCCGTAAGGCGGCCTGGCGCGCTGCACGCGTACACCCCCACCCGGCGGCGCCGGGTGGGGGTGTTTCGATACGGGGGGCATTCGTCGGATGGCGCCGGTCGGCGGCCGTCGTCGCATCCTGTCGCCATGCTCGCCGCCATCCACTCCGCCGCCGTCCTCGGCATCGACGCATACGACGTGACGGTCGAGGCCGACGTCGCGCTCGGACTCCCGACCTGGACGCTGGTGGGGCTCGCCTCGACGGCGGTGAAGGAGAGCCGCGAGCGGGTCTGCGCCGCCCTCGCGAATTCCGGGCTGCCGCTCCCGCCGCGGCGGGTGACGATCAACCTGTCGCCCGCCGATACCCCGAAAAGTGGCACGGCCTTCGACCTCCCGATCGCGCTCGCCATCCTCACCGCGCTCGGGCACCTCCCCGCCGACGCCGTCGCGCGGCTGATCGCCGTCGGCGAGCTGGGGCTCGACGGCACGCTGCGCCCGGTGCGCGGCATCCTCCCGCTGGCGCGGCGACATGCGCGGCACGAGGCGCCGCGCGTGCTCGTCGTGCCGCCGGCCAACGCCCGCGAGGCGCGCCTCGTGCCGCGCATCGCCATCGCCGCGCCCGCGACGCTGCGCGAGCTGGTCGACCGCCTGTGCGAGGGGCCGCTCCTCGAGGACGTCATCGCCGCCGACGAGGGCGTCGCCCGGCCGCCCTCGGACGCCCCCGATCTCGCCGACGTCGTCGGGCAGGAGTCGGCGAAGCGTGCCCTCGAGATCGCGGCAGCCGGCGACCACGGCTCGACGCTCGTCGGCCCGCCGGGCGCGGGGAAGACGATGCTGGCGCGCTGCGTTCCCGGGATCCTCCCGGCGCTCGACGAGTCGGAGGCACTGGAAGTGCTCGCCGTGCGTTCGGTCGCGGGGCTGCTCGCCCCGGGGAGCGCCCCCGTCCCGCTCCGTCCGTTCCGCGCGCCGCACCACACCATCTCGACGGCAGGACTCGTCGGCGGCGGCTCGCTCCCACGCCCCGGCGAGGCGAGCCTCGCCCACTTGGGGGTGCTCTTTCTCGACGAGATGCTCGAGTTCTCGCGCACCACGCTCGATGCGCTCCGGCAGCCGATGGAAGACGGCGAGGTCGTCATCGCCCGGGCGGCGGGCGCGCTGCGCTTCCCCGCGCGCTTCACCCTCGTCGGTGCGATGAACCCGTGCCCCTGTGGGCGCGCCGGCGAGCCCACGGGCGGCTGCCAGTGCACCCCCGCCGACGTCGCGCGGTACCGGGCGCGCATCTCCGGCCCGCTCAGCGACCGGATCGATCTCCACGTTCGCGTCGGCGCGGTGCCGCTGCGCGAGCTCTCGAGCGTCGCCCCGCGCGAGCGCTCCGTCGACGTGCGCGACCGCGTCGAACGTGCGCGCGCGCTGCAACGCCGGCGCTACGCGTCGCTCGGGCCGACGATCTGCAACGGCCGAGTGCCCGGACGATGGCTCGAGACGCAGACGCCGATCGCGAGCGCCGCGCGCACGCTGCTCACGACGGCGTCGGAACGGCTCGGGCTCTCGGCCCGCGCGTATCACCGCGTGCTGCGCGTCGCCCGCACCATCGCCGACCTCGATGCCGATCCGGGGATCGGCGTGCCGCACGTCGCGGAAGCGTTGCGGTATCGGGCACAGTCGGGCGGCGCGCCGCTGGCCGTCGAGCGACAGGGGATCGCGCGACGGGTGGCGGGCGGAGAGCGCTGAGCGGCCGGGCGACCATCGCACGACCCCGACGTCGTCCGGACGACGTCGGGGTCGAATCGCGTCGACGAGCAAGGGAGGGACCGGATCCTGCCCCTCCAGCGTCCATGGCGCCGCGATTACGTTTCGCCCGATGAGCCACTCCTGCGTCCTCTCATGATCGGACACGCCGACCTCGACGAGCCGGGCGGCGCCGGATCGACCGGCGCCGCCGCCCGCGAGGCGCAGCTCGCCGACTGGCTGCGCGCGCGCGGAGCGGTCGCGATCGGTTTCTCCGGCGGCGTGGACTCCACCTATCTCGCCTGCATGGCGGTTCGGGTGCTCGGGGCGGACGCGACCCTCGCCATCATCGGACGGAGCGCCTCCTATCCGGCGTCGCAGTGGGCGACGGCGCGCGAGGTCGCGTCGCGGTTCGGCGTGCCGGTGCTCGAGCTGGACACGGACGAGCTGAGCGATCCGCGCTACGCGGCGAATCCCAGCAACCGCTGCTACTTCTGCAAGTCGGAGCTCTGGGGGAAGCTCGTCCCGGTGGCGCGCGCGCGCGGCATCGAGACGGTGATCGACGGGACCAATGCCGACGACCTCGGCGACTGGCGCCCCGGCGCGCGGGCGGCCGCGGAGCACGGGGTGCTGTCGCCGCTCGCGCTCCTGGGCTTCACGAAGGCCGACATCCGCGACCGGTCGCGGGCGCACGGCTTTCCGACCTGGTCGCAGCCCTCGTCTCCCTGCCTCTCGTCCCGCATCCCCTACGGGACGGCGGTGACGGTCGAGCGGCTCCGGCAGATCGAGCGCGCGGAGCAGGCGGTCCGGTCGCTCGGGATCGAGGGCGACCTTCGCGTACGCCATCACGGCGAGCTCGCGCGTGTGGAGCTCGCCCCCGAGCTGCTCGACGCGTGGCTCGCGCCCGAGCGCGCCCGTCTGCTCGCGCGGGCGATCCGCGAGGCGGCGGGCTTCGCGCGCGTGGCGATCGACCTGCGCGGGTTCCGCTCCGGCGCGCTCAACGTGCTCGCCGGTGTGGTGGACGACACGGTGCCGGCGACCCGAGGCTAGCCATGAGCGCCGAGACGCTGCGCCAAGCGCTGAAGGAGATCGGCATCCGGTGCGAGGTCGAGCCGCACGGTGCGGTCGCGCTCCTGCGTGCTCCGCCGGGCCCCGAGGGGCTCGACACGCCGGAGCGCCGGATGGACGCGGTGAAGGCGGCGCGCGAGCACGGATTCACGACGATCGCCGTGGAGATCCTCGGCTGACCGCGCACGGCGAGTCGGATCGACTGTTCGTGGCGTTGAACCTCCCGCTGCCCATGCGCGAGGAGATCGTCCGCGCCACGGCCCCGCTGCGCGAGGCGGCACCGGAGCTGGCATGGATCGACGCGCCGCGTCTGCACCTGACCCTCAAGTTCCTGGGCGAGCAGCCGGACGGCGCGGATGGCGCCGTGATGGAGGTGCTGGCCGAGGTGGCGGCGCGCCATCGCCCGTTCGTGCTCGACTTGAACGGCATCGGCGCCTTCCCGAACTTTCGTCGTGCGCGCGTCGTATGGCTGGGCGTGGCGCCCGAGCCGCGCCTGGAGCTGCTGCAGCACGACGTGGAGCGCTTCTGCGAGCGGATCGGCCACGCCGTCGAAGGGCGGCCCTTCCGACCGCACCTGACGCTGGCGCGCGTGCGGAAGCCGCTCCCGGAGGAGACGTTGCGCGCGCTGGCTCGCGCGGCGCGCTCCGTGAGCCATCACACCGAGGTGGACGTGTCGTCGATCGATCTGATGCGGAGCACGCTGGACCGGCGCGGCGCGCGCTACGAGCTCGTACGAGCGTTGACGCTCGGCACGGGCACCACCTCCATGCAACGGGAGAGCTGAGGATGGGGTGCATCGGACGCATCGGTTGCCTGATACTGCTCGCCGTCCTCGTCGCCGTCGGGTGGTTCACGCGCGACCGGTGGATGGGGCTCATCCGCGAGCGCGAGGGGTCGACGGCGGCCGTCGCGGAGTGGCAGCCGCTCACCGAGGAAGCCGCGGCGCGCGGCCGGCGCGCGGTCGAATCGCTCGGCCGGAGCGGCGGGCCCGTGTTCGTGAATCTCACCGGCGCCGAGCTCGCGAGCTACGCGGTGGCGCAGCTCGCGCGGCAGCTCCCGTCGGCGGACAGCATCGAGGCCAAGGTGGAGGGAGACCGCCTCTCGATTCGCGCGTCGGTGAAGCTCGGCGAGCTTGGTGGGAGCGGCATGCTGGGTCCCCTGGCCGGGATGCTCGGCGACCGTGAACGGCTCAAGCTCTCGGGGACGTTGCGCGTCGTCCGCCCCGGCGTCGGGGAGTTCGACGTGAAGGAGGCGACGCTCCGGGACTTCCGCATCCCGAGCGGGATGATCCCCAAGATCATGGGAGTGATCACGCACGGGCGGGCGCCGGAGGGCGTGGCGCCGAGCGCGCTCCCGTTGACGATCCCTCGGTCGGTGGGCGACGTTCGTGTGGCGAATGGCCGGGTGACCCTCTACAAGGCGAATCAATGAGCGCGCGCCGCGTGCTGGTGGTGGACGACGAGCAGGGGATTCGTGGGGCGCTGGGGCAGCTGCTGGAGTTCGAGGGGTACGAGGTCCGGACGGCCGCCAACGCCGTCGACGGGATCGCGGAGTTCGAGCGCTGGCGGCCGCACCTGGTCTTCTGCGACGTGAAGATGGCGGGGATCGACGGCCTGGAAGCGCTCAAGCGCATCAAGGCGATCGATCCCGCCGCGATCGTGGTGATGATCAGCGGACACGCGACGATCCAGACCGCGGTCGAGGCGACGCAGCTCGGCGCCTACGACATCCTGGAGAAGCCGCTCGACACGGACCGCATTCTCGTCCTGCTGCGCAACGCGCTGCAGCACCTCGACCTGTCGGAGGAGAACTCGCGCCTGCGGCAGGCGGTCGATTCGCGCTACGAGATCGTCGGGCGCTCGTACGGCGTGCGGGCGCTGATCGACAAGATCGAGAAAGTGTCGAAGACCCCGGCGCGCGTGCTGATCACCGGCGAGAACGGAACCGGCAAGGAGCTGGTCGCGCGCGCGATCCATCGCAACTCGCAGCGCGCGAACGGCCCCTTCATCGAGGTCAACTGCGCGGCGATCCCGACGGAGCTCATCGAGAGCGAGCTGTTCGGACACATGAAGGGGAGCTTCACCGGCGCGGTGAGCGACCGCGCAGGCAAGTTCGAGCTCGCGAACGGTGGCACGCTCTTCCTCGACGAGATCGGGGACATGAGTCTCGCCGCGCAGGCCAAGGTGCTGCGCGTGCTCCAGGACGGCGTGGTCACCCGCATCGGTGGAGCGAAGCCGGTCCAGGTGGACGTGCGCGTGCTGGCGGCGACGAACAAGAACCTCGAGGAGGAGATCGCCGCCGGACGCTTCCGCGAGGATCTCTACTATCGGCTCAACGTCGTGCCGATCCACATCCCGCCGCTGCGGGAGCGGCGCGAGGACATCCCGCTGCTCGTGCGCCACTTCGTCGCGCAGCTCGCCGAGCGGGAAGGGGTGCCGCCGCGCGCATTCACGGACGAGGCGGTGGCGCGTCTCTCGCAGCTCGACTGGCCGGGGAACGTCCGCGAGCTCCGCAACACGATCGAGCGGCTGCTGATCCTCGCGAGCGGCCCGCGCATCGGCGCGGACGAGGTGGAGCGTCTCGTCGGGCGTCGCGACGCCGACCAGCCGGGGCTCGGCGCGCTCCTGGAGTGCAAGACCTTCGACGAGTTCAAGGACACCGCCGAGCGCGCGTTCCTGCTCGCCAAGCTGCGCCGGTTCGACTGGAACGTCTCGGAGACGGCGCGCGAGCTCGACATGCCGCGCTCGAATCTCTACAAGAAGATCGAGAAGTACGGCCTCACGCGGGAGAGCGTGTGAGCGACAAGGATTGGGCGAAGGAGCTCGCGAAGATCGACAAGCAGCTCGAGTCGATCTCGGACGACGCGCTGCTGCCGGCGAAGCCGGTCCCGGCGAACGCGCCCCCCGCCGCGAAGGCAGCCGCGACGGCGGAGGCGACCGCGGTCCAGTCGCGCACGACCACGCTGGGCGTGATGCTGCGGCTGGTCCTCGCGATCGCGCTCGGCGTCGGCATGCTCTTCTGGCCGTACGAGTCGCGCTGCGGGCTCGGACTCGCCGCCTATCTCGCCGCCGTCGCCGCCGTGTCGGTCAGCGGCGTGTGGAGCGCGGTCTGGAGCTGGCGGCATCGCGCCGGCCGCGCGCACGTCCTCTCGCTGCTGATCGTGCTGTGGGGGCTCGTGCTCGCCGGAATGGAGGTGCTCCCCCGCGTCGGCTACGCGAAGGTGACCCCCGGCCAGACCGCGGTGTGGTCGTGCTCCTGACGGCTCAGCGCGTCGTCTCGACTCGCTTCCAGGTCACCTGCCCCGTGCCGCGGCAATCCTTGCCGGGTACGTCGGGCGCCGGATCGTTCGTGGCGATGGTCGAGATGGACAGGTGGAAGCCGGCCGGCACCATGACCACCGTGCTCTGGCTCGGCGACAGGTCGCCCAGCGACATCTCGTTGGCGTTGTGCGGGCGCACCGCGCGCAATCGTGCGACACAGCTGCTATTGTTCCGCACTGCGAAGTCGCTCGGCCCCTCGGGCTCGGCGGCGACGTGCGGCCGCGCCGGAGCGCACGCGGCGCGGAGGACGACGGTCGCGAAGGCGAAGCGCCGGCTGGGCGACGAGTGTAGCATGGGCAGCATCTCCGCGAGTTGGCTCGACCGATTGGAGCATACGGCGCCGCGTCGCGTGTTCGCACGGTGACGTCGCCCGGCGCGAGCGCAGGGTCGCCTCGCGCACGTCACGATGTCGACGTCCGTCGGTGATCGTGCTCGAACATCATCCCGAACCTCGATGAAAACCTTCCAGAACTTCATCGCCGGCGAGTGGGTCACGCCGTCCACCGGCGAGTACTTCCAGAATCACAACCCGGCCGACAGCGGCGACGTGATCGGCAAGTTCCCGCTCTCGTCCGCCTCCGACGTCGATCGCGCGGTGCAGTCGGCCAAGCGCGGCTTCGAGCAGTGGAAGCGGACGCCGGCCCCGCTCCGCGGCGACGTGCTCCGCCGCCTCGGCGATCTCATGGCGTCGCGCAAGGAGGAAATCGCGGATCTCATGACCCGCGAGATGGGGAAGCCGCTCGCGGAGACGCGCGGCGACGTGCAGGAGGGGATCGACACCGCGTACTACGCGGCGACGATGGGGCGGCAGCTCTGGGGGCACACGGTCCCCAGCGAGCTGCGGAACAAGTGGGCGATGAGCTTCCGCCGGCCCATCGGGGTGTGCGGCATCATCACCCCGTTCAACTTCCCGATGGCCATCCCCACCTGGAAGATGTTCCCCGCGCTCGTCTGCGGGAACGCGTGCGTCTTCAAGCCGGCCGAGGACGTGCCGCACACGGCGACGGTGCTGGTGGAGCTGATGCTGGAAGCCGGACTGCCGCCCGAGGTCATCCAGCTCGTGCACGGGCTCGGGGAGACGGTGGGGAAGGCGATCGTCGAGCACCCCGACGTTCCCGTGATCTCGTTCACGGGCTCGACCGAGACGGGGCGGATCGTCGGCGAGACGTGTGGCCGGATGCACAAGCGTCTGTCGCTCGAGATGGGTGGGAAGAACGCGCAGATCGTGATGGACGACGCCGACATCGAGCTGGCCCTCGACGGGGTGCTCTGGGGGGCGTTCGGGACGGCGGGGCAACGGTGCACGGCGACCAGTCGTCTCCTGCTGCAGACGGGGGTGCACGACCGGTTCCTCAGCCTGCTCGTCGACAAGGTCCGCCGCCTGCAGCTCGGCGACGGGCGCAAGAAGGGGACGGACGTCGGCCCCGTCATCAACGAGGCAGCGCTCCGGAAGGTGGAGCGCTACGTGGACATCGGGGTAGAGGAAGGCGCCGATCTGCTGTGCGGGGGACGGCGCGCCACGGGGCGTGGTCTGGACAATGGATTCTTCTTCGAGCCGACGATCTTCGGCCGGGTGCAGCCCGGCATGCGGATCGAGCAGGAAGAGATCTTCGGGCCGGTGCTGAGCGTCGTACGCTTCCAGACGGTGGACGAGGCGTTCGCGATCAACAACGGGGTCAAGTACGGGCTGTCCTCGTCGATCTACACCCGCGACGTGAATGTGGCGTTTCGGGCGCTCAACGAGTTGGACAATGGCATCTCGTACGTCAACGCGCCCACCATCGGCGCGGAGGCGCACCTCCCGTTCGGCGGGGTGAAGCAGACGGGGAACGGGCACCGCGAGGGTGGGTGGGAGGTCTACGAGTTCTACTCGGAGACGAAGGTGGGCTACTGCGACTTCTCGGGGGCGCTGCAGCGGGCGCAGATCGACACCTACGCGGGGGCGCCGTACTGATCGGCCGTCGGCCCTCGGCCCTCGGCCGTGGAACGGTCG
>Ga0182741_1002847_pt1 | contig 19359 bp, 17 predicted proteins | sample eDN5th37CBELigOP_FD_128874 | JGI IMG/M metagenome (GOLD analysis project Ga0182741, IMG submission 128874) | Enriched Organic Plus compost microbial communities from Emeryville, California, USA - eDNA 5th pass 37_C BE-Lig OP (version 2) (version 2) ... | reverse complement strand
TCACCGAAGAAGCGGCCCGCTTCGTGATCGTGCTCATCTGTGGTTCGCTGCCACGTCAGGTCGTCGGCGACGAGATGAAAGAGCAGTACGGCTTCCTCACGTCGATCGCGCACCTCGGCATCTCGATGGAGTCGCGCGAGGACGTCGACCGCATCGCTGAGATGGCGAAGGAAGACGGCTGCTTGGTGCTCGGACCGATGTACCGCAACGAGGTGGTCGGCTACATCTGCATCGTGACCGACCCCGACGGCAACAACCTCGAGTTCAGCGTCGAGCAGATCCTCGGCTGAGGTCTCGCCCGCTCGAGTGGGGCTTGCGTTCGGGAGTGGGTCGTGTCGCACCGCGACGCAACCCACGACGAACCCATGAGGTACGCGCGAGCGTCACGCGAAGTGAGTGCTCAGATACTTCTCGCCGGCGTCGCAGCAGAACGTCACGATCGTCTCGAGTTGTGGCTCTCGTTCCTTGAGGATGCGCGCAGCCGCGAGATGTGCGCCCGAGCTCGGTCCCACGAAGATGCCTTTGCGAGCGAGTTCGTACATCGTGTCGAGCGCGAGCGAGCCGGGAACCGAGATCGTCTCGTCGACTGCCCGGATGTTGCGGGCAACGATGCCGGGAATGAATCCGTCGTTGATGCCTTCGAGTGGATGACATCCGATCTCGCCGCACAGCAACGTTTGTGATTCGTCGGGCTCGACGGCCACGAGCTTCACCTCGGGGTTGCGTTCGCGCACGGCGCGACCCACACCGATGAGCGTCCCGCCGGTACCGATACCGCACACGATCGCGTCGGGAACGCGACCGTCGGGCAGTTGACCCATCATCTCGGGGCCCAACCAGGACGCGTTCTCTTCGATGTTCCACTCGGTCTCGAACTGCTGCGGGCAGAACCATCCCGACTGTCGTCCCAATGCCTGCGCCTTCGTCAAGGCGGCATTGACGTGGAAGTCGCCGAGCAGCATCACTTCGGCGCCGAATGCTTTCGAGATGCGCACGCGTTCGGTGGTCATCCCGTTGGGCATGACTACGACCATGCGGTAACCCTTGAGCGCGGCCACCCAGCTCAGCGCATTCCCCGTGTTCCCACTGCTCGCTTCCACGATCGTGTCGCCTGGCTTGAGCAGCCCTTCACGTTCCGCTCGCTCCACCAAGTACTTCGCGAGCCGCGCTTTGATGGAGCCCGTCGGGTTCAGGTATTCGAGCTTGGCGAACACACCATCGATCTCCACCAGCGGCGTGTTGCCCACCCGTCCGAGCACGGCGTCCGCAGCGCTCGCGGACAGTGGTTGAACCTGGTGCGCGACGGTCATCGGTACTCCCGCGTCGGATCTGGCTCGCCCGTTCGGATTGTTTCCTCTGCGCGAACTCACGCAATCGGGCTTGTCGTGTCTGGTCAGACCATCCTACCGTTCGAGCACGCCCCGGACGGTACGCGGGGCAACGAGCACGGGGGTGTCCGAAGGTGGACCAGCCAGCCTTCTCCGACGAGGAACGGGCGGCGCTCGCTCGCCTCCTTGCCGTGATCCTTCCCTCGACATCGGGTCCGGGCGCGACCGAAGCCGACGCGATCGATTACGTCGTGGGTCGACTCCACAAGGAGGACCCAGAGATCGTCGTCGGAGTACGGGCGCATCTCCCCGCGGCGGCCGAGGATCCGGTCGCGGTGATCGCCGCGCTCGCCTCGGATCCCACGGGCCCCGGCTACCAAGTGTTCCGGCGCATCCGCGCGTGGGCATGGGAAGGCTTCTTGTGCGATCCCAAGCACGGAGGGAACCGAGACCACGTGGGTTGGCAGCGATTCGGAATCCCCCGGAGTCCACAGCCGCTCGGTTGGACCGTCGAAGACCTCGAGGTCGTGGATGAGGGAGCCCACCCGTGATCACGCACGACAAGGTCGATCTCGTGGTCGTCGGTCTTGGCGCATCCGGCGGGATCATCGCGTCGGAAGCCGTTCATGCCGGACTGTCGGTCGTGGGAATCGAAGCCGGCAGCGATCACGACCCGAAGACCATCACCAGTCAGTTCGACGACGACGAGATCCGCTACATCGTCGATCTCGAGCTCGAGTGGACCGACCCTGAGGTCCTCGTGTTCGAAGGTGGACCTCCAATGCAGTTCCCGTGGCTGGCCCGCAACATCGGGGTGGGTGGTCCGCACCACTGGAGCGGCTTCTCGTTCCGATTCCACCCGTCCGACTTTCGCGTGGCGAGCGAGGCCGGAGTTCCCGAGGGATCGAGCGTGGCCGACTGGCCGATCAGCTACGACGACCTCGAACCCTTCTACCAAACAGCTGAGGATCGCTTCGAGATCAGTGCTGGGACGCCGCATCCGTGGCAGCCGCCTCGATACAAGGATTGGCCGCAGCCGCCGCTTCCGATGAGCGGTCGCGCCAAGATGTTGCGTGATGCCGCCAGCCGCCTGGGCTGGCACCCGTACCAACCTCCTGCTGGGATGATCACCAGCCCCACGAACCCGGGCTCGTTGCGCCAGCAGTGCAACCTCTGCGGGCACTGCACCCATTTCGGCTGCACGCGCAACGCGAAGGCATCCACGCTGGTCGCGTTCCTGCCCGATGCGCGCACCACCGCTCGCCTCGATGTGCGGTCACGTTCGCACGTGACGGAAGTGCTCGTCGACGCGGGTGGCACGCCGCGAGCAGTGCGCTACATCGACGCGCACGGCGACACGCACGAGCAACCCGCCAAGGTCATCGTGCTCGCCAACAACGCGCCGTATGTCGCGAAGCTGATGCTTCAGAGCACGAGTGCCCATCACCCCAACGGTCTCGGCAACGAGTACGACCAGGTCGGGCGCCACGCCACCTTCCACACGTCGATGTTCGCCTACGGCGTGTGGGAGGACAAGCTCTTGTTCGCCGAACGCGGCCCGGGCACCCAGATCGCGATCGACGACTTCAGTGAGGGCCGCCCCTTCCAGACGGGCGCGGGCTTCCGACGCGGCGCGCAGATGTCGGCAGGGATGCCAGCGGCGTTCGCAGGCGGCGCGCTCTCCTTTGCTCTCGCGTTGGGCGACTGGTTGCCACTCCCGGAGGGTGTGCCGGCCTACGGCGACGAGCTCTTGAAGTTCGCGTCGCACGCGTTCCAACGACACGCCGCGGTGTTCTGCTTGGGCGAGGACCTTCCCCGTGAGCAGAATCGCGTCACGCTCGATCCCGTCATGACGGATCGCTACGGGTTTCCTGCTCTTCGTTACGAGTTCGAGCATCACCCCGAGGACAAGGCCCAGATCGCCTGGATGCTCGACCGAGCCGAGGAACTCCTGCGCGAAGCGGGCGCCGTGCAGGTGGCCAAGGCCGCTCCCCCGCTGCCGGGTGGCATGCGCGCCGGGCATGCGCACGGCACGACCCGGATGGGATCCGACCCCGAGACGTCGGTCACGAACGACGTCGGGCTCGTGCACGGCTTCGACAACTTCTTCAGCGCAGGCGCCGGAACGTTCGTCACCTCGGCTGGGTTCAATCCCTTCTTGACGATTGCTGCGCTCGCGCTGCGCGCCGCACCCACCATCATCGAGGCGGCCCGATGACAGACATCCCGGCCGCGCTGCGCGTCGCAGCAACTCCACGTGCGTGGCCAACGGTCGGTCCGGTCGCACCCGAACGCGTCGCGCTGCTGTCGATCGATTTCCAAGCCGACTTCGTGTCAGACGACGCGTGGCTCGCCCGCATCGGTATCGACACCGCACCGATGCGGGCGATCCTGCCGCAGGCCGCCACTGCCCTCGACGCGGCGCGGGCCGCCAGCATCCACGTCGTCCACACCCGGCAAGGCAACGCGGCCGACTGCTCCGACATCGCGCCGTTTCGTCAGGAAGTACGCGGCATCCGCAATCGACCCGCAGCATCGGACGACGACGTCGGTCTGGTCCGCGGGACGCGTGGGTGGGAGATCGTGGACGCGGTGGCGCCGGTGCCCGGTGAGATGGTCATCGACAAGACCGGATTCAGCGCGTTCGAAGGCACGGCGCTCGACGCCGAACTGCGAGCACGCTCGATCGAAGTGATCGTCGTCATGGGTGTGACCACCAACGTGTGTGTTCTCGCCACGCTGCTCGGGGCGATCGACCGTGGTTACGACACCTTGGTGCTCACCGACGCCGTCGCGGCCGACGACCCGGCGATCACGGACGCCACCATCCGCATCGTTGAGCACGAAGGGTCATTGTTCGGCGCGCGGGCCACAGTCGACGCGTTCGTCGCGGCACTCACGGCGCGCTGAGGCGAACCTGGGCGCCGATCGCGGTGGGTTCAGCGCGCGTCGATGTACGGCCAGGCGTGCGGGATCTCGAGCCCGGTTCGCTTCCACAGCGCCGTCGCCGCTTCCGCCGCGTCGAGTCGCAACTGCTGCATGTCGACGGTGAGCAATGTGCCGTCGCGCACCACCACCTCGCCGTCGACGAGCACGTCGCGCACCGTCCGGCCGTGCGCCGACCAGATGAGCTGCATGGCGATGTCGCCGCGGGGCGTCCACTCCGGAGCCGTCCCATCGTGCACCACGATGTCGGCCTTCTTCCCGACCTCGAGCGAGCCGATGGCCGCGTCCATGCCGATGGCCTCCGCGCCCCGGATCGTCGCCATCTCGAGCACCTCGATCCCGCCGAACCAGCCGGGATCGATCCGTTGCTCCTTGGCGATCGACGCGGCCAACGACGCGACGTGCAAGACGTCGACGGTGTCGCCAGCGTTGATCGCGTCGCAGCCGAGACCGATGCGACCACCGTCGAGAAAGAACTGGGCGTGTCTCCCGTGGGCGAAGACGCCGCCGCCCGTACGCAGGTACGCCGCGGGGCAGTACCCAATCGCGGTCTCGGTGCGCTGCATCGCCGCGAACTCGTCGTCGTCGAAGTAGACGCAATGGGCCAGGATCACGTGACGCCCGAGCGCACCGATTTCTTCCAGGTACACCGCCGGGCGCTGGCCATGACGCTCGAGGTAGACCTCGGGGTCCGAGGCCGACGGCGACAGGTGCATCGTGAACCCGACGCCCCGCTCGCGGGCGAGCTCGGATGCGCCGGTGAGCAATTCGGGGGTCGCGAGGCTGTGACCCACCAGCGTGACCCAGCCGATCACGCGCTCGTCGGGTGCGAAGGCGTCGACCACCTCGCGCTGGCGGTCCAACACCTCATCGGCCGACGCCGCGAACGGGACGCCTGGCGTGTCCCATCCCCAGCATCCGACCGCGCCGCGGGCACCGGTTGCCCGAAGGCCCGCGGCGACGCGCATCGGATGGGCCACGGTCCCGGCCTCGATGATGGTGGTGACGCCGCGCAGGAGACTCTCGGTGGCCGTCAGCAACGCCGAGATCTCGTCGTCGTCGCCCGTGTGCTGCGCGTGCAGCGGTACCGACCAGTTGAAGACCGCGTCGCCGGAGTACAAGGTGTCGGGGAATGCCGAACGAACCAGAGGGTCGCCGGTGAAATGCTGATGCACGTTCACGATGCCGGGCGTGACCACGCAGTCACGCGCGTCGAGGCGGGGCGCGTCGGGGAACCGGGCGGTGAGGTCGCTCGTCGAACCCACCGCGACGATGCGGTCGTCGGCCACGGCCACCGCGCCGCCCACCAACACCTCTCGCGCGGGATTCATCGTGACCACGTCGCCACCCACGATCAGCAGGTCGCACGCCTCGGGTGCACTCACGTCAGACTCCCTCTCTCCCCTGCCGTTTCGGCGGTGGACCCTATGACCGGCGGCCCGCCGGACACCGCCGTGCCGGAAAACCTGCATCGGACCGTATCGGTCCGATGGTCTGACCGATAGGATCTGCTTGTGGTGGTCGCAGACGCAACGCCCAAGTCCTTGTTCTCACGCGAGGTCTTCCCGTTCATCCTCGCGACGCTGACCACCGTGTCCCTCGCCGCGTTCGACGGCATCGCGGTGGTCGTGGCCCTCCCCTCGATCACTGCCGACCTCGGCTCGCCCGACCTCCTGCCGTGGGTGATCACCGCGTTCTTGTTGGCGTCGGCCATCGCGACCCTGGCCGCGGGCCCTGCCATCGACATGTTCGGATTGTCCCGAGCGTTCCGGATCACGGTCATCGCGTTCGCCGCCACGAGTGCCGCCTGCGCCTTCGCCCCCACGATGGAAGTCCTCGTCGCCTTCCGGCTCCTCCAAGGGCTCGGCGGTGGTCTCGTGACCGCGCTCGCGCTCGCCGCGATCGGCATCGTCATCCCCCAGGAGCTGCGCGCCCGCGCATTCGTGTCGAACTCCTTCGTATGGGGGTTCTTCGCCCTCTCGGGTCCCGTCATCGCGTCGGCACTCACCGGCACCATCGGGTGGCGTTCGATCTTCCTCGTGAACGTGCCGCTGTGTGCCCTCGCGCTCGCGGTCGGTTGGAAGCGCTTCCCCGGGCACATCGAGCACGCCGAGCGACCGAAGTTCGACTACCTCGGTCTGGGCCTCCTCGCCGCCTTCACCTCGATCACGCTGCTCGGGTTGTCGCGCTTCGACGTCACCTCGCTCGTCGCCCTGCCCGTCGCCGCGCTCCTCGGCTGGATCTACTGGCGGCACAGCGGACGGATCGAGAACCCGGTGTTGGAACGACGATTCTTCGCCTCGATGCCGTTCCTCATGGTCAACGTGGTGGGAGCGGCCGCCTACGGCGCGGGCGTCGCGCTCACGGCGTACTACCCCGTCTTCGTCGAGGGCGGCCTCGGCCGCGGAGCCGCCGCGGTGTCACTCGGCATGCTGATGTTCTCAGCCGGGTGGCTGGTCGGCTCCGTCTCCGCGAGCCGGATCCTCGACCGACTCCCACCCATTCCCACCGCGACGATCGGTGTAGGCGTCGCAACGGTCGCGTCGCTGTGCTCGGTCCTCGTGAGCGGTATCGATCCGCCCACCTGGCTGATCGGTTCCTCGTTCCTCGGCATCGGTGTCGGCATCGGACTCATCTCGCCGTCGCTGCTCCTGTTCTTGCAGTCCGGCACGGCGAAGGTCGCAATCGGGCGCGCCACGTCGGCCCACCAGTACGTCCGCACGCTCGGCGTGACGTTCGCCACCGGCATCATGGGGGCCGCGCTTCTCGGTGTCGTGCACGTGCAGCTCGGCGACACCTCGACTGTGGAGAAGCTCCTCGCGGGCGACGACGTGGAGACTTCTTCCGACGCGGCGTCGGCGATCGTCGATGGGTACCGCGCGGTGAGCGCAATCGCGTTCCTCATCATCGCGGCGAGCATCGTGGGTCTGCTCTTCCTTCGCCGCTGGAGCCGCACACACGCGGAGGCGTTCCTCCTCGAAGAGATCGAGACCGTTCCACCCCTTCGCGACGACAACACCGTCGTGATTCAAGAAGCAGCAAGTGCCCTATCCGATCCCGCCGCAACTGTCGTTGACTCGACGCAGGAAGGACGTTCCGATGGAAACCCGTGACCTCGACGCACTGGTCTACCCGGACCGCGTGCATCGTTCGATCTACCTCGACCCCGAGATCTTCGAGGAAGAGATGACGAAGATCTTCGCGGCGAACTGGGTCTATCTCGCCCATGAGAGTCAGATCCCCGAGCCCAACGATTTCATCACCACCGAGATGGGTCGCCGTCCGCTCATCATCACTCGTGATGCCAACGGCCAGATCCACGCACTCGTGAACCGGTGTGCACATCGCGCGTCCACGGTGTGCCAGGAAGCCTGCGGCAATGCGAAGCGCTTCACCTGCGGATACCACGGCTGGACGTACGGCAACGACGGCGCCCTCGTGGGCCTTCCGTTCCCGAAGGGATATCCCGAGGGCTACGACAAGTCCGAGCACGGCTTGCACCGACTGCCTTCGGTCGAGAGCTACCGCGGCTTCATCTTCGGATCGATGAACCCCGACGTGGAAGACGTCGCCACCTGGCTCGCCGGGGCGAAGGAGTACCTCGACTACTTCATCGACCGCGCCCCCAACGGCAACATTCAGGTCCGCAACAAGCACCGCCTCACCTTCCGCGGCAACTGGAAGCTGGCGTGGGACAACGCGGGTGACGGTCTCCACGCGTCGTTCGCCCACAAGTCGTTCGCACTCTTGAACGAAGCGCGCTATGGGGGCAAGAAGTCACTGTCGCAGTTCAAGCACACACCGGACGACACCGGCATGTTCGGCGAAGACCTCGGCAACGGTCACATCTTCGTGGACCAGCGTCCGGGGCTCAGCGGCACGTTCTGGGACACGCAGCGACCGATTCCCGGTCGTGAGCACGCGGCCGACACCGTGCGGTCCGAACAGGGCGACAAGGCCGACGCACTGCTCGAAGCGGCACCCGGTTCGATGATCAACCTCTCGATCTTTCCGAACCTGCTCATCAAGGGCAACCAGATGGAGATCCTCACGCCGAAGTCGGTGAACGAGTCGGAACTCCACCTCTGGATCTGTGCGGCCGCCGATGCTCCCGACGAGATCAACACGCTGCGCATGCGCGTGGCCGAAGACTTCCCCACACTCGGCAACCCCGACGACATCGAGATCTACGAGCGCTGTCAGCAGGGCCTCGAACAGGTTCCCGAGATCGAGTGGATGGACACGAGCAAAGGCCTCGACGTCGAAGAGGTCTTCGAACGCGACGGCAACACGATCCACCGAGGTGCCGTGACCCACGACACCCCTATCCGCGGATACCTCCGCGAATGGAAGCGCGCCATGGCCGCCGACCCGAAAGTGAAACTGGTATGAGCGAGACCGCATCCACCTACGTCGAGATCGCACCGCGCTCGGGGGGATACGCCCGGGTTTCTGCCGGTCAACTCGTCAAGGTCATCGATGTGGACGGAGGCCAGGTTGCCGACCTGTTCGCCTGGTCGGTCGACGGCAGCGGCGAACACCTGAGCGCCCAGCACACCCGGGCAATCACCGATCGCCTGTTCCCGCGGGTTGGTGAGGCCTTCTACACGAACCTGCGCCGACCGATTCTCGAGTTCGTGGCCGACGACACGCCGGGCGTCCACGACATGTTGATCGCCGCATGCGACCCGCAGCGGTACGAATTGCTCGGTCTGCCCGATCATGCGTCGTGCTCCGGCAATTTCCGGACCCAAATGCGGGAATCAGGGCTGGGCGATCCCGGTTTCACCCCTCAATCGGTCAATCTGTTCATGGCGATTCCGGTCGATGCCGACGGCGGACTTTCGTGGGACCCCGCAGTCACAGCGCCCGGTGCGTCGGTGACGTTGCGCGCGGTGCAGGATTGTGTGGTGATCGTGTCGGCTTGCCCGCAGGACGTCATTCCGATCAACAACTTGAACCCCACGAGAATCGCAATCGAGGTGTACGAAGCGTGACTGCTCACGAGCATGGGGGAACCCCAATGAACATCTCTGACGAGCCGCTCCTCTTCGACCGGGTCAAGGAGCGCCAAGCCAACTGGCTCAAGGAAACCGAAGGGTTGGTGCAGTCTCCGCTCGAGACCCCGATGCTCCAGCCGTGGGAGGTCTACGACCAAGACCTCTTCGATCTCGAGATGGTGCGCATCTTCGGTCGTTCGTGGGTCTGGCTCGGTGACACCGAAGACCTCAAGGAACCGGGCGACTTCATCACCGGCAACATCGGCTATCAGCCCGTGGTCGTGGTGAAGCAGACCGACGGCAGCGTGAAGGGCTTCCTCAACAACTGTCGTCACCGCGCGTCGGGCGTTGCCTTCGGCGACACCGGTCACTGCGGCAAGACGCTCACCTGCCCGTACCACAACTGGTCGTACAGCATCGACGGCTCGCTCATCGGTATCCCCGACCAGCCGCGCATGTACCCCGACGGCTTCCCCAAGGAGGACTACGGCCTCGTCGAGATTCGCATCGAGGTCGCCTGGGACAAGCTCGTCTTCGGGTGCTTGAGTCACAAGGCACCATCGTTCCGTGAGTGGATTGCGCCCGTGGCCGAGCGCTACGACCGTCTGCGCATCGGTGAGATGACGCGCTTCCACCGCGACCTCGACGAGACGTACCCGATCAACTGGAAGGCGTTCGCGGAGAACTCCAACGACGACTACCACGTGCGGTTCGTGCACCGGCGTCTGAACAACACCCGCAAGAACCTCGACACGATCGTCCGTTTCGAAGGCCGTACGTGCAGCGGATACAAGCCGCACAACATGGACTACGAGGACATCAGCGGCGGGCGCACCGACCTCCCCGAGGAGGAGCGCGTGGGTCACTACGCCGACTACATCTACCCGAACCTCACGCCGCTTCCGTGGCCGACCGCGCTCATCATGGTGCGCGCCGATCCCATCGCGCCCGACAAGACGCGGCTCCTCTCTCGCATCTACGGCTTCGACTACTCGATCGAAGAGCAGGAGCGGCAGCTCGAGATCCTCGAGCTCACCAACAAGGAAGACACCGACATGGTGACGGAGCTCATGAAGAACCTCCGTTCGCCGTTCTATCGGGTCGGACCTCCGAGCACGTGGGAGGGCCGCAGCGCCCACGTGATGCGCCTCATCCGAGACGACATCGCCACGCCCATCGCGCCCGACGAGTTCACCGCCGGCGCCTGAGCCTGGCGATCCCCAAGGAGCACGACAATGCCCGCGAAGCTCACCCAACCCCGCTGGACGCACATTGCACTGCCGGTGAGTGACCTCGAGAAGTCGATCGACTTCTACACCTCGGTCACGCCGCTGGTCGTGGTGCAACACAACGAAGACGAGAATGGCAAGGGTGTCTGGTTGTCGAACGACAAGCAGGTAGAAGACCCGTTCGTTCTCGTCCTCGCCCAGTTCATCCCGGAGGTGGGCGCTCGCTTCGACGTCGTCGAAGGCGAGAAGGTGCCGATCATGAAGCCGTTCGCGCACATCGGTATCGAGATGCCGAACCGCGAGGACGTCGACGAGGTCGCGGCGCGGGCCAAGGAACGGGGCGCGTTGCAGTTCGGCCCCCAGGACATGGCGGCGCACATCGGGTACGTGTGTTTCGTGGAAGACCCCGACGGCAACATCGTCGAGTTCTCCCACAACCAGAAGGTGTACGACGCGATCCAGAACCTCTGGGGCGACGGATCGGACACCCAGGCGTGAACGGCGTCGCTCGTTCGAGCGACGTGATTCGTGCGTACTTCGACGCGATGAACGCAGGCGACGCCCCTCGGGCCGTCGCCTGCGTCGCGCCGGACTTCCTCAACGAACACACGTCGTCGCTCGGTAACTCGCTGCGAGGCCGTGACGCCTACGGCGAGAAGCTCCCCAAGTTCATGGCGCAGTTCGAAGGACTGCACTACGAGCTCGAAGACATCATCGAAGACGGCGACCGCGTCGCGGTGCCGTACACGATGACGTTCAACTGGCAGGGCGACGACGGCGCGTCGTACCCCGTGAAGATCCGCGGCATGTTCCGCTTCGTGGTGCGCGACGGCTTGATCGCCCACCGCACGGATTACTGGGACAGCAACGAGTTCACCCGCCAGACCACTCCTGCCTGACCAACGCCTTCGAGCCTCCCGATCGCGGGGGCGGTCTCGACGCGAGAAAGGCCCGCACCGAGGTGCGGGCCTTTCTCAACTCTCGAACGGAGCAGCCTGCGCTCAGGCGTCCTTGTGGGCCTCGGGCGTTGCGCCCCAGGCGATGATCTGGAGGTAGTTGCCGTCGGGGTCCTCCACCGTGCCGATCATGCCGAACGGTGCCGCTTCGACTTCACGTACCCACTTCGAACCCGCCTTGGTGGCCCGGTCCGCGATCTCACGCAGCGCCGCTTCGTCGGCGACGTCGAAGTTGATGATCACACGCGCCGGCTCCGCCGCCTTGTCGGAGGTCACGTCGCTGTGCTCTTCGATGAAGATGCCGGTGTTGCCGAACACGAAGGCGCCCATCTCGTTGGCTTCGACGCCGAACACGTCCTGGTACCACTGCTTCGCCTTCTCGACCTGGGTCGAGCCGAGCATCAAGCTCCCCAACGGAGGAACAGCACCCATGGTGCCCCCTTCATTCATCGTGATTGGACTGACGGTCTGACCCTATCGGGGGTGGCGGCGGTGAACAACCCGCACCCTGGAGAGGAGATCGCGGCTCAGGGAACGACGACGATCTTGCCGACGACGTCGTTGGCCGCCAAGCGTTCTTGTGCCGTACCAAGCTGATCGAGACTCACCTCGGAGTCGATGATCGGCTGGAACCCACTGATCGCGTACGAATCGAGCATCCGAGCGAACTCGGCGCGCGAGTAGGTGTCGCTCCCGAGGATCTTGAGTCCGAAGTGGTACGCGTGTGGAAGCAAGAACGTGGCCTGCGCGCCGGTCGTCGTGCCGCAGAACACGAGCCGCCCGCGCGGTCGCAGGCTCTGCAACGACCCCTGGAACAACGCAGGACCCACGTGGTCGAAGACCATGTCGACGCCGCGTCCACCCGTCACCGCCCGCACCTGGTCGACCCAATCGTCGTCGCGGTTGTTGATCGCGGCGACGGCCCCCAGCTTGAGGGCCAGATCGAGCTTGCGTTGCGAACCCGCAGTCGCGATCACGCGGGCGCCGATGCGTTGCGCCAGCTGGATCGCGGCCACGCTCACACCCGAGGCCGCGGCGTGTACCAGCAGCCACTCACCCACGCGCAGATCACCGGTCTCCACGAGCGCACCCCACGCGGTGGAATGCACCGTAGGAATCGTGGCTGCTTCTTGGAACGACATGGCGTCGGGGATGCGATGCACGTGGGTCGCCGGGACGGAAACCAATTCCGCGAAGCCGCCCGGCGCATTGGCGCCGAGCACTCGTTTGTTGGGGCAGAACGCGTCGTCACCGGAACGGCACACGTCGCACACGCCGCAGTCGACCGAGGGGTTCACCACGACGCGGTCGCCGACCGCGAAGTCGTGAACGCCCGGACCGACCACTTCGATCGCGCCGGCCATGTCCATCCCCGCGATGTGCGGGAGCGTGAAGCCAGGGAGCAATGCGGGACCGCTGCGTTGCAGCACGTCGAGCCGATTGAGCGCCGCCGCGTGCACCCGAACGATCACGTCGCCCGCTTCCGGGTGCGGATCGGGGACGTCGGTCACCGTGATTGCTTCCGGACCCCCGAAATCGGTTTGTAGCGCTGCTCGCATCAGTTCATCCGCGCAATCATGTTGTCTTCCACGTTGTCGAGGTGCCGTTCGGCGGTCTCCACCGCCGCGTCGAAGTCACCCTTCTCGATCGCCTTCGCGATCCGGCGGTGCATCTGAGCCGCCGCCGAGATCACGTCGCGCACCACGTCGCGATTGGAACGCGCGTTGAGGAGCTGTTCGAACTCCGGCGAGCCGAAGAGGGAGTCGAGCACCTTGCCGTAGAGCTCGGCGAGCGTCTCGTTCCCCGACGCGCGCGCAATCGCCCAGTGGAACTCCTGGTCGTACTTGCGGAACGCGGCGAGCGACATGTCGGCGTTGAACTTCGATGCCAGCTCGGTGATGCGCGCGCGGTCCTCGTCGGTTGCTCGACAGGCGGCCAGACGGGCCAGGGGAATCTCCACCACCTGGCGCACCTCGAACAGTTCCTTGACTCGCTCCTTGCGGCGGTCGGAGCCGTCGATGTCGAACGTGACGTCAGGCAGTGCCTCGGCCACGAAGGTGCGGTTCCCTCGGCGTTCGAGGACACCGAGCGACACGAGCCCTTGGATGGCCTCGCGCACGGAGGTGCGGGCCACACCGAACTGCTCGCACAACGCGCGCTCCGATGGGAGCTGGCTGCCCGGGCTCAAGGCACCCTCGCGGATGCTCGCGGCGAGTCGCTCACGGACCTCGACCGAAATCGTCTTGCGTTCGACCGGCTCGAATTTCAGGTCGGCTGCCATCGGATCACCTTCTGCTTCGGGGGAATCTCGGCGCGCCGCGGCGACCGCCCGGAGCCGAGAGATCAAGAGATTCGCACGAGAATCCCAGCGAACGAGGGATGGCACGCACGGACGTCATGATCCGCTCAGCTTCCGGAAGCAACGAGACGGGCGACGGTTCATGCATTCGATTCCTTGGGAGCCGACAACATGAACTTGCGGATCTTGCCCACGGAGGTGCGAGGCAATTCGTCGACGACGTCGATCCGGCGCGGCCGCTTCGACGGTACCAATCGACTGGCGCAGTGCTCCATGAGAACTTCCACATCCACGGTGTGCCCGGGCGCCGCGACCACGAAGGCCACCGGCACCTCATCGCGCACGGGATCGGGCTCCCCGACCACCGCCGCCTCGAGCACGCTCTCGTGCTCGGCCAGCACCGCTTCGACTTCCACGGTCGAGACGTTCTCTCCGGACACCTTCAAGACGTCGCCGCGGCGCCCGGCGAAGTGGAAGAACCCGTCCTCGTCGCGGGCGGCGAGGTCACCGGTACGGAACCAACCCTCGCGAAACGATGCCGCCGTGATGTCGGGTGCCTCGTAGTACTCGGCGAAGAGGGTGATCCCGGGTTCTCCGCCCACCACGACCTCCCCCACTTCGCCATCGGCGACGGGGTCGTTGCTGTCGGGGGCTCGGAGTTCGACCTGACAGCCGAGGGTCACCAGGCCCATCGGGCCCACCCGGGCGCCGATCGGCGGGTTGGTGAGCACCGCCGGAATCGTCTCGGTCATCCCGTAGAGCTGACGCGGTGCACAACCGAACCGTTCCGCCAGATCCCGGTACTGCTCCTCGGTGACGTTCTGGGCGTACCACATGTGGGTGAACGCGAAGCCCGGCACGGCGGGAGCGTCCTTGGCCAGGATCATGCGCATCGGGGCGGCGAACAAGCTGCCGTGGGTCACCTGGTGCCGCGCCGCGCCTTCGATGTACCCGGTGGCACTGAACTTCGGCATCAGCACGACGCTCGCCCCCACCGAGATCGCCGAGGCGAACGAGTAGTACTGCGCGTTCGCGTGGAACAGCGGGAGCACCACGTACTGCCGGTCACCCGCCCGCAGCGCGGCACCGGCCGCCATCACGTCGCCGGCGAACGCGTAGTTCGCCTGGGTGATCACCACGCCCTTGGGGGCCGATGTCGTACCCGACGTGAACATGATCCCGAGCGGATCACGCGGTCCGATCGGCACATCGGGAACGGGCCCATCGGCGGTGAGTGAGGCGAGGACGGTGTCGTCCTCGTCCACCTCGATCACATCGATCGTCGCGTCGGCCACGCCCTCGCGGTACGTGCTCGCCCGCTCGATCGCGCACACACCGACACGCGCCGACGTCCGTTCGACTTGGCGCGCGATCTCGGGTGCGCTCGACTGCGGATCACACGGCACCATCACGGCGCCGATGCGGGCAATGGCGAGCCACGTGGCCACGAAGGCCGGCGAGTTGGCCAGCACCACGTGCACCTTGTCGCCGTGCGCGACGCCGCGGGCCACCAGACCCGCGGCGACACGTTCCACCACTGCGTCGAACTCGGCGTACGTCCACTCGGTGACGGCGCCCGTGCGGTCCTCCCAGATGAGGAAGGGTGACGCGCCACGCGCCGCGACCGCTCGGGCCCACCGACCCGCGAACGTCGCTCGTGCCGCCGCGCTCATCAGCCCTTGCTCGACGCCTTGGCCTCGCCGTAACCGCCACCACCGGGCAGTTCCATGCGGACCACGTCACCCGAGTCGAGGTCGATGCGCTTCTGCGTGCGAACCGGCTCGCCGTTCACGAGGAACGCACCGGGCGCACCCTGTCCGCCGCCGAAGAGCCCGAGCGGCGCGTGGGTCATGCGACTCGCAACCGCGTTGAGCGTCCAGCGCTGGCCGTTCTCGATGGTGAACTCGACCGTCTGACCGAGACCACCTTCGCTCGCGCCTTCGCCACCCGAACCGACGCGCAGCGACTTCTGGATGAAGCGCATCGGCGCCATCGACTCGACGACCTCGATGGGGACTGCCGACACGCCCGTGGGGTACGCCGTGGCCGACAAGCCCGGCTTGTGGGCGCGGGCGCCGACACCACCGGCGTAGTTGAACATCGAGGTGATGAACGGCTTGCCGTCGGCGCGAGTGCCGTTGACCTGGCAGGTCCACACCGCGCCCGCACCTTCGGCGATCACTGCCTCGGGCAGGAACTCCGAGAGCGCGGCCAGGATCGGCATCGGCAGGAACATGCCCACCACGTGACGCGCCGTGCACGGGGCCGGCGACACGGCATTGACGATGCTGCCCTCCTCGGCCTCGACGCGAATCGGGAGGAGGCTGCCGTAGTTGTTGGGAACGTCGGGGTTCAGCACCGATCGGATGGTGAACGTGGTGTACGCGTGCGTGTAGTTCTTCACCACGTTGATGCCTGCCGGGCTGGCACCCGAGGAACCGGTGTAGTCGGCCACGATCTCGCCCTTCACCGGGTCGACCGTGAGCGCCAGCTTGATCTGGATCTCGGAACCGTCCTGGAGGTCGAGCACCGACTCCGCGTGGAACGTGCCGCCTGGGAGTGCACGAATCGCTCGCCGCGTCGCCTCTTCCGAACGGCTGATGATCTCTTCGGCGAGGTCCTCGATGTCGTCGAAGCCGTGCACGTCGAGGAGCTGGTTGAGCCGGCTCGCGCCGATCTCACCGGACGCCATCTGGGCGTGGAGGTCGCCCGCCATGTGCTCGGGCTCGCGCACGTTGGAGAGGATCATCTTCCAGACATCCTCGTTGCGCTCACCCTTCTTCATGAGCTTGACGATCGGGATCCAGATGCCCTCTTCGAACACGTCGCGCGCACCCGCCCCGATGCCGTAACCACCGACGTCGGTGTGGTGGATCGTCGAGCCGAAGAAGCCGATGATCTTGTCGTTGCGCCATGCGGGCACGAGCACGGTGACGTCGAGCAGCTGACCCGCGGTCTTGTACGGGTCATTGGTGATGAGCACATCACCCTTCTCGATCGTCTCGATCGGGTACTCCTCGAGGATCGCCCCGGCGGCCACGGCCAGCGAGTTGATGTGCCCCGGCGTACCGGTCACGGCTTGCGCCACCATTCGGGCCTGCCGGTCGAACAATGCGTTGGCGAGGTCACCCGCTTCGCGCACGATCGGGCTGAACGCGCTGCGCTGAAGCGCCCGCGCCTGCTCGTTCACCGTGCTGACGAGGCTTCCCCACAGCACTTCCAGTTCGATGGAATCGATTGCGGTTGCCATGTGTGCGCCTCCGTCAGTTCGTTCGCTCGGCCACGATCGACGCATCGGCGTCGATGGTTGCGGTCCAACCCGGCCGCAGCACTGCGGTCGTCTCACGCTCCTCGATCAGTGCCGGGCCTACGACCTTGGCGCCGATCTCGAGCTTGGTGCGGTCGTACACCGGGGTGTCCTGGTACTCCTCGCCGCGGTTGAACCGCACCGAGCGGGTGCCCTTCGGCTCCGGCGTGCTGCCCGTGGAGGCCGGAGCGCTCAGGTTGAGCGCGGGTTCCGAACCGAACGTGGACACTCGCCACGTGACGACCTCGACCGGAACACCCGGAATGGTCATGCCGTAGACGGCCTTGTACTGCTCGCCGAACTGCGCGAGGAGCTCCTCACCGGTGATTGGCCACTCTTCACCTTCACCGACCCAGAGCGTGATCTCGTTGCCCTGGCCTTGGTAACGGGCGTCGACTCCGTAACGGAACGTGACGTTCTCTTCACCCGCACTGGCGAGCACACGTCGACCCTCGGCTCGCATCTCCTCGAGCAGCGCCTCGCGCTCCTCATCGGTGACGTCGTCGAACTTGCGCACGAAGCTGCGCGCGAGGTCCATACGCACCGGGGTCACGAGCGCACCGAATGCGGAGAGCACGCTCGCGTTGGCCGGGAAGATGACCCGCGGCGACTCGAGCAGCTCGGCCACGCCGCACGCGTGCACCGGACCCGCGCCACCGAAGGCAATGACCGAGACGCCGCGCAGGTCGATACCGCGCTCGATCGCGTGCATGCGAGACGAGGCGGCCATGTTCTGATTGACGAGCTCGACCACACCGCTGGCCACGTCTTCGACACTCACGTCGAGACCGGCCGCGACCTTGCCGAGCGCCGTTTCCGCGGCCGGCTTGTCGAGCGACATCTCTCCACCGAGGAAGAAGTCGGGGTCGAGATTGCCGAGCACGAGGTCGGAGTCGGTGACCGTTCCGTTCGTGCCGCCGTTCCCGTAACACGCCGGGCCCGGCTCGGAACCGGCCGAGTCGGGACCGACCTTGAGCAGACCGAGGTCGTCGACCCGAGCGATCGAACCACCACCGGCGCCGATCTCCACGAGGTCGACCGACGGCACCGTGACCGGGAAGCCCGAACCCTTCTTCATGCGGTAGATGCGAGCGATCTCGAAGTCGGTGGTGAGCTCGGCTTCGAAGTCTTCGATGAGGCACGACTTGGCCGTTGTTCCACCCATGTCGAAGCACAGCAGTCGCTCGAGGTCGAGGCGACGGGCGTACCAGCTTCCGGCGAGCGCACCGGCGGCCGGGCCCGACTCGACCATGCGGATCGGGTTGCGGGCGGCCACGTCGGCCGACACCACGCCCCCGTTGCTCAACATGATGAGGAGACGGCCACCGAAGCCTTGCTCCGCGAGCCACGCCTGGAAGTCGTCGAGGTATGGACCGATGACGGGCATGGTCGACGCGTTGCACGCAGTGGTGACCATGCGCGGGTACTCACGGATCTGCGGTGCGATCTCGTTCGACGCACACACCGGTACGTCGAGGAGTTCGCTCAGCCGAGTCGCGACCTTGCGTTCGTTCGACGGGTTCGCGTACGAGTTCAAGAAACAGATCGCCACTGCTTCCGCACCCGAGGCCTTGAGCTGATCGGCGAGAGCGACGATCTCCTCGTCGCTCGGCTCGGCGAACACCGTGCCGTCGGAGAGGACGCGCTCGTCGATCTCGAACGTGCGATCGCGCGGGATCGGCGGTTCGGGGAACTCGATCTGCAGGTCGTACATGTCGTAACGGTGTTCACTACGAATGAGGAGGGTGTCGGCGAAGCCCTTGGTGGTCACCATGGCCGCCTTCGCCACCTTGCCCTCGATGAGTGCGTTGGTGACGAGCGTCGTGGCATGCACGACCGGGGCCTGGATGGCGCTCGGCTCGATGCCCGCACGCTTGAGCGCACCGACGACACCGCGCTTGACGCCTTCGAGCGGTGACGACGGCGTCGACAGCGTCTTGTCGACGACGACTCGGCCCGACTCTCCTTCGATCAGCACCACGTCGGTGAACGTGCCGCCGATGTCGACTGCCAGTCTCCAATCAGCCACCGCTGTACTCCTCTCGGACCGGCTGGAAGATGTCGAGAATCCACACTTCGCCGGTTTCTTCGTCGCCAATGAAATAGCTGTCGCCGTGGGGTGTGCCCTGCGGCGCGTAATAGATGTCGCCTGCGCTGAACTTCACGCGCTCGTCGGACCCGAGGCGGAAGTCGAGGGTGCCTCGGATGATGAATCCGAACTGTTCGTGTTCGTCGTGGGGTGCATACGGCGTCGGGCCGGAACCTTCGGCGATGCGCCAGAAGCACAAGCTCAT
>Ga0182741_1002846_pt1 | contig 19375 bp, 15 predicted proteins | sample eDN5th37CBELigOP_FD_128874 | JGI IMG/M metagenome (GOLD analysis project Ga0182741, IMG submission 128874) | Enriched Organic Plus compost microbial communities from Emeryville, California, USA - eDNA 5th pass 37_C BE-Lig OP (version 2) (version 2) ... | reverse complement strand
CCGCATTCAACCCGACGGTGGATTCATCTTCGATCTTCTGCGACCCGCCGACACCGCGCGGGTGATGTCGATCGTCGCGCAGTCGGCAATCGATCACGCCTCACTCTACGAAGCCGTGACGACGTCGCTCACCGAGCTCGACGTCGCGCCGTTCAACGTGTTCGCACCCACCGCGGCCGATGGGCGCACCGATCTCGATGGCACGCGCGTGCACTACCAGGGCACGTCGCTCGGCGGGGTGCTCGGCTCCACGTTCGTCTCGAACGAAGCAGCACTGGAGAGCGTCATGTTCCAAGTAGGTGGCGTCGGGATCATGTCGATCCTGTACCACTCGATGCTCTGGGACACCTCACTGCTTCCCGACAAGCCACCGTTCCGAGCACTCGTGCCCGTCTCGTCGAGTCCTGGCGAAGCCGCACTGTTCGCTGGCATCGCGCAACACGTGCTCGACCACGGCGACGGCATCAACTACGTCGATCGCATCGCGGAACACGACACCCCGATCCTTCTCGTCTACGACGTCAACGATCAGGTCGTGCCCAATGTCGGTTCGAACGCATTGATGGAACTCGCCGACATCCCGGTGTTCGGACGCGAACTCGTCGCGCTTGCGGGCATCAAGTTCGTCGAAGAACTCCCACCGGGCGGTACCGGCGCGTGGCAGGTCCCGACCGACGAGGCCACGGAGCTGTTGCACTCCCCGCTCACCGCGGGCATCGGCGGACTCTTGACCCACACGGCCTTCGCCGGAACCAGCGACTGGGTCATCCGCGCGTGGACGCAGGTGCACCTCACGTCGTGAGCGGGCCGCGCGAGCGGGCGATGGATCGTCAGGTGAGGTCCGCGATCAGCTCGGTCCAGTCCGGCCACTGATCCATGAGCGCGACTCGAGTGCCGAGCTCGAAGTCGTCGAACTCGAACCCGGGCGACACCGTGCACCCGAGCAACGCCCAGCCGTACTGACCGCCGTCGCGTACCCGTAGCCCTTGCCACGCGCCCGCCGGCACCACGACCTGGGGACGGGCACCGCTCATGAGGTCGGAACCGATCCGGAGGAGCGCGCCGGGACCACCCTCCACGAGTTGGAGCTGCTCGCAGTCATCGCCCGCGTAGTGATGAAACAGCTCGTCCGCGCGCACGCGATGCAGGCGCGACGGCGCACCCACCGTCACGAGGTAGTAGATCGCACTCGACTGGATACGAGGCGTGCCGTCGTATGCCGCGGGGAGCGCAGCGCCTTCGATGACATGCGTCGATCGGTACGTTCGCCGATACCAGCCACCTTCGGGATGGGGCTCGAGTCCGAGCGTCGTCACGATCTCGTCCGGCGTCATTGCATCATTCTGCTGGGCGCTGACGTTCCTGATGTGGGTTCTCGGGACCTCGCCGTGATTCAGTCGAGTAGGTCGGGCTGTTCACGCACAATCATCGAGAACAACGGCTGGAAGCTGAACCAGCCGGCGATGCCGCTCCCGATCATCGCTCGGGTCGCGAGTGCCTGTTCGTGATCGATGACGATGGGCTTTGAGCCGGTCGCCTCCGCGTCGAGTTGCACACCGCACGAACGCTCCATCGCGACGTACCACCACACCGCTTCGTCGACCGAGGTCCCCACGGTGAGCAACCCGTGGTTACGCAAGATCGCCGCCTTGTTCCCCCCGAGGGAGGCGGCAATGCGTTTGCCCTCTTCCATGTCGACCACCACACCCGTGTAGTCGTCGAACACGGCGTGGTCTTCGTAGAACGCGCACGCGTCTTGGGTGAGCGGATCGAGGGTTCGCCCGAGTGTGGACCATGCCCGGCCGCGCGGTGAGTGCGAATGCGCGGCGGAGATCACATCGGGGCGCGCCGCGTGTACCTGCGAGTGAATGACGAATGCGGCGAGGTTGATCGAGCCTTCGCCTTCCACCAACTGCCCCTCGTGGTCGACGAGCAGCAGGTCGCTCACCGAGATCTGCGAGAAGTGCACACCGAACGGGTTCACCCAGAAGCAGTCGGTGCGCTCGGGATCGCGGGCGGTGATGTGTCCAGCGGCCCCTTCATCGAATCCGAACTTGGAGAACAGGCGAAACGCGCCGGCAAGGCGCTGCTTCCGGTGTAAGCGCTCGTCGGCCGGGTCGGAGAAGTCCGGCCACTCGGCCTTGTGCGGATCCGCCATCAACTTGGTCGCCACCGGGTCCCCCGATCACTGGTTGTACGAGCCAGGCCCAAGATACCCGTCCGTAACTTGAGCGACCACGCACGCGTCGAGCGCGGTTCTCCCCCGGCGTTACCGTGGAGTCGTGCGCATTGCCGCCCTCGACCTCGGGTCGAACTCATTCCATCTGCTGGTGGCCGATGTGCATGCCGACGGCACGATCGCGCCGATCGTGCGCGACAAAGAGATGCTGCGTCTCGGTGAGGTCGTGGCCAAGCACGGACACATCCCGCCGGCGGAGATGGATCGGGCCGTCGCCACCGTGCGGCGTTTCCGGCTCCTCGCCGAGTCGGCGGGCGCCAACGAGCTCCACGCGTGCGCCACGAGTGCCACCCGGATCGCGGCCAACGGCGACGAACTCGTCGACCGCATCGAAGACGAGGCGGGCGTCCACGTGAAGGTCATCAGTGGCCTCGACGAAGCCCACCTCATCTTCACCGCGATCCGATCGAGCGTGGTGCTCGATCCGCCACCGGCACTGGCCATCGACATCGGTGGCGGAAGCGTGGAGTTCATGCTCGGCGACTCGACCGGCCTGCTGTGGGCAGAGTCGCTGCGCATCGGCGTGGGCATGCTCACCAACCACTTCGTGCACACCGACCCGCTCTCCAAGACCGAACGCCGTCGCATGCGCGACCACATCGTGCACGAGCTCGAGCCCGTGATCGAGGCGACCACGCGTTACTCCCCCGGCATCGCCATCGGAAGCAGCGGCACGATCGAAGCCCTGGCGCGCCTCGCCCTCACCACCGCCGACGAACCAGTCCCCACGTCGGTGAACCAGATGCGCGTGGATCGAGAAGCACTCCGTTCGGTGCACCGCACGTTGCTGCAATCCGATGCCGATCAGCGCCGCAAGATCCCGGGGATGGATCCCAAGCGAATCGATCTCATCGTGGCCGGATCGGTCCTGCTCAACACCGTGATGGACGCCCTGGGTCTCGATTCCATCGTGATCAGCGAATGGGCACTCCGCGAAGGGATCGTGCTCGACGCTGCGAGTCATCACGATCCCGATGAGTGGAGTGATGATCCGCATGCGATCCGACGCGCCTCGGTGCTCAGCCTGGCTCGGCGCTGCAACGTGGGTGAGTTGCACTCTCGGCACGTGATGCGACTCGCCAACGAACTGTTCGACCAGACGCGCGAGCTTCACGGCCTCGACGACACCGACCGCGAACTCCTCGAATACGCCGCGCTCTTGCATCAGGTGGGCCACCACGTGTCGTCCGATGGCCATCCCAAGCATGCGGCCTACATCATTCGGCACGGGGCGCTGCGCGGGTTCTCTCCAGAAGAAGTCCGGATTCTGGCGGGTATCGCGCGGTGGCAGCGGAGAGGATCACCCGAACCCGACGACGAGATCGTGGGTCCCCTCGATCAGACCGACTTCGAGCGAATGCGCAAGCTCGTGGCCCTGCTCCGCATCGCCGATGGCCTCGACCGAGGCCGTCGCCAAGACGTCGCCCACATCGACGTGAGCGTGGGACCCGATCTCGTGTTGATTCGACTCATTCACGAGACGGGGCATGTGGAGCTGGACCTCTGGGGAGCCCGCCGCAAGCGAGCACTCTTCGAGAAACTCTTCGATCGCGTCGTGGAGTTCCGCGAATAGCGGATGCATTCGGCCCGGTATCGCGGCGATTGGTCTCAAGGTGGGATTGAAACCCACCGATCGACGCGCCATGGCAATTTCTGACGAAGTCGTCGCTTCTGCTCCCGTCGAGCCCGCGCCGCGTCCCCGGCGACGTGCCCTCAGGATCGTCGCGCTCATCGCCGCGGTACTCGTGGTCGTACTGATCGCGGCTGTGGTCTGGTTCTTCGTGGGCCGCGAGCAGGCAAGCGAGGTCGACACCAACGAGGCGCTCGAAGCCTTCCGATCCGAGTCCAACGCCACGGCCTCGACGAGTGCGTCCCGCGACGTCCCGGCACCCGGCGTGTACACCGCCACCGTGACCGGGGAGGAATCGATCGGACTTCCCGGCTTCGACGAGAGCTACGGGCCGAACTCTCCTGTCACCGTGACGCACGGCGACGGGGGCTGCTTCTCCTACCGCGTCGACTTCAACAGCCACCACTGGCGGGCGTGGACGTTCTGTCCGAGCCCCACGGCGACGTTCGCACTCACCCAGATGGATGGATGGACCGCCCGCAGCGCCCCAGGATTCGATCTGTCCACCTACAACACCTACGCCTGCACCGAGCCGGCCGACTTCTGGTGGGACGACCCCACCACAACTGACAGCCCCCGCACCGGAACGTGTGTTGGGACCAACGACCTCGATGATGGCGTCACCGACGACGCGCTCCGCATCGAAGTCGTGGGTTCAGAGCCCCTCACCATCGGAGGTGCACGCGTGAACGCCATCCACCTTCGGAGCACCGAGAGCTTCAGTCGCGACCAGACGGGCCAGGAGGTCGACGACTGGTGGGTCGATGCGGACACGGGTCTTCCCGTTCGTCTCACCATCGATTCGAGCCTCACGGGAGGTTCAGGGGACTACCGCGAGAAGGCGGATGTGACGCTGACCAGCGTCACTCCGAAGACCTGAGCCAGCTTTGGGGCAAAAGCCCCTATGGCCCATTTATGGCCTGGCACCTATAGTTGGCGTTTCGGTCGATGACGCCCCCAGGTGCCGATATGCCTTTATCCGAACCGCAGACGCCCGCGCTCGTCTTCGATCGTGCGCGGGTGCGATCCCAGATTCGCAGGTTCCAGGCGGCGTTCCCCGGGGTACGAATCCACTACCCCTACAAGTGCTGTGGGATTCCGGCGGTCGTCGAGGAAGTCCTCGCGGCCGGCGAGTCCTTCGAAGTCGCGTCGATCGCCGAACTCCATACGCTCGTCGCGCACGGGGCGCGTGCGCGCGAGATCATTTTCAGCGCACCCGTGAAGCGCCCGGCCGACATCGAGACTGCGTTCGACCTCGGGGTGGAACGCTACGTCGCCGACTCAAGCGCCGAAATCGAGAAACTCGCGCGTCTTGCACCGGGCGCCGAGGTCTTGGTCCGCTTCGCCGTCAGCAACGACACCCCGTTCACGCTGTCCGAGAAGTTCGGGGCCGAGCGAGACGAGGCGCTCCACCTCGTTGAACGAGCGGCCTCCCTCGGCCTCCGGCCACGCGGCACCACGTTCCACGTGGGCTCCCCCAATCTCGAGGTGGGGCGTTGGCGTGCCGCGCTCGCAGAGTCGCGCTGGCTCATGGAACAGGCGGCCGTTCGCGGCATTCGACTCGATGTCGTCAACATCGGTGGTGGGTTCCCGGTCACCTATGGATCCACTCAGGCACCGAGTCTCGAAAGCATCGCCGATGCGTGCCGCAAGGAGTTCGCAACGTTCCCGTCGGGCACCACGTTCCAGGCTGAACCCGGTCGCGTCATCGTCGCCGAGGCCGGCACGCTGCACTCGACCATCATCGGTACCGCGCTCCGGCGGGGAATTCGATGGATCTACACCGACGTAGGCGCGTTCAACGGACTCCTCGAAGCGTTCGAGGGGTACGGCGGTGGCCTCGGCTTCCGCGTGGAGAACGCGAGTCGACCGAATGACGACCTCACTCCGGTGACGATTGCTGGCCCTTCGTGTGACGGACTCGACATCATCGCCCGTGACACACCGCTCCCAGCCACCACCGACATTGGCGACCAACTCGTCGTACGCAACACGGGCGCCTACACGCTGAGCTACGCGTCGAACTTCTGCGGAATCGCACCACCAGAGGTCGTGGTCGTCGATTCCGACGTGGCCGCGCAGCCGACGGTGATTTCGCTCGAAGAGCCCGCACACGACCACTCCAACCGGGTCCACGCGTCATGACGGATCTCGGCACGACGCTCCCCGCGAAGTACTACGCCGACCCCCAGTACTACGAGATTGAGCGACGCGAGATCTTCAACAAGGAATGGCAGTGTGTCGGCTTCGAGTACCAGCTCGAAGCCGAAGGCGCGTACGTGCGCGAGGAGATCGCCGGCACCGACGTCTTCGTACGCCGCTCGCCCGACGGCTCTCTACGCGCGTTCCACAACTGCTGCCCGCACCGTGCCGGACCCATCGTCACCGAGACCGAAGGTCGTACACGCGGACTCACCTGCAAGTACCACGGCTGGACGTTTACCGACGATGGTTCGCTGCTCAACGCACGAGACTTCGGTGCGCCAGCACCGGAAGGTGCGTGCCTTCGTCAGGCGCAGGTCGAGACCTGGAACGGCATCGTCTTCGTGAACCTCGACCTCAGCGCTCCTGACCTCCGCACCTGGTTCAACGGCTGGGACGAGCGCATGAACGAGTGGCCCATGGAAGGCGTCGTGTTCCATTCACAGTCGCGTCGTCTCATCGACTGCAACTGGAAGACCTACGGAGACACGTACATCGAGGGTTACCACATTCCGCTGGTTCATCCCGGTCTCAATCGAATGACCGAGGGCTTGAAGTACCGCGTGTGGAATCACGGAGACCGCCGCTGGAATGTCCATCTCACTCCACACCCCGACGATGCCGACATTCCCGGAACCTTCACCTGCATCTGGCCGAACTTCGGGATGGACATCTACGAACAGGGCTGGTCAACGGAACGCTGGTGCCCGCGAGGCCCGCACTCAACGGAGCTGATCCGCGACTACTTCTTCTGGCCCGACACCGAACGAGCCGACATCATCGTGAAGGAGTCCGAAGAGGTCGCCATCGAGGATGTCGTGATCTCCACTGCGGTTCAGCGCAACCTCGATGCTGGTTGGTACTCGGAAGGGCGTATGAGCCCTCGCCACGAGAACGGCCTCGCGGACTGGCACGAGATCTACCGCGAGGTCATCGTCGAAGGTGGACCGGCCAAAGCCGTCGGGCCGAATCCGGTACGGAACCCGACCTCGTAACGCTCCTCAGCTCGCCGAGTGACGACCCGCGCTGTCGAACGTGAAGAAGTGCAGCGAAGAGACTTCCTCAGGTTCATCACCCACGTAGCGCCGCGTGATCCGGGCGATCAGGTCCACAAAGCGCCGCTCGACGTTGTGGCTACAGGAGTCGAACCCCACAACCGCGTTGCGCTCCGTGGCCCAATCGAGCCCCGTTTCGAACAAGCCCTTCAACACGCGTGGATGACGGTACGCCTCACTCACCGCGGTGTACGTGACGTAGATGACCTTTCGCCCTGGGTACTTCCGCGCGTAGAAGCGCTCATCGACCCAGTGCACGGTGCCGAGGTCGGTCGCAATGAGCATGAAACCAGCGACTTCACCGTCGACCCACGCGATCACCTTGAGCACGCTCTCGTCGACCATGTAGCCGTCCCACTCGGCCTTGTCGGCAGGTGTGAGAAAGGCTGACTTGTCGGCGAATTCCGCGAAGGCCTCCTCGTGGACCTGCCACACCGCCTCGGCGAGTTCGGGCGTGACGTGGTGCAGGAGCCGCACGACCAACAGCCCACTGTCGGGGGCGGTCCGCACGTCGGTGGACTCGTGCTCGGGTTCGGTGCGTGAGACGGTCATAGGCGAATCTGGCGAATGTACGGTCACGTCGACGCGAATCGCAACACGCTGTGACCCCAATGCTCAAACTTGGGGTCGAAATCGTACAGATCACACCGCGCCTCTCCGATGTAACGACGTGGCATCAGTGGCGGGACACGGTACGGGGCTCAGCGCGAAGACGGCTTGGCTGTTCTTCGCGGCGTGCTGCGTCGTCACGGCGTGTTATCCGTTCGAGGGCGAGTCCGGGGTTGGCCCGATCATGACCGCCCTCGTGGTCCTCGCAGTGATCGTCGCACTGATCGTCGGTGTCCGCCGCAACGCTCCCGTCGATACGAAACCGTGGTACCTCATGACCGCGGCCGCGGTGGGCTGGGCGGCGGCGAGTGTGACGCGTTCTGCGTTGGGATCGACCGACGCGGTACCAGCCGCGGACGCCATCAGCATTGTCGCCTACGGATTCATGTTCGCGGCCTTCATTCGACTGCTCCGCGCGAGCAGGGTCAACGGTGAAGGCACGACCCTCGACGCCCTCTTGGTCGCGACGGGCGCGACGTTCGCGGGATGGGTCCTCCTCACTCTGCCGTCGCTGCCGATGCCGCGAACGACGTACCAACGCGTCGGTGACGTCCTGTTCCCGGTTCTTGACGCACTGCTCTTGTACCTCTCGATGCGTCTCGTGATCTCGAGCCCCCGCGGCTGTGTGAGTCCCCTCATGCTGCTCGGCGCGGCCACGGTGGTTCTGGTGAACGACGTGTTGTGGGCCCTGAACGCAACCGAGGTTGCCGAGACGCCAGTCGTCGCGCAGATCGCGCTCCACATGTTCGGATTCGCGCTCCTCGGAACGGCCGCGCTACATCCGTCCATGCGTCGCATCGGACGTGTCGCGGCCTCCGACAAACCACCACTGGGATACGCCCGGCTCGCCGCTATGGGACTTGTGCTCCTGATCCCGACTGCAGCCGCACTGTGGCGTCCACCGAGTACGCCGCTCGAGTGGATCACGATCGGCGGTGCCGCGGCGCTGATCTCGGTGCTCGTGTTCAGTCGCACGATTCATGCGATCACGATGAACCGACGCTACGAATCGCAATTCCACTTTCAGGCACTACACGATCAACTCACGGAGCTTCCGAACCGTCTTTGGCTCAGCGAGCGCATCTCGCAGCAGCTCAATGATGGTCAGAGCGTGGGCCTCGCCCTGGTCGACCTCGACTACTTCAAGTACGTGAACGACACGTACGGGCACAGTTTCGGCGATGACGTCCTCATTGCGGTCTCACAACGGTTGACCGAGACGCTCTCTGAGGCCACGGTTTCGCGGATCGGCGGTGACGAATTCTGCGTACTGGTGGACCCGTCCGTCGTCGATCTCGATCAGGCCGCGAGCGAGATCCTTGCCGGGCTCCACGACCCGATCCAGGTCGGAGCGACGGAGATCTTCATCAGCGCATCGATCGGTCTGACGATCGGATCTCCCTCTGACTCGACCGCGATCGACCTCCTCCGCGAAGTCGACACTGCGATGTACAAGGCCAAGGCAAACGGTCGAAGCACCGCGGTCTGGTTCGAGAGCTCGATGCGGTCGCACGCGAGTCGGCGCCTGGAGATGGAAACGGCGCTGCGACACGCGCTCGATCGCGGCGAACTTCACTTGCACTTCCAGCCAATCGTGAACCTGCGCGACGGAACCTGGCGGGGTGTCGAAGCCCTCGCCCGGTGGGAGCGCCCCGGCATTGGATCCGTCCCGCCCGTGGAGTTCATCCCGGTCGCAGAAGACAGCGGTCTCATCGTGGAGATCGGCGCCTGGGTTCTGCGCGAGGCAGTCCGTCAGGTCGCCGACTGGAGGCGCCGCCTCGGCGTCTCGTGGCTGATCAGCGTCAACCTCTCGCCACGGCAGCTGCGCGAGCCCGGGGTGACCAGCATGATCGCGGACACCATCAAGACGTTCGACATGCCCAACGGATCTCTGTGGATCGAACTGACCGAGGGTCTCCTGATCGACAACGACGCTCGGGCGCGCGAAACCCTGCGCGCAATCCGAGCGACCGGTGCTCGCGTGGTCGTCGACGACTTCGGAACCGGATACTCATCGCTGAGTTACCTCCATCAGTTCCCCATCGATCGAGTGAAGATTGACCGAAGTTTCGTCATGGGGCTGGGCGACGACTTAGAGAGCAGCGCGATCATCCGAGCGGTACTCGGGGTCGCGAACGCGCTCGGGATGGAAGCGGTCGCGGAAGGCGTCGAAACCGACGAGCAACGTCGGCGACTGCTCGAACTCGGCTGCGGAAACGCTCAGGGATACCTGTTCGCTCGACCGATGGATCCCGCCTCGCTCGAAGCGGCCCACCTTGCGTCCCTCGAGGGCGGGCGCATCGAGAGTCGGTCAACCGCGTTGTAGCGCTCGGAGTCATGTTCGGCTGACCACGTTCCCATGGAAGACTGGTCGGGTGAGTGAAGGACTCGAGCCGATCTTCGACGCCGACGGCCAGCCGTACCCCCTCCCGCCGCGTGATCCGCGCCCGTTCGCGGTGCACTTCCTGATCGACGGATTCTGCATCTTCGCGTTGGTCTTCGTGATCGGGATCATCATGGGCGCGCCGTGGCAACTGCTGGTGCTCATCGGCGTCGGGGGTGGCCTGATCGCCGCTCCGTTCACCCAGCGGATCGAAGCCCGCCAACTCGAAGAACGCCGCGTACGCCACGACGCAGCCGACGCGGCGTTCCGCGACCGCGTCAGCCGAGAGGTCGAGGACCCGCCAGGTTCCTCCTGAGATACGACGCGACACGCACCGCGTTCTCGTTCCTCGGTGTTCACCCCCGCTTGTCCCGCGATGCACGGAGTCCGCCCACCGCGTGGTTGGATGGTGGCGTGCCGATCCCGATCGACGACCCGCTCGCTCTCGCCGACGACGACGCCGACGATCGCCCGTTGTTGCGCGGTTGGTCGCACGTCGGGTTCCTCGGCATCGCGGCCATCGCTGGCATCGCGCTGATCATCGGGGCCCCCACGGTGGGGTCGAAGGTCGCCGTGGCGATCTACGCCCTGGGCATCACTGGGATGCTCACCATCTCGTCGCTCTACCACCGCGTGCGCTGGTCGAAGCAGGGCAAGGCCCGCATGCTCAAGTTCGACCACACGGGCATCTTCCTGTGCGTCGCGGGCACCTATACGCCCATCGCCGCGATCGGACTCCGTAACTGGGTGGGCATCACGGTGCTCGCCGTCGTGTGGGGGGCGACCGCGATCGGCCTCTTCGTCGAATGGTGGCCGAATCAGCGCCACCGAGCGTTCGCCCACACCTCTGTCCTGGGCATCGGGTGGGTCGCGGTGCTGGCCTCGCCATTCCTCTGGATGGATCTCGGTTGGCTCGGGTTCGCCGGGGTCGTGCTCGGCGGCGTGCTCTACACCATCGGCGCGGTCATCCACGCGGCGAAACGGCCCGACCCGTTCCCGACGGTGTTCGGCTACCACGAGATCTTCCACGCGTTCGTGATCGCAGCCCTGATCGTGCACTACCTGGTGATCGCCTTCGTCGTGCTCCCGATGGCCTGAGGGCCCGGCTCCGCCCGGTCCTGCCCGGGTTTGGGGGTCGCCGTTCAACTCCCGCCCCACCCTGGCCGACACTTGATTCGACTCCAGGAAGGGGCCGGTCTTGCGTCGTCTGCTTGCTCTTCTCACGCTCCTCGCGGCCTTTGGCGCGGCGCTTGCTGCCCAGGCCCCAGTGGCGTCGGCCACCCCCGGCGACGGCTACTGGCTCCTCGACGCGCAGGGCTTCGTGTTCGAGTTCGGCAACGCCCAGTACTACGGCCAGCCGGCCGACGACTGGGACTACCCCGACTGCTCCCCCGGCTTCGCGTGGGTGCACGGTTTCTGCGATCACCCGATCGATCTGGAGCCCACGCCCGATGGCAAGGGGTACTGGATCGTCGACACCAGCGGGTACGTCTGGAACTTCGGCTCGGCGCAATGGTGGGGCGGCTTCGACGACCCGTCGTCGTGGAACAAGGTCACGCAGATCAAGTCCACACCGAGCGGCAACGGCTACTGGATCTTCACCAATCGGGGTGACGTGTTCACCTATGGCGACGCACCCTTCCTCGGTTCGATGAGCGGGGTGCAACTGAACGGCGAGATCGTGGCGGCGACGGTCACCCCTACCGGTCTCGGCTATTGGATGCTCGGCGCCGACGGCGGCATCTTCTCTTTCGGTGACGCCCAGTTCTACGGTTCCACCGGCAACATGGTCTTGAACCAGCCCGTCGTCGGGATGGCGCCCACTCCCACCAATCGGGGTTACTGGCTGGTGGCCAGCGACGGCGGAACGTTCTCCTTCGGCGACGCATCGTTCTTCGGATCGTTGGGTGGCGTCCCGTTGAACAAGCCGATCGTGGGTATGGCGCAGTCGTACGCGGGTGACGGCTACACCCTCGTGGGAGCCGACGGCGGCGTGTTCACGTTTGGTCCGGGTGCGCCCTTCCACGGTTCGCTCGGCAACAATCCCCCCGTGTGGCCAGTGTGGAACGTGAGCACCACGCGCACGTGATCACTCTCGCGGGCGTAGCGTCACACTCGTGACGTCGTCACTCAGCCAAGAACAAGCCAACCGCGCGTTCTGGGAACGCGACGCCGACGACTATCAGGCAGTGCACGGCGAATCATTGGCCCGAGCTCCGATGGCATGGGGTGTGTGGCGCATCCCTGAGTCGACCATCGGATTCGTTGGCGATGTGCGCGGCACGCGCGTCCTCGAACTCGGCTGCGGTGCGGCACAGTGGTCCGCGTCGCTGGCCCGTGCGGGCGCCCGGGTCGTCGCACTCGATGTATCGGCCGCGCAGCTCCGTCACGCCCAGACCCGCGTCGACAGGCGGGTCGCGCTCGTGCACGCCACCGGTTCGGTCCTTCCCTTCGCCGACGGTGCGTTCGACCTCGTCGTCTCGGATCACGGCGCACCTCAGTTCTGTGCGCCCGCACCGTTGCTCGCCGAAGTGTTCCGGGTCTTGCGCCCCGGCGGGCGGTTCGTCTTGTGCCTCGAGTCGGCGCTGCACGCGGCCACGTGGAACGAGCGCAAGGACCGTCAATCGAAGCGTCTCCACCGCCCAATGCTCGGCACTGCACCGACGACGTGGGCCGAAGGCACCACCGACACCGTGCTCACCGACATCGCGTGGCTCCGGGCCTTCACCCGAGCCGGCTTCACGATCGACGACGCCGTCGAGCTCGTTCCTCCCGACGATGCCCAGACCACCTTCGCCGACTGGGTCCCGATGCGGTGGGCGCAGCGGTGGCCCGCCGAGGTGCTCTGGCGCCTGTCTCGACCCCCTGCGTACCCAAATGCCCTGTTCAGGGACAAGAATTGACCTTGTCTACGCGTGTGTACCCGCCGATGTAACCCCTTGATCCAGGGAACGGGAGACGATGGCGTCCGTCGATAATCCATGGGAGACCGACGGCCGATCGCCAGAGTGGTCGGCGTCGTCGCTCGACGCGGCCACCGAGCCCGTTTGGCAGTGGCACCCCGTGCGCGACGAGCAGGGCACCATCGTCGACTTCACCCTGAAGTCCGCGAACCGGGCCGCCTGGGTCTGGATGGAGAAAGGGCGGGGCGCAACCATCGGGTCCAGCCTGCGCGAGCAGATGCGCCCCGAGGAGTACGAACCGTTCGCCGCCGCGCTCATCAACGCGTACGACGAACACGACCACCGACCCAAGACGGTTGCCTTCGGGTCGCCCGGCGATCCGAACGTGGTTGCCACCTTCCAGATCGTGACGCTGCCGATCGGCGAGTCGATCGTGGTGTGGGGTCGAGACGTGGGCGAAGACGCCCGGCGTTCCGAGATCCTGGCCAAGACGGTGCACGCTCTCGGCTCCGCCACGCGCCTCACCAACGTCGGTTCGTTCTACATCGACCTCCGCACCGGCGAACTCACGTGCTCGCCCGAGTACCTCCGCCTCATCGGAGTCGAAGACTCCGACCCACCGCCCACCGTGGCCGATCTCATCGAGATGACGCATCCCGACGATCGCCAGAAGGCCGACCACATCGCGGCCATCTTGCGCGCCGGGGAGTCCACCCGCGAACGCTTCACCGCACGGTTGCGCGCCCGCAACGGGAGAGAGCGGCTGCTCGTCGGCACCATGTCGTACGAGTTCAACGACGACGGTCATCCCGTTCGCGTGCACGGCGCCGTGCAGGACATGAGCGAGATCGTCGCGATCGAGACCCAGGCGCGCGAGCACCACGACTTCCTCGAAGCGGTGCTGGGCGGATCGCCCAACGGCATCTTCGTCAAGGACGCGCGCGGTCGATTCGTTCTTGCCAATCCCACGTTCGCCTCGATCTTCAACCGCACGCCCGCCGATCTCATCGGTCGCGACAACGATGAGATCGCTGCCGATCCCACGCTCAACGAATACGACATCGCGCAGTGGCGCCGCGAGGACCAACACGTGATCGAAACCCTCGAGGAGATGACCCTCGAGGGGAAGTTCCTCGATTACACCGGACGGGAACGGCGCTTTCACGTTCGTAAGTCCCCCCTTGTGCTCGCCGACGGCACGGTGCACGTCCTCGGCGTCGTCACCGACATCACCGACGAGACCGACACCCGCGACCGTCTGCGCGTCAGCGAAGCGCGGTTTCGCACCGCGCTGTTCGGATCTCCCATCGCCACGGCGGTCATCGACTGGAAGGCGCGGCGCCACTTCGTGGTGAACCAGGCCTACGAGGATTTTCTGGGCTATTCCGCCGAAGAGATCGTCTCGATGAACCTCGAGGAGTTCTTCGAGCGGATCACGTTCCCTGAGGATCGTCCGATCGACGAACTCCGTGGCGAGGACGAAAACGACCACGTCTCCCCGCGAACCGAGCGTCGATACCGCCACAAGGACGGTTCACCTCGTTGGGGCATTCCGAGCCGATCGGTCGTGTACGGACCGGATGGCGCACCCGACCAGGTCATCGTGCAGATCGTCGACGTGACGGAACGGCACGAATCCGAAGCGCGTGTCCGTCGCAGCGAAGCGCTGGTGCGGGCACTCGTGAGGCATTCCACCGACGTGGTGACCGTCCGAGCCGCCAACGGCCACATCAGTTACGTGAGCCCGGCAATCGAAGGAGTCCTCGGATACACCGTGGATGAGTACCCGAGCGATGATCTCACGTCGCTCGTGCACCCCGACGATCTCGAGATCTGGAACGACCACGTCGCCGCGGTACTCGGTCGCGAGGACCAAACGCACCGAGCCGAAGTTCGCGTTCGCAACTCCAGCGGAACGTGGGTGTGGGTCGAGAGCACGATGTTCAACCTCATCGATGACGACGACGTGCAAGGACTGGTGAACCATTTCCACGACGTCACCGATCGTCATGTAGCCGAGGCGGCTCTCGCCCACCGCGCGATGCACGACGCACTGACCGGACTCCCCAACCGACTCCTGCTCATCGACCGTATGCAGCACGCGCTTTCGCGCCGCCGCAACGGCGAGCGCGTCTCGGTGGCCTTCCTCGACCTCGACCGCTTCAAGGTCGTCAACGACTCGTTGGGGCACGCCACCGGCGACGATCTCTTGGTGGCCGTCGCCGAACGGCTCTCCACGATGGTGCGCCCGTCCGACACGGTGGCTCGTCTCGGTGGGGACGAGTTCGTGATCTGCTGCGAAGACATACGCGACGACACCGACGCCCTCGACGTGGTCGAGCGAATCCTCGTGGGCATGCGTCAGCCATTCCGCATCAACGGCCGCGACGCGCACGTGACGGCCAGCATCGGCGTCGCGTTGAGCGAGCCGGGCGCAACCCCGGAGACACTGCTACGCGACGCCGATGCCGCCATGTACGTGGCCAAGGAGAACGGGCGCGACCGCTACGACGTGTTCAACTCCGACGTCCGTTCGCGTGTCATGTGGCGCATGGAGGTGGAGCACGATCTCCACGATGCGCTCGACCAGCAACAGCTCACGGTGGTGTACCAGCCCAACATCGACCTTGCGACCGGCGCGATCACGGGAACGGAAGCACTCATTCGCTGGCACCACCCCACCCGCGGGTTACTCGAGCCGATCCGGTTCATCCCGGTCGCGGAGGAAACCGGCCTCATCGATCAGGTCGGCGAGTGGGTCTTCGACCAAGCATGCAAGCAGCTGGCGGCGTGGCACGCCGAAGGCCACACACACGTTGCCACCATGTGGATCAACCTCTCGGCACATCAACTCGCGCGCCCCGACCTTCCCCAACGACTCGAGCGCATCGTGCGCATGCACGCCCTCGATCCCAGTTCCATCGGTATCGAGATCACCGAGAGCGTGCTGATGGAGAAGCGCGACGTCACGAGCGACGTGCTCGCCGAGCTCGAAGCACTCGGCTTCAAGCTCGCGATCGACGACTTCGGCACGGGCTACTCCTCACTCTCCTACCTGCAGCGCATGCACCTCGACGTGCTCAAGATCGACCGGTCATTCGTCGCCGGTCTGACCGAGAACGACAGTGACCGTTCCATCGTCAGCGCGGTCATCGAGCTTGCCCATCGCTTGGGCATGTCGGTCACGGCCGAAGGCGTCGAGACCGCAGATCAGCTCGCGGCGCTGCGCGAGCTGCACTGCGACACCGCCTGCGGCTTCCTCATCGCGAAGCCGGCATCCCCCGACGATCTCGTCTCTCTCTTCGAGGAACGCACCACCTGGTGATGACGCCTCGCGCGTGACCAAGATCTGCCCAGCCGCCGCGCGCCCGGAGATCAGCACCGAGTGTCGGATGCGGGCACCGTGAGCTCCAACAGGTAGGCGTCGACGATGGCGTTCACGCACGTCGACACGCCGTATGCCGTGTGTCGTTCGCCCTCGTAGGTGACGAGCACCGCGGAGTCGAGCGCTTCGGCCACCGCCACCGCTTGCTCGTAGGGGGTCGCCGGGTCGCCGGTGGTTCCCACCACGAGGATCGGAGGCGCCCCCGAGGCGCGCAATGGCTCCGCCACGGTGGAGCCTTGAACCGGCCACACGGTGCACGGGAGCATCATGAGTGCCGTCGACGACCCGAACACCTCGGCCTGAGCCCCGAGTTCGCTCGAGAATGCCCGTAGCTCGTCGACCGTCATCCCCAACGGAACATCGCCACAGGCGAACGCGAGGAAGCCCTGATAACTCTCGGCGGAACCGTCGGATGCGATGTACTCCTGGTACAGCTGATGGAGCTGGGTTGCATCACCGCGCTCCGCCGCGCCGAGTGCCGCCGCCAGGTTCGGGTATCCGTCGCGTCCCAGATACAACAGTGACGCGACCGCAAGATCGAACTCGCTCGGACCGACGTCATGGCCACCCGCCGCGATCGGCTGCGCGTCGATGCGCTCCATGAGTTCGATGAACGCGCCATGCGGATCCTCAGGATGGTACGTGCACCCGCGACTGTTGTCGTCACACCATTCGAAGAACTCATTGAGCGACGCCTCGAAGCCGAGGGCTTGGCTGGCAATCGCGTCGCGCGGGTGCGCCGCCGGATCGACGACGCCGTCGAGCACCATCGCACGTACACGCTCCGGGAAGTGCTCGGCGTACACGGCACCGAGGTACGTACCCCAAGAGAATCCGAGGTACGACAACTGGTCGTCGCCCATTGCGGCCCGGATGTCGTCCATGTCGGTGGCGATGCTTCTGATGTCGATGTGCCCCAGTAGGTCGGATGACTCGGAGGCAGCACAGGCCTCCGCGAACGACGTGCTCACCGCGAGGACTCGATCGAATTCGGATTCGGAATCCGGCGAATAGTCGACGTTGGCGAACAAGTCGTTCACGTCGAAGCCGCAATCGATCGCGTCGCTCCGGCCGAGCCCGCGCGGATCGAACGCAACAATGTCGAACACGTCGCGCAGTTCAGAGGGGAACCCTGCGGCGACGCTACGGAAGTGCGGGAGCACAGGAAGCGGACCACCCGTGTTGACGAACAGCGGACCGATGCGACGACCGGCGTCTCGAGCAGGGAAACGCTGGATCGCGACCGAGACGGTTGGGCCGTCGGGATCCAACCGATCGACCGGCGCGTCGAGCGTGGCGCACTGCAAACCATCACCACAATCGCGCCAGGTGAGCCCGCCGTGCGTACGGTCGTCATCGGACGAACCCATACATGCGCCGACGAGCGTCACCACCAGCAACAGCAGCAACACCTTGAAAAAGTTGTGGCGCATGACGACCCCTGTGGTGAAGCCGTCGAGGATACGCCCTGTGCGCGCGACCGCGGTCGCGCGTCGCTCAAGTTCGATTCGACGATGCGCCGAGGCAAGTTCATCGCTTGCTATCCAAGGAGGGCCCGATGCGGCGCAAGACTCGCGTGATCTGTTCGGTTACTGGACTTGCCGCGCTCCTCCTCATGGCCACAGGAACCGCCGGCGCGACCGGACACAAGGGGAACGCCCACAACGCACCGGGTCGCCAAGTCCCCGTGACCACCAAGAAGGCGACCCCAACGACGAAGTCGCCCACGACGACGAAGGCACCGACAACCACCAAGGCGCCCACGACGACGAAAGCACCCACGACCACGACCGCCGCGCCGACCATTGCGGCCGCGGGTGACGTCATCACCTCGTGTGTGAACCGTTGGACCGGTGCGGTTCGCATCGTGTCCGCAGCCAGCGGATGCGTCCTGCTCCTCGAACGCGTCGTCACGTGGAACGCGCAAGGTCCCACGGGGCCCAACGGCGCCGACGGGCGCGACGGTGTCGACGGGAAGGACGGTGTCGACGGGAAGGACGGTGTCGACGTGAAGGACGGTGTCGACGGGAAGGACGGTGTCGACGGGAAGGACGGCAAGGACGGAGAGCCCGGTCCCGCGGGGCCGCCCGGACCGGTCGGCGAAGGCGCGGCCCTGCGCCACACACGCTTCGCCGAGGTCACGGGCGCGGCCGGGGTCGTGACCGAAGTGGGGCGGGTGTCGTTGCCCGCGGGCGTGCATCTCGTACGAGCGAAGACGTCGGTCTATGCCGGCTTCGGGCCCGGACAGGACGTCATCACGTGCGACCTCGCCACCGCGACACTCAGCGACAACGACACGTCCTGGGAGCGCTACGGCACGGGCATGGGCGGTCGGTACGCGACCGTGATGAACGAACTCGTGGTCGTGACCGACGAACCCTCCACCGTGATCTTGTCGTGCCTCTCCGCATCGGTTGAGTTCACGGTGCTCAGCAGTCAAGTGAACGCACTCGCGGTGTCCGCGCTCGCGGAGTAGCGATCGCCGCCCCACCGCCAGCAGTCCACTTCATCGAAGCCACGGTCGGCGCGTCTGTGAATTCCTGGATGAAGGGGATCGAACCGCCCCCGCCCATGCGTCCGAATTGCTACGGTTCGGGGACCGACAACGACGTCGTGGAAGGTCCCCCCACATGAACGAGGCCGCGGGTTCGGCTGCACGGTGGCTCGAGATCCTCGAGGCACTCGAGGATGCGTCAAAGATCGCGGGCATCGACCGCGATGTTCAGCGAGTCCTCGCCACCCCCACGAGATCGCTCGAGGTCGCCGTACCGGTGCGCCTCGACGACGGTTCCGTCGAAGTGTTCAGCGGATGGCGTGTGCACCACAACGTGTCTCGCGGTCCGGCCAAGGGCGGCATCCGATTCCATCCCGACGTCGATCAACTCGAAGTGACCGCACTCGCCGCCGCGATGTCGTTCAAGACCGCGGTCATGAACATTCCGTTCGGTGGAGGCAAGGGCGGCGTGCGT
>Ga0182741_1002843_pt1 | contig 19390 bp, 18 predicted proteins | sample eDN5th37CBELigOP_FD_128874 | JGI IMG/M metagenome (GOLD analysis project Ga0182741, IMG submission 128874) | Enriched Organic Plus compost microbial communities from Emeryville, California, USA - eDNA 5th pass 37_C BE-Lig OP (version 2) (version 2) ... | reverse complement strand
TGACCTATTTCGAATACGGCACGCTGTGCGCGCTGTGGGCGTTCGCGCGCGCCGGCCTGGACCTGGCGGTGCTGGAAGTGGGGCTGGGCGGGCGCCTGGACGCGGTCAACATCGTCGATGCCGACGTATCGGTCATCACCACCGTGGACATCGACCACGCCGACTGGCTGGGCAGCGACCGCGAAACCATCGGCGCGGAGAAGGCCGGCATCATCCGCGGCTGGAAGCCGGTGATCCTGGGCGAGATCGATCCGCCGTCCAGCGTGCTGCGCCGCGCCTACGTGCTGGGCGCCAACGCCATCCGCTTCGGCAGCGACTTCTTCGCCGACGCCATCGACGCCGACACCTGGCGCTGGCGCGACGTGTCCTTCCGCATCGAGCTGCCGCAGCCGGCGCTGTGGGCGCCGGTGCAGCGCGCGAACGCGGCCGCCGCCATCGCCGCGCTGCGCGCGCTGGACCGCCCGCTGCCGCGCGCGGCGTGGGCGCAGGGCGTGGCCGCGGCGCAGGTCGCCGGGCGCCTGCAGCGCTTCGAGCGCAACGGGGTGGAAGTGCTGGTCGATGTCGGCCACAACCCGCAGGCCGCCGCCGCCCTGGGCGCCGCGCTGCAGGCGCGCCCGGCCACCGGGCGCACCCTGGCGGTGTACGCGGCACTGGCGGACAAGGACGCACCGGGCGTGGTCGCGGCCCTGCAGGCGCGCATCGACCGCTGGTACCTGGCCGGGCTGGACGGCGCGCGCGGGCAGAGCGCCGCGCAGCTGCGCGAGCGGCTGGCCGGCACCGCCGCCGCCTGCGCCACCTCCTGCGCGGACGTCGAGCAGGCGCTGGCCGCCGCACTGGAACAGGCCCGGCGCGGCGACCGCGTGCTGGTGTTCGGCTCCTTCCATACCGTGGCCGAGGCGCTGCCGCTGCTGCGGCCGTGACCGGCCCGCGGAAGCGCGCCGCGGCGCGCGGCCAGGCGCTGCGCGCGATCGCATCGCACCGACGTGCGCTCCTGCCTGTTCAGCTGCTGCGGCGTTGCCCGGCGATGGCGCCGCATATAATCGGCGGACATTCCGCCCTGCCGCCATACGCCTTGCCGTGGATACTCCCCTGAAACAGCGATTGATTGGCGCCATCGTCCTGGTGGCCCTGGCCGTGATCTTCCTGCCCATGCTGGTCAAGGGCCCGGCGCCGGACAGCGGCGTGCAGGACGTGCCGCTGCGCGCGCCCGATGCGCCCGCCGATGGCCAGTTCGAAACCCGTGAGCTGCCGCTGGTCGCGCCCAACGCGCCGGCCGCCGGCAGCGCCACCGGCATGCCGGCCGCGCAGCCCGTGGCCGAAGCCGCGCCGCCGGCGGACACCGGCAGCGGCGCGCTGCCGCCGACCGCGGCCGCCGGCAACTACGCGGTGAATTTCGGCGCCTATGCGACCGAGGCCGATGCCGATGCGGTGATCGCCCACCTGAAAAAGTCGAACCTGCCGGGCTTCCGCCAGCAGGACACCATCAACGGCCGCCCGGCCTGGCGCGTGCGCATCGGCCCCTATGCCGACCGTGCGCAGGCCGAGCTGGTCCGCCTGGAGGCGGGCAAGGTCCGCAACGACGTGAACGCGCAGGTGGTGGTGCTCGACGCCGGCAAGGAACCGGCCGCCGCACCGGTCGCCGCCCAGGCCGCTCCGGCACCGGCGCCCGCCACCGCGACGCCGCCGGTGCGTACCGAAGCCCTGCCCGCGGAGCCGGCCAGGCCGGTGGCCGCCGCGCCGAAACCCGAAGCACCCAGGCCCGCCGCGCCCAAGCCTGCGGCGCCGGAACGCACCACCCCCGCGACTTCCACCGCGCCGGCGGCCAGCAAGGTCGGCTTCGCCGTGCAGCTGGGCGCGTTCGGCCAGCCGGCCGACGCCAACGCGCTGCGCGACAGGGTGCGCGCGGCCGGCTTCAGCGCCTTCGTCGAACAGGTGCGCAGGGGCGATGGCGTGCTGCTGCATCGTGTCCGGGTCGGGCCGGTGGCCAACCGCGCCGACGCCGAGCAGCTCAAGGCGCAGGTGGCGGCCAAGGTGGGCATTGCCGGCATCGTCAGTCCGCACCCCTGATGCGGCGACCGGCCTGATGCCCGGGCAGGGCAGACCGTGATCGACCTGCTGCTGCTGGGGCTGATCGTCGTATCGGCCCTGTTCGGGCTGGTGCGCGGCCTGCTGGCTACCGTGTTCGGCGTGCTGGGCTGGCTGCTGGCCGGCTGGGCCGCGTTCCGCTTCGGCCACGACGCCACGCTGGTGTTGAGCGGCGGCGCCGCGCCGGGCATGGGCCAGTACGCCGCCGGCCACGCCATCGTCTTTTTCGGCGTGCTGCTGGGGGTTTCGGCCGTCGGCATGCTGCTGCGCGGCGTGGTCGATTCCACCCTGCTGCTCAAGGGGCCGGACCGCCTGCTCGGCTTCGGCCTGGGCCTCGTGCGCGGCGTGCTGCTGGCCGTGCTGGCGGTGCTGGTGCTGGGCTTCACCCCACTGGCCGAGGGCGAGGAATGGCGGCGCTCGCAGGTGGCCAGTTGGCTGCGCCCGCCGGCCGACTGGCTGCGCGCGCGGCTGCCGGAGCTGCCGGAACTGCCCGCCGTGCCGGAACATGCGCTGCTGGACTTGGGCAAGGCGGTGCTGGCAGGCGATAATGCCGCGCTCAGCGAACATGAAGCGGGCAGCGGACTGCCGCAAGCGGTGCCGGAAGGGGCGGAAGACGCCCGGCCGGCCGCGACCGGAGGCAGCCGCCAGGACCCGGCGAAGGCGTGGCCTTCCAACATCGATCCGGCGCAGGTGCGCACGGATCACCCCGGTCCGGCACGGACCGGGCCATCGGGCCAGGCACGGCCCCCTTCACGTTAACCGGGCCACGGCCCAGCGGAGATCGCGCAACATGTGTGGCATCGTCGGAATCGTCGGCAACCAGAACGTCGCCGGGCAGCTCTATGACGGCCTGACCGTCCTCCAGCACCGCGGCCAGGACGCCGCCGGCATCGCCACCGCGCACGGCACCCGCCTGCGCGTGGAAAAGGGCAACGGACTGGTGCGCGACGTGTTCGACGAACGCCGCATGGCGCTGCTGCAGGGCCGCATCGGCATCGCCCACGTGCGCTACCCGACCGCCGGTTCGGAAGGCACGGACGAGGCGCAGCCGTTCTACGTCAACTCGCCCTACGGCATCGCCCTGGCGCACAACGGCAACCTGATCAACACCGAGGCGCTGCGCCAGCAGGTGTTCGAGGCCGACCGCCGCAACATCAACACCGATTCGGACAGCGAAGTGCTGCTGAACGTGTTCGCCTACGAACTGGACGCGCAGCGCATGCTCACCCCGGAAGCGGCGATCCGCGCCGTGGCCGGCGTGCATCGCCGCTGCAAGGGCGGCTACGCGGTGGTCAGCGTGGTGCTGGGCCTGGGCCTGGTCGCCTTCCGCGACCCGCACGGCATCCGCCCGCTGGTCCTGGGCAGGCGCAGCCATGCCGAAGGCGAGGAGTACATCGTGGCCTCCGAGTCGGTGGCGCTGGACGTGCTCGGCTTCGAGCGCGTGCGCGACGTGGCCCCGGGCGAGGCGGTGGTGATCACCGAACGCGGCGAACTGTTCACCGAGGTCTGCGCCACCACCACGCAGCAGACCCCGTGCATCTTCGAGTACGTGTACTTCGCGCGCCCGGATTCGATGATCGACAACGTGTCGGTGCACAAGGCGCGCATGCGCATGGGCCAGAAGCTGGGCGAGAAGATCCTGCGGCTGAAGCCCGACCACGACATCGATACCATCATCCCGATCCCGGACACCTCGCGCGACGCGGCGCTGGAAATCTCCAACGTGCTCGGCGTGAAGTACCGCGAGGGCTTCGTCAAGAACCGCTACGTCGGCCGCACCTTCATCATGCCGGGGCAGGGCGAGCGGGTGAAATCGGTGCGCCGCAAGCTCAACCCGATCCACCTGGAATTCCGCAACCGCGTGGTGCTGCTGGTTGACGACTCGATCGTGCGCGGCACCACCAGCCAGCAGATCGTGCAGATGGCGCGCGACGCCGGCGCGCGCAAGGTGTACCTGGCCAGCGCCGCGCCGCCGGTGCGCCACCCCAACATCTACGGCATCGACATGCCGGCCGCCGAGGAACTGGTGGCGCACGAGCGCAGCGTCGAGGACATCGAGAAGCACCTGGGCTGCGACTGGCTGGTCTACCAGGACCTGGAAGACCTGGAAGCGGCGGTGCGCGAGGGCAACCCGGAGCTGAAGGCGTTCGATTCGTCCTGCTTCAACGGCCACTACGTCACCGGCATCGAGCCGGGCTACTTCGAGCGCATCCAGCAGCTGCGTTCGGACGAGGCCAAGAACAAGCGCCGCGCCTGACGCAGCGAAGCGCATTTGAAGTCCCTCTCCCTTCGGGAGAGGGGTTGGGGTGAGGGGCAAACGAAGTGGCAATGTGCGACGTCCAATGACAATGCAACAAGCGCCCACCCCTTCGGGAAACCAACCCTCATCCGGCGCTGCGCGCCACCTTCCACCCCATGGGCACCCGGTCCCGGAGGGAGAAGGGAACACCACCACCCTCCTCGACGCAGCCCGCATCTGCCTGGCCGAAGCCGACCCGCTTGAGAAGGTCGCCCTCACCCGGCACTACGCCGCGCAGTTCCGCGCCGGCAAGCTGCAGCTGCCGGAAAACGCGCCCGATCCCGAGCCGATCCGCATGCCCGGCCGCCCCGCGCGGCTGCTGCTGGTGCATCCGCGCGACCTGCCGCGCCGCGGCCTCGGCAGCCCGGAAGGCCGCGCGGCCTTCATTCATGCCATCGCCCATATCGAACTGAACGCCATCGACCTGGCCTGGGACGCGGTGTACCGCTTCCGTGGGCTGCCGGGCAGTTTCCATGCCGACTGGGTGAGCTGCGCCGACGACGAAGCACGCCATTTCCTGCTGCTGCGCGAGCGCCTGCTGGCGCACGGCCACGATTACGCCGATTTCCCCGCCCACAACGGCCTGTGGGAAATGTGCGAGAAGACCGCGCACGACGGCCTGGCGCGCATGGCGCTGGTGCCGCGCGTGCTGGAGGCGCGCGGCCTGGACGTGACGCCGGCGATGATCGCCAAGCTGCGCTCGCTCGGCGACGACGCCACCGCCGACGTGCTGGAGGTGATCCTGCGCGAGGAAGTGGCGCACGTCGCCGCCGGTTCGCGCTGGTACCGCTGGTACTGCGCGCGCGCCGGCGTCGAGCCGCGCGCCCGCTTCAAGGAACTGCTGCGCGAATACGCCGGCGGCTACCTGCATGGCCCCTTCAACGTCGAGGCGCGCCTGCTGGCCGGTTTCGACGCGGACGAACTGGCGGACCTGCTCGAACAGGCCGGATGATGAGGTGGGCAGGGGCGGTTCCCTGCCTGGAGCCGGACGCCATCAGCCGCGTGGATCGCATGGCGTTTACCCGGCGCGTGCGATGCTGGCCGCCCTCGTGTTCCGCAGCCCTGGAGAATCGCATGCCTTCCTTCCGCCTCCTGTCGATCGCCTTGCCGATGGCAATGTTGCTGGCCTGCAGCCCGGCAACGCCGGACGCCGATACGCCTGCGCGCGAAGCGGCCGCGGCGCAGGTGGGTGCGGGCATTGCCGTATTCCCGGCGGCGCTGCAGGCCGCCGGCGTCGAGCCGTTCTGGGGCGTGAAGGTGGAAGGCGACGCCCTGACCTATACGACGCCGGACACGATGGACGCGCCACGCCAGCTGCGGGCCACGCGCCGCGTCGACGCCGATGGCCTGCACCTGGAGGGCGAGGACGGCGGTACGCCGTTCCGGCTGGACGTGCGCCGCGAACCCTGTTCGGACGGCATGTCCGACATCATCTACCCCTTCAGCGTGTCATGGCGGCTGGACGGCAGGACGCAGAAGGGCTGCGCCTTCGATCCGGCGTCGCCGCCACCGCCGCAGTGAGTCTCTACGTGCCTGGACACGCCGGGCGGTGAATCGGGTATGTTGCTGCCTTCCACACATGGAGGGGGGAGTATGCGGCAACGCGAATCCGGTTATGGCCAGACGGGCGTGCTGGTGACATTGGGCGTGATCGCGCTGGTAGCGGTCGGCGCGGCCTGGGGCGGGCCGCGGTACCGGGTGTATGCGCAGGAACTGCGCGGCAAGGCCGCTCTGGTCGAGGCCGAGAGCAACCGCCGCATCGCCGTGCTTGAAGCCGAGGCCGCACGCGACGCCGCCGTCGCGCTGGCCGCCGCCGAGATCGAACGCGCCAAGGGCGTGGCCGAAGCCAACCGCATCATCGGCGACAGCCTCAAGGGCAACGAAGGTTACCTGCGTTACCTCTACATCGACGCGCTCAAGACCACGCCGAACCAGACCATCTACATTCCCACCGAGGCGGGCCTGCCCATTCTCGAAGCCCAGCGCAAGGCGTCGCCGGCGCAATAGGCCGCCTGCCGGTCAGCGCACGGAAAAATCCGGCAACCGGACCGGACCGGACCGATGGCATGGCCTCGTGGCGTGCGTCCGTCCGGCAGGGTGCGCCATCGGCAAAGTCCGAGCAGGGCAAACCCGGCACCGGCCTCACCGATGAGGCTTCATGCGCGGCAAACCCGCATCTACGGTGCCAGCGCTTCCAGCCGGTAACCGTCGGCATCCACGCGCAGCACCGAGCCCTGTTCGTACCAGTCGCCGAGCACGATGCGGGTGCAGGTGGCGTCGCCGGCCTGCACGCTGTGCACGGCGGGGCGGTGGGTGTGGCCGTGGATCATGGTGTCCACACCATAGCGCCGGAACGTGGCGACGACCTCGGCCGGGGCCACGTCGGTGACGGTCTCGAACCGGGCGCGGTCGCCTTCCTTCATTTCCGACTGGCGCGCCTGGCTGGCCGCGCGCGCCTTCTGCGCGAAGGCGATGCGCGCTTCCAGCGGCTGCGCCAGGAACTGGGCGATGAAGGCCGGATCGCGGGTCTGCGCGCGGAACGCCTGGTAGGCGGTGTCGTCGGTGCACAGCAGGTCGCCGTGCTGCAGCAGCACCGGCTTGCCGTACAGCGTGATCACGCACGGATCGGGCAGGATGCGCATGCCGGCGCGGCGCGCGTAGTCCTCGCCGACCAGGAAGTCGCGGTTGCCGCGGATGAAGAACACCGGCACGCCGGCGTCGGCCAGTCCGCGCAGGGCGGCGGCGACCGCATCGGCGGCGGTGGAGGGCGTGTCGTCGCCGATCCAGGCCTCGAACAGGTCGCCGAGGATGTACAGCGCATCGGCCTGCAGGGCCTGCCCGCGCAGGAACTCCAGAAACAGTTCGGTGATGGCCGGACGGCTGGGGTCCAGGTGCAGGTCGGAAATGAACAGCGTGGTCATGGCGGTATTGTAGGGGCAACGCCGCGATGTCACGGACAACGTGCCGGCCATCGGCCGGCGTCCCTCAGAACGGCAGCGGCATCAGCTGCAGCGAGGCGGTACCCAGCAGCAGGGCGATACCGGTGGCGGCCAGCACGTCGCTGGGGTAGTGCAGGCCGAGCACCACGCGCGACAGCGCCACGCCCGCGGTGAACGGCAGCAGCAGCGGCGCCAGCCACGGGTAGTAGGCCAGCGCGACCACGCTGAACGACACCGCGTGCAGGGTGTGGCCGGAGGGGAAGCTGTATTCGTCCAGCGGCGTGACCCAGGCGCGGATGCGCAGGTCGGCGGCGAACGGGCGCGGGCGCCGGGTCCAGCGCTTGAGGGACTTGTAGAGGGTGAGCGCGACCACGCCGGTGGCGGCCATGTGCGCCGAGGCGCGCAGGCCGTCCATGCCATCGGCCAGCACCAGCGCGCCCATCAGCAGGTACCAGAACACGCCGTCGCCCAGCCGGCTGATGGCCGCGAACAGGGTGCGGATGCGGCGGTGCCGGCAATAGTGGTTGGCCCGCCGGCACCAGCGGGTTTCGCGGGCGAGCAGGCCGTCAGGCGGCAGCAAGGGCATGGGCGCGTCTCCGTTGCGACAGTTCCTGCAGCAGCGCCTCGAATTCGGCGACCACGTGGTCCGGGTGCAGGCGCCGCATCGCCAGGCTGGCGTTGGCGCCGAGCGGCGCGCGCAGGGCGTCGTCGCCGGCCAGGCGCAGCGCCGCGTTGATGAAGTTGTCGTCGTTGTCCACGGCCACGCCGCTGTGCCCGCTCTGCAGATGTTCGCGCGCGGCGCCGTAGTCGAAGGCGACCGTGGCCACGCCGCTGGCCATGGCTTCCAGGGTGACGTTGCCGAAGGTCTCGCTGCGGCTCGGGAACAGGAACAGGTCGCCGCTGGCGAAATGGCGGGCCAGCGCCTGTCCGCGCTGGATGCCGCAGAAGACGAAGTCGGGGTTTTCCTGCGCGATGCGCTCGCGCAGCGGCCCGTCGCCGACCCAGACGAAGCGCGCGTCCGGGCGCTGCTGCTGGATCCGGCGGAATGCCTGTATCGCCAGGCCAAGGTTCTTCTCCGCGGCGATGCGGCCGACGTGGATCACCGCCAGTCCGCGCGGGTCCAGCCCCCATGCCCGGCGCAGCTCCGCATCGCGCTGCCGCGGCGAGAACTGCGAGGCATCCACCGCGCGCGCCAGCAGGCGCGGATGGTGGAACCCGTTGCCGTCCAGGAAGTCCTGCAGTTCGCGGGTGGGCACCAGCGTGGCATCGCCCCGGTTGTGGAAGCGGCGCATCCAGGCCAGGGCGACGGGCTGCAGCCAAGCCGCGCCGTAGTCGGGCAGGTAGGTATCGAACCGGGTATGCAGGCCGGTGGCGACCGGGATGCCGAGCCGGCGCGCGGCACGCAGCGCCGACCAGCCCAGCGGGCCCTCGGTGGCGATGTAGACCGCATCGGGGCGCTGCCGGTGCCAGTGCCGGGCCAGCCGGTACGGCAGCGGAAGCCCGAAACGCAGGCCGGGATAGCGCGGCAGCGCCACGCCGCGCACCAGCAGTTCGTGCGGCTGCGCCGCGTCCTGCGGCTGGCGTGGGCGCACCACGTCCACCTCGTTGCCACGGGCGCGCAGGCCGCGCTCCAGGCCCTGCACGGTCAGGGCGACGCCGTTGACCTCCGGCGGATAGGTCTCGGTGACGATGGCGTAGCGCATGCGCGTTCTCCCGTTTGCATCAGCATGGGGAGGGGTGGTGGCAAGGCCGTTACCGGCATGCGTCGCGGGTGTTACAGCAGGCAGGCCGCGGCGGTAAGGGGGCGCGACACAATCCGGGGGCGGGCCGGCTTCAGCCGCGATGGGCTCTGGCGGGAAAGCTCCGTCGGGGAAGCCTCTTCGCGGCTGAAGCCGCTCCTACGTTCGGTGCGCGGATTCAGGCAACGAACGGCCGGAACGCGATGCCCAGGCCGGCCATGCCTTCGGTCTCGCCGACCAGGTCGGCGCGCAGCAGCGGGCGGGCGTCGATGAAGGCCTTGTCCAGCACCAGCGACAGGGTGTTGCCGTCCACGCTCAGTTCCAGCGTCGGGATCGGGTCGTCCTCGTGCGAGCGGTGCAGCAGCACCGCCAGCCGCAGCAGCGCGGCGGTACGCCGGGCCGGCAGCAGCAGGCGGTCGGGCAGGGCGTCGAAGGCGGCCTTGGGCACGCCGCGGCGGTGGGTGCGGATCAGCGCGGCCAGCATCTGCTGCTCCTGGCGCGAGAAGCCGGCGATGTCCGAGTGCTCGATCACGTAGCTGCCATGGGTGTGGTAGCCGCTGTGGGCGATCATCAGCCCCAGCTCGTGCAGGCGCGCGGCCCAGCCCAGCATGCGGGCGTCGTCCGAATCCAGTTTCCAGCTCTCGGCGACCTGCTCGAACAGGCGCAGGGCGGTGGCTTCCACGCGCAGCGCCTGGGCGGCGTCGATATCGTAGCGGCGGGTCAGCGCGGCCACCGATTCGTCGCGCGGGTCGTTGTCGCTGGCGCGGCCCATGATGTCGTGGAGGATGCCTTCGCGCATCGCCGCCTTGCTGACCAGCAGTTTCTGCAGGCCCAGCGACTGGAAGGCGGCCTCGAGCACCAGCACGCCGCCGGCGATGATCGGCCGCCGCTCGCTGGACAGGGTCGGCAGGTTGATGTCGTCGATGTGGCGGGCGCGCAGCAGTTCCTCGCGCAGCTGCGGCAGCGCCTGCGCGGTGATCGCGCCCTTGCTCAGCTTCATCGCCGCGCAGATCTCGCTGATCGCCTTGTGGGTGCCGGACGAACCCAGCGCCTCGTCCCAGCCCAGCGCCCGGTATTTGGCCGCGAATGGCTGGAACTCGGCGCCGATCTCGGTCAGCGCGTCCTTCCAGCGCTTCTTGCTCAGCTTGCCGCCGGGAAAGAAACGGCGCGTGCTGGCGATGCAGCCGGCCTGCATGCTCTCGCGCTCCAGCGGCTGCATGCCGCTGCCGATGATGAACTCGGTGGAGCCGCCGCCGATGTCGATCACCAGCCGGCGCTGGCCCGGTTTGGGCGGCTGCGCATGGGCCACGCCCAGGTAGATCAGGCGCGCTTCCTCGCGGCCGTTGACCACTTCGATGGCGTGGCCCAGCGCGGTCTCGGCCGGCATCAGGAACGACAGCGGCGAGCGCAGCTGGCGCACGGTGTTGGTGGCCAGCGCGCGCACCCGGTACGGCGGGATGTTGCGGATGCGCTGGCCGAAGCGGGCCAGGCATTCGAGCGCGCGCTGCCGCGCCTCGGCCGACAGCCCGCCCTTGCCGTCGAGCCCGTCGGCCATGCGCACGGTCTCGCGCAGGCGGTCGACCACCCGCAGCTGGCCGAGCAGGTAGCGGGCGATGACCATGTGGAAGCTGTTGGAGCCCAGGTCGATGGCGGCCAGCAGGTCGCCGTCCTGCAGGGGGGGGAAGGTCGGGGAGGACTGGGGCATGGCGGAATGGTAGTGGATGGCCGGGGGGGCATGTCACCCCGGACGCGATAGGGGCAGCGCCTTCCGTAGGAGCGGCTTCAGCCGCGAACGGGGCTTCCCGGCCAACCGGCCCGATGACGCGGGTGGGATAGTGCGGGCAAGCCCCGTTCGCGGCTGAAGCCGCTCCTACGGGCGCTGGCGGATGTCCTACAGCGCTTCCAGCAGCGCCTGCTGCGCCGAGTGCGGCGGCTGGCCGGGCTGCGGCGTGCACTTGCGGTAACGGCCGTCGGCCTGCAGCTCCCAGGCGTTGAGGTTGTCGTCCAGGTAGTTCTGCAGCACCTCGCGGTAGATGCGCCGCGCCAGGTCGCTGTCCAGGATCGGGAAGCAGGTCTCCACGCGCCGCAGCAGGTTGCGCTCCAGCCAGTCGGCACTGGCGCAGAACAGCTCGGGCGCGCCGTTGTTGCCGAACCAGTACACGCGGCTGTGCTCGAGGAAGCGGCCCACGATCGAACGCACGCGGATGTTGTCCGACACGCCTTCCACGCCGGGGCGCAGGGTGCAGGCGCCACGCACGATCAGGTCGATCTGCACGCCGGCCTGCGAGGCCGCGTACAGGGCGCGGATCACCTGCGGCTCGTTGAGCGCGTTCATCTTGGCGATGATGCGTCCCGGCTTGCCGTCCAGCGCCAGCTGGGTCTCGCGTTCGATCCGCTGCAGCAGCCCGGCATGCAGGGTGAACGGCGATTGCAGCAGGCATTCCAGCTTCATCTTCGAGGCCAGCCCGGACAGCTGCTGGAACAGCTGGTGCACGTCGTTGCCGATGTCCGGATCGGAGGTGATCAGGCTCAGGTCGGTGTAGGCGCGCGCGGTGCCGCTGTGGTAGTTGCCGGTGCCCAGGTGCACGTAGCGGCGCAGCTTGCGGCCCTCGCGGCGCACGATCAGCAGCATCTTGGCGTGGGTCTTGTAGCCGACCACGCCGTAGACCACCTGCACGCCGGCGTCCTGCAGGCGGTCGGCGAGGCCGAGGTTGGCTTCCTCGTCGAAGCGCGCGCGCAGCTCCACCACCACGGTCACGTCCTTGCCGTTGCGCGCGGCCTGGATCAGCGCCTCGACAATGCCCGAGTCCTTGCCGGTGCGGTACAGCGTCTGCTTGATCGCCAGCACGTTCGGGTCCACCGCCGCTTCGCGGATCAGCTCCAGCACGGTGCTGAACGAATCGAACGGGTGGTGCAGCAGCACGTCCTCGCGCGCCACCGCCTCGAAGATGCCTTCGGAGGTCTTGAGCACGCGCGGCGTCATCGGCGGGTATTTCAGGTCCGGCCGCTGCACCAGGTCGTAGACCTGGATGACGCGGTTGAGGTTGACCGAGCCGTCGATGCGGTAGGCCGCGTTCTCGGACAGGCCGAAGTTCTGCAGCAGGGTCTGCACGATCGGGCGCGGGCAGTCGTGGGCGATCTCCAGCCGCACCGCCGGGCGGTAGCCGCGGTCCACCAGCTCGTCGCGCAGCGCCAGCGCCAGGTTCTCCACTTCCTCCTCGTCCACCACCAGCTCGGAGTTGCGGGTGACGCGGAACTGGTAGGCGCCGCGCACGTCCATGCCCGGGAACAGTTCGTTGACGAAGGTGGACAGCACCGCCGAGAGCAGCACGAAGTCCTGCGAGCCGCCCAGCGACCTGGGCAGCTGGATGATGCGCGGCAGCGAACGCGGCGCGCGCACCAGCGCCAAGTGGCCGGCGCGGCCGAAGGCGTCGGTACCCTTGAGCACGACGACGATGTTCAGCGACTTGTTGAGGATCTTCGGGAACGGGTGCGACGGGTCCAGCCCCAGCGGCGAGAGCACCGGCATGATCTCGTTGCGGAAATAGGCGCGCAGCCAGCGGCGCTGGCGCGCGGTCCAGGTCGACGGCGACAGGATGCCGATGCCGGCGTCCTGCAGGGCCGGGCGCAGCACGTCGTTCCAGCAGCGGTACTGCTGCTCCACCAGTTCGGCGGCGCGGTCGTGGATGGCGGCCAGGATTTCCTGCGGGCTCAGGCCGTCCGGCGCCGGCGGCAGGCCGAACTCCTGCGCGTGGCGCACGGCCGCGGCGCGGATCTCGAAGAATTCGTCCAGGTTGGTGCAGGAAATGCACAGGAAGCGCAGCCGTTCCAGCAATGGCACCTGCTCGTCCATCGCCTGCGCCAGCACGCGGAAGTTGAAGTCCAGCTGCGACAGCTCGCGGTTGATGTACAGCGCCGGATCGCGCAGCGGATCGTTGCCGGGGGCCGCGGCGGCGGGGGACGGGGCGGGAGCGTTCATGCCGGGAAATCTTCCGTGGACGGGGACGAGGGGAGGGCGCTGCGCGGACGCACGTGCTCGGCGTCGAAATGGCAGGCGAAGGTGCTGCCCTGGCCGACTTCGCTGCGGATTTCCAGCCGCGCCTGGTGCAGGCCGAGGATGTGCTTGACGATGGACAGGCCCAGGCCGGTACCGCCGCTCTCGCGCGAACGGCTGCTGGACACACGGTAGAAGCGTTCGGTCAGTCGCGGCAGGTGGTTGGCCGGAATGCCGTAGCCGGTGTCGGTCACCGCCAGCACCGCGCCCTGGCCCTCGCGGGCGAAGGTCAGGGTGATGCGGCCGCCGGCCGGGGTGTAGCGCACGGCGTTGGTGACCAGGTTGGAGAACGCGCTGTGCAGCTCCTTGTTGGAGCCGGCCAGGTCGATGCCGGCGCTGTCCTCGACGATGATCGTGTGGCGGCCCTGGCTGTGCGCTTCGGCTTCGCGCCGCAGCGAGGCGAGCATCGAGGTCATCGCCACGGTTTCCAGCTCGGTGTGCTGCTGCGACTCCAGCCGCGACAGGGTGAGCAGGTCCTCCACCAATTGCGCCATGCGCTGGGACTGCTTGCGCATCTCCGCCAGCATCGGCCCGGTATCGGGGAAGTCCTCCGGGTCCATCATGTCCAGGTAGCCATGCACCACGGTCAGCGGCGTGCGCAGTTCGTGGGAGACGTTGGCGACGAAATCGCGGCGTACCTGTTCCAGGTGCAGCAGCTTGGTGACGTCGCGCGCCACCAGCAGCCAGTGGTGGTCCGAATACGGGATCAGGCGCAGGTGCAGGCGGATGCCCGGATCGACCGGCGAATTGGCGTCCAGGATCGGTTCGGCATTGCGGCCGCCGGCCAGCCAGTGCGCCAGCGGCAGCGGCTGCAGGCGTTCGACCAGCGGCGCGTCCATGTCCGCCGGGTGCTGCAGGCCGAGCAGCGAGGTGGCTGCTTCGTTGAACCACTGCACGCGCTGGGTGTTGCGGTCCACCACCACCACCGCGTCGGGCAGCGCGGCGGCGGCGGCACGGTAGCTGCGCAGCATGTCGATCAGGCGCCGCTTGCGCGCGCGCATTTCCTGCTGGTTGCGGTGGAGCAGGCGGTCCAGCTCGTTCCACACGCCGGTGCCGTCCGAGGTCTCCCAGCGCTGGCGCGCGGTCAGGCGCAGCAGCACCTGGCGCAGCCGCCAGTAGTGCCAGCCCAGCACGCCCAGCGCGCCCAGCGCCACCACCAGCGCCGGGTGGCCGAGCAGGGCGCCGATCAGCAGGGCCGACAACAGCAGCACGGCCACGGTGGCCAGTGTCTTCAACCAGGCGGATCGGAATTGGCGGGGCATTGCGCTCTCGGGTGGTGCGGATGGATCCGTCGGAACTGCGACCGGTTATAGCAGGAAGCGCCGGGGCCGGCCGCGGCCCGGGCGCTCAGACCGAGGCCGAGAAGCGGTAGCCGGCGCCACGCACGGTCTGCACCATGTTCTCCGCGCCGAACGGTTCCAGCGTCTTGCGCAGGCGGCGGATGTGCACGTCGATGGTGCGTTCCTCCACGTACACGCTGCCGCCCCACACGTGGTCCAGCAGCTGCGAGCGGGTGTAGACGCGCTCGGGGTGGGTCATGAAGAAATGCAGCAGGCGGTATTCGGTGGGGCCGATCGAGACCGGCGCGTCGCCGGCGAACACGCGGTGGGCGGCGCCGTCGATGCGGATCGGGCCGATCGCGACGCTGCCGTCCTCGTCGTCGTCGCGGGTGCGGCGCATCACCGCGCGGATCCTCGCCAGCAGTTCGCGCGCCGAGAACGGCTTGACCACGTAGTCGTCCACGCCGGCTTCCAGCCCGCCGACGCGGTCGTTCTCCTCGCCGCGCGCGGTGAGCATGATGATCGGCACGTCGCGGGTCAGCGCCTCCTTGCGCCAGCGCCGGGCCAGCTCCAGCCCGCTGGTGCCGGGCAGCATCCAGTCCAGCAGGATCATGTCCGGCACGCGGTCGGCGATGGCGGTCTGTGCCTCCAGCGCGTCGCCGGCATGCACCGGCTCGTACTCGCCCTTGCGCAGGGCGAAGGCGACCATGTCGCGGATCGCCGGTTCGTCGTCGACGATGAGGATGCGTTTCTGCACGTCTTGCCTGCCGTAAAGCCCATCAGGACCGGGATGTGCCCAGTAGACTACGGTTTGATGACAGGTTTGTGACAGCGTCGCAGGTCGTGCCGGGAGGGCTGCCCGGCGATACCCGTTGAAGAAGGCACCGTGCATGGTTCTGCCATCCTCCCGGATCCTTCGTGCTGCGGAGGGGCGTCCGCGCTAGAGTGCGGGCCTGTCGACGATGGCGCTGGGGAGCCCACATGCGAGTAACCGAAACCGGCACGATGCTGGCAATGGCGGCCCCTTGCGCTGCGAAGTCACCGATGGAAGGCAGGCGGCCACCCGTCTGGGAACCGGAGACACAGACTCCGGTGCCGCTGGATGCCTTGTCCGAAGTGCCAGATACCGCGGCGGGCTGCCTGTTGGTGGGTTATCACATCCTCAAAGACGGCACCGTGGCCTAGGCAAGGGTAATGCGGGGAGCCTATACCGGGAACGTCCAGGCGCAAGCGCAGGAGGCATTCATCGGGCGTGTGCTCGCGACGGTGGCCGATTGGAGGTTCAGGTCGAAGCAGGACAAGGCGTTGCCGGTATTCGAACAGGAGACTGTCGGCTTTGCGCCGGTCGAGGGGCGGCGGACATCTGTGATCGGGGAGAATGTGCAGGATCCTCGGGTCCGGAGGGAGTGCGGGGAGGTTGATCTGGCCGAGTGGGGAGAGCGCAATGCCCTGCCGGTCGACTCACCCGGCGTGGTCCGTGATGGCCGCATCCTGGTGCCGTCGCCCGATGAGCCGGGCGTCTTCTGGGTTCCCATGGGCGGATACACGCCGCCGCACTATCCGCGGCCGGCTTTCGAGAAAAGCGAGCAAGGTTGCGTCGTGGTTGGGATGGTGGTCGGGAGTGACGGCAAACCGGACCAGTTCAGGATCATGAAGTCCCGTTCGAACCGCAGAGGCTCCGCGGCCAAGGTACTGGAGGACGCTGCGGTGTATGGCGCTTCCCAGTGGAGATTCTCCCCGGGGCCCGACAATCTGCAGCGGATGCCTGCGTTGTTGCAGATTCCGATCACTTTTTCCATTGACAGTGCGAAGGGCGTCGACTGCGGAATCATGGATATCCGCAGCGAGATCCACAGCGAACCCTGACGTCGTTCCCGCCAGGGGGCCGATGAAACCAGTGGATCCCGGCATTCACCGGCCGTGTGGCCGGGGAGCTGCACCTCTCCGAGTCGCCCTCAGCGGCGTTCCATGTCCGGGTCGCGCACGCCCAGTCGGCGCATTTCCAGCACGGTGGGCATGATCGCCTCGATCCGCGCATCGACCCGGGAACGGCTGATGTAGTCCAGGTCCGGCTGCTTGAGCAGTGCCTGGAACTGGAGCAGGGCCTGCTCCGGGCGTCCATTCAGGTAGGCGGCCTCGGCGTAGGCCTCGCTGGCGCGCACGGTGTCGCCGGCCAGCTCGCAGGCGCGGGCGAAGGTGCGCTGGAACACCGGGTCGTCGCCGGCGCGGGCCAGCAGCGGGCGCAGCATGGCCTGGGCGCGTTTGCCGGCCTCCACCCCACCCTGTTCGTTGAGCACCTGCGCATAGGTCAGCGCCACCGGGCGGCTCTGCGGCAGCTTCTGCAGCAGGGCGTCGAAGCGGCGGTTGGCCTCGGCGTGGCGGCCGTTGCGCGACTCGGCCTCGCCCAGCGCCAGGTTCACCCAGAGGTTGTCGGGATGTTCGGACTGCAGCTGCTGCAGGTCCTGCAGGGCCTGCTGGACCGCGCTGCCGCCGTCGCGCAGCTGGGCGATGGCCACGCCATAGCGCTGCGGATCGCTGAGGCCGTTCTTCTGGCTGCGGCGCAGGTCCTGGTATTCGCGCACCAGTTCGGACGGGGTGGGCGCGCTGAGCACGCGCAGGCGCTCACGCGCCCAGTCGAACTGGCCGCTGGGCCCCCGCGGCAGGCCGATCGACGGCAGCGACAGCTGCATCGAGCCGGGCAGCAGCGGGTTGCCGCTGGCCTTGATCGGGTCGGTGCTGGGTTCGGCCGGGTTCACCCGCTCCTGGCGAACGCCGGTGGGCGTGGCCGTGGTCAGCAGCACCGTGTCCTTCTTCATCTGCTCGGCGCGGGACTTGGCCTCGCTGATGCGGGTGACGGTGACCGGGTGGGTGCGCAGGAAGTCCGGCGTGGAATAGCCGCCCTCGTTGCCGCGCATGGCCGCCGACATGCGCTCGAAGAAGCCGGCCATCGCATCGACGTCGTAGCCGCTGCGCGCCAGCGTGCGGATGCCGAGACGGTCGGCCTCCGACTCGTTGGAGCGGGTGAAGTTGATCTGCAGCTGCTGCATCAGGCCCATGCCCGAGGTGATCGCCGCCATGGTGGCGTCGCCGGAGGAGTTGCCGCCGGCCTGCTGCGCGGCGACCACCGCCGCCAGCATGCCCAGCAGGATCGGGATCTGGTCGCGCTGGGCCTTCTCGACGCTGCGCAGCACATGCTGCTGGGTGACGTGCGAGATTTCGTGCGACAGCACCGCCGCGACCTCGTCCTCGCGCTCGGCGGTCAGCACCAGGCCGGCATTCATGCCGATGTAGCCGCCCAGGGTGGCGAAGGCATTGATCTGCCGGTCCTTGAGCATGAAGAAGGTGAACTTCTGCTGCGGCTGGGCGCTGTTGGAGCCGAGCCGGGTGCCCATGGCCTGCAGCCAGTCGTCGACCAGCGGGTCGTCGACCAGGTAACCGTAGTTGCGCAGCTCGCGCAGCATCATGCCGCCGTACTCGGCCTGCCGCGCCGGGGTAAGCAGTTCGCCGGCGGACGAGCCGATGTCGGGCAGCTTGCTGTCCTGTGCCCGGGACAGGGGGGCGGCCAGGGCCAGGGCGACGGCGGTGGCGAGCAGCAGGGTACGCAAACGTGAGGCTCCGATGGGGCTGGGCGGAGGATGACGGGGAAGCGGGGGCCGGGTGTGAAGCACAGGTTAACCCGCAGTGTTCCAGCGTTGGCCGGTGTGTTCCGGCACGCCGCTACCATATAGGGACAACATTTACCGCGCGGAGTTTCCCGTGAGCAGCCAGACCCCCGAGATCACCATCTATTCCACCGCCGTCTGCCCCTACTGCGTGGCGGCCAAGAACTTCCTCAAGAGCAAGGGCCGCACCTGGAACGAGGTGCGCATCGACCTGGACCCGGCCGAACGCGAAAAGATGATGGCGCTGACCCGCCGCACCAGCGTGCCGCAGATCTTCGTCGGCGACGTCCACGTCGGCGGCTATGACGACATGATGGCGCTGCACCGCGCCGGCAAGCTCGAGCCGCTGCTGGCGGGGCAGGGCGCATGAGCGGCGGCGACAGGGACCGCGTGGCCGAATTCACCGAATTCCGCCAGCGCCTGAACCAGCGCATCCTGGCCGAGCCCAACCAGGTGGTGCGGCGCTTCTTCGCCCTGGACACCCAGACCTACCAGGCCGGCGCGCTGGATGTGAAGACCAAGGAACTGCTGGGCCTGGTGGCCTCGCTGGTGCTGCGCTGCGACGACTGCATCAGCTACCACGTGGCCCAGTGCAAGGACGCCGGGGTCGGCCGCGAGGAGTTCTTTGAGACCTTCTCGGTGGGCCTGGTGGTCGGCGGCTCGATCGTGATCCCGCATCTGCGGCGTGCGGTGGACTTCCTGGACCAGCTGGAGTCCGGGGCCGCGCAGGCGCCGGCCGGGCACGACCACGGCTGAACCTGCGACCTTGGTCCAGTTGGGGCGGGGCGGGCGGATCAGGCATAATTGACAGTTGAAACTTTTGGATGCGCCTGATTCCGGGCAGCCGGCCGGCGCGCTCCCCCACCCTGTTCGGAACCCAAATCATGACGCAGACAATCACCGTCATCCGCGGCGATGGCATCGGCCCGGAAATCATGGACGCCACCCTGTTCGTGCTGGACAAGCTCGGCGCCGGGCTGTCCTACGAGTTCGCCGACGCCGGCCTGGCCGCGCTGGAAAAGCACGGTGAGCTGATCCCGGCCAGCACGCTGGAATCGATCAAGAAGAACAAGGTGGCGCTGAAGAGCCCGCTGACCACGCCGGTCGGCGGCGGCTTCAGCTCGATCAACGTCGCCCTGCGCCGCCAGTTCGACCTGTACGCCAACGTGCGCCCGGCCATCTCGTTCCCGAACACCAAGTCGCGCTACGAGAACGTCGACCTGATCACCGTGCGCGAGAACACCGAAGGCGCCTACCTGTCCGAAGGCCAGGAAGTGTCGGCCGACGGCGAGACCGCGTTCTCCGGCACCCGCATCACCCGCAAGGGTTCCG
>Ga0182741_1002842_pt1 | contig 19395 bp, 16 predicted proteins | sample eDN5th37CBELigOP_FD_128874 | JGI IMG/M metagenome (GOLD analysis project Ga0182741, IMG submission 128874) | Enriched Organic Plus compost microbial communities from Emeryville, California, USA - eDNA 5th pass 37_C BE-Lig OP (version 2) (version 2) ... | reverse complement strand
TGGCTCGGCTGCCCGGGTAGGAGCGCACGTCCACCAGCCGCTCCACGCCGGCCCCGTCGAGCAGCGCCGCCAGCTCCTCGGCGGCGAGGCGCCCGTGGCCGACGGTGAGGACGGTCGTCATGGCCCCTTCCTAGCGAGCCGGCCGCGCAACGCCACCTGGCGGCGGGCGGCGGGCCAGCGGCGCGATGATCGAGAGCGGCCCCCCTCGTCTGGATCGACGTCCGCCGACCGGGAGAGGAGACCCGATGCCGAGCATCGCCCCCGAGATCGTCGACGTCCCCGAGCAGCCCACCGCGGTGATCCGCGGGGAGGTCCCCACCGCCGAGCTGACCGCCTTCTTCGATCGGGCCTTCGCCGCGCTGGCCCCGGCGATCGCCCGCCAGGGGGCCGCGCCCGCCGGCGCCGCGTTCGCCCGGTACGACGGCGCCCCGGCGGAGGTGGCCCGCCTCGAGGTGGGGTTCCCGGTGGATCGGCCGATCGCCGCGGACGGCGAGGTGGTGCCCGCCGCACTGCCCGCCGCCCGAGTGGCCCGCGCCGTGCACGTCGGCTCCTACGACGGGCTCGGGTCGAGCTGGGGCGCGCTGGCGGCGTGGATCGCGGACCAGGGCGCGCAGCCCACCGACGACCTCTGGGAGGTCTACGTCACCCAGCCCTCGCCCGACGTGGACCCAGCCGGGCTGCGCACCGAGCTGTACTGGGTGCTCGCCTGACCCACGCCCGACCCGGGGCGTGCGACGGCTCGCTCGGGCCACCCGGGCGCCGGCTCGGCTCGGCAGTAGCGTCGAGCGGGTGAGGGGAGCGCGCGACGTGCGTCGCTGGGAGCTCGACGGCGTGCACGGCGCCGTCGTGGTGGTGGACGTGATCCGAGCCTTCACCACGGCGGCGTACGCACTCCACGCTGGCGCCAGCGAGATCTGGCTCGTCGCCGGGGTCGACGAGGCGGTGGCGCTCGGCCGCTCGCTGCCCGGCGCCGTGGTGATGGGGGAGGACCGGGGACAGCGACCGCCCGGCTTCGACCTGCCTAACTCGCCGGTGCTGGCCTCCCGCGCCGACCTGCAGGGCCGACCGGTGGTCCTGCGAACGTCCGCGGGCACCCAGGGCGCGGTCGCGGCGCGGGACGCCGACCTGCTGCTCGCCGCCAGCCTCGTGTGCGCGTCGGCCACCGCGGCGGTGGTGGCCGACGCCGACCTCGGCCCACCGACCTACGTGATCACCGGGGCGCACCCGGACCGGCCCGACGGCGGCTCCGACGACCGCCTCACCGCCGAGCTCATCGAGCGGGCCCGGCTGGGGCAGCCGCTGCGGGCTGACGAGACGGCCCACGCCGTCGCCGCCTCGGAGGAGGCGGCGCTGACCGCTGCGCTCGGTGAGGGCCACGTGCACCCCGATGACATCGCCTACGCCACCCAGGTGGACCGCTTCGACTTCGCGATGCCGGTCGAGCGGACCGAGCGGGGGCTCCGGCTGCGGGCGGCGGCACCATCGGGCTGAGGCCCCCGTCCACCGGGTCGGGGACTCAGCGGTCGAGGACCTCGGTCCGCAGCTCGGGGAACACCTTGCTGACCTTGGCCAGCAGGTACTCGCCGTAGGTCCCCTCGAAGGCGAGCGGGTCCTGGCCGTCCCACCGGGGCCGGAAGGCGGGCAGCGGGTCGTCGCCCAGGCCGGGGACGGGCCGGACGTCGGCGTCCCAGCCGGGGTCGAAGAAGAACGGGATCGAGATGCGGTCCGCGCCGGTGCGGTTCCGCACCCGGTGGGGTGTCGACCGGTAGCGCCCGCCGGTCATCCGCTCGAGCATGTCGCCGAGGTTGCACACGAACGAGCCGGGGATCGGCGGCGCCTCGATCCACCCGCTCGGCGCGTGGACCTCCAGCCCGCCGTGGCGGTCCTGGCGCAGGATCGTGAGGAGCCCATAGTCGGTGTGCTCGCCGACGCCCCACCCGTCGTCGCCCGGGTCCGCCGGCGGGTAGCGGAAGAGGCGCAGCAGCACGAGCGGGTCCGCGGTGAGGTGCCGGTCGAACCAGTCCCGCTCGAGGCCGAGCGCCAGGGCCAGGCCGCCGACGAGCGCGTGGCCGAGGTCGGTCAGCGCGGCGAGGTAGGCCCGCACGACCGCCCCCAGCCCGGGCAGCTCCGCGGGCAGGAGGTTCGGGCCGTGCAGCGGGGTCCCGGCTCGCACCGCGGGGTGGTCCGGAGGGAGGTCGGCCCCCAGGTAGAAGCCCTCCTTGCGGTCAGGCCGTCCCGACGTGAGCTCGCCGCCGAGCGGGAACCAGCCCCGCCAGGCCCGACCGCCGTGGCGCATCGCCACCCGCTCCTTCGCCTCGGCCGGGAGGGCGAACAGCGCCCGGGCCTGCGCCTCGAGGTCGACGCAGAGGGCCTCGGGCACCCCGTGTCCGACGACGTAGAAGAAGCCGTGGCGGCGGCAGGCGGCGTCGATCTCCGCCGCCACGGCGGCGGCGTCGCCCTCGCCGCCCAGGAGCGGGGCGACGTCGATGACCGGCAGCTCCTCCACGGGACCCTCCTCGCTGGCTCCCGACACGATGCCACCTCGTCGGGCCCGCCGGATCCCAGACCCCGGAGGCGGGGCGATCAGCCGGTGGCGCCGCCCGTGTAGGTGCCGAAGCTCCAGGAGTTGCCCTCCGGGTCGCGGATCGAGAACGACGTGCCACCCGGGTCGTAGTGCGGCTCGTACGGCTCGCGCAGCACCTCGACACCAGCGGCCCGGCACCGCTCCCACACGGCCAGGGGATCCCGGGTGACGACGTAGAAGCCGCTCTCGCCGACCGGCGGCAGGTACGGGTTGTCGGGGTCGGCCCCGGCCACCTGCACGACGCCGCCCTCGGGCCAGCGGTACTCGCTGTGCACGATCCGGCCGTCGTCGTCGCGCACGAGGACCTGCTCCTCAAAGCCGAGCACCTCGGTCACGAAGCGGATGGCGGCGTCGGGATCGCGGTAGGCGACCGCGCCCCAGATCCCGTCGACGTACGGCTCGCCGTCGCTCGCCCGGCCGCCGGGACCGCCGCCCTCGTCGGCCGGCTGCGGGCCGCGCTCGACGTGGTAGCCGCCGGCCCGGGCCCGCTCGTCGTACTCGTCGAGGCTCACCTGCTCGATCGGCTGGGAGAGCATCCAGCGGTGCCCGAAGGGGTCGACGAGCGTGCCGTGGCGGTTCCCGTGGGGCTGGTCCTCCGGCTCGCGCAGCGCGGTGGCGCCGGCGGCCACGGCCCGGGCGAACCGGGCGTCCACGTCGGTCACCGTGAGGTGGATCGTGGCGGACGTCCCGCCGAGGCTGCGAGGGGACAGCACGCCGTACGCCGGCGCCTCGTCGGAGAGCATGATGCGGGCGCCGTCGATCGTCAGCTCGGCGTGGCCGATCGAGCCGTCGTCGCCGACGACCCGGAAGGCCTCGACGGCGCCGAAGGCCTCGGTGTACCAGGCGATGGCCTCGGCACCGGCGTGGACGGCCAGGTAGGGCACGGCGACGAGCTCGGGTCGGGTGGCCGGGGGCGACGTGGTGGGGGCGGCATCGCTGGGAGACATGGGCTTCCTCCTCGGGAGCTCGACGGTGGGGACGCCCGCGGTGGGATCGAGGCCCAGGGCCTCGATGAGGCGCGCCCGCAGCGCCCGGGCGAACGCGGGACGGGGCGGCTGCGGCTCGATCGGCATCGCCAGCTGCTCGAAGGGATCGGTCATCGCTCGCTCCCGTCCTCGTAGCGGGCGCGGAAGGCGGCCTTGGCCCGGACGAGCAGCACCTCGGTGGCGCCCTCGGTGCGGCCCAGGCAGGCGGCGACCTCCCGCACCGGCAGGCCATCGAGGTACCGCAGGGTCAGGGCGCTGCGGTGGTGCGGTCCGAGCTCGGCGAGGGTGTCGCGGGCCACGAGCTGGTCGAGGCGCACGTCCCAGTCGTCCACCGCCCCCACCTCGGCCACCTCGGGCTCGGGCAGGTCCCGCTCGCGACCTCGGCGTCGCCAGTGGTCGACGAGCTTGTGGCGGGCCACGCCGATCAGCCAGGCGACGGTGAGCTCGGGCACGGTGCCGCGCTGCACCGCGTCGACGGCGGCCAGGAAGGTCTCGGAGGTCAGGTCCTCCGCCACCGCCGCCGACCCGCACCGGGACGCCAGGTACCCGTAGACGTCGGGCAGGGCCCGGTCGTAGAGGGCAACCAGCTCGGCGCGCTGGTCCGAGGTCGCGGTCGGGTCGCTCACCACCCCTCCATCGCTCGAGGACCCCGAAGTCCTACACCCCGCGGTGCCGCCCCGCGCCGCGCGGGTCCTAACGTGGCTTCGATGCGAGCTCGGGAGGCGGTGGCGGGCGCACCGGCGCACCTGCGGGCGCGCCCGGCGGCCGGCGCCGGCGAGGCGAGCGCGGGTGGGAGCGGCCGCGTCCGGGGCCTCGACGGGCTCCGGGGGTTCGCCCTGCTCGGGATGCTGGCCTGGCACGCCGAGCTGGCGTGGGTGAAGGGCGGGTTCGCCCGCATGACGATCTTCTTCGTCCTCTCCGGCTACCTGGCCACCCGCAGCTGGATCCGTCGCCGCGACGAGGGCTTCGGCCGGTTCTGGCTGCGCCGGACGCTGCGGCTGCTCCCGATGACGCTCGTGGGCGTTGCCCTGGCCATCGCCGTCACGGTGGGAGTCGGCTCTCCGACCACCCGGGCCGCGCTGAGCGGCGACGTGATCGCGGTCCTCACCTACACGTCGAACTGGCACTTCCTCGACACCGGCCAGTCCTACGGTGCGCTCTTCGAGCGCCAGTCGGCGTTCCAGCACTACTGGTCCCTGTCGATCGAGGAGCAGCTGTTCGTGGTGCTGCCCCTGGTGCTCGCCGCGGCGTCCGTCGTCGCCCGCCGAGCTCGCCAGGCTCCGTGGTCGCTGCTCGTCGCGCTCGCCGGGCTGGTGGTGGCGATCGCGCTGGCGGTCGCCCCTTCGCCCGACGGGATCTACTTCGGCACCCAGACCCGCTTCTACGAGTTCCTGCTCGGCGCCGCGCTGGCCCTCAGCGTGCCGTCCTGGTCGACGGCGACGGGGCGGGCGGCGAGCGCGGTGGGGTGGCTGGGCCGGATCTCAGCCGTCGCCATCGTGGCCACGCTGGTCCTCGTGGACCGGGCCTCGGCGTGGCTCTACGACGGCGGCATCTACCTCTTCGCGCTCCCCGTCGTCGCGGTCATCGCCGCGATCGAGCGCCGCGACCGTTGGCTCACCGACCCGCTGAGCCTGCCGCCGCTGGTGTGGCTGGGCCGCGCCGCGCTGTCGATCTACGTGCTGCACTGGCCGCTGTTCGTCCTGATCGACGACCGGGTGGGCGCCTCGCTGTCGGCCGCTGCCCTCGCCGCGCTCAAGGTCGCGGTCGGGGTGGCGGTGGGGGGCGTGGCCCACCGCCTCGTGGAGCAGCCGCTGCTCGACGACAGCCGCCGCCTCCTCGACCGCGGGCGCGCCGCCCTGCGGGTCCGCCTGGCCCCGATGGTGGGGCTGGCGGGCGTGCTCGCCGTCGCCGGCGTGGGCCTCCGGGCCGACGCGCCGGACTACGAGTTCGAGGCCGCCGCGGCCGCGTTCGAGGCGTCCAGCGAGGCCACCGACGACCCGGCGGCGGGGGCCGCGCCCGAGCGTCGGGTGGCGGTCTTCGGCGCGTCCACGGCCCTGATGAACGGGCTCGGCCTGGAGAACTGGTCGCTCACCGTCGAGGGCCTCCGCGTCTCCGGCGGCGACGCCCGCCTCGGCTGCGGGCTGCTCCAGGACGGGGCGCGGGCCCTGGGGCTCGATGCGCTCGGCGCGGTCGAGTGGGTGCCGGTGGAGGAGGAGTGCCGGGGCTGGCCAGGGGACTGGGAGGCGAAGGCGGCTGGGGTGGACGCGGCGCTCGTGTTCTTCGGCGTGTGGGAGATCGCTGACTGGCGCACCCCGGAGGGCGTCACCTCGATCGAGGACCCGGCGATGCAGGCCCGGATCCGAGCGGCGCTGGAGGAGGGGGTCGACCGGCTCCTCGCGGGAGGCGCTGGGCACGTCGTCCTGATGACCTCGCCGGTGGTGGGCGGCGGGGTGCTCGAGGACGCCGCCCGCCAGCGGGCCCTCCCGTCGCACCACGCCGAGCGCACGGCGATCTACAACGACCTGGTCCGCGACGTCGCCGCCGGCCGCCCCGGCGAGGTCAGCGTGTTCGACTACGGCGCGCTCATCGAGGGCCTGGGCCCGGAGCTGCCGCGGCTCGTCCCCGACGGCGTGCACCCCACGTGGGACGGGGCCGAGGAGCTGTGGTCCGGCCCGGCCGGCGAGGCGCTGCTCGCCCACCTCGACGAGGTGCTCGCCGGCTGAGGGGTGGACACGGGCCCCGACGTCCGGCAGAGTTGGCAACGTCCGTTACCAGCCAGATCCGGGGGGTCCCATGGCGTTCAAGTTCCTGTCCGACGAGTGGTTCGACGCGGTGTCGGCGCTCGACCCGCCGCCTCCGCCGCCCGGCTCGGAGGGCGTCGTGCTCAACGTGTGCGTCACCGGGACCGACCAGGGCGACGTGGAGCTGAGCCTCGCCAACGGCGCGATGCAGCGGGGGTTCACCGAGGGCGCGCCCACGACGATCACCGCGCCCTACGAGGTGGTGCAGAAGCTGTTCATCCAGCGCGACCAGCAGGCCGCCATGCAGGCGTTCATGTCCGGCCAGATCAAGATCCAGGGCGACATGACCAAGCTCATGGCCGGCGGCCAGCAGGCCCCCACGCCCGAGCAGGAGGCCTACGGGCAGCAGATCATCGAGCTGACCGACCTGGGCTGAGCCCGGTCAACCGGTCTGGGAGGACCCCGCGGTCCGGCTGCCGCCGGCGGCGGGGTCGTCCGCGCTGACCCGGCGGTCGAGCTGCTCGGCCATGCGGCGGGCGAGGTCCCGGAGGTCCTCGTCGCGCTCGCGGCCGGCGCGGGTGCCGAGCACGTAGCCGGCTCCGAAGAGCAGGAGCTTGGGGATCTTCACGACGTCCCCCCGTTCCGGGCCGAGAGCGCGTCGACGAGCTCGGCCTTGGTCATGGCGGTGCGGCCCTCGACGCCGGCGTCGGCCGCGAGGTCGAGGAGCTCGGCCTTGGTGCGCTGATCGAGCGCGCTGCCGGCGTCGTCGGCCACGACCTCTCGGTCCCAGCCGACGCGGCCGGCTGCGGCCGCCGCCTGGCTGGCGACCGCCTCGGCTGCCTGCTGGGCCCGGGCGGCGGCATCGCGGGCGCGCGCGGCGGCGTCGTCGGCCTCGGCCTGGGCCTCCTCGGCCCGCCGGGCCGCCTCGTCGGCCTCGTGGAGCAGCGCCTCGACCGTCCCGTCGACGGCGGCGTCGCCGTCGCGGCGCGAGCGGTCGCCCCCGACGGTGCGCAGCACGCTGGTGATGGTCTGGGCGGCGGTGCGGGGCAGGTGGCGGACACCGGCCTTGGCTCGGTCGGCGACGGCGTGCCGGACGTCTGGGCTCATGGCTCCTCCAGTGCGGTGGTGAGGTGGTGCGACGGAGCGAGGACCTCCTCGGTGCTACCCACCGCCTCGCCTGCCATACCCCCGGGGGGCCCTGGCCCGCGCGCCGCGCCAGCGCCGGCGCTGGGCGGTGGGGCGTCGCGCTCCGCCTACGATCCGCCTCGTGCGCTTCCACCTGCCTGCTGATCAGATCCCCACCGCCTGGTTCAACGCCCTGCCCCGGCTCCCCGAGCCGATGCAGCCGCCGCTGCACCCCGGCACCCGTGAGCCGGCCGGCCCGGACGATCTGGCGCCGCTGTTCCCGCAGGCGCTCATCGAGCAGGAGATGAGCACGGCGCTCGAGGTGGAGATCCCTGGCGAGGTGATCGACATCCTGCGGCTGTGGCGACCGACCCCGCTCGTGCGGGCCGAGCGGCTCGAGAAGGCGCTGGGCACCCCGGCGCGCATCTACTTCAAGGACGAGTCGGTCAGCCCGGCCGGCTCCCACAAGGTGAACACGTCGGTGCCGCAGGCGTTCTACAACGCCAGGGAGGGCACGAAGCGCCTCACCACCGAGACCGGCGCCGGGCAGTGGGGCACCGCCCTGTCCTTCGCTGCCGCCCAGTACGACCTCGAGTGCAAGGTCTACATGGTGCGGACCTCGTTCGAGTCGAAGCCCTACCGGCGGGTGCTCATGGAGACCTGGGGCGCCGAGTGCGTGCCCTCACCGGTCGACGACCCCTCCTCGCCCGGCTCGCTCGGCATGGCGATCAGCGACGCCGTGCGCGACGCGGCCAGCCGGGAGGACACCCACTACGCGCTGGGCTCGGTGCTCAACCACGTGATCCTCCACCAGACCGTCATCGGGCTGGAGGCCAAGGAGCAGCTGGCGCTCGCCGGCGAGGAGCGCCCCGACGTGGTCATCGCCCCCTGCGGTGGCGGGTCCAACCTCGGCGGCATCGCCCTGCCGTTCATGGAGGACCCGGCGGTTCGGCTCGTGGCCGTCGAGCCGACGTCGTGCCCGACCCTCACCGAGGGCCGCTTCGAGTACGACTTCGGCGACACGGCGGGCATGACGCCGCTGCTGCCGATGTACACGCTCGGCCACGACTTCATGCCGCCGGACATCCACGCCGGCGGCCTGCGGTACCACGGCGACTCGCCGATCGTCTCGCTGCTCGTGAAGACGGGCCGGATGGAGGCGGTGGCCTACCCGCAGTCGAAGGTGTTCGAGGCGGCCAAGCAGCTGGCGGTCACCGAGGGCCGCGTCCCGGCCCCCGAGTCCGCGCACGGCGTGCGGGCCGCGATCGACGAGGCGCTGGCCTGCAAGGAGACCGGGGAGGAGAAGGTGATCCTCTTCAACTACTCCGGCCACGGCTTCCTCGACCTCGCCGCCTACGACGACTTCAACCACGGTCGCCTCGTCGACGGCTGACGGGGCGGGCCTACTCGCCGACGATCGCCTGCAGGACGTCCATCCGGGCGGCCCGGCGAGCGGGGAGCGCCGCTGCCACCACCCCGGCGACCGCCGCGATGGCCACGAGCACCGTCAGCTGGAGGTAGGGCACGGCGAGCGTGTCGAGCCCGAGGTCGCCGAGCGCGCTCACGAGGGCCCAGCCGAAGAACAGGCCGACGACGAGCCCGAGCGCGGCGCCGAGCACGGCGATCACGACCGCCTCGCCGCGGATCGTGCGACGCAGCTGGCGGCGCGTCATGCCCACGGCGCGCAGCAGCCCGATCTCGTGCGTCCGCTCGAGGATCGACAGGGCGAGCGTGTTGCCGATGCCGAGCAGCGCGATCAGCAGCGCCAGGGCGAGCAGGGCGTAGACGAGCCCGAGGATCTGGTCCACGAAGGCCAGCTGCGACGCCTTGTACTCGCTGTGGTCGAGGACCTGCGTGCCGGGGTGCTCGTCGGTGAGCGCCTCGACGGCAGCGACGGCTGCCTCGACGTCCACGTCGTCCGCGACGTCGAGGAAGACCTGGAAGTCGACGTTCTGCGTCGGCGGGAAGTTGGCCTCGAACGCCGGGAGCCCGAGCACCCAGTCGCCGGCCGGCTGGCGCTCGCCGTAGATCAGGGCCACGGTGAGGACCTGCTCGCCGGTGTGCGCGAACCGCACCGGCACGGGATCGCCCACCTCGAGGCCCCGCTCCTCGGCCACGTCGGCCTGCACCGCGATCGAGGTGGCGTCGAGGTCGTTCGGCGATCCGGCGCGGGGATCGATGTCGAACAGCTCGTGGGCCTCCGGCCCGACGGCGACGAACGGGGCGACCGTGCCGTCGATCTCGGCGACGCCGGCCCGGATGCCGGCCGCGTGCTCGATCTCGGGCAGGGCCCGCAGAGCCTCGGTCAGCCCCGGGGCCACGCCGCCACCGGCCGCCTCGCCGGGGGCGGCCACCACGAGGTCGCCGGTGAACGCCCGGTCGATGACCTTCGAGATCGACACCTTCGTCGACGCCGCGAACACGGTGATGAAGGCCACCAGCGCCACGCCGATCATGAGGGCCGACGCCGTGGTGGCGGTCCGCTGCGGGTTGCGCATCGCGTTCTGGCGGGCCAGCCGGCCGGGCATCCCGCCGAGGCGGGAGAGCGGCGCGCCGAGGGCGCCCGCCAGCGGCCGGGCCACCGTGCGGGCGGTCATCGCCACGCCGAGGAACACGATCACCGCCCCGACCCCCACCACGGCCAAGCCGGCGGCCGGGTCGCCCCAGAGCCCGTGGAGCAGCGTCGCCACCCCGATCCCGAGGGTGAGGAGCCCGAGGACCTGTCGGAGGCGGCTCGGTCCCGCCGCCTCGCCGGAGTCGGCCTCGCGCAGCGCGGCCACCGGCGGCACGGACCCCGCGCGCCGGGCCGGGGCGAGGGCGGCCACGAGGGTGACCAGGAGCCCGGCGGCCGCCGCCCACGCGAGGGTCCGACCGGAGACCACGATCCCGGCCGCAGGGAGGTCGATCCCGAACGCGGCGAGGAGCCGCTTCAGGCCAGCAGCCACGCCGATGCCGCCGGCGATGCCCGCGATCGTGGCCCCGAGGCCGACGAGGAGCGCCTCGACGAGCACCGACAGCAGCACCTGCCGACGGCTCGCCCCGACGGCGCGGAGCAGCGCGTGCTGCCGGGTGCGCTGGGCGACGGTGATCGTGAACGTGTTGAAGATGATGAACCCGCCCACGAGCAGGGCGACGAGGGCGAACACGAACAGGAACTGGTTGAAGAAGGCCAGGGCGGCGGCCATGTCGTCCTGGTTCTCCTTCGTGAACGCGTCGCCGGTGAGGGCCTCGACGCCATCGGGGAGCACCGCCTCGACCTCGGCCACGAGCGCCTCCTCGGACACGCCGGGCATCGCGGACAGCGCGATGCTGTCGACCTTGCCCGGCTCGCCGACGAGCTCCTGCGCCGTCTCGAGGGCGAACATCGTGAACGAGGCGCCGGCGGGGGAGTCGGAGCCCTGGAACGAGGCCACGCCGGTGACCGTCACCTCGACCGCCCGGCCGCCCACGATGACCGTGGCCCGGTCGCCCACCGAGTACCCGGCCCGCTTCGCGGTGCCCAGGTCGAGCACCACCTCGCCAGACCCCTTCGGGCCTCGGCCCTCCTCGAGGGTGAACGTGTTGAGCGCGGTGTCCGCCCAGCTGGTGCCGACGAGGGGCGGACCGGCCCCCGGCACGCCGACGAGGTCGCCGTCGGGGTCGACGACCTGGGCGAAGCCCCAGACCTCGCCTTGGACGTCGGCCACGCCGGGCAGCTGCGCGAGCCGGCCGACGAGGCCCTCGTCGATCCGGGGCCGCTGCTCGACGCCGGTCACCTCGAAGCTGCCCTCGGCTCGGACCACCGCGTCGGTCTTGGCGTAGGCGCCGACGAACATCTCGTCGAGGGTGCGGTCGAGCGTGTCGGTGAGCACGAGCGTGCCGGCGACGAACGCCACCCCGAGTGTGATCGCGACGCCGGTGGTGAGGAGCCGGAACCGGTGCCCCAGCAGGTTGCGGAGCGCGGTGCGCAGCATCGTCAGGCTCCCAGCTGCTTCATCCGGTCGAGGACCCGATCGGCGGTCGGCTCGGTCATCTCGTCCACCACCTGGCCGTCCACGAGGAAGACGATGCGGTCGGCGTAGCTGGCCGCGACGGGGTCGTGGGTGACCATCACGATCGACTGCTCCAGGTCGTCCACGGCCCGGCGGAGGAACCGCAAGACGTCGGCGCCGCTCTTCGAGTCGAGGTTCCCGGTGGGCTCGTCGGCGAAGACGATCTCGGGTTGGTTGGCCAGGGCCCGGGCCACGGCCACCCGCTGCTGCTGGCCGCCCGAGAGCTCGCTCGGCCGGTGGCGGAGCCGGTCGGCGAGGCCCACCGTGGCGATCACCTGGTCGAGCCACGCCGGGTCCCCGCGCCGGCCGGCCAGGGCCAGGGGGAGGGTGATGTTCTCCTCGGCGGTGAGGGTGGGGATGAGGTTGAAGGCCTGGAAGACGAACCCCACCCGGTCCCGACGCAGCACGGTGAGGCGACGGTCGTCGAGGGTGCTGAGGTCGACGTCGCCGATCCGGGCCACGCCGGAGGTGAGCGCGTCGAGCCCGGCGACGCAGTGCAGCAGCGTCGACTTGCCGGAGCCGGAGGGCCCCATGATCGCCGTGAAGCGGCCCTGCTCGAAGCCGACGGTGACGCCGTCGAGCGCGACCACGGCGGTCTCGCCGGTCCCGTAGACCTTCCGGGCGTCCTCCGTGGAGGCCGCCCACGCGGGCGCGGCGGGGCGCACCTCGTGGCCGGGGGCGTCGATGAGCGCCATGGGCCCACCCCCTTCGGGTGCTCGTGCTGTCACCCCTCACGGTGCGCCCGGGCGCCTCGATCAGGTAGAGCCGAACGCCCCTTCTCGCCGCGGCCGCCGTCAGCCGACGAGGCGGCGACGCCCCTCGGCCAGCAGCGCGGCGAGCGCCGCCGGACCGTCCGCCGCCTCGAGGAGGGCGAGCGAGCGCTCGAGGGTGCCCGCGGGCACGCCTCGGTGGACCAGCACCTCGTCGAGCCAGACGACCAGGTCGGTGAACACCGTCGGGTCGCCGACGAGCAGCGCGGCGGCGGCCACCTCGACGAGGTAGCCGAGGTCCTCGGCGGTGCGAGCCCGCTGGGCGTCGTCGTACGACGCGTCGTCCGCCAGCCCGGCCTCCAGGACCGCGACGGCCCGATCGACGAGCTCGTCGCGAGCAGCGGCGATGGCCTCGGCGTCGGCGACGGCGGCCGTGGACGTGGCGAGCTCGACCGGCAGCGGCGCAGCGAGCAGGTCGAGGGCGGTCTGGGCGTCGGGCGCCCAGAGGTCGGCGCCCAGGGTCCGGGCTCGCCGCCCGTCAGGGCCGAGCGCCCGCCCGCCGGCCAGCACGGGCAGGCCCGCGGCGTGGGCGACCTCCACGGAGGCGAGCACGCCGGGCAGGGCGAGCGGGGTGGTGCAGCTGACGGCCACGACGTCGACGGGTGTGGCGGCGAGGAAGCGGGCCAGGTGGTGCGCCGGCAGGGAGCCGCCCAGGAACGTGGTCGGGCAGCCGCCCCAGCGCAGGACCTCGGCGGTGAGGCGAGCGGGGAGGACGTGCCACTCGCCCTCGGGGCAGGTCAGGGCGACCCGCGGGCCGCCCGACGCCTGCGGGGGGACCTGCGTGGCGAGCACCGCGACGACGGCGTCGACGATCGCGGTGGCGGCGTGCTCGTCGGCGACGCTGTACGCGTCCTGGGACCACCGGCGGCCCACCTCGGCCTGGGCCGGCCCGATCAGGCGGGCGAACAGGTCCGGCAGGGACGCGCCTCGCAGGGCGAGGTCGACGGCGAGGTCGGTGGCGGCGCGCGCGTCGCGGGCGTCGAGGTGCCCGAGGAAGGCCGCGAGGTGCTCAGCGGTGGGGATCACCGGGCGAGGACGAGGTCCCGCTCGCCCGCGGCGGTCGCGTCGAGGGCCGCCTCCGCGGCGCGCAGCACCTGGGTCGGCTTGCGGTCGTCGTCGATCGTGGCCACCACGCTGGCCAGCCCGAGCGCGCTGGCTCGCGACCCCTCCCACGCGGCGTGGAGCCGGTGGCGCAGCGCGTCGGCGTCGCCGAGCGCGGTGCGGAGGAGCAGCACGCCGAAGCGCTCCTCGGCGAGCCGGCCGACCGTGTCGGCCGGGTGGACCTGGCGGCGCAGGAAGCGGGCGAAGCCGCTGACCGCGGTCGCCGCCCCCTCGCGGCCGACGCGGGCGACGAGGTCGGCGAGGCCGTCGAGGCGCAGCGCGAGCAGCACGTCCTCCGGCGTCGATCGCTCGGCGATCTGCTCGAACCGACCTCGGTCGACGACGCCCGAGAGCACGTCGGTCCAGGCGGTCTCCCGCAGGTGCGCGTCGCGGCGCGTCCGGTCGAGGGCGACGCGGGCGTCCTCGACGATCGCGGGCATGGCGGCGCGCAGCACCGCCAGCACCTCGGGCGGCCCGGCGGGCAGGAGCAGCTCGCGGGTGCCGAAGGTGAGGTCGATCGGGATCGTCCGCTCCCGGCCGGCCGAGACCGGCTCGGGCGTGCCGCCGAGGGCTCGGACGGCGTCGAGGACGACGTCGACCACCTCCTCGGCGCGCTGCGCTCGCAGCAGGGCCCGCGCCGCGTCGAGCGACACCACCTCCACCCGGTCCGCCGCCTCCGGCGACCGGGATCCAGCCTCGCCCGTCATGGGCCGCTCAGCGCGCCGTCCACGCCGCCCAGTGTGCCTCAGGCCGTGCCCGGCCGCGACGGACCGGTGGGCGCCTGGCGACGGCGGCCTCGGCCGCGCCGGATCCACGTGGCTGTCACACCCCCTCGTTACCGTCAGAGCATGGTCCGGTTCCTGCACACGGCTGACTGGCAGCTCGGCATGACGAGGCACTTCCTCGACGCCGACGCCCAGCCGCGCTTCTCCGCGGCCCGGACCGACGCGATCCGCACGATCGGTGCGCTCGCCGTGGCCGAGGGGTGCGCCTTCGTCGTGGTCGCCGGTGACGTCTTCGAGACGAACCAGGTGGACCGGCAGGTCGTCGTCCGCGCCCTCGACGCGATGGCCGCCACCCCGTCGGTCACCTTCTACCTGCTCCCCGGCAACCACGACCCGCTCGACGCCTCGTCGGTGATGCGCTCGCCCACCTTCGTCGAGCACCGCCCGGCCAACGTGGTGGTGCTCGACGAGCCGGGCCCGGTGGCCGTCGCGCCGGGGGTGGAGCTCGTCGCCGCGCCGTGGACCTCCAAGCGCCCGCTGACCGACCTGGTGGCCCGTGCCGTCGCCGGGCTCCCGGCCGACGGCACCACCCGGATCGTGGTCGGCCACGGCGCGCTCGACGTCCTCTCGCCCGACGAGGCGAACCCCGCGCTGATCGCCCTCGCCGGCGTCGAGGAGGCCCTGGCCGACGGGCGGGTCCACTACGTCGCGCTCGGTGACCGCCACTCCACCACCTCGGTGGGCCGCACCGGGCGGGTCTGGTACGCCGGAGCGCCCGAGCCCACGGACTTCCGAGAGGACGACGCCGGCAACGCCCTCGTCGTCGAGCTCGACGACCACGACGGGGTGGACGTCCGCGCCCATCGGGTCGGCACCTGGCGCTTCGTGCGCCACGAGGCCCACCTGAGCGGCGACGCCGACCTCGACCTGCTGAGCGCCGCGCTCCAGGCGCTGCCCGACCCGTCCCGCACGATCGTGCGCCTCGCCCTCGTGGGGCAGCTGTCCCTCACCGAGAAGGCCCGGCTCGACGCCATGCTCGACCACCACAGCCACCGCTTCGCGTCCCTGCAGGGCTGGGAGCGCAGGATCGACCTCGTCGTCCTCCCCGCCGAGGCCGACCTCGCCGACCTGGAGCTGAGCGGCTTCGCCCGGGAGGCGCTCGAGGACCTGCGGGCCCAGGCCGCCGGCACCGGACCCGATGCCGTGGTCGCGCAGGACGCCCTCTCCCTGCTCGTCCGCCTCGCGGGAGCGCCGTCATGAGGATCGACCGCCTGCGCCTCACCGACTACCGGGCCATCCGCCACGCGGAGATCCGCTTCGCGCCCACCGGGGTCACGATCGTCGAGGGCGACAACGAGGTCGGCAAGAGCTCGCTCCTCGAGGCCATCGACCTCGTCCTGTCCACCCGGGACGACTCGAAGAAGGAGGTCGTCCGCCGCCTCCAGCCCTACGGGCGCGACGTCGGGCCCGAGGTGGAGGTGGACCTCACCACCGGTCCCTACCGCTTCACGCTCCGCAAGCGCTGGCTCCGCCGCAGCGAGACGGTCCTCGAGATCCACGAGCCGAGCCGGGAGACCCTCACCGGGCGCGAGGCCCACGACCGGGTCCAGGCCATCCTGCAGGAGACCGTGGACCTCGCCCTGTGGGACGCACTGCGCCTCACCCAGGGCGCCGACCCCGGCGGCGTCGGCTTCGACGTCCCCGCGCTGGGCCGGGCGCTGGACCAGGCGGCGGGCGGGAGCCGCTCGACCGAGCGGGAGGACCACCTCTGGGCCAAGGTGGTGGCCGAGCGGAACCGGTACTGGACGGCCACCGGCAAGCCGAGCGCCGACCGCACCGACCTCGCCAAGCGCCTCGCCGAGGCCGAGGAGGAGGTCCGAGCCATCGAGGCCGAGCTCCGGCAGCTCCAGGCCCAGGTGGACGAGATGGCCCGCCTCGAAGCCGAGTCCGCCGAGCTGACCGCCCGCCAGCACGAGCTCGACGCGCACGTCGAGCAGCTCCGCCAGCGAGCCGCCGAGGTCACGGCGCTTCGGGCCCAGGTGAGCCAGCACGAGGCGGACCTGCGCACGGCGGAGGCCGTCCACGACCGCTGGGTCGGGGCCATCGCGGCTCGGCAGGCGCTCGCCGCCGCGGTGGACGAGCGCACCGCCCGCCTCGAGGCCGCGGAGGCGGCGCTCGCCGGTGCCGAACCGGCCGGGGCGGCCGCCCGCCGGCGGCTCGAGGCCGCCGACGCGGCCCGCCGGGCCGCGGCCGCCCGCTTCGCCGACGCCGAGGCCGCCCACGAGCTCGCGCAGGCCGATCTGGAGCACCGGCGCCAGGAGATCGAGGTCGCGCAGCTGCGGGAGCGCCACGAGCGGGTGGTGGAGCAGCGCGCCGCCCTCGCCGAGGCGGAGGCCACCCTCGAGGCGATCACGATCGACGCCGACGGGCTCGCAGCCATCGAGGCCGCCCACCTCGAGGTGGTGCGGGCCGAGGCGGCGGCCACCGCCGGCGCGGCCACCGTCGCCGTCGTGGCCCTCAGCGACACCGCCGTCGAGGTGGACGGCCAGGTCCAGGCGCTGGTCGCGGGGGACCAGCTCACCACCTCGGTGCCCGACGAGGGGCGAGTGGTCGTCCCCGGCGTGGTGGAGGTGCGGGTCACCGCCGGGGCCGAGGCCCAAGCGCTGGCCGACCGGCTGGCCGCCGCCCAGGCTGAGCTGGCCCGCTGCTGCGAGCGCGCCGGCGTCGCGGACCTCGCCGAGGCGAGGGAGGCCGTGGCGCGGCGCGAGGCCGCCGAGCAGGTCGTGCGCTCGGCCCACGAGCGCATCCAGGCCGACCTGCGCGACCTCACGGTCGAGGACCTGGCCCACAAGGTCGAGCGGCTGAGCGAGCGCCTCGCCGCCCACCGCTCGTCACGGGCCCCCGAGCCGCCGATGCCCGTCGACCTCGACGCCGCCCAGGTCCACGCCGCCGCGGCCGGCGCCGAGCTCGCCGCGGCCCGGCGCGCCCTCGACGAGGCCGAGGCGGCCGTGGCCGCAGCGACCGACGCCTGCCGACAGGTCGAGGTCGACCACGCCGAGCTGGCCGCCCACGTGCGGATGGAGCGCGAGGCGCTCGCCGCGGCCGAGGCGGCGCTGGCCGCGGCGCGGGACGCCGAGCCCGACGAGGCGCTGGCCGACGCCCTCGAGCGGGCGCGTTCGGCCAAGGAGGGCGCCGCCGCCCAGCTGACGGTGGCGGAGGCCTCGCTGCGCCGGCTGGACCCCGACACCGTCGATCAGCTGCTGGCCAACGCCGAGCAGGCGCAGGCCCGGGGCCAGGCCGCCCTGGCCGCCAACCGCGACCAGCGACGCAAGCTCGAGGCGACGCTCGAGACCAAGGGGGAGCAGGGCCTGGCCGAGCGTCGGGACCGGGCCATCACCACCCGCGAGCTCCTGCAGCTCGAGCACGAGCGGCTCGAAGCGCGGGCGGCGGCCGCCCTCGCCCTCTACGAGGCCTTCGAGCGCCGGCGGGCCGAGGCCCACGCCCGGTACCTGGCCCCGTTCCGGGAGGCCATCGAGCGCCTCGGCCGGGTCGTGTTCGGGCCCACCCTCGAGGTGGAGCTCACCCCGGACCTCCGGATCGCCAGCCGCACCCTCGAGGGCGTCACCCTCCCGCTCGACCAGCTGAGCGCCGGAGCCCGCGAGCAGCTCGGCATCCTCAGCCGGCTGGCCTGCGCGTCGATCGTCGCCGGCGAGGACGGCGCCCCCGTGCTGCTCGACGACACCCTCGGGTGGACCGATCCGCGCCGACTCGCCCAGATGGCGGCGGCCATCGGCGTGGCCGGCCGGCACAGCCAGATCATCCTGCTCACCTGCACCCCCGGCCGGTTCGCCCACGTCGGGGCGGCCACGGTCGTGCACCTCACCGGGGACGCGTCCGGTGGCGCGGGCGCGACGGCGCGCAGCGCCTGACCGCGGGGACGGCGCCCGGACCCGGACGCGACGAGGCCCCGGTGGAGGGCACGGATGCTCGATCCGCCTCCACCGGGGCCCAGCCTCGAGAAGGTCCGAACCGGTGGGTCGAAGTGGCCGTTCACGGGACCCGCGGAGGCAGCCGTCGGTGCGAGCTGCATGCGGTGGGCAGGCCCGCCAGGTACGTCGACACCGGCTCGGACACCGCTCAACGATCGGGCGGGGATCGCTCCATCGTCGGGAGACCTTCGTGCATGCAGGAACCCCCCTTTCGGTTACCTGTTGCAGCGGTCCTCAGCAGCAGCTGAGGGTCTGGGATCACCGTCGCGCCAGGTGCCGGTGGGGTCAAGGGGCCAAGGGCCCATCGAGCAGATTGGCGCCTGACCAGCGGCTTCGCGACCATCGAACCGGATCCGAGGAGGGGTGGTCATGGCCATCGATCTGACGGTCGCCGCGATCCCGGGGTTCTTCGGGGCGATGGCGGCGGAGCACCAGGCGCTGCGACGCCGAGCGGCGGCCACCGGTCCCAGCGCCGCCGACTACGAGCCCCGTGACACGCGCGCCAGCCTCACGATGGGCACCGCGTCGCTCGTGGTGCCGCTCGCATCGCACCTCCTCGCCCGCCACGTCGTGCCGGGCAAGGGCCGCTACGGGCGGGTGCTCGTCGGCACCGCGGTGGGGGCCGCGGCGGTCACCACCCTCGCCGACCTCTTCGCCGGCCGGGACCCGAGCCCGGACGACGACGTCGCTCGGGGTGGGGGCGAGGGCGCCGCCGCGAGCCCGGGGCGTCGGCGGCTGCGGGCGCTGGCCCGCCGCGTCCGGCGGGTGACGGGTCCGGTCGCCGTCGGCACCGGCGTGCTGGCCGGCACCACGTGGCTGGCCGACCGGACGAACCCGTGGCGCCTGTGGGAGAAGGGGCAGCGCCACGACCGGGGGACCGGTCCGCTGGCCTGGGCCGCGGCGATCTTCGGGTGGGACCTCATCTACTACTGGAACCACCGGCTCATGCACGAGATCCGCGGCATGTGGGCGATCCACGTCGTCCACCACTCGAGCGAGCGGTACAACCTCTCGACCGCGCTGCGCCAGCCGGTGGCCGACGTGCTCGGTGCGTGGGTTCCCTACGGGCTCCTCGCCCGCCTCGGGATCCGCCCCCACCTGATCCAGCAAGCCCGGGCGATCAACCTCCTGTACCAGTTCTGGATCCACACCGACGCCATCCACACCCTCGGTCCGGCCGAGGAGGTGCTGAACACGCCGTCGCACCATCGCGTCCACCACGGGTCGAACCGGCGGTACCTGGACCGCAACCACGGCAGCATCCTCATCGTCTGGGACCGGCTGTTCGGCACGTTCCAGCGGGAGGAGGAGCCGGTGGTGTACGGGCTCACCCGCAACATCGA
>Ga0182741_1002840_pt1 | contig 19414 bp, 15 predicted proteins | sample eDN5th37CBELigOP_FD_128874 | JGI IMG/M metagenome (GOLD analysis project Ga0182741, IMG submission 128874) | Enriched Organic Plus compost microbial communities from Emeryville, California, USA - eDNA 5th pass 37_C BE-Lig OP (version 2) (version 2) ... | reverse complement strand
TCGCTGCCGTCGCGCATCCCCTCCGTCTCTCGGAAAGGGGAGGCGACGCTCCCCGTGTCGAGATGGTCGCGGCCGATGACGATCGGCGCCGACAGCTCGCCGCGCGCAACGAGATCGTTCAGCGCGACGCCGAACCGCGCGCGCTCGCCCTGGCCGAGCCAGCAGATGCGCGCCGGCAGCCCCTGGAAGTGCACCTTCTCGCGCGCCATCGTGATCCACCGGCGCAGATGCTCGTCGTGCGGAAAGAGCTCGAGCACGAGGTCGTCGGTGCGCGCGATGTCCGTGGGATCGCCGGAGAGCGCGACCCAGCGGAACGGCCCCTTCCCCTCGCAGAAGAGCGGGCGCACGTACTCGGGGACGAAGCCGGGGATGTCGAACGCGTCCGCGACGCCGCTGTCGCGCGCGACGGTGCGGATGTTGTTGCCGTAGTCGAACGCGACCGCGCCCTTCCGCTGCAGGTCGAGCATCGCCATCACGTGCGCGACGATCGAGCCTTCGGCGAGCTGCACGTAGCCGCGCGGGTCGGTCTGACGGAGCGCCGCCGCCGCTTCGAGCGTCATCCCGGCGGGGACGTAGCCGTTGAGCGTGTCGTGCGCGCTCGTCTGATCGGTCAGCACGTCGGGGACGAACTTCATGGAGACGAGCGCCGGCAGCACCTCGGCGGCGTTCCCGACCAGCCCCACCGAGAGCGGCTCCCGCTTCCCCGCCGCCTCGTGCACCCAGTCGAGCGCCTCCTGCAGATCGAACGTCATCCGGTCGCAGTAGCCGGTCTCGACGCGCTTCGCGATGCGCGACGGATCGACCTCGATCCCCAGGACGGCGGCACCGTTCATCGCCGCCGCGAGCGGCTGCGCGCCGCCCATCCCCCCCAGCCCTGCGGTGAGCACGATCCGCCCGGCGAGCGAGCCGCCGAAGTGCCGTCGCGCGACGGCGCCGAAGGTCTCGTACGTCCCCTGCAGGATCCCCTGTGAGCCGATGTAGATCCAGGAGCCCGCCGTCATCTGGCCGTACATCGTGAGCCCCTGCCGCTCGAGCTCGCGAAAGTAGTCCCACGTCGCCCAGCGCCCTACGAGATTCGAGTTCGCGATGAGCACGCGCGGCGCGCCGGGATGCGTGCGGAACACGCCGACGGGCTTCCCGCTCTGCACGAGCAGCGTCTCGTCGTGCTCGAGGCGGCGCAGCGTGGCGACGATGGCGTCGAACGCCTCCCAGCTCCGCGCCGCACGTCCGGTCCCCCCGTAGACGACCAGATCCTCGGGGCGCTCGGCGACCTCCGGATCGAGGTTGTTCATCAGCATGCGGAGCGCCGCCTCCTGCTGCCACCCCTTGCAGGAGATCGCCGGGCCGCGCGGCGCGCGCACCACCCGTCCGGAGAGCCGCTCAACCGTCGTCGTCATCACTGCCCTCCCATCGTCGTGGCCGAGGTGAAGAAGCCGGTCGCGACGGCATCGGCGAGCGCCGCGATGTCCGGCGCCAGCACGCGGTCGCGCTCGAGCGGCGCGACGAGCCGGCGCACGAGCGCGTGCGCGCGCGCGACGCCGCGCCCGGGGCGGAGCGGCGCACGGAAGTCGATCCCCTGCGCCCCGCACATCAGCTCGATGGCGAGCACGTGCTGCAGATTCCGGACGATGCGCCGCAGCTTCCAGGCCGCCCCCATCGCCATCGGCACCACGTCCTCCTTGTTGCCGTCGGTCGGGATCGTATCCACGCTCGCCGGGTGCGACAGCACCTTGCACTCGCTCGCCAGCGCTGCCGCCGTCACCTGGGCCATCATGAACCCCGAGTTCACCCCCGCATCCGGGGTGAGGAAGGGCGGCATCCCCTGGTTGAGGTCGGGGTGCACCAACCGGTCGATCCGGCGCTCCGCCATCGTGGCGAGGTTGGTGAGCGCGATCGCCAGGAAGTCGAGCGCCATCGCCACCGCCTGCCCGTGGAAGTTGCCGCCACTGAGCATGTCGCCGTTCTCGAAGACGAGCGGGTTGTCGGTCGCGGCGTTCAGCTCGCGTCCGACGACGTTCGCGCAGAAATCGAGCGCGTCGAGGACGGGGCCGTGCACCTGCGGGATGCAGCGCAGCGCGTACGCGTCCTGCACGCGCGGATCGCCGTGCCGGTGCGACTCGCGGATCTCGCTGTCGGCGAGCAGGTCCAGCATCAGCGCCGCCGACGCCGCCTGGCCGAGCTGGCCGCGCGCCTCCTGGATGCGGGAGTCGAAGGCGACGGGGGTCCCCAGCAGCGCCTCGAGCGACATCGCACCGGCCACGTGCGCGGTGTGCCAGAGCGTCTGCGCATCGGCGACCGCGAGCGCCGCGATCGCCGTGTGGGCCTGGGTGCCGTTGATGAGGGTGAGCCCCTCCTTGGGCCCGAGCACCGCCGGCGCGAGCCCCGCCTCGGCGAGCATCTCGTGTGCCGGTCCCTCGCGGTCCCCCTGGCGCAGCGTCCCCTCGCCGATGAGCGACAGCGCGAGATGCGCGAGCGGCGCCAGGTCGCCGCTCGCGCCGACGCTCCCCTGCTCCGGCACCGGCGGATGGAGCCCGGCGTTCAGCATCGCCGCCAGGAGCGCCGCCAGGTCGGGGCGCGCCCCGGAGTAGCCCTTCGCCAGCACGTTGGCGCGGAGCAGCATGAGCGCGCGCACCTCGCGCTCGGGGAGCAGCGTCCCCACCCCCGCCGCGTGGCTGCGCACCAGGTTGACCTGCAGCTCGGCCAACCGCTCCGGGGGGATCGCGACCTCGGAGAGCTTGCCGAAGCCGGTCGTCACGCCGTACGCGACGTCGTTGTTGGCGACGACCCGTTCGACGACGCGGCGCGTGCGGAGCATCCGGTCACGGGCGTGCGGTGCGAGCTCCACCGGGACGCGGTCGCGCGCGACGGCGACGACGTCGTGAATGTCGAGGGAGGAGCCGTCGAGGAGGACTTTCGGTGGCATGCGGGGAAGGTAATCCGCCGCCGGCACCGCACACAGCAGCCGGTCAGTCGAACTCGAAGACGATGTCCGGCTCCATGACCCGCTGGGCGCGCAGCAGCGCCTCCATCCGCTCCGCATCCAGCGGCGTTGTGAAGAGATAGCCCTGCGCGTCGTCGCACCCCAGCGCCCGCAGCTGCTGCATCTGCTCCGCGGTCTCGACCCCCTCGGCGACGGTGCGGAGCCCGAGCGAGCGGCCGAAGCTGAGGACCGCCGAGGCGAGCGCCGCCGGCACGCCCCCCTCGGCGACACGCTCGACGAACGCCCGGTCCACCTTGATCGCGTCCACGGAGAACCGCTGCAGGTTGCTCAGCGACGCGTAGCCGGTGCCGAAGTCGTCCAGCACCAGCTGGACGCCGAGCTCCCGGACGCGCTGCAGCCGCTCGCGCATGACGTCGGAGCCGGCGAGCAGGCTCCCCTCGGTGATCTCGAATGCGAGCGACCCCGGCGAGATCCCGGACTCCGTGAGCGCCGCACGCACCTCCTCGACGAACCCCGGATCGAGGAGCTGGCGCGGCGAGACGTTGACGTTGAGGGTGAGCGCGCCCTCCCCGGCGAGCGCCCCCTGCCACTGTGCCACCGTCTTGCAGGCGGCGCGCAGCACCTTCGTGCCGAGCGGAAGGATGAGCCCCGTCTCCTCGGCGATCGGGACGAACACCGACGGCGGGATCGGGCCGCGCTGCGGATGCGTCCACCGCGCCAGCGCCTCGACGCCGCGCATCGCACCGCTGTCGAGGTCCACGAGCGGGAGATAGACGACGTGGATCCCGTCGCCCTCGATGGCGGCGCGCAGATCCCCCTCGAGCTCCATGCGCGCCAGCAGCGCCTCGTGCATCTCGGCGTGATAGACCTCGAACCGTCCCTTGCCGCGATTCTTCGCCGCGTACATCGCGACGTCGGCGTTCCGCAGCAGCTCGTCCGCGCCCATCCCGGGCTCCGCGAGCGCGATGCCGATGCTCGCCGACATGAACACCTCGCGGCCGGCGAGCCGGAACGGCTCCCGGAGCGCCTGCGCGACGCGCTCGGCGACGCGCACCGCGCCGCGGATGTCGCGGACGCTCTCGAGCAGCAGCGCGAACTCGTCGCCGCCGAACCGGGCGACGAGGTCGCGTCCGCGCGTCGCGCTCAGGAATCGCTCCGCCGCCTCGGCGAGGAGGCGATCGCCGTAGTCGTGGCCGAGCGAGTCGTTGACCGCCTTGAAGTCGTCGAGGTCGAGGAAGACGACGACCGTCGCCCGATCGGGCGCTTCGCGCTCGAGCGCGCGCTCGACGCGACTCCGGAAGAGCGCGCGATTGGCGAGGTTCGTCAGCGCGTCGTGCGACGCCTGGTAGGTGAGCCGCGACTCCAGCGCCACCCGCTCGCTGACGTCGCGAGTGTTGAGGACGATGCCGGCGATCACCGGATCGGCGAGCAGGTTCGTCGCGACCGTCTCCACGTCCAGCCAGCCGCCCTGCGCGTGCCGGAGCCGCCAGACGATGGCCCGCGTCTCCCCCGGCGCGCCCGCGACCTCGCGCACGAAGGCCTCGCCGCGGCCCGCATCGTCCACGTGCACGAGGTCGAGCAGCCGGAGCCCCTCCATCTCTTCGGGGGTGAAGCCGAGTCGCGGGAGCGCGGCGGGGCTGCAGTAGATCGCCCGCCACTCGTCGTCGACGACGCTGATCACGTCCGACGAGTGCTGCACGAGCGAGCGGAAGCGCATCTCGTTCTCGCGCAGCACCCGCTCCTTGAGCGCGAGATGCCGCGCGCTGCGCCGCGCGGCCGCCTGCCGCCAGGCCAGCAGGGCGACGAGCACCGTCGAGAGGGCGAGCAGCAGCGCCGCGCCCACGAGCACGGCCCGCTCCGAACGTGTCGCCTCGGTCGCAAAGCGTGTACGCAACCGCACCATCAGCCGCTCCACCGACACACCGGCCGCGTCGACACTGTCGATCGGCGCGCCTGCCGCCCCGGGCGCTCTCGCGTACGCATGGAGCGACCGCGCCAGCGAATCGACGAGCGGATCGCCCGGCACGACGCGGCGCAGCGAGTCGAGGGTGGCGTCGAGGGTGTCGCGGATCGCGACGCGCCGCGCCAGCTCCCTGGCCGGGTCCGCTCTTCCCGCGCGGGTGCCCGCCCAGCTCACCGTGCGAAGACGGTACGCCTCCGCCGAAGCGCGGCCGAGCAGGGTGAGCGCCCGCTCGCGCTCGCGCGAGTAGGAGTGCATCCCGAAGAGCCCCATCCCCAGCAGCACCGCGACCACCACCGCGCCCCACGTCTGGCGCGCGCGCCAGAAGGCGTGGGCCGCGTCGAACGGCGGCTCGGGGATGGACTGACTCGGGGAAGAGACGCGCATGCGGGAAGCCGGAGACTCACGGCCGCCCTCACGGGGGGGAAGGCGTCCGGGACGAGGCCCATCGGCGCGAGGGGTGGAGCATCACGCGCCGCGTCACGATCGCTCGTGCGCGCGTGGATGTCCGGAGTGCCCGGGGCGCAGGGTGGGCCATCCCGATGACGACGCGGCGAGCCTCGACGTAACCCGCGCGTCGGCGCGACGACTATCGGAACTGCTGCTCGCCGGCGCGGTAGGTCGCCTTGTTGTAGTCGAACTTGAGCTCGGGCTGTGCCTTCAGGGCGATGAAGAAGTTGAAGGCGAAGTTCCCGTTGGGCGCCTGCGTGAAGGCGAAGACGGCGTTCCAGTCGTGCAGCTCGCGCTGCAGCGAGACGACGTGGCTGGCGAACTCGCTCAGCTGGAAGTCGTAGGTCGTCTGCCAGCGCGCCGACCAGAAGCGCGAGATGGCCAGGCTCGTGTTGACGCCGAGCGACGTGATCGGCGCCTGCCGGATGGGGATCTGGCTGGCCGTGGTGTTGGGCGGCGGCTCGACCTGGCTCGGGTTGAGGCGCACCTGCGCCACGCACAGGTCGTATTCCTGCTGCCGGCCGCTCAGGGCGCGACACGCGATGAACGGATCGGTCTCGATCGCGCCGGGGATCGGCCGGCTCTGGGCGTGGCTGAAGGTGAACGACGCCTGCCACCCCCTGGTGGGGGGGACGATCATCTGGTTGATGTTGCGCCGCCCGCTCCCCGCCACCGGCTGGTTCGCGAACTGGTGCGCGAGCGTGTCACCGGGCTGCGGGCGGACGGTCCCCTGCGCCGGCGTCGCGGGGCGCACGACGGGTCGGCCGAAGATCCGCTGGAAGACGGCGAACGGGTTGTTCTCCTGGCTGATCGAGAAGCTCGCGCTCACCTGCTCCAGATATGGGGAGAAGCGCGCCGTGTCGCTCGTCGTCGGATCGCCGGCGAAGAGCGAGTAGTTGGACTGGAACTCGACGCCGGGGAGGAGGTCGGAGGTGGCGGTATAACCCCAGCGCGGGGTGGTGATGCCACGGATCCAGCTCTTGCGCCGGCCGTCCGGCAGCAGCGCCTCGTCCTCGCGCCGCCGCAGCCGCTCGAAGTTGTAGGAGAGCGACGTGAACTGGAGCGAGAGGATCTTGATCTTCTCCCCGCCGTCCGGGTTGGTGTCCGCCAGCGACCGCACCTTCCCCTCGATGTTCGTCGAGAAGCCGAGGTTCAGCGAGTTCTCTCGCAGGCTGCCGAGGTACCCGACGCGGGTACGGCCGACCGCCTGGAGGAACTCGTCGCTCACTTCCGCGGATGGCGCGTACGTCCACGATAGCGCCGGGTTGAGCGCGTGCCGGAACCGCTGGAAGGGACCGAAGCCGGGGATCAGTCCGAAGAAGGTCGGCGAGATCGCGAGCGAGAAGGTGGGACGCTTCTTCTGCGTCACCCAACGGCCGCCGCTCAGCTCCGTGCGCACCGCGAATGCGCTCGGGTCGACGTTCGAGAGCGCGACGCTCGGCGTGAAGTTCCACCGCCCCTGCGAGAACGACGGGAGGGCGAACGACGGCGTCCAGTCCAGATCCGTACGGAAGGTCCGCTGGAAGGTGCGCTCGTCCCTGGCCGTGTCGAGGACGCTCCGGAAGACGGGATACGTGCGCGCGAAGTCGTTCTGGATGTCCTGATAGGTGAAGGCGTTCCGGAGATCCCAGCCGAAGATCTGGATCGGCGTGTCGAAGCTCGCGCGCGTGTTCCGGGTGTTCCCGAAGATGCGCGTCGTGTCGATGAGCCCGTCCACCCGCGGCCGGAAGAGCAGCGTCGTCGTCCCCGCCTGGTCGCTGTCGATGACGCGGCTCTCGTTGTAGCTGAAGACGGGCGTCCAGGTGAGCCACTCTCCCACCTTGATCGGCCGCGTGGTGAGGTTGAGCGTCGGCAGCGTCCGCTCGACCTGGTCGCGCCCCGGATACTGCTTCTGCGTCCCGCCCAGGCTCAGCGACCACGGCCCCAGCTTGTGCTGGTAGTTGGCCATCGACGTGATGGTCGCGAGGGCGGCGTACGGGTTGATCGTGTTCTGGCGCTGGATCTGGGTGCTCGTGACGTAGTTCAGGTTCGTCGTGAGCGAGCTGTTGCGCGAGAACTCCTGCTGGTGCCGCCAGCTGATGGCGAGGTTGTCGCTACCGCTCCGCTGCTTCGTGTAGTCGGTCGCCAGCTCACCGCTCAGGAAGCGGTTGAGCCAGCGGTAGCGCCACTCCGCCTTGTAGCGGGTGAACCCCGGATCGAGGTTCTCGTCGTCGCCTCCGGTCCCGCTCCGCCAGTCGAGGCCGATGCGGGCATCCATGTAGTCGTTGAGCGTCCAGTAGTAGCCGACGTCCTCGATCTGCCGCCGGTAGCGGCTGCTCGTGCGGATGATGTCCACGAGCCCGAACTGCGGCGTCAGGATCCCGCTCCGCCGCCCGCGCCGCAGGTCCTGGAAGACGAACGGCAGCCACATCACCGGCACGTCGTAGACGTACAGGATCGCCGGCCGCGCGAAGATGCCGTTGTTGCCGGTGCGCTTGAGGTCGCGGAACTCGAAGTGGTAGTGCGGCCCCTTGGGGTGGTCCGCCTCCGAGCAGCTGGTCAGCGTCCCCTGCCGCATGAAGAGCTGCGGCCCCAGGTTGCGGGCGCGCGCCGCCGAATCGGGGACGAGCACGGCGCTCTGCTCCCCCTTGATCGTCCACGTCTCCCCCGCCTCCTCGGCGGTGAAGGCCGCGTTGGTGACCTGCCCCAGCCCCTGGCGCAGGTCGTACCGCGCCGTACCGCCGGTGGAGACGACGTCGCTCTGGGGTGGGCTGCGCAAGATGATCCGCCCCCCGGTCGTCGAGCGCACGTTCACGATTCCGGCGCTGTCGTACCGGATGAGCGAATCGGAGACGACGAGCTGCGAGTCGCGCTGGACCGCGACCTTCCTCATCTCCCCTTCTCCGGCGCGCACCTCCAGCCCCTTGGAGCGGGCGTCGAAGAGGAGAGTGTCGCCCTGATAGCGCGACCGGGTGTACCCGGGGCGTTCGAGCATCTCGCGCATCACCGAGTCCGGCGCGATCCAGTCGATCGGGTCGCGCACGGTGTCGCGGGCGGCCGAGTCGCGCGGGACGCGCAGGGTGTCCCCCGGCGGCCGGAGCGTGTCCGGGCGCGCCCCCGCCGTGTCGGCCGCCGGGCGCTGCTCGACCGGGCGCGGCGGCGTCGGCTGCTGCGCCGCCGCGCCCGTGGCCAGCAGCGCGCAGGCGGCCAGCGCCGCGAGCAGGCGCCCGATCATGCGAGCGCCTCCTGGTCCTCCTGCTCCCGGATCGCCCGGCGCCGGTCGCGGCGGCGCTCCATCAGCACGGCCAGCGCGATGCTCACTTCGTACAGGAGATAGAGGGCGGCGGTGAGGACGACGGTCGTGCCGAGGAAGTCGCCCGGCGTGATGACCGCGGAGGCCACCCAGATGCCGACGAACGCGTGCTTGCGGAATCGGCCGAGCATGCGCGCTTGTACCACGCCGAGCGCCGCGAGTGCCACGATGACGATCGGCAGCTCGAACACCGCCCCGAACAGGAGGATCAGCGTCGTGACGAACCCGAAGTACTCCGAGGCGGTGATCATCGCCTGCAGCGACTCCGACTGGAACGTCATCAGGAAGCTGAGCGTCAGCGGGATCACGACGAAGTAGGCGAGCGAGGCGCCGGCGATGAAGAGCCCCAGCCCCCCCGCCAGCACCGGCACCACGACCCGCTTCTCGTGCTCGTACAGCGCGGGGGAGAGGAACGCCCAGAGCTGGTACAGGATCACCGGCAGGGCGAGCACGATCGCGAGGATCAGCGCCGTCGAGACGACGATCGAGAACGAATCACCCGGGTGGGTGAAGACGAGCTTTCCCCCCTGCCCCAGGTACGGGGCGATCGGCTTCGACAGGATGCGGATCACATCGAAGCGGAGGACCGTGACGAACGCGATGACGAACCCGACCGCGAACGCCCCGAGACAGCGGATGAGACGCCAGCGCAGCTCCTCGAGGTGGTCGAGGAACGGCATCTCCTTCTGCGCCGGCGTCGTCATCGTGCCTGCAGCCTCCGGTCAGCGCAGCGTGCGCAGCAGGTCGCGAGCGAACTGCGCCTCGTCGGCGCGCGGGTACTCCCGCACGAGCCGCTCCAGCAGCGCGCGAGCGGCCGCGGGGCGGGACTGCGCACGGTTGGAGAGCGCCAGCTTGTAGAGCGCGTTCGCGGCACGGTCGCTCTTCGGGTACTTCTCGAACACGATGCGGTACACCGAGTCCGCCGCCGCCGTCTCGTTCTCCTGCACGTACGATTCGGCGATGTAGGCGTAGGCCGCCGGGACGACGTCCGCGGTCGGATAGGCGCGGACGAGGGTGTCCAGCGCCTCGCGCGCCGCGCCGGGGCTGCCGCGCTGGAGCTGCTCACGGCCGATCTCGAGCAGGCGCGTGGGACCGGGGAGCGCCGGCGCGGTGGGCGTGGTGGGGCTCGCCCCCGGCGTCGTCGCGCTCGTCGGCGGCGGCACGGGCACCGGCTGCGCCGCCTCCGCGCTCCGCTCCTCGAGCTGCGCGCGGAGGCGCTGCACCTGCGCCTGGCTCTGCCCCGTCAGCTCCTGGATCGTGACGAGCTGGCGCCCCATCTCGTAGAGCTCCTGCCCCACGTCCGTCTGCAGCTTCCCGACGCGCGCCGAGAGCGCACGCAGCGTGTCGCTCGTCGCGGTGAGGGTCGCCATCGCGGCGTCCTGCTGCGCGCGTCGCGCCGCCTCCTGCTGCTGCGCGGCGGCGCGCATCGCGCGCAGCTCCTCCTGGAGGAGGCGCACGTCATTGCGCGTCGCCAGGCAGCCGGTGCTCAGCGTCGACATCGTGACGATGGCGGCCGCGCGCAGCGGCCACCTGGCGACGCCGGCGATCACGGGCGGGGGAGCTGGAGGTTCTCGGCGCCGGCCGTGATCTCGAACTCCGCACGCCGGTTCTGCGCCCAGGCGGACTCGCCGCCGCCGCTCGCGACCGGGCGCTCCTCGCCGAAGCTCACGATCTCGATGCGCGCCTCGGCGACGCCGCGGTCGGCGAGGTAGCGGCGCACCGTCGCCGCGCGGCGCTGGCCGAGCGCGAGGTTGTACTCCGTCGACCCCCGCTCGTCGGTGTGGCCGGCGACCAGGAGGCGCACTCCCGGATTGGCGCGGAGGATTGGGACGCGCGCATCGAGCGAGGCGCGCGAATCCTCGCGCAGATCCGACGAATCGAAGTCGAAGTAGACCGTCGCGGCGAGCGCGGCGCGCGCCCGCTCGAGGGCGGCGGCATTCGCGGCGTTCGCGCGGGCGATGCTGTCGCGCACGAACGCCTCACGCGCACGCGCGATCGAATCGGCGTTCGGCGCCGCCGGCGGCGGCGCCACCGTGGTCGTGTCGGCGGACGGCGTGGTCTGCGGCTTCTTGCGGCACGCGCCGAGCGCGACGATCGAGAGCAACGAGACGGCAGCGGGGGCGAGGCGAACGAAACGCGAGGAAGTCATCGAATATCTCCGTGCGGGTAGTGCGGGGGGGACCACCGAAGACTCAGCGAGCGACCTGCAGGCGCGGCGACCAGGCCGCGGTGCGCGTTCCACCGGCGCCGAACGTCAGCTGCCGGGCCACGTTCGTCTCGACGTCGAGCACCCAGAGCTGGCGGGTGCCGGAGCGGTCGGAGGTGAAGACGAGATGGCGCCCGTCCGGCGACCAGGAGGGATCCTCGTTGCGTCCCTCGCTGGTGAGCTGCCGGACCGTGCGGTCGCGCAGATTGATCACCTTCAACTGGAATCGGCCCGACACCTGCGCCTGGTAGGCCACGAAGCGTCCGTCGGGCGAGAAATCCGGATTGGACTGATACGACTGCTCTCCATACACGTACGGCGACAGCAGCTCCGGATTGGTGCCGTCGGCGTCCATAATATACACCTCGGGATGTCCAGCCCGGCTCGAGGTGAACGCGATGCGCCGTCCGTCGGGGCTGAAGCTCGGCGACACGTTGATCGCGCCGCGCGTGACCGTGATGCGACGCGACTCGCCACCCCCCTCGACCGGGACGAGGTACAGATCGCCCCCCTCGGCCGGCGTGTGCGAGTAGACGAGGTTCCGGCCGTCGGGCGAGAAGACGGGGGTCTGGTTCACGCCCCCCGGGGTGCCCCCGATCGTACGCGCGCGACCGGTGCGGAAGTCGTGCAGCACCACCCGCGAGCCGCGGCCGTAGGTGTTGTACGCGAGCAGCTCCGCCGCCGGATGCCAGGCGGGAGACAGCGGCGCGCCGACGGTGGGGATCGCCGTCTCCATCGCGCCGTCGCTGTCCACGACCCAGAGCTGCCCGCCGCGCACGAACGCGATCCGCGTCGCCGCCGCGCCGGGCGTCCCCGTGATCCATCGCAGCACCTCGTCCGACGCCGCGTGCACCGCCATGCGCCAATCGCGCCCGGGGTACGACGCCGGCAGCGGGAAATCGCCGGTCTGCAGCACCTGCCGCTTCGCGACGTCGTGCACCGCGACGTGGAGCCCGGACGGAGTGACCGAGGGCTGCACGACGGCGTGCGCCCCCAGGCGCGCCAGGATGGCGTAGTCGAGCGGGCCGCCGCCGCCGAGCCCCGGCGCGGCGAGATCGGACGCGGCGAGCGGGGCGACGACGACGCGCCCCGAGTACCCGAGGTCGCGCTGGATGATCGCGCGCACCGAGTCGCCCTGGTCGCTGCCGCGGATCGGCAGCACGATCACGCCTGGCGTCGTGCCGGTGCGGTACTCCAGGCCGATGCGCACACCGCGCGTCGTGTCCTGCGCGAGGGACCGGGACGGCGCGACGAGCGCGACGACGGCGCAGACGGCGAACGCGGTGCGCAGCGGGGACGCGAGACGGGAGTAGGATGCGATCATGCGGAGCGGTGGCGGTCGAGGGCGCGCATCAACGAAGAAGACGCGGATCGAAGCTGAAGATCACCGGGAGCACGTCGTCCGAGAACCCCGCCGGCAGCGGCCCGAAAGCCCGGTCGCGCGCCGCCTTCTCCACCGCGCCGCGCGCCTCGACGTCGAACGAGTAGTTCCCCGACGACTGCACGAAGCGGACGTTCGTGACGCTGCCGTCGCGCTGGATCAGGAAGGTGACCTCGGCGCGGAGGACGCTCCCTCTGGGCGGCTGGAAGCGCAGGGTGATCTGCCGCACGATGTTCTCGAGGTACCCGGGGAATGGGAACACGATCCCCTCGGTGCGGACGTTGGCCACGTCCGCGCCGCGACCCCCTTCCGGGCCGCCGCCGGCCTTCGGCGCCGCCTCCACCTTGGGGGGCGTCTTCGTGCTCTGCGCCGGCGTCGGTGTCGAACGCTTGGGCGGCGTGCGGGTGACCGGCGCCGTGCGCTTCGTGGGCGCGGTCGGCTCGGGCGGCCGCTCCGTCACGGGACGTGGCGGCGTCTTCGCCTCCGGCTTCGGTTCCGGCGTCGGTTCCGGCGTCGGCGGCGTGACGACGCCCGCCGCGCGCGGCCCCGGCGGCGCCGCGACGAGGTTCACCTGGTACGTCGGCGGGCGCGGCGGCGGCTCGTCCGGGCGCATCAGGAGGAGGCCCGCGATGAGCCCCGCGTGCAGCAGCGCCGACAACGCGAGGGGGACACGGAGCGACCGGGGACGGGCGGCCGCGTGCGCCATCAGGGCGCGGCCTCCGGCTCCGTCACCAGCCCCACGTCGCCGACGCCGGCGGCCCGCATCACCGCCAGCACGCGCGCCACCTGGCCGTACGGGACCTGCTCGTCCGCGCGCAGGTAGACCCCCTGCCCCGCGCGCTGCGAGGCGAGCGCGCGAAAGGCCGCCCGGAACTGCGGATAGGTCATCGCCGTCTCGTCGACGAGGATCTGCCCCGCCCGATTCAGCGTCACCACCATCCCGTCCTTCGGATCCAGCGCCCGCGCCTCCGCCTTGGGCAGCGCGATGTCCACCCCGCCCTGCATCATCGGCGCCGTGATCATGAAGATCACGAGCAGGAGGAGCATCACGTCGATCAGGTTGACGACGTTGATCTCCGCGTTGAGATGGAGCCGGTCGCGACGACGACGGCGCATCAGCACACCCTCCGGCCGAGGGCCGAGAGCCGAGAGCCGGGAGCCGCTCGCATCAGATCTGCCCCTCGCGCACCAGCAGCGCGATCAGCGACGTCCCGAACCGCTCCATCTGCGCGTCGAACCGATTGAGCTGGTTGCCGAAGATGTTGTACCCGAAGGTCGCCGGGATCGCCACGGCGAGCGACGCCGCCGTCGCCATCAGCGCCTCGGCGACGCCCGGGGCGACGGCGGAGAGATTCCCCGACCCCTTGAGCGCGATCCCGATGAACGCCTCGATCACGCCGAGCACGGTGCCGAGCAGCCCGATGAGCGGGCTGACCGACGCGATCGACGCGAGCCAGGGGAGATGACGCCCCATGCGATCGCGCTCGGCCGACGCCTCGGTGTCGAGGATCAGGTGCATCGTCTCGATCTGCGAGCCGGTGAGCGTGGCGGCGGGAGGCGCGGCGACGTCGCCCAGCTCGCGCTCGCGCAGCTGCAGGTTCATCCCGTGCGTGTCGGACAGATACTGCATCGTCCGGCCGAACAGCCGGGAGAAGGCGCTCGGCGGCGCGAACTTCACCATCGCCCCCGCCTCGGCCAGCGACTTCGTGCGATCGAACTTGTCCAGGAAGGTCTCGCCGGTCGCGCGCGCGCGGCGCACCTCGCGCCACACCGCGAACATGATCGCCCAGCTCACCAGCGAGAGCACCGCGAGGACGATCAGGACGATCTTCGTCAGCAGCGTCGCGTGCGTCACCAGCTCGATCGGCGACGTGGGGACCGCGCCGCCCACCTGCATCAGCAGCCCAGGCATCACCATGTCAGGCGCGCGCCTCCGCGGCAGCCTGCCGCCCGGCGGCCCACGCGAAGGTGCGCTGCAGCCCCTCGGCGATCCCCACCTGCGGACGCCAGCCGAGCTCCCGCTGCACCTTGTCCACGTTGAGGCACGAGCGCTGGATCTCGCCCGCGCGCTTCGGCGCGAACTCGATCGGCACCTCGCACCCCGCGGCCTGCATCAGCAGGCGCGCGACCTCGACGACGGACGTCTCCACCGCGGTGCCGATGTTGAACGCGCGCGCGTCCACCCGCCCCGGCGCCGGCAGCTGCGCCGTCGCGGCGCGGACGATCCCGTCGGCGACGTCGCCGACGAACACGTAGTCGCGCGTCTGCGCGCCGTCCCCGAACACCGTGAGCGGTCGCCCGGACACGATGCGATTGCAGAAGATCGCCACGACGCCAGCCTCCCCGTGCAGGTCCTGGCGAGGACCGTAGACGTTGCCGAAGCGCACGGCGACGGTGTCGAGACCGTGGACGCGCGCGTAGTACGCGAGGTAGTACTCCACCGACAGCTTGGCGATCCCGTACGGCGCTTCCGGGTCCTTCGCGAACTGCTCGACCGTCGGCGGCTCCGCCCCATCGCCGTAGAGGGCGCCACCGGTCGATGCAAACACGATGCGCGTCGAATGTGCGCTGGCACGCACCGCTTCCACGAGATTGATCGTGCCGCGGATGTTCACGTCCGCGTCGAAGAGCGGATCCTCGACGCTGCGGCGGACGTCGATCTGCGCCGCGAGATGTGCGATCACGTCGAACCGTCCCTCGCGCACGAGCGCGGCCGCCTCCGGCGAGCGAATGTCGAGCTCGCGGAGCTGCGCACCGGCGGGGACGTTCTCCCGCTTGCCGCTCGAGAGGTTGTCGAGGATCGTCACCTCGTACCCCGCGTCGAGGAACCGCTCCGCCACGTGCGAGCCGATGAAGCCCGCGCCGCCCGTCACCAGTGCTCTCGCCATCACTCCTCTCCCGAATGCGTGGTTGATCCGACCGACGCCATCGCGCCTGCGAGCAGGCGCACCGGCTCGCCCTCGACCGCGGGCGGCGCATCCAACGCGAACAGCCGCCGCAGCGCGTCCACGAGATCGACGCCGCCGTCGGCGGCCGCCGCGCGCAAGCGCACCGACGGCTCGTGCATGAACTTGTTCATCAGGCCGCGCGAGAGCTGCTCGACCGCCGCGCGCTGCGCCGGCGTCAACGCCCCCATGCGACCGATCGCCTGCTCCACCTCCCGCGCCCGCACCGCCTCCATGCGCGCGCGGAACTCCGTCAACGTCGGCACCGCGGCCAGCCCGCCGAGCCAGGCGACGTAGCGGGCGGTCTCGGCGCGGATCAGCTGCTCCGCCGCCGGCAGCTCCTCGCGGCGCCGCGCCAGACTCGCCCGCACGACGTCGCCCAGATCGTCCAGGTCGTACAGGTACACGTTCTCGATCTCGCGAACCCGGGGATCCACGTCCCGCGGCAGCGCGATGTCGAGCACGCAGAGAGGACGATCACCACGCGCCCGCGCCACCTCGCGCATCAGCTCCACCGTGACCACGGGGACGGGCGAGGCGGTGGAGCACAGCAGGAGATCGACGTCGGCGAGCGTCGCCCAGGCGTCCTCGTAGCGCAGCGCCCGCGCGCCGTGGCGCGCCGCCAGCGCCTCCGCACGCTCGTGCGTGCGGTTGGCGACGACCGACGCCCGCACCCCTTCGGCGGCGAGGCTCGCGAGGGCGAGATCGGCCATCTCCCCCGCGCCCAGCACCATCGCGCGCCGGCCGGCGAGCGACCCGAAGATCTGCGACGCGAGGCGGACCGCGGCGGAGCTGACCGACGCTGCGCCGCGACCGAGCGCCGTCTCCGCGCGCACGCGCCCCGCCACCTGCAGCGCCGACTGGAAGAGGCGATGGAGCACCGGCCCCGCGTGCTCGCGGCTGGCCTCCCACGCGTCGCGGACCTGCCCCTGGATCTGCGCCTCGCCCAGCACCATCGAGTCCAGCCCCGCCGTCACCCGGTAGAGGTGCGTCACCGCCTCGGCGCCCCGGCGCTCGTAGCCGTGCGCCGAGGACTCCACGCCGAGGCGCGCCGACCATTCCCGCCACACCGCCCCCACCCCGTCCCCGGCGCGAGGCGCGGCGAGGTACAACTCGGTCCGGTTGCACGTCGAGACGAGCACCCCCTCGGCGGCCTCGCTCGCGGCGATCAGCGCGGCGAGCGCGCCGGCCAGCTCGTGCCGTGGATAGGCCAGCTTCTCCCGGTGCTCGAGCGCCGCGGTGTGATGGCTCACTCCGACGAGCGCGAGCGACTCGAGGCGCGATCCCTCGCTCACAGGAATCGTCCGGGCGCGGCGCCGACGGCGCGCAGCACCAGGTAGAGCAGCAGCACGACGCCGAACGCCACGTTGGTGAGCAGCGCCGCACGGCGCGCCTGCCACTTCCCGACGAGCCGGCCGAAGGTCACCACGCTGATGCCGACCCACGCCGCCGCCGCCCAGAGCACCTTGGGGAGATCCACCGCCCGGTAGACGACGGTGTAGGAGACCGCGAGCACGACGCCGACGGTGAGACCGAGCCACCCGACGAGCGACGCGAGATGGTTCACCCGGTCGAGGGTGGCGAGGGGAGGAAAGCGGCGGAAGACGTCCCCGAAGCGGCGGGAACGCAGCTCCCGGCGCTGCACCAGGTACATCGTCCCCGCCGCCGCCGCCGTGCCGAAGGCGGCGATGCCGGCGAAGCTGAGCGCGACGTGCGCCAGCAGCCAGGCGCCCTGGGCACCCGCGGGCTCCTGGATCGGCGCGAGCCCGGCGACGCGGGACAGGAGGGTGAGCACGCCGGCGAACGGCGCGCCGACGAGCGCCAGCGTCGCGTCGTGCGTGAGCGCTTCGACCGCGAGGAGGGACGACGCGAGCAGGAACGCGGCCGAGGACAGGGCGGGTCCGAGCCCGAAGAGCGGCCACTGGCCGAGCGTCGTCGCCAGTGCCACGAGGGCGACGAGATGCGCGCCGATCCCCAGCGCCAGCAGGACGAGGACCGATCGCACCGGCGCCGCGACCGGGCGCACGAACGGCGCCGCCGCGAGGGCGGCGGCGCCGACGTAACAGACGGCAGCGGCAGCGTGTGCGAGCGCGATCATCGGGGCAAATCTAATCCCCGACGCGCGCTCGAGGCATGTCAGGGCACGCGGGCCGTCGCGCGAGCGAGCAGGCCGACCTCCACGGCCGGGAGCTTCGTCCCCACGATCATCGCCGTGCTGCCGCGCTCCGTCACGCGCACCACCTGCGCGGTCGCGATGTCGAGCGGCGGCGTGTCCGGCTCGCCGTCGTTGGCCGATGGCGTGCGCGGACGGAAGATCGTGAAGCGATCCCCGACGTTCACCCCCTGCCGCGCCCCCGCATCGAGCAGCACGTACGACTGGAGCGCCGGGAGGAGCTGGCCGCGCGCGATCCAGCGCACGGTCGTCACGGGACCCGCGTCACCGAGCCGGATCGTGGGATCGCCGCCGCGCCGCGCGATCGTGCTGTCGTAGGCGATGACGTGCGCCCCGGGATGGATGGTGGAGAAGAGGCGCACCACTCGCGCGATCGCCGCCTCCCCCGCCGCGGGCGTCCGGATCACCTCGAGGATGCCGAGCGGATACATCATCTGGCTCGCCTCGGCGTCATCCTTCGACTTGATGAGCTCGCCGAGCTCGTAGGCGAGCAGCCGGCTCCCGACACGCCCGGACACCCCCTCGGGGAGGGCGACGATCGTCTCCTCGTAGAGCTGCATCTGGCCGCGGTACGGGCCGCCGCGATCGCCGCGCCGCAGCTCCGCGGACTCCAGCACCCGGCCGCTCCCCTGCGGCCCACCCTCGACGTCGGCCCACGGTGCGGTCACGATCTCGCCGGGGCGGACCGGCGGCCCCTGGTTCGTCATCGAGGCGACCTCGGCGCGGGTCGCCGAGTAGGGGATCGTCCTGGGCGAGAACGGCGTGCTCGCCATGGCCTGACGCGGCGACTCGACGGGCGCGGGCGGGGGCACGTCGGGCTCGGCCGCCGGCTCCGCCGCCGCGACTCTGGCGCCGGGGAGGACGAGCACCTCGCCCGGGTAGATCCAGTGCGGATCCTCGACCACCTGCCTGTTCAGGCGGTAGATCTCGGGCCACTGGAAGGGATCGCTGAGATAGGTGCGCGCGAGGTCCCACAGCGTGTCCCCGCGCTTGACCGTGTGCGAGCGAGGCGCCTCCGCGCTCCCCGACTGCTGCGCCTGCGGCGCCTGCGCGCCGGCGAACGTGGGGACGGCCAGCAGGGCAATCGCGAGAACAGTTGGGCGGACCCCGTTCGAGGCTCCGACGAGCATGCAGTCGACTCCGGCTGAGGAGGTTCGGTCGATGGACGACGCCGGATGGTCGGGGGAAACGCGTGCGTGACGATTATCACGAGAATGCGATCCCGCCGTCGGCCCCCCGCCAGCGGCCCTCGGCCCTCGGCCGAGGGCCGCTGGCTGATGGCCCTAGAACGGCAGATCGTCGTCCTCGTCCTCGAGCGCGCCCGGGAAGTCCTCGAAGTCGTCGCTCGCCGTCGCGGCGCCGCCGGCCTTCGCCTTCTCCGTCGGGCGGGCGGCGCGCGGCGCCGAGTAGCTGCCGCCGTCGGAGTCGCCCCCACCCTGCCGGCTGCTCAGCATGATGAGCTCGCGGACGTTGATCTCCGTCGAGTAGCGCGTCTGACCGTCCTTGTCCTGCCACTGCCGGTACTCGATGCGCCCCTCGACGTAGAGCTTGTCCCCCTTCTTCACGTAGCGCTCGACGATGTCGGCGAGCTGCGACGTCTTGGTGTTCCAGACGACGCAGCGGTGCCACTCCGTCTTCTCCTGCTTCGCGCCGCTCGCGTCGTTCCACGTGCGGCTGGTGGCGAGCGAGAAGGTCGCCACGCGATTGCCTCCGGTCGTCGAGCGCACCTCCGGATCGTTCCCGAGGTTGCCGATCAACGTCACCTTGTTCAAGCTCCGGCTCACGAATGCCTCCTGGCGAGAGTGTCGAACCTCGCCGCGTATTGTGGGGTCCTGGCTTCAGTCACATCCAACCATTTCGCCGCGGTTCGACCACTTCCGCCGCAACGTCCGGAACCGGGTCCCGTGCGACGCCGCTGCGCGCGCCGCCTCCCGAGCCGCTATCCCCGTCCCCCTGGTTCCGCGTCCCGCCTCAACACTATCGCATCCTCCAACGGCCGACGATAGTAGCCGCGCCGGCGCCCGACCTCCAGGAACGCGCGCGACGCGTACAGCGCCCGCGCCGCG
>Ga0182741_1002837_pt1 | contig 19418 bp, 10 predicted proteins | sample eDN5th37CBELigOP_FD_128874 | JGI IMG/M metagenome (GOLD analysis project Ga0182741, IMG submission 128874) | Enriched Organic Plus compost microbial communities from Emeryville, California, USA - eDNA 5th pass 37_C BE-Lig OP (version 2) (version 2) ... | reverse complement strand
CTGCAGATGTCGAGTTTGATAGCGAGAGTGGGGCAGCGCCAGAGCCTGCAGCACGCGCAGCTGCGGTGGGTGTTGACATGCTTCCCAGTCGAGCGTACCGGCGACTTGTGAAGCAGTTCATGGCGTGGGCAGGCGCCAAGCCTTGCAACTCTAAGACACCACCGGCCTCTATCGCCTTGAGTCACGCAGGCGTGCTCGGATTGTGTGCGCTAGTTGAGGCGCATGCGGGTGATTTGCCGCCCCACATCCCGCCTATCTTGGCATTCCTAGCACCACACGCCACAGCTCCTGCACCGATTGGTCCCGTGGTCGGCGAAACCTTCGCTTCCTTCCGTCAGAACCATCGTGAGGCATGGGATAGGTTCTTCCGCCACTGGTTCACACCAGCCGAACTGGAAGCGTACTCCAGTGTGCAGTATACTCCTTCATATGTTGCTTAAACACTTACTCCTGCTTCGTTCAGTATTACTTTGTTTCTTTCAATCGCGTACTCTTTCCTTTATCCGCGCTCCGATTAAACGGCCCGCTTCACTTGACGAGCATAGTCGGTACCCGTGCAATATCATAACGCATTTGTATATTATGTCCTGACATCGTTAACCCCTACTTTAGTACTCAAATGCCCAAATTGCAGACCAGCACAATGGTTAATTGTATTCTCCTATAGCTCGGGGGATCTTGAATAAATACACTCTTCTATCCCAGTATCTACAGGAGACCATCAAGGCGACGCGGTAGTTGCGATCGCGAGAACGACGATGTGTGCCGTTCCTCTGACAGTTCGCCCACAGTTCACTCAGTCTTCTCCTCCGCAGCCTCTGCCTCAGGTTTCTTGAGAGTATTCAGGAAGCGAGTGAGTGAAGCAGTGAGCATGTTGTACACCTTCTTGAAGCCGTCCATGCCACCATACCAGGGGTCGGGGACGGACTCCGTGGTACCATCTCCGAACTCTCGAAGCAGGAGCTTGACGTTGCCCTGAATGCCCTCACGCTGTTGGAATCGCTGTAGTGCCTGATAGTTTGATTCGTCCATAGCGAATATGTAATCGAAGTGTGTCAAGTCATGGCGTCGAACTTTGCGTGCCCTGTGGCTAGTAATGTCAATTCCGCCCATGCTGCGCATGGTACTGATGGCACGATCGTCGGCACCCTCGTCTTCATGCTCTCCCGAAACACCGCACGAGGCAATCTCGAAACTTGAGAAGTTCAGACTGGACTTGTTGTCTTGGACGAGTTTCCGGAATATGCCTTCTGCCATTGGGGATCGGCAGATATTGCCGTGGCACACGAATAAGCAACGTAGGGTTCGAGCTGTAGTTTCAGATGACATTCGCAACGCCTCGTATGCTGATTTACAGCGCGAGTAGTGCTACGTTTCGGATTCTCGATTTTCCTCCTTTCCATCACCCCTTGTTGTGGAAACTCCTCAGACGCATCACTGGCTGGAGCTGGGATCGCTCAGGGCTACCTCGGGATATGCAAGGTGAGAAGAGATGCTACGGGTATTTTTATGATGTGCAGGCATTGTGTCATTTGCGGCCTCGGCAAAACGACCTATCCATGCTGATGCACATTGTGGGAAACGCATTTTATTTGTCTTCCTGCTCACGACTCTCGCACCTAATCAGGGCGTCCACTTGAAATAGTCGGAGGGGTGGGGCAAAGCATACTTTATGCTCATCGCAGCACACCAATTTCCTGTGGGAAACTATGACGACTTCTTGACGATCAAATGGAGCAAGCCCTCCACAGTCAAAATTTTGGCGAGGTGATCGATCGCCCATGGGAATCCAGCCTGCTTCAACACCAGATTAGCGAGCAATCGGCCAATACGACCGTTGCCGTCCTCAAATGGGTGAATCACATAGATAAATGTAGCGTAGAGATAGTGCGCTCGGATGGGTGCAGGCAACTCTCGGACCTTGGGATCATTGAACGTAGCGCAAAGACAATGTAGTGCCTCTTCAATTTCCTCCGGTGGGACGAAGCAGCGATAGAAACGATAGAACTGGAAGGATCCTACTGTAACATGTGTGCGGTACTGCCCTTTAACCACGTCATCTGTGAGGGTGAGGGCGCCATGAAGCTTCCGAATATACTTGGGGGACAGCTGGAATGAGGGATTCGTAAGCATTTCAGCAGCGAGTGATGTTACCTCGGCTTCGTCGCATGCGCATTCTACACCACCCGTACCCTGCGGACCTAACACGTCGTACAGATCCCAGCCACTTAGCCTAGGAGGGACGAGTATCGATGGCTTTTTGTACGCACGTTTGACGAGGCTATGGAGATTGTCTGGAGCGTTGTTGTAAGCCTGAATGGCACTTCCTAGCTCTAAGCGCATGCGGATGGAGAGAAGAGCAGGTGAGGGGGGTCTTCTGGGCCCAAATGCGCGGAGTATAGTTAGGAGCTCCTCAATCACTCCCGGTGTGGCCTCTTGAAGTGCGCTATACACATCTGATGCGTTGCCTCTGTCGCTTGCGGAAACCTTCTGAGAGAATTGATGCAGCATGCAGAATGAATTTGATACACAACCAGCCTCTTCCAGAGACCGATGCATCGCAGCAAAATCGTCATCGCTCAGCTTGGTCCGACGATTGATCTCCTCATGGCACATTGAATACAGCGCCAACGCGCACGTCGGGCATCCATACCATGGCCGCGGTTGCGCCACACGCTCCCGCTTGGCTGAAAGCCGTAATGCTTCAATTATAGTTGCGTACTTTTCCAGGACTTCCGAAATCGCCGAGGCCCTCTTGGTGTTCTTGCTAGAGCTTGCAGATCCACTCTTCGATTGAGTGCTTGACGAATCAAAGACCCACAGGGTAGCAAATCGACGATCCTGCTGCGTTGAGGTTGTCGACTCCGCTTTCGTTTGTTCCTCCTCATCCTCTGACAACGTAAGCGAGTCCTCTGTAGCGGGCTTCACTAACTCCGTCTCAGTGAACCATAGACCCTCGCGCACAAGAGCATGAATGGTGGGTTGTAACTTTTTCCGAACATCCAGTAGGTTCACATTCATGGCAACAAGGTGAGGAGAAACCGTGTACAGGAACTTCGTCCGATGAATCAGGTATGCCTGACAGCGCAACCACAGATCATCCTCAATCCGGCGTAGTGATGGTTCAAGCGAGAGCAAGAAAGGAAGAACTCGGGCAGCCGCCCTATGCATTTCACTATCGAGATCCATGAGCCATGAATGGAACGGGTCCAGAACCCCCATACTCATGAGTACACCTAAGAACCACATTGGATCACTCCTGCCAATCGCACAGTTCGTGGCGTTGATGAAGCAGTCACGACACGAGCAATGTGTCTTCGTTGAGATGGCTTGGCTGCTACCCGCTGCGTCCTCCATTGCATCTTGAGACTTATTTGACTCCGAAATGGGAGAGCATCCCTTACCTGTCAGTAAGCCTCGATGGAGCGCCCCGCCTGTCTCATTATTCTGAATCGAAAGCGCGCGGGCGAACTCTTCCTCAAGATCCTTCGCGTAATCCAGAACGTCGTACTCCGTCGGCGTACTATGTGTTGAATCCAGGGGTTTATCAGAGCGCGTAGCATTGGAAAGGGTGCCACCCAACCTAAAAAGACGCCACAAAACCTTTGAAAAGCGTGCCAAGGTCTCAACAATCTCACGCTGAGTAGCCAGGCATACTGTTTGTACCGGTGGGATCTTCGTGACACTAGTTTCAACGGGCGAGCCAAGTGCTCGGTAATAACCACACACAACGCCGAGTGGTATACCATCTTCTCCAAACACGGGGAATGCCGAGACACCGGAAAAACCACATCGACGCGCGAGATCCTCTCGACTGAAAGTCAAATTAGACACGTCATCGCCACGTGGGGAAAACTCAGATGGTCGATCTGAACCAAACAAATATGAAATTGGCAAATGTGACCTGAAAGCTGCAGCCTCTACAGACACGTCTCGATTACTGTCCTGCTGGATAATGGGAATATCCATGAAGCAAGATGCGCGGTGATATGCTTGGCTGGCTGCATGGTAAAGAAGCAATGCCTGATCTGCAACGTTAGAGGCTATTTGGAAGATCTTTGCATAATGCCTGTTCACCCGTCGATTCACGAGACTTTGCGGGCTTGGAAGCTTTGGTTCCACACTAACTGCAGCGATGTCAGTAAAAACTTCGAGCGCTGTGTTGGTAACACCTGGCATGAGCCATTCCACGTGGGCGAACTTGAATCTGGCAGCAAGTCTTGGAAGCAATGCTGAGAGCGCTCGTCGGAATGCAGGTAAAAGCAGCCCAAGTCGAGCATGTGCGCGAGGTCGACACATTAATTGATCACTATACGGTGAGACTGGCTTGATGCACAGACATGGCGCTCTGATAAATCGATCTCGAATAACTTCAGTCTCGTCTGGACTCTCCGCAGGAGCAAGTGAACTACTACAACTACTTGATGGGGAGATAATGGTGGCTGCGGTTGGCGAAGGTAATTGACCGGCGCCAGAAGGGGTAAGTCCGGTTGATGTGGCTGGCGATGAAGCACCATAGTTCAAGTCGAACTTCACCTCAACTGTTTGTGTCTCGAGCGTGACGATTGCCGTGTAGCGCGGTGGGGGGAATGGCCATGGTTTGGTCGGGAAGCCCTTGAGCGATGAGAGTGCAACGGGCTTCGGGACAGGCTTAGACAGCAAGTCAGGACACTCCAGAGAGTTGGGTGTCAAGGGCGAAACGATGAAACCGTCCGTGTTGCCATCGACTAAAGATGACATAGGTGTGGCATCAGGAGAATAAAGACCAAAGGGTCCTTGGAGGAGATTAATGCGTTCGGCGTCCCAAACGCTCTCTGGGCTTTCGGGCATCCACTTACGATTAGAAACACCAGACCTGAATTTCCCCACCATCAACTTCCAGCCCCGAATCTGTCCTTGATGATAGAACATGAGTGGGGCGGGGATCTCAACGTCAGGTAGAAGCCAGGGGTGCTGCGCGTAGTAGAGGGACCAATCCAGAGTTGGCGTGGCACCGAAGGCAGCAGGGTGTGGGATCGGCAGCTGCCTCCCATTGGCGCCCACAAGAGAAGGCCAGAGCGTTAGGGCTTTGCTTGGCGTGTACAGCTTGCGGATAATCATCCAGGTCGAGCACAGAGAAGGGTCGAAAGACATCTGTTGTGCCTCCGTCCTAGTCGCCGAATGGTCATGGTCGGGACTTATTGTCATGCTTGTCTCAGACTGTTGGTCGAGCTCATCGTGATCGCCAATGTAGATATGATTGGTAGGTTGGTGATAGGCGGCTTCGAAAATCCGAAAGGGATTTGCCAACGCATCGTGGAGAGTAGGAGATAGCTGATCGCGATCGACGATCTGGCCCGCAGCCACCCCTGACTCTAGTGCAGGTTCTTCCTGAGAGTTAAGATACGATCGGATGAAATGTGTTGAGACGGTGATTGGTCGGTATCGTAATGCACCGGTGGCTTGTGACCTCCACTCAGGAGCCAGAAGCTCTTGCTCAAGCCGTCGATCGCCCGAGGGCCAATCAAACTGGGCACTATACGCGACCAGAGGCAGCTGCGACGATGGAACTGTTGAGGGCGATGGACGAACACTATCGTAAACATCACCCGCGGTAGTGGCTTGATGTGTAGATTGCGATAGTGCTTCTTCCCGGGCTGCTGCTTCCTGAGGATGTGGAGCAGATTCTGGCGCGGCTTTGGGTTGACTAACCAATGTAAGAGCCCTGCGTTTATCCCAATCACGTGCGCCTTCAGCAATCAGAGATGCAAGCCGAGAATATCTCAACAGTTTCGCGAAATAAAACGCTGTGAGTTGCGTATTATCTCGAGCGGTGGGATCAACCCCAAGCTCGAGTAGGGTTTTGACCATGTCTTCGCTGCCACTTTCCACTGCATGGAATAGCAGAGTACGTCCATCGTAATCGGTTGTCTCAATATCCACAGGCGGGTTCAGTCTTGATCCTTGTTCAAGCAATTGCTTCACCTTTGGAATATCTCCACTTCGACACGCCTCCACAAGTGCCCCCACAAGTTTCAATGAAGCTGCAGCTAACGTAGCCGAGCCAACCTCCGCTCGTGAAGGTCTGCGTGAGGGTGTCGTTTTGATCGGTTGAGATAGCGGCACGTGGCGGGGCACATCGGACCCGCTGCCCGTAGTCGAAACTGATTCGGATCCCTGATCGCGCTGCGCAAGCGCATAACTTATCATAGCGACAATCTCGGCACAGTTTGCACGCAGCGCCTCATCAAGTGGTGTCCTTCCAAAGCTATCAACTGCCGAAGGGTCGGCCAGAGCCTCGAGCAGGAAACGTGCAGCCGAGGGCTGTGATCGCGCTGCTGCCAAGTGGAGTGGAGTGCGACCAGAAAGATCCGCTGCATTTGGATTCGCACCATGGAAGAGCAAATCAGCAAGTAGCTGCAGATCACCCTGTGTGGCCGCACCACACATCAAAAAGGCTAGTGTGTGTTCCGATTCCGATTCGTGAACGGATGGCTCAGTTGAGGACACCGCATCATCATCATCAAACTCGTCCCTTTGTGTGAGGTCTCCTCGTATCGAAGCAAATGCTGGAAGAGAATCGTGTTGGAGCTGCTGAGGAACGTGTGGCTTTTCTGGCACGGCATTACCATCGATAGCTCGAATCGAGGTTGTGGTAGTCGCTAGGTATTGAAATGGTTCAGTCTCGGCTTGAGCTGGCCCTGGTGCTGCCAAAATGTGAGGTGGTCCTGGGCTGGCAGCCTGCGATGGGTCCGAGAGGTGAAAACTTTGTGTACGTGTGCGAAATGATATGAGGTCTTCTCCAGACTGTTCACCTTCGCGGAGGTCGAGGTTGGAGTGCTGGCGAGTGGGAGTATGCAGTCTGGACCTGATGATGCGCTGCAGTGACGAGACCGATGCAGTCGATTTGAATGCTCTGGGGTCACTAAAGCCTGGACTTGGACCGAAAGAGTTGTTCCGAATCAGCTGCATACCCTCCGCGCCTCGGTCTGAGTCTTCGGCCGCGGGTGAGTCCTGACGATGGTGCTGGTACATTAGAGGAGAACGTGATGGCTGCAGGCTGTTGTACCGCTCAAGTTCGTTCGACTCCGCCGCTTCGGACGAGAAGTTGTCCTCAAAGTCGGGAGATCCAGGATCAGAAAACTGTGACTTTCGCAAACCTCCATATCCTGCCTCATCATCGGTTTGATTATCAGGATTGGCGTCTAGTGAGAACATCATTCCGCCGATACTTCGAACAGTGGGAATTGAAGTGCCACTTTGTTGCCGCGGCCCGCCTGATCGAGATGGCTGGGGGACGAAAAGCGGGGTTGAAGGATGATGCAAGGATGGCCTCCTCTCCCTTTGCGCCGCAGGTCTCAATGGATTGTAATCTTCAACATCAAGAGAAGTTAATTCAGTTGCCGACCATCCACCTGCAGCACGAATTTCGCTTGCGATTGTGAGGTTGCCACTTGTGATAGCAGCATCTAATGGGGTTCGACCCATTCGATCGATGGCATGAATTGAAGCACCGTGTGACAGTAGGAATCGGACAGCATCCGCCTGTCCAGCTAGTGCTGCAACATGTAATGGTGTTCTCTTGTCGAAATCCGCCCGCGATAGTACAGCGGAAAACAGCGTCAAGTCATCCCTGAGACGCACTGGTGCAGGCTCTGATTCATCTTCCACGGTTTTGTAGCCTATTACATAGGACTCAAGAGATCTCAAGTAGTTGATATCGTTGTAGTAGCAGGCTGAGCTAATTGCCAGTAGGGACTCAAGCGAAAACAATTGTCTAGCCTCAGGGGTAAGTGAATTCAAATCGATCTGTGCTGCGGTACTTTTGAGATCCGAAGGCTGTGCACTTCTTCTTTGGGTTTGTCTAGGCACGGATGGACCGTCAATAGAAAGCCGCAACTCTTCGTTAGGGACGTCTTGCTTGTCGAATGGGAGTTGGGGGGAAGACTTATTGGTGGAAGGAGCGGCGCTCGAGGCACCGGACTGATCCATTGATACCAGCCCGGTGCTTGATGGAATGCTCGTACTGCTTGTTAAGGGGTTGTCGTGGATACGAGCATGCTCGGACTGGGAACTTGGAGTCTGGCTCGCTGCCACGACACCACCGGCTGTTGAGGCATTTGAACTTAACTGGCCTGCGTTGCGTCCTCCCTCCTCATGCGTCCCGTCAGTCTGCGGATGTTCCGACTGGATTGGCAACAATTGTTGCTTGTAACGCTGACCGGACTCCTCCGAAAGACCTGTCTGTGTGAGTGTTGCACTGCTAGGATGGGACACATGTTGGTGTGGCCCAAGCTTTCTTCTTGCGAACTCGAATGCAGCTCGATCCCTCCTTGGCCCAAACACATTGAGTCGGGACACTTCGGCATCTCGAAAGGCGACTCTTAGTGGCACCCCCGCTGTCGAAGATGTCGAGGATCCTGTGCCAGGATAGAGCGGGGGAAGCTGACTTTTAGGCGCTGGTGACGACGGAGCCTCGCGTAAGCCGTTGATATTGTTCTGCGAACTGGAGCCCGATGACTGCGTCGATGACGATGCAACAGACGCGGTTGGCGGATGCTCTTCCTTGATGATTCCTAATTGGATGGGCGACAGGAGATTTCGAGCACTTTTGCGTTCGGGCTGGTCCGGTGAGAGGATTTCGGCAGCGCGTGCGACTGGGTTGTTGATATAGAAGCTCTCAAGATATGCATTGTACACTCTACGCTGAGTCGCACTGTCACGATTTTGCAACGCTGGCTAGATTGAAAGTATAGGGAATGTTAATGCAGCCGGTATGTTGTGAGTGCGATAGAGGCAAGAGGCTCATGGGCTATGGCGGTGAGGTTCCCTTAGTTTGATCCTCTCCCATTCTCACGTAATACAGAGCAGATGAGACTATGGACGTGCGTAGACATTGGGCCAGACAGCAACAATGCAGCACGTTGCCTGAATGCTGAAACTCAAGGCGGATGGTCTAAATCGCCCTCATGCGTCGATTTAGCTTGGTCAGAACCGAGTCCCAGCAACAACTTAGTACAAGTCTTCGCACAAGTGGCGGGCAACCAGGCTGACGCGGATACAGCCAGATCTAAGTGTCTCGTCGCGGTGGCATGCTTGTCATGCCGAGTTAATGTATCCATCAAGCGTGTGGGGTGCTACAGACGAAGCCGCTACGTACCCGGTCGAGAAGGAAACGTTGAAAGGAGATAGGCTGTGCGGACGACATAGGTAACAAACATATAACCTAGTTGTACTCGTTGTGTTGTGACGATATATCAAGTTTGGTCGGAGCCAGTTGCAGATCTCCGCCAGGCAAGCACTGACTCTACTCGATTCGATTGACGAGCTACCGCTAGTCCATGATTGCGAGGCTGTGGTACGGTGCGGGGTCTAGACAGTAGAGTGACGACGTGGCACAGAATACATAAAGCGAATGGTGTGATCAGATCCGGCGTACACTCGCTGGATCTCGAGTTGCAGGAGCCCCGATCCGCGATTTCAGGCACTAAAATTTTGTCCCAGTCCTCCGATGAATCGAGTGTGACAAATCATGTAAGGGGCTGGGTCATTGAGCGTTGAAACAGATCACGCATGGAGATAGTGTAGTGTATTGGAAATCCAATTCTAAGTTTCGGAGAGACTCTAAATCCCGGCTTGTGTATGAACGAGCCAATCATCAAACACAATAGTGGGTCTGCAAGTTTAGAAGCGAAGCTCGCCACGCATGCAATCGAACCACATGCGGAAGTCACCCATGAAGGAATACGAGGGGTAGATGAACGTCGCGGGCTTGTTTAGTTCGAACTTAAAGTGGCCCAGCCAGGCGAAGCCGTAGCCAATGAAGAGGCAGTACAGCGCCTGCTTGAGCAAGCCGTTGTACTTGGCAAGACCAAGGAAGACTGCGACCATGAGAACGCCCTCCACGATGCCGTGCTGAAGACCAGAAAAGATGTTGCAGACGAGGTAACCCGTGGAGACACCGCTGAACATGCATGGAACAAGGATAGGGTTGAACAGCATGGTTAGCATAACAATGGTGGTGCCTAGAGACGTCGTAAGACGAAAAGCTCATGGATGAGTATGCGGACAACGGACAGCATGTCTAGAGGCAGAAAGTCAACAGGGGCAATCAAGCTCGTGGTCTCGTGAGAGCAGCGCTCCCTCGTGCGCCTTCGTGGCAAAATCAAACCTACCTAGCAGGTGGAGACGTCGATTGGTGAGCTCGGAGTGTTCAGAGAGGTAGAAAGGATAGAACGTTTCGAAGTTCTTGTAAGGCTTATTAGACGAACGGGGCCCAGTGAGCGAGAAATTCTCATACTGCTTTGCATCGAGGCCTGAAATCGCAATTACCAGCAGGCTCGCGAACACCAGTGTGATAATATACGACTTTTTCACGCTCGCGAATGAGTCGACATACGAGTCCGCTTTGGGCATATTTCAGCGTTGGTTACGTGGATTGAGCACCGGCTAGAGGTGTAGGAACGAGTCAAGTCACGTTCAAATGATGTAAATAAGCCTCGTTCTCGAGATCTTTGTAGGGGTCGACCCTCACATCGGATATCCAAACCACACACCAAACAAGAATCTTTTCCGAATGCATGAAGGGTTTTCCCAGTTTTTCGCGTGTGCTTCGCGCACGGGGTGGGATCTTACGTTTCCATTCAATTTTCACAAGTGTTACAAGGCTCCCTCGAGCGTCTGAGCGAGACGCAGTACCTGGCTCGGCGTAAAATCACAAAAGGAGAAACCATCAAGCGTGATCTGTTCCACCCGCTCCTCCGATTGGTGGTGGATGGAGTCACCTGGCAGTGCGGACTGAGAAGCTTCGTCTGCTTGCATAGCAGCACCAAGACTCAAGCTGCTATTGACTCCGCTAGCAGCATCGCCAGTGGGCTCATGGTCCAACTTCACATGCTTGGTCCTTGCTGATGTACCTCCTTCACGATTCCGTATCCTCTGAATCGATGTCCCTTGTGGGCTCAGTGCCTGCAGGTCGTCGTCTTCGGCATCTAGCGCTACGGATAGTATCCCCGTGCTATCAGCTGTCGCCTTACCACGACTCGGGGGTCGACTGAGTTCTATTCGCCCCAGGTCCACACCTCCTCCTAGTCGAATTCCTGGAAGCGTTCCTACTGCACTTGAGCCAGATAGTAAGACTGAAGGTGTGACACTTCTGGAGGGTGCTTTGCTCAATTGACGACTGCTAGTTGCTGCTGCAGTAGTGGCAGATTCATCCTTGTGATCATCTTCCTCCATGGTATGCGAGTTTGAGCTTGTACCTGCAACTGGAGCCCGACTTCGGGTTTCCTTCTTGAGTTCTCGTCTCCGCTGTCGCTCCAGCTGCTTTGCGAGTTGCTGCTCGCGTTTCTCTCGGCGTTGTATCTTGTGGTGGACGCGGACTGCTCGACTACGCGTGTAGTTCAGTACACTTGGCCAAGAAATCTCCTTCACGCAGCTTGGACAGTTAGCGTTGTCAGGGATGAGTTTCAGTTTGCAGGTGCGTGTGAAGCTGGCCTCTGTTGTGGATGAGGAAGATGAAGACGAGGATGCAGATGAGGAGGAAGATGACGAAGATGCCGCAGAGGTAGCATCTAGCTTGCACTCGTTCGTGTCAACCTCAGAACGAATACTTAACAGCGTCGAGGACTGATCTGTCGGATGAGAAGGCGGGGCTAGAGGCACTGGACTCTGCATCATGGTTCGTGCCAAGCATAGGGTATGAAACTGGACGCGGCACTCGGGACAGTACACTGTGGGTTTGTTTGCACCAGGAAGCGGTCGCGCATTGTTCTTCTCTGGCTTATCAATAAACAGAAGTGAGCACCCCAGGAGTGACTCCTTGCAGACCGAGCAAACCTCGTTGTTCGGGACCTGTGAAAGTTCGATTTCATTGTCGGATACGCTTGGAGAGTCATAAAGACCTTCTGATTCATATCCTGACTCTCCATCTTGACTGTTGGCGGGCATGGTCTGAGTCATACCTATACTTAGTTCTGGTTGCTGTTGTCGTTGTGAATGGCTGAAGTAAGTTTCATCATCTTCAACTACGGTATTCCCAGACGTATCTCGGACGTCCAGCACGTTGTCGGTCAAAAAAATCTCATCAAAAGTGGCTGTGGGGCCGCTGTCTTCATCCTTCCTCGTTGTCTCCTCTATTGCAACCCCCATGGTGAGGGGTGACGCGCTCCTGGAGCCGGATGGTGTTTTGAGTTCATCCTCTGTGTCGTATCCTTGAGTCATCTCATAAAAATTCTCATCGTAGGTGCCATGTACCCCAAAGTCGTAGTCATCTTCGTACGGCGACTTCCACTCGCTCGCACCAAGAAGTCGTGTTCCCCACCCATAGTCATTGCTCGGACTCTCGAGTGACTCGTTGTCGTCCTGGCCTTCGTCTCCACTTGTGAAGCCAAGCTTGGCAACCTCTTCGACATCACTATCATCATCGTCGTCGGGTGCCCCATCTTCAATATACCGCAACAGCGAAAACGACCCCACTTGCACCGAAATATGAGGAGGAAGTGGTGGCAAGGTGTACGTCGTTCGCTTGGGCCCTCGTCCTGGCCCTCGTGCCTTTTCCTCACTATTATCGCATGCCTTCTTGTCCTTCGCGGTCTTTCCTCGCCATCTCGATCGAATAGCTCCTGGTAGTTGACACTTGTTGAAGACTTCCTTTGCACGCTCATTTAGTAGTAGAACGTTGAGTGGGTGCTTACACCACGGATCCGACCTCAACATAAGATGCAGGGTCATGAAGACACCCTCTATACCCTTGGGAAACTGCAGTGCGCTGACCAGCTGCGCCAGATGCCGACTCCGCTTCGGGTTCTGCCACGCCCACTCGAACTTGAGTGCTGCAATCTTGTTCGTGAAACCGTGGACGCACGCCATCATGGTCCATGGCCGCTTGGAGCACGTCTTCCGTGCGCCCGCCTAGATATTACCAGTGCGTTTTCATGTCAGGGGTGAGTCCAGATGGCGTCTTGGAATCCAGCACATGCACAATAAGCCAGCTCTCAAGCAATCGCCTCAAGCAACGTACCGCTATCTCTCCATTGTGTTGTCGTATCCGGCGTGCCGGATTGTTAGTGAAGCCGATGTAGACGGCATCCGCCACGGACTGGGACTCCAGAGCGTAGCACGCGAAGAGACTCTGCAGACAAGAAGGGTCAACACGCAATCAGAGCGTGTGAGCACATGTGGGTTTCGCGGGACTACCCAGTGAGAGGAGTTTTTCACGAAATTAGCAGACTGAAGTGGGGTGCATGTGACTTCCGACGTACCATTTAAGTATGCAATGGGATGTTCTATCGACTGATATGATTACCTTGACGAGACCGCTGGGCCGTACCTCGTTGTCGGCATCCTCAGCATTGTGCTAATAGCCGTTGTTTTGGAACGAAACAGGGTGGATGGAGTCTTGGACAGTTTCAAGTTCTCGCCACTGGCACTGGTACCATTCGAGCGGTGCTGGGATTTTGGCTCCGATGACGGACAAGGTCGCCCGTGACTGATTTATTGTGCTGCGAGGACATATTGCAGGCCGTATAGAATCGCATTCAAGTCAAATAAGCGCTGACGAATGGACTCCTTGTGGCAGTTGAGGACTGAGCTAAAGCAATACACTGGCAGATCCAGCGAGTTCTGTAGGGGAATTGACGCTAGGGTTTGTACGGAGACAGAGTCGTGCATACCTGAAAAGTAGGATGACGAGGGCGGTTGAGAGCGCACGCTATTAATAAGTATCTAAACTAAACCGGATGAACGGTAGAGCGGAGAACTTTGTCATGACCGTGTAAGCATGCTGATGACGCCTACTCAAGCAGGTCTCACCTACATCCTTATCGGCGGGCAATGTACGCCAAGAACTTGTCGCACCCGCCAATGTACTCTTTGGGCTTGCCGTCGCTGTCGATCGTGTAGACAAGTGGGCAGGTAGTGTGTTCGTTCTCACTCATCCCGAGCTGACTCAAGATGTCGGGTCGCTGTGCATGGAACTCGGTACGGGACGAAACCTTGCTGGCGACACTGACGTCGTTGCGGCGAGCAGCCCAATCCATACCGGCCCGGTAGGCACGCTGGAAGTAGGGACAGGTGTCAAATCCCATGACAATGTAGGTGGTCATCTTGTCGGCTGGAACCAGACTTTCGGAATCGGCTTCGTGGCTCATGCTGAAGTTCCTTGGCGGAGAAACGCGGTGTCTAAAGGTGTGTATTGATTCGAAAGGACGGTGCGCGGGACTGAAAGTGAGACGGGAGGGTGAGGAATCCACTCTATCGCCGTCACCACGGGCTGCACGATGAAGTTTGATGAATTGAATTCCTTCCGATTTGGCGATTTGTACGTTAATGTGCGTGAGGTTTGGCACAAGATCCAGCGTGATTCTGACATATTATCACGCGATCTATACAATGAAACGCATCCGCAGGCGACTGCACAAGTCCTCCTTCCAGTTTCATTCATTTTAGTGAACCGCACACGCGAGTGAAATTTTCACTCACCACACTTAAACTCGGCCTCGACACGTGTCTCGACTCCACGACCAGGCTGGCGTGTAGGGCGGTCTCGGCGCCGCGGCGCTACCTTGCTCAATTAGGTGACTACCTGCCTGCATCATGAAACTTGTCATCCCCATGCTGAGTACTCAAGGCACGATGAAAAGGCGAAAACCAGTGGTCGTCAAGGCACGGAGTTTGAGTTGAAGACCTCTGACACACGTCAGTCCGCGTCCAATCTCTCGACTTTTCATGAGAATAGGTACATGATGAGCCCTTCCAGTGTGCTCGAATGTACGTGTCGTGTGGATCACAAGTCAAATCATGCAAGCCATGCGCAGCGCTTGGTGAACACGCCATCTTTCTTTCGAGTGTGGCCCGTGGCATACCAGCTCTTTCGCGAACGCCATGGAACAAATCACTTGTGCGCGGGCTGGCAATGCATCCCCGCCGCGTGCTGCTCGTCTACCCTGCTGCATCAGCGCATATTCGGTGCGTTTTGCAGTGGAGTGAGAGCTCTGGACTAGAGTCAGTCCGGTTCCCCGGTTTCCAGAACAGGGGGTGCTGGAATACAGTGTCGTTTAAAGTGCCCAACAACATTGAAAAGCGTGCTAAACGGCGGTATTGTGTTTGTAGGAGTGCGAAATAAACCGCACTAGGATATAGATCCCAGTTAGAAATACTAGACTAGGGTGCTGGATCGTCGGACTAACCACGCAATCAGCCCCAAATCAGCCTCAATCACCCCCGATCGCGTGCCTGCTTTGATGTACTGATCGGGTCCTGAAAAGGGGTACTCCGGTGTGGTTTTCGCGGGGATCTTGTCTTCATCTGGGAGTATCTCCCCGCGTGTTTGGTTACCACGTGTGTAGTCTACTGTATGCGCCCTAGATCCTCCCTCTCCGACCACATGCACCACATGAAGTAGTGTGACACGCGGCTATTGTCAGAAAACCCGACGCTCTGGCATCGATCCGTCTCGTGCCAGCCTCCCACGACTAGCGTCCATCCCACCTCGCGCCTGAGATTGAGTCCCCGTGCTTCATGTTTTCCCTCGCGGTTCGGCCCGAACCCACGTCCTGACCCGCGCAACTCGGTTCGAGCCCGAGTTCTGGTTCGCGGCACGCGCCTGCCTCAGTGCTGGCTGCGGGGCGAGTAGACACCGGCTCGGGATCCGGGCATGAATTTCTGAGCCGTGGTGCATGGCAATCCCAGTACTGAATTCCTGTGTGTGCCGAGGTTCGTGCAGTCTGGTCTGCAACACAAGTGCAAAGGGCGTTTTGCTCCTTGATCTGACTTGGGAGTGTGTATGCGCTCCATTTCAGTTCACTTGTCACGGAGGTTCATCAGGGTCTGGGTTACAGTCTCATCCTATCGTCCTATTGTTATATCACACTCGGTGCATTGAACTCTCACGCCCCTGGTTTCCTCCGCTCTGTCTCTCCGGCCCTACAACAACAACAACAACAGGTTACACAAGCCGTAAGGCATCTATAGCGTAGACGCATACCCATCGCCTACGCAGTCGTAGTCACAGTTGCAGTTGCAGTTGCAGCCACGGACGCAGCCACGGACTCATCTTGGAAAGGTTCCCTCGCTTCTTACCTTCCAAGACTCCAAGCCGTACTCCATACTCGCTCTGCAGAGTATAACTCACAACATTCCCTCGGGAGACTCCACTTATAACAGAAATCAACAGTCTGCCCCGTGTACTCTAGTCTCGTCTAGTTTACCCCACCTAAACATCCTCACCTCCCAACTAAGGAAGCGAGTTACGTGACTCACATGTCAACTGCAGTTCAACAACAAGCTGCAGCAGCGGGCGCGAATCCTTCCGCTGGTGCCAGTGCGGCTGCAAATGCTGGTCGTGGTGGACGAAATCCCGACCCCAACCAGCCAAGTGAAAACAAAGAGGAGAAAATTGAGGGGACTGAGGAACTCGATGCCAATGGCAACCCTGCGGCAGCAGCCGATCCCTCGAATCCCACTGCTAGCGGGCAAGTTACCCGCAGCCAGCGCCCTCCTCGAAAGCCAGGTGAACGCGGTCGAATGCATTCGTTCCGAGTCGCCTCGTCCCGCTTTATCATTGATGCTCGATATACCCCGCTCAAGTCCCTTGGGCATGGTGCTTACGGTATTGTGTGCTCTGCCTACGACATGGATACCGGCAAAAAGGTGGCAATCAAGAAGATTCCCTCGGCATTCGACGACTTGGTGGATGCAAAGCGTATTCTACGTGAGGTTAAAATGCTGCACCACTTCAAGCACGAAAATGTCGTGGGACTCCTTGACCTGATTGACCCGCCTCCACATCACCCCTTTGAGGACATTTACATAGTGTTGGATTTCATGGAGACTGATCTCCATAAGATCATTTATTCTCGAAACCGACTCACCGACGAACACATCCAATACTTCATGTACCAAGCACTTCGAGGCCTAAAGTACATCCACTCTGCCAACGTTATCCATCGCGACTTGAAGCCATCGAACCTATTGCTCAATGGTAACTGCGATCTTAAGATCTGCGACTTTGGGCTGGCGCGAGGCGTCGGCTCGAGCGGCGGCACCGAAGCCAACGAGCTTACTGAATACGTCGTCACACGCTGGTACCGCGCTCCTGAGGTCATGTACTCGGTGCAAGACTACACATACCAAATTGACGTTTGGGCACTCGGATGTATTCTGGCCGAACTGCATGGTCGAAAACCGCTGTTCCCAGGGCAAGATTATATTAAGCAGATGAATCTCATCTTCGATGTTATCGGAACGCCCTCGGAAGAGGATATGAAGTTCATATCCAACGCCCGCGCTTTGGCGTATATTAAGTCCTTGCCCCCCAAGCCAAAGGTACCATTTTCACAGTTGTATCCTCATGCCTCCGAGTTGGCACTCGATCTTTTGGACAAAATGCTCGTCTTTAATCCGCATCGACGAATCACAGTCGACGAGGCACTCGCACACCCCTACTTTGCTGACCTGCGAGTCCCAGAGAGCGAGACAACGTGCCCCAAACCCTTCGACTTCTCATTTGAGAATGTGCCTGCCACCAAGCAGGTCTTGCAGCAGTTCATGTGGGATGAGATTTATGACTTCCGACCTTTCCTGCGCGGTGTTCGTGGCCAGGGCCGACCGCTCACCCCCGATGGCAAAACTTCGAGTGTGACTGGTGGTGTTCCAAATCCTGATTTGCCACCTGGCTCGGGTCCACATGCACCTCCGTTGCCCCCTAGGGCTGCAGAGGGTACTACTACTTCCACAACAGCCATGCCGCCCCAATCACAGCCTCAATCGCAGCCGCAGCCTCAGACACAGCTTCAGCAGAATCCCCCTCCACGCCCGCCACCACAGCCTCCACAGCAGCAAGCTCCTGGTGCTTCACAACAACCTCCTCAAACTCAGTCTCAACAACAGCAACAACAGATGCGTCAGCCCTAGAGGTCTTAAGATGAATCTAAGTCAAATATTTGATTTAGTTTCATCTCGTTCCCCTCAACTCCATCCGAAGTTCTCAAACATTTTCGGTGGCTTTCATCACCGTTTCTTGTGAAGTTCAAACCTCGTTGCAATGATGGGCTCGACATGGGATATTTGGCTTAAGTTTGCTTATTTTGCCTTGTGGCTTTTTTGTTCCATAGGTTCAGTCTGCACGATTTGCATCGAACACGAGGATATTCGCTCAGTCAGTATCTGGTTAACTTGCACGGCAAGTTTTTGTGTTAGGTTCTGTTAATTTCATGTGTCTGTCGACTTGGTCTTCTCCTGAACTCACTTGGAATCATCGTCGGTGTTCATCTATTACCTCGATGTATTCGTTCCCTCAATTCCGCTGCTAAACTTTACCCCTGCCTCCCTAGGCTCCCAATCTGTATCTATCCCCCCTATCAGGTTTACTAAGCGCCCAATATCCGCATACGCTCATTAAAATGATATTTATATCTCTATCGACGTTTTGTGCTGATTAGGCATGTACGCGTGTGATGGAGATGAAATCACTCACCAAGTTTCCTCTCTGGAAAGCTACACCAAGATGATACACGTGTTTATGTCCTTCGAGATTATGTGCCCAGTCCTCAAAAAGACTTCCTACACACCGCTATATTTGCCCTCCCATTCCGAACAACTGATACCGCATTTGTTACCCTGCGTCAACTCCGACTGTATGTTTATGTCATGCTTTTCTAATACATGTGACAGTTTATGTCTTAATTTAGAGTTGTAAGCTCAGACCAGTTCAGGCTTAATCTGGCTTCGACTTACCTATCCGAGCCTGACTCTGACGAAGCGCTTCCTCTAATTCGTTCACTCGCCGAAGCAGTTCGAGTTCTCGTTCCGTAGGACTGGACTCTCGATGGCCATTTCGATGCTTGCGAATCTTTGGTGCACGGCGCTCATGAGTGGTGGAGTGATCTGCCACTCTTTTCAAAGTCCCATGCCGAGCACAGTACGTACAATTCGAATCAAGTGGAATAAGATGAGGGCACACTTTCCGATGTGCATGCGCGTTCTCTGAGGGTTTTTGCTCGACTGTATCTGCTGAGCTGAGATCAACCAAGGATGACAGAATCGTCCTGCGGCTCCCCAAAGGCTCGTTATTTTTCCATGCTTTCGTGAGTCTGGCAATTTCACCGGCTCGCCTGTAAATGTGCTCGAAACCGAAGGCGACAAGTCGAACAAGATGCAAGAGTGCATACATCGCCGTCATCCATAGACGCGGACCAGAGGTCAAGGTACCAGCAAGACATCCTGCAAACAAACCTCCTAAGATCGACACAAGACATACAAATCCAATGTACAGTAATTGCGCATGCGCCTGATCTTTACCTGTCCTATGTGACCCAGAACACACAATCACTCGTAATCCCTTGGGAATGTGGAGCTTCTGCGCTACACCTGGGTTGGGCGGCGATGGGGGTAAGGGATCGCGAGCGGGTGTCTGGTCCAGCGTCTGGTGCTCGCCCTTG
>Ga0182741_1002836_pt1 | contig 19419 bp, 17 predicted proteins | sample eDN5th37CBELigOP_FD_128874 | JGI IMG/M metagenome (GOLD analysis project Ga0182741, IMG submission 128874) | Enriched Organic Plus compost microbial communities from Emeryville, California, USA - eDNA 5th pass 37_C BE-Lig OP (version 2) (version 2) ... | reverse complement strand
TCAAGGGGTTCGCCGGTGTGACCGAGATCACTGCTCGCATCGCCCGTCAGGCTGCAGAACCGACCGTGTGAGACTCAGCCCGCGCGCCGGTGGCAGGCCGGCGTCAGCGGCCGAGGCGTCGCCACCAGGGTCTGCTGTTGCGCCGGGCGGATGTGAGCAGCGCCTGGATTTCACGCTCCTCTTGAGCAGCTTTCGCCGCTTCCTGGGCGTCGTAGGCCTTGTTGGCGCGTTCCTTCATCGCCTTGCTGTAGCCGGCGTCTCGTTTCGGGATGTAGTCGAAGTCCCGGCCCCACCGCACGTGGATGGGCCTGATGCCCTCGCGATATTCGATCCGCCCGCCGAACTCTTCGACCATGTGAAAGAACTCGACCGCGTCCACGGGGAGCCTTTTACGCAGTCCAAAGGGCTGGTCCTCGCCGACGGCCATCTCCCAGAAGGTGCCGTAGGGCAACTTCACCCAGACGTACCCGTTTTCCAGCACGAGACGCGTTCCGGCCAGCTTCGTGACCGGCGGGCCGCTCTGCCCTATGAGGGGGTCTTCGTAGTACGTGCCCGGGCGCTCGGGGTCATAGACGTGCTCGACCACCCAGCCTTCTTCGAGGGGGTACGCCGACCGGGAGAGCCACTCGTTGAACTCCGCCTGCCGCCGCGCGTACGCCTCAGTCGCTTGGTGTGCATACCGGAAGTGCGTATTGAACCCGCCGAACTTGCACCACCCGTCCGAGTTGAAGCAGCTTTCAACTTCGCCGGTCAGCGAATCGATATGGAACATCTCACTTCTCGTAGTCACATCTTCCCCCATGCGCAGCCCGGGTCGCTTGCGCGGTCAGCGTGCCGGCCCCATACCGACCAGCCCAGCGTAGGGCCCCTCCGTTGACCACCGTGTACGTGCGGGTCACCGACATTTTCGCGACCCGTCGGCGGGCTGCCCGCGGCAGGGGCGGGGGAGAGGCTACTCGTCGACTCCGCCGTGCCAGGAGCACGCGCCCTGCGTGCCGCCGGCATCCGACAGGGTGCCATCGTTGCATTGGACGATGTAGCCGCCGCCGGATGGTTCCTGCTCGGCCATCGCGTAGACGAACGCCCAGAACGACGGCCAGTCCCACGAGTAGTCGATGGTCTCCATGCACCCACTGATGAGGGAAGCCGCGGCGGCAGCGCCGACGAGCGCTTCACCACTCAGCAGGGTGCTTGTCGGCTGCTGCGGCGGGATGACCCACATCGCCGTCGACGGTGCGCCGTCCCCGAGCGCGTGGGCTACGCGGCAGTTCTCCTCCTGGACAGCCAGCCACATCTCCGCGTCGGTCTGCAGGCCCCACATGCCGTCGATGGTCTGTCCGAAGTCGATCATCTGCGCCTCTGCCCGCGAGTACTCCGGGACATACGGCTGAGGCTCGGGGCGCTGCTGCGGGGCGATCGTCGCACACCCGGACAACGACAGGGCGAGCGCCGCCGTTGCCGCCAGCACGCGCACCCTCCGAGTCATGCGGTGATGCTACACAAGCGGGCCACGCCGATCGGCGTGGCCCGCAGGGGAGTGGGGGTGCGTGTGGGGTTACGCAGCGGTGAACTCCGTCCACTTCTCGCCGTCCCAGTAGAGGCTGCCTCGTCGACCGCGGCCGAGGAACTTCTCGTAGAGGGCGCCGGGAAGGTCTCGCGCACCCGAGGCGTGTCCGGAGGTGCTTCGGACAAGGCAGCGCAAGAATCCCTGGTCAGGAGACACCGCACTTCATGGCGTGCGTGAAGATCGCTCTCCCGGTGTTGGGTAACCGTCGGCGGGCTGCCTGAGCATCCGGATCGGTCGGGTTTGGCTCGAACGCTCCAGATGCCAGCCCGAAGGTATCGGTAGGCCCAATGTACGGAGCGTCTCAGGCTCGCTGTCCGTTGAGGGGCCGCGTTCTGCGGAGCGCAGCGGACTTGGCGTCGCGTCTGTGCATCAGCGTTCAATCGGGTTCCTCGATACCGTTACATGCACGATGGAGGGGCAGTCCAGTTGCAGTGCCTCCTTGAGCACGGCGCCGACGTTCCTAGCGGTTGCCGTGAAGCCTGCTCCCCCGAGTGCGCGGGCGAGAGCGGGCCAGTCCGGTTGCACCAGATCGACCCCAAGGGGGGCGAGCCCCTCGTCGATCATGCTCTCCCGGATTTCTTCGTAGCCGCCATTGTCGACGCAGATCACGGGCAGGCACACCTTCTGCTCGACCGCGGTGACGAACTCCTGAATCGAGAACATGAGAGCACCGTCGCCGACGAGCGCGAGCACGCAGCGCTCCGGCGCGGCGAGCTTCGCGCCGAGCGCCGCGGGCAGACCGTAGCCGAGCGTCGCATACGTCGGCATGTAGAGCAGCTGCCGGGGGCGTGACGTCGGAAACAGTGAAGACGTGGCGAGGTAGGTGATGCGGGACGAGTCGCCGCCGATGATCGCATCGTCGGGGATCGCCGCCGCGATGCTGTCCGCGATCCGGGCCAGTTCGGGCTGGGCTGCTCTCACTTCAGCCCGCACCGCGGTGCGCAAGGCGACGACGTCGGCCCACACGGGTCGAGGAGCGTCTGCAGTGATGCGAGCGAGCAGTGCGTCGAGAACGGCCTTGGCGTCGCCGATCAGGCACAGCGTTGGGGAGAGAGTGTCGCGAGCCTGGCTCTCATCCAGGTCGATCCGCAGCAGCGGTCCTGCCGGCTGGAGTGCGCCGCCCCATAGCTCCGCGTCGCCGATGTCCGAGCCTACGACGAGCAGGGCGTCGGCCTGCGCGACGAGATTCTGCACCTGTGGGAGGCGGATGTCGGAGCCGACGACGAGCGGGTGCGTCTCGGGTACGGTGCCCTTGCCGTTGACGGTGGTGATGATCGGCGCGCCGAGCCGTTCGGCGAGGGCGCGAAGCGCCGCGCCTGCTCCGGCGGCACCGCCGCCCGCGAGAATCACGGGCTGCGCGGCCGCGGTGAGGAGGCTGCAGGCGTGCTCCAGATCGTCGGCCGGCGGCAGCGGCAGCGGTCGTGGCTCGGGAAGACGCGGGACCGGCGCGGGCCAGGGTTCGCTCATCAGATCGCGTGGCAGTTCGATATGGACGGGCCCGGGTCTTCCTGTCGCGAACAGTGCGAAGGCGTCCGCGAGGGCATCCATCGTGGAAGAGGCGCACGTGACCCGGCGGCTCCAGGTGAGGACGCTGCCCGCCGCGCCGACTGCGTCCTTCGTCTCGTGCAGAGCGCCGATGCGCGCCGCCCTGGCCGATCCGCGCGGTTCTCCGGGTGACAGCAGAAGCAGCGGTCGGGACTCCGCCCACTCCATCGCGGCGGCGGAGAGCGCGTTGAGGAGCCCAGGGCCCGACGTGGTGATGACAACACCTGGCTTGCCGGTGGTTGCCGCCCATCCATCGGCGGCGAACACGGAACCCTGTTCGTGACGGGTCGTGACCACGCGGAAGCCGAGCGGTTCAAGGGGGCGATACAGCTCGAGGTTGTGCGTTCCGGGTATGCCGAAGAGGGTGTCGATGCCGTGGGCGCGGACGACGCTCATCACCGCGTGCGCGAGCGTGGTGCCCGCCGCCGATGGTTTCATGACGCGTGTTCCAGCTCACCGTCAGACAAGCGGCGCACCACCTGCTCGAATACCTCGAGGCCGCGCAGCATGTCCTCATCCTCGGTGAACTCGCGCTCGTTGTGCGAGACGCCGTCTACGCTCGGGATGAACATAAGCACGGTTGGCACGAGATCCTTGATGTTCGTCGCGTCGTGCCCGGCCAGCGTCTTTACGCGCGCGTGTTCCAGAGCGCGCGACGCGGCTTCCTCCTCGACGAGCCGCACGCCCGCCTCCAGGAACGGTCCGCTCTGCCAGACTGATCGCGACCGGATTTCGATGCGGGTCCGGGTGCGCTCCTCGACCTCGCGCAGACGTGCCTCCAACAACCCGTAAGCGCGGTCGAGAAGGACGGTGCTCTCAGCGCGCAGATCGGCCAGGAGTTGGACCTCGCGCGCGATGGTGACAGGGGAGTTCGGCAGGACGGTGAACTCGCCCACCGAGGTGTGCAAAGCGTCGGCGGGGAACTCGCGGATGAGGTCGTTGACCGCTGTCACGACATGGGCGCCCGCCAGCAGTGCATCCTGGCGATCGCCCATCCGCGCGGAGCCAGTGTGGCCCTGTTCGCCGTGGACGACGATGTCGTACTTGTACGCCGACCACGTCGCCGCGACGGCGCCGATCGTCGTGCCACTCTCGTGCATCGACCGGCCCTGCTCGATGTGGATCTCGCCGTACGCGGCCAGCTGCGGAAACGCAAAGTCACCCAGGAACCCACTCGCGGCAAGGGCATCCTCGACAGCGATTCCGTGCGGGTCGAGTGTTGCCAGCGCCTTCTCCAGCGGCAGCTTGCCGCTGAACACGCCGGAGCCCATCATGCTGGGCTTGAACCGGGCGCCCTCTTCGTTGAACCAGTCGACGACCGCGATGTTGAAGCGCGGTGCGGTGCCGCGCTCTCGGTGCTCGGCCACGACCGTTGCGGCGGCATGCACCGCGGCCAGCACGCCGTACGCGCCGTCGTACTTACCGGCCAGCGGCTGGCTGTCGGTGTGGGAGCCGAAGAGCACAAACGGGGCTCCTGGTGTCAGCTCAGCCAGCCCGAACAGGTTCCCGATGGCGTCGAAGCGGACATCGAATCCGAGGTCGGTGAGTAGCTCGCGCAGCCAGCTGCGCAGCTCGGCGTGGGCGGGGGTGGCGGCCAGGCGGTCCACGCCACCGCGAGCGGTCGCACCGAAGGCCGACAGACGGGAGAAGTCCTCGAGGAATGAGGTGGAGCGGGTATTCGGCATGGTGTTCAGCTCCAGTCCCTCTGCAGCTCCATCGTCGAGCAGTGGAGTCCGCCACCGTTCTTGAGGATCTCGCGATACGGAACAGGGATGACCTCGACGCCCTTGGCGGCCAGCCGCTCCGCCGTGCGCGGAAGGTGGTCGGGCATGATCACGCGTCGTCGGTCCAGTACGAGGAGGTTGCTTGCCCACTCCTCGGTCGGGTGCACCTCGATCAGCTCCACACCAAGCCGCTCCAACGCGCTCATGTAGTCATACGGTGCGAGTCGCGGATTGACCAGGGCGAGGTCGTCGTCGATCATCGACGCGCACATGTCGAGGTGGATGAGGTAGCCCGGCAGTGACACGCGGTGCAAGGTGATGCCGTGCGGTTCCAGCAGGTACCGCAGCTGCGCATATCCCTCCGGAGTGGTGCGCACCGACGTGCCGAGGAACGCGACGTCGCGGCGGACCTTGACGAACGTTCCGCCTTCGACGACGCCTTCGCCGGTCAGGGTGCCGAGGATCGGCATCCCCGCATTGGCGACAGCGCGCGCTACCGAGACCTCCTCGCCGCGCCGCATGCGCGCGGCCAGGCGACCGATGATCGCACCGCCCGGGATCGTCACAAGCGGGTCGCGCGTGTACACGGACTTTGTGAACGCCGGGAGGGGGTCCGCGTAGTACACCTCGACGCCATTCGCTCGGAGGACGTCGGCGAAGCCGTCGTGCTCGGCCTGCACGCGTTCGAGGTCCGGCGCGTCGGGACCGGTCCAGTACCACCGGCGGTCGGGGTCCACCAGGGCGTCCAGCGCGGGGACGTAGGCGTTTTCGCTGATTCGATCCAGTCCGGCGGGCCGGCGCATCAGCACGGAGCGAAGCCGGCTCACCTCGTCGGCGGCGCCCCAACGGCGACCCCACGTGGACTCGAGTTCGCCGTGCTCCAGAAAACCGGGGCTTCCCTCGGGGCCCATCAGCGCGTGGAACTTGCCGTCGGAGACTTCCATCGTGGAGTCGAAGGTCATGGTGGTTCGTCCTTCCTGCATGGTGCGGTCCCGCTCCCCGGACGAAGGAGCGGTGTTGTGGGGTGAAGTCAGAGAGGGGCGCCGGATCCGGCCCATGTCGCCGGGGCGAGCACCCAGATCAGATCGCAGCCGTCGTCACCCTTGACATGCCAGCTGTGGGGTTCTCGGCCATCGAGGGTGAGCGAGTCGCCAGGGCCCAGATCGAGGGACGTCGCGGCGAAGTGCACGGAGATCGAGCCGGAGATCACATGCACGAAGTCGATGTCCGCATTCAGCGAGTACAGCTCATTGCCTCCGCCGCCCGCGGAGCCGGGCGCGATGCGTGAGCGGATGATCTGAACGCGACTCTCGCGGCGGGGGCTGAGGAGGCGCTCCTCCACTCCGGTACCTCCGAGGTCGATTACCGGCGCATCCGCGGCCGGCACGAACACGACGTCGGGCTCGTCGAACAGCGATCCGACGGTGATGTTCAGAACGTCGCAGATAGACACCAGGTTCGTCACGCTCGGAGAGGTTTGATCCCGCTCCACGCGGCTGATGAACCCTTTGGTGAGCCCCGTGGCCGTGGCCAACTGGTCGATGGTCATCTGTTGCGCCCGTCGGGCGGCGCGCAGCCGGGACCCCACGGCCGACGCGGACGAGCGGGGCTCGATCGGGAGTGCTCGCATGACGTTCCTCCAGGGTCGGCGATGTCGGACGCGGCGAGCCTATCGCCGGGTTCACAGGGGAGATCGGCCATCCGAGAAGAGTTTACGTATGTGAAACATCTGTTTCATGGCAGAAACAATTTCCCTCTACTTTCAACGTCATGCGAGCGACGACCACCCCGGAATCCATCGGCCACGCACGTGATGCCACCGATGCGCGTGCCGCTGTCATCCTGCGCGAACGCCGCGCTTTCAGCAGAGGACTGGCCTCGGCCGTTGTCATCGTGCTGGTGCTGTGCCTGGTCTACTCATTCGCGACGAGCTCCATCAAATGGGAGGTCGTGGCCGGCTACCTTCTCAGCCCACGCGTCCTCGACGGCCTGTGGGCGACGCTCGCACTGTGGATCGTCGCTCTCGTGCTCGGAGTCGCCGTCGGGTTCGCGGTGGCGATGATGCAGGTGGCCGGCCCCGTCGTCGTCCGTTCCGCGGCCGCCGGCTTCGTCTGGCTCTTCCGCGGCGTGCCCGTCTACGTCCAGTTCCTCGTTTGGTTCAACATCGCTGTCGTCTTCCCCGTGCTGTGGCTCCCCGGCCGTGGAGAAGTGCCGACCGTCGAGGTCGTCACGCCGTTCGTCGCCTCTACGCTCGCGCTCGCGCTGAGTGAGGCCGCGTATCTCGCGGAGATCATCCGCGGCGGCATCCTCTCGGTCGACAAAGGCCAGAGGGAGGCAGCGCGAGCGCTGGGCATCCACGCTCCGTTGGCCATGACCCGGATCGTCCTCCCGCAGGCGATGCGCAGCATCCTGCCTCCGGCTGGCAACGAAGCCATCACACTTCTGAAGACCACATCCCTTGCCGCGGCGATCGGATACACCGAGCTGCTCACCACAAGCCAGACCATCTACTACAACAACGGTCGCGTGATGGAGCTGCTCATCGTGGCCTCGGTCTGGTACCTCGTCGTCACGTCGCTTCTGAGCATCGGTCAGCACTTCATCGAGAAGCGCTACTCCTTCACCGGGCGCACGCCGCGCGCAGCCGCGAGACCCGCCCCCTTCCGGCGAAAGGCGGTCGCACAATGAACTCCCCCGCGCCCGACAGCGGCAGTGTGATCCTCGAGGCGGTCGGGGTCGGGAAGACCTTCCACGACACACCCGTGCTCCATGATGTGGACCTCGCCTGCGTGGCCGGCGAGACCATGGCCATCATCGGCCCGTCAGGCTCCGGCAAGAGCACCCTGCTGCGATGCCTCAACCACCTGGAGAAGCCCAGTTCGGGTTACGTCCGCTACAGGGACGAGATCATCGGCTACGGGCGGCGCGGAGGAGCGTACATCGAGCTCAGCGACCGTCGAATGGTCGCGCAGCGTCGGAAGCTGGGCATGGTGTTCCAAAGGTTCAACCTCTTCGGGAACATGACCGCCGAGCAGAACGTCGCGTTCGCGCTCCGTCACACGCGGCGCACCGCCCGCGCGCAGGCTCTCGCAGAGGCTCGGCGCGCTCTCGGCGAGGTGGGACTGTCCCACCGGCTCGAGCACTATCCGTCTCAACTGTCCGGCGGCGAGCAGCAGCGTGTCGCGATCGCACGGGCGCTGGTGCTTAAGCCGGAGGTGATGCTCTTCGACGAGCCGACCTCCGCGCTGGACCCTGAGCTTGTCGGCGAGGTGCTCGCTGTGATCCGTGATCTCGCCGAATCCGGAATGACCATGGTGCTCGTGACCCACGAGATGGCCTTCGCCCGCCATGTGGCCGATCGAGTCGTGTTCATGGAATCCGGCCGCATCGTGACACAAGGAAGCACCGAGGACGTCCTCGGCGCGAATGCCCCTGACCGCATCCAGCGCTTCGTGGGCTCACATTCCTTCTGACCTCTGACCCATCCGCACCACCCGAAACCAAGGAGAACCACATGATCCGTCGTTCCGTCCTCGCCGTCACCGTTGGAGTAAGCACAGCCTTGCTGCTTGCCGGATGCTCCTCCGCCGCCGCAGAGAACACGTCGGACACCGCCGGCGCGGCCGAGGGACCCGCGTACCCCGAGATTCACGCGATGCTGCCAGACGACATCGTCGAGCGCGGCTACATCACCAACATGGCCCAGACCCCCAACGCTCCACTGGAGTTTGAGGACGAGTCGGGCGAGGTCGTCGGCATCGACCCATCTCTCATCGATGCCGTAGCGGAGGTGCTCGGCGTGGAGATCCGAACTGAGATCACCGCGGACTTCGCCGCCCTTCTGCCGTCGTTGGACACCGGTCGCACCGACATCGTGTTCTCCGCAGTCCGCTCCACTGACGAACGCCGCGCTGCCGGCTACTCGTTCGTCGACTACTTCCAGTCGTACACGACTTTCATGGTGCGGGCGGAAGACGCCGACGAGATCACCGAGTTCTCGGACCTGTGCGGTCTCACCGTCACGGGCAACAAGGGGACCCAGTACCCGGACCTCGCCGCCCAGGTCTCTGAGGAGTATTGCGTCGCGCAGGGCCTCGACCCCATCGAGGTGCTCGCGCTGGACCAGATCCCGCAGCAGGTGACCCAGCTGCAGCAAAAGCGCTCCGACGCGATCATCATGGGCGTCGAATACGAGGCGTACGAGATGTCGAAGGCACCGGGCGAGTTCGCCATCCTCGAGCAGCAGCTCGAGCCGACGCCCTACGGCATCGTCGCGACGAAGGCCAACGAGCAGCTTCTCGAGGCGATCCAGGCGGCGCTCGAGGTGCTGGCGCAGGAGGGCGTCTACCAGGACATCCTTGCCCAGTGGAACCTCGAGGGCAGCGCAGTCGACCACTTCGAGCTCCGGGCCGCCAGTTGAACATTGCCGCATCCGCACCGCGCGCGGCCTATGCCGACCTCGCCGGAAAGACCGTGCTCCTCTCCGGCGGGACGACCGGCATAGGCCGCGCCGCGGCCGATCAGTTCGTCGCTCAAGGCAGTCGGGTCATCAACCTCGACATCGCCACCGATGCGGCAGCGCCCTTTCAGACCATCGAATGCGATGTGCGCGATGAGCAGGCGGTGGCTGCCGCAGTCAGCCGCGTGGCCGCGGAGACCGGCCGTCTCGACGTCGTCTTCGCTAACGCCGGGATCAGCTGGGACCGGACGGTGTCGGAAACGACCACGGACATGCTCCGGGATGTTCTCGACATCAATCTCATCGGCGTCTACAACCTCGCCCGCCACGGGTACCTCGTTATGCGAGCCCTCGGGATGCCCGGTGCCATCGTGCTAACCAGTTCACCGCACGCGTGGCGCACGACAGCCGACATGAGCGCCTACGCCATCTCCAAAGCGGGCGTGCTCGCGGTCGCCAACGCGATGGCGATCGAGGGCGGCCCCCACCGGATCCGCGTGAACAGCCTCTCACCTGGCGCGGTGGACACCCCGATCCTGCGCCGCGAGGCCCGGACGACCGGAGACGAGGAAGCGGCGCTGCGGCGATGGGGGGCCGTGCGCCCGGCAGGACGCGTGGGTGTGCCCGACGAGATCGCCGCCGGGGTGCTGTTCCTCGCATCAGAGGTGTCGTCCTACTTGACCGGCGCGAACCTCGTCATCGACGGCGGGATGTCTGCGTATTTGGGGGGCTCAATGTCCGTCACGAGTTCGGAGGAGAAATGACACTGACGCTGCCGGAAGGCAAACGCGTCGCCCTGGCGATCACGGTCGACTTCGACGGTGAGTCGCTGTGGCTCGCCAAGAACCGCGACCACGACCCGACGACCATGTCCAAGGGGCAGTACTGCGGCGACGTCGCGGCACCGCGGCTCCTCGCTCTGTTCGACCGCTTGGGGATCGCCACGAGCTGGGGGATGCCGGTGCACACGTACCGGACCTGGCCCGCGCTGGCCGCGCGAATCGCCGAACGACACGAGGTCTTCTGCCACGGTGTCTGTCACGAAGCACTGGGTGGCATGGATCGCGCAACGGAACGTGAACTGCTGGCAACGCAGGTGTCCGCCTACGAAGGTACCTTCGGCACCCGGCCGAAGGGTTACCGCGCGCCAGGCGGCCCCACCACGGTGCACACTCTCGACCTGCTCGACGAGTTCGGATTCCAGTGGGACAGCTCCCTTGCTGGCGGCGACGTACTCCCGTACCGCCCCCGGCGAGTAGTCTCCCGTGATCGGATCGAGGGGACCGTGTTCGGAGATCCGCACCGGGTCCTCGAATTCAGCACGACCGTCGACCAGGAGGACTGGTTCTCATTCGAGTTCGAGTTCGGCGGCAACCCCGGCATGATGGACGTCGATCTCGTGCGCAAGCGCTGGCAGTCGATGGTGGACTGGGCCGCTCGTGTGGAGCCCGGCGGCGCCGTCGTCCTTACCCTTCACCCGCAGTCGATCGCGCGGCCCCACCGCTTCGACATGCTCGAGCGGTTCCTCACCGCGATGACTGAGCGCTCGGATGTCTGGATGGCATCCATGACTCAGATCGCCGATACCTGGCAGGAGAACCTCGATGACTGACGTAGCCGTCTCCCGCACCGTCGACAACTTCACATCCGTCCCTACCATCACCTACTCCACCGCGTCGCGCGCCGTGGAACACGTGCTCGAGCAAGGCCGGAGCGAAGGACTGCGCCTGGTCGCTTGCGTCGTCGACCCATCCCTCTCGCTCGTGGCGTACGGACGCGCCGACGGCGCGACCCCGCACAGCGTCGAGACCAGCCGACGCAAGGCGATGACCGCGGCATCCACGCGAAAGCCCAGCGCGCTGATCGCCCCGGAACTGGCCGTCGCGCTCGAACACGGGACCGGCGGCATACTCACAAGCATCAAAGGTGGTGTGCCGCTCGTGTTTGACGGCGTGTTCGTCGGGGGTCTCGGCGTCGCCGGGGCGCGGCCCGATGAGGACGCGGAGATTGCCGCGCGCGTGCTGCGCCTGCTCGGTGCCGACACGGAGGTGATGGCGTGAGTGCACGCATGACGATCGCCGGATTGGACGTCGCGCGCCCCATCGCCGACTTCGTTGCGGAGACACTTCCTTCCGCAGGAATGGACACCGCGACCTTCTGGGCGGGGGTGGCGGAGATCATCCGCGACCTGACGCCGCAGAATCGCGCGCTGATCGCGGAACGCGCACGGCTGCAGGGGCTCCTCGACGAGTATCACCGAGCCGCGCCCGGCCGCCCCGACCCGGCCGAGTACCGCCGGTACCTGGAGGAGATCGGATACCTCGTCCCCGAGCCGGAGGAGTTCGTCGTCGAGACCGCGGACGTCGACAGCGAACTGGCGCTGCAGGCCGGCCCTCAGCTGGTGGTGCCGCTGCTGAACGCGCGGTTCGCCGTGAACGCCGCGAACGCGCGGTGGGGATCACTGTACGACGCGCTGTACGGCACCGACGCGATCCCGGATGACGGCCCATGGGTGCGCGGCGACGGCTACAACCCCGAGCGCGGCCGGGAGGTGATCCGCCGCGGTCGCGACTTCCTCGACCGGGTCGCACCGCTGGCGGGTCTTTCGCACGCTGAGGTCGATCGGTACGCGGTCGTCGACGGCGCACTGGTTGCGGTGTCCGAGGAGACAACCTTCCCGTTGCGTGACCCGCAGCAGTTCGTCGGATTTCAAGGGGATGCCGAGCACCCGACTGTCGTACTGCTGATTCATCACGGGCTCCACACGGAAATCGCGGTCGACCGCGACCATTCGATCGGTGCCATCGACCGCGCCGGGGTGAAGGACATCGTCCTGGAGTCTGCCGTGACTACGATCATGGACCTGGAGGACTCTGTCGCCGCGGTCGACGCCGAGGACAAGGCGCTTGGGTACCGGAACTGGCGCGATCTCCTCGCCGGATCGCTGTCGGCCGTTGTCGCCAAGGGGGGTGTGGAGTTCACCCGGTCTCTCAACCCCGACCGGGTGTACACAGGACCCGACGGAACGCTGCGCTGTCTGCCAGGGCGGTCGATGCTCCTCGTGCGCAACGTCGGCCACCTTATGTCCACCGATGCGGTTCGCGACGAGCACGGCGATGAGGTGCAGGAAGGGATCCTGGATGCGATCCTGACCACTCTAGGCGCGGTCGCCGACCTGCGAGCGGGCACGCGCGCCCACAACTCACGCGTGGGCTCGCTCTACATCGTCAAGCCGAAGATGCACGGCCCGGCCGAGGTCGCGTTCGCCGCAGAACTGTTCAGACGGGTCGAGGAGTTGTTCGGCCTGGGCGAGAACACCCTCAAGATCGGCATCATGGACGAGGAGCGGCGTACCACGCTGAACCTTCGCGCATGCATCAAGGCAGCGCGTGCGCGCGTGGTCTTCATCAACACGGGTTTCCTCGACCGCACGGGTGATGAGATCCGCACTTCGACGTTCGCCGGTCCGATGCTCCCCAAGGCGCGTATGAAGGAGCAACCGTTCATGCTCGCGTACGAGCGTGCGAACGTGCAGGGTGGGCTGAGCTGCGGGCTGCCCGGACGGGCCCAAATCGGTAAAGGCATGTGGGCAATGCCGGACCTCATGGGCGCGATGCTCGAGCAGAAGTCCGCGCACGTTCGTTCCGGCGCGACCACAGCTTGGGTTCCGTCTCCGACCGCCGCCACCCTGCACGCGATGCACTATCACGACACAAATGTGTTCGCGGTCCAGCGCGAGATCGCACAAGAGGCCGCACGCGCCGAACTGGCAGATCTGCTCACGCTGCCGCTCGCCGACCAACTTGACCCCGAGACCATCGCCGAGGAGCTGGACAACAACGTGCAATCCATCCTGGGCTACGTCGTCCGGTGGATTGATCAGGGAATAGGGTGCTCCAAGGTTCCGGATATTCATGGCGTCGCGCTGATGGAGGATCGGGCGACCTTGCGCATCTCCAGTCAGCTCCTCGCGAACTGGCTCATCCACGGGGTCATCTCCGAGGAGCAGGTGGACGAGAGCATGCGCAGGCTGGCAGAGGTGGTCGATCACCAGAACGCCGAGGACCCTGCCTATGAGTCACTTCGCGCCTCCGCAGGGGGGAGCGTTGCTTTCCAGGCCGCGCGACGACTGATTCTCGAGGGCATCAAGCAGCCGAGCGGCTATACGGAACCCATCCTCCACGAACTGAGGCGAGTCAAGAAGGCGGACTAGCCTCCGACGATGTCCTCTGCTCGCTGAGTCGCGGGACCCGGCGCGTTGCGCCGGGTCCCGCTTCCACACGGCAGGGTTGGCACAGCTTCCGGGACCGCACCCGCGATGGAGCTACGGGCTCTGGGCCCGTGCCGCGCGGGCACCTCGGTCACGATCCCATCCTGAGTGCGGGCGCCATCGCACCCTAGTGGACATTCGAGGAACTTAACCGCGTGCAACTCGGAGTTCGCTCACGTGAATGGTGCCGCGCTCTGCTGGGGGACGCTCAGCGCTAGTCGCGCACACTCAGCCCAAGCAACTGCGCGGCCCGCACCCGCCTAATCATCCGCGCGTCCCCCTGCATTAACCCCCCTACCGAAAAGCAGTGGTGGGCGCGCCAGTAGGCAACGAGCGGCGGTACCAGAACGCGTAGAGTGCGTTTCAAACGCCATACCCGGTAAACATCGTGAGATCACCGGGGAGCAGGAAAAGGCTACGGAGGTCGGGGGGCCTATGTGTGCACGATGGGTGGGCTGTGGCTACATCATTGGGTTCCGGGGTGAGAAGTGAATCTCGTCGATGAGACACGGGCCCGCGAAGAGCTTGAGCGAGCGATCGCAAGCGGGACTCCGGAAGAGATCGCGAAGGCCGCCATGTCGAACCTCTGGCCCCTTTGCAACGCGCACCCCGAGCTGCTGTTGTCGACGATCAACGATCTGCCTGCGAAGGTTCTTGAGCGCTACCCGGTTCTGAGGGTCTTTCACCCGATGACACCAGTGGTAGCTCGCACGGCTCCCTACAAGCCGCTCGGTAGACCGGACGACAACCGGGACAGGCACCCGGACGAACTGGATGCCACCCTTCTGGGCCAGATGATCGCAGCGCGGCAGAGCGGCGACATCTCCGCTGCGCAGAACTACGCCAGTCGACTCGAGAGGCGCCTGGCCGAAGTGACCACCGAGGGGCGCACGCGGACCGAGGGCCCCATGTGGTTCATGCAACTCCAGATCGGGTCGACCCACCTCATGGCAGGTGAGTCTTCGCAGGCTCTTCTGGAGTTCGCGACCGCACGCCAGCTCGGGCGGCTGTCCCAGCAGCAGGGCGCGGAGCGCTTCGCCCTGGCACGTATAGCACTGGCCCACGCAGCCCGGGGTTCCATCGATGACGCCGAAGCGGCCCTCACCGACGGCCGGCGACTTCCGGAACCGAGCCGCGCTGCCGCAACAGCCGTGCATGCAAGCGAACGCACCGCGGCGGCCCTCATCGCTGTGGACCGGTTGTCAGAGAATCTCGAGCAGGCCATTTCCGATCTCGAGCCGTATGACACCGTCGACCTGTCCTGGCCGTTCGCCCTGCTGGCCCGCACGCGCGCACTCCTCGCATGGAAACGGCCGCACGAAGCCCTCGAGGTCATCAGCCTGACGCAGAACTGCCATCCGATTCAGGACGGCTCCTTCGCCGCAGACGTGATCGCCGCCAAGTCGATCGACGCACACCTGGCCATCGGCGACGAGGTAGCAGCGCACCGCATCCTGAAATCAACTCCGCTGCCCGGCATCCTCACCCGCTTTGCCGCAGTCATCGTCGCACTGCGTGAAGGAAACCATGTCGCGGCCACCACGTCGCTTCGCCGCATCGCGGCTCAGAGCGGACTCAGCCCCCAATCTCGTGCCAAGCATCTCCTGCTTTCCGGCTGGTCGGAGTTCGCGCGAACAGGGTCCGTCGACCCAAAATCCGCGGCAGCCGTTGCACGCCTGGCCACAGTCACCAGCGCCCGGGGCCTGTGGACCATCGCGCCGGAGTCGCTCGTGGAAGCGGTGAAGGAGCAGCTGCCCCCGGAGGCGGCGCTGAAGTTCGCCGGCGCGCTGGCCGGCGTGCAGTTCTCGGATCTGGAATCCAGACCATCTCTCACCGCCAGCGAGCTTCGGGTGCTATCCGCAATGTCGCAGCACATGACCACCGCCCAGATCGCCGCCGCGTTCTACGTCTCGCCCAACACCATCAAGACCCAGCTCAGATCTCTGTATCGCAAGCTCGGCTGCTCCTCACGCGAAGAGGCGATCGCGATGGGGGCCCGCTTCCGACTCGATGGCGTATCGGCGACTCTCCTGGGATGATGCACGACTTCTGATCCAACCCGCAGAGGGCGCGACGGGACATCCGGTCCGCCTGTCCTGACGGAGGCGGTGCGGTGCCGGTTCGAACCCCGGCGCCCGACCGCGAGTTCTGAGGTCATCGGTCGTTGGTGCTTCATCCACCGGGTTCGCGGGCAGGTCTTCATCCAGCATGCGCGCTCGTTCGGACGAGGCGTCATTTCATCGAGGGTCTTTTGAGCGGCTTCGAGACTCTCAGCTTTGGTGTCCGCACCCGGGAGAGGACGCCCTTCCCTGGCGAGGGTGTAACCGTGGAGGTGGGAACTGGCGGGTGTGTCCACCCCGATGGATCCGCAGTGCCGTCCAGCCAGCCCAGCATGTTCGATCTGATCGTGCCGCATCGAAGCTGCACCCACACTGCGTACGACGTTCCTTGGTATGCCTCCGGGGCGGCCTGGCGGTTGAGGATTCGGATAACCTCACCCTCAAACCAACTGCCGGCGAGAGCGTCGCGGGCCGCCCCGCTACTTCGTATCAGTGCTTGCGTGTTCAGCACCCTAAGGCGAAGCGCGACCCCTTCCGACTCTGATTGGGTCGCCTTGTCGCCGAGTGCGAACTCCACCACTGATTCCAGCACGTCGAGCGCTCGAGTGAAGAGCGCGTGTCTTCGCTCGGTCTCCTGCTGTTTCGTTACTCGCTGCAACTCCTGGTTGCGCTTCTTGAAGTCGCGTCGCTGAATTGCGATGGCAAGCCATACGGCAACGATCACGCTCACAAACGCGGCGACTAGTTCCAACCAACTAGTTCGAGACTCAACGCACCCCCACCACGCGAACGCGCCGCCCCAACAGTCCACCCCTGGATCCTAGCGACAGGGACGGCGCCAGCTCTGAGCTGCGTCGCATCGAGGGTGATACTGCTGACGCGTTCGGTTGAAGGGCCGCGTACATACATTTCATGAACGATCGCGAATGGCACCGCAATCAGGATCGGACCGCGCATGGGGAATACATGACTCCGAAGCTTCCTGATGGTTATGTTCACGGCACCACGCGTGCGTACCGGTTTTGCCGGCCCGCCTGTGCGGAGTGCCGGGCGGCGAACACGGCGGCTGCGGCAGCGCGGCGTGCGGCGAAGCTTGCGGCGGGGATGCCTGATGACGCTCATGGCCAGCCGTCGGGGTACACGTTCTGGGGGTGCCGGTGCAAGCGGTGCAAGAAGGGTTGGAAGCAGTCCCGGTCCGACTATGCGCGTCCTGAACGGACCGCGCCGGACCTCGCAGAGATACCCGAGGAGGAGCACGGGACCCGGCGTGGCTACGACTACTGGGGTTGTCGGTGCGAGGCGTGCCGGCAGGCCGCGGCGCAGCTCCGTGCTGAGCTGAAGGCGCGCAAGCGTGACGCGTTCGAAGGTGAGGTTGTTGTCCGCCGGTATGAGTACCGGATCTACCCGGAACCGGCTACCGTTCTGGCGTTGCGTCGGGTGTTCGGTGCGTGCCGGTTCGTTTACAACAGCTACATCGCTCTGGCCCGTGAGCGGTACGAGACCGGTGGACAGCACCCTTCCAGGTACGACGCGTCCAAGCTCCTCGTCACCCAAGCGCGGAAGGCGCCGGAGACGCTGTGGCTGGCTGAAGTCGCGGCGGCTCCGTTGAGCGCGACGGTGCAGGACGCGGCAGCCGCGTACGACCGATTCTTCGACTGGGTCGCGGGACGACGGAGCGGTCCCTTAGTGGGTCGACCCCATTTCAAGTCGCGGCGGGCTGCCCGCAAGTCGGCGCGGTACGACGAGGGCTCGTTCGTGATCCGCGGCGGCTGGAAGAACACCCACCCAGGTGGCGGCAGACTCCACCTGGCCAGAATCGACACGGACATCCGGGTCAACTGGCACCGTCCCCTCCCCGGATACGCCTCCAGCGTGACGGTCCGGGAAGACCCGGGCGGCCGATTCTGGGCGAGCTTCGTCGTCCGCGTCCCCGTCGGGGCGCCGAAAACCCCCACCCGCGGGCGCCGGGTCGCCGCCGTCGATCTCGGGATCGCCACCTACGCGACCGTGACGTACTCCGATGGGACACGGGAGAAGATCCCCAATCCCGCGTTCGGTGACGAACTGGCCGAGCAGCTGCGTCGCGCCGACCGGGACCTAGCTCGGAAGCAGCCAGGGAGCAGCAACTGGGAGAAGGCGCGGCAGAAGCGCGCCCACCTGCTCCAAGCACTCGCGAACCAGCGGGAGAACTTCGCCCGTCAGCTGGCCGCGAAACTCAGCCGCGAGAACCAAGCGGTTGTCATCGAGGACCTGGACGTCGCCAGCATGGCCAGCGACCCCAAGTCCAACCGGACCCGGCGGAGGAACGTTCATGACGCCGGGTGGGCGCAGTTCCGCCAGTTCCTCGCGCAAGCGTGCGCGCGCAAGGGCGTCGAGCTGATCGTCGCGCCACGCTACTTCGCGTCAACCCAGATCTGCTCGATCTGTGGTGTCAACGGTGGACGCAAGGACACCGAGATCCGCACCTGGACATGCGCCGCGTGCGGAACAGCACTCGACCGCGACTACAACGCGGCCGTGAACCTTCTCATGCTTGCCGCGGGGCCCGCGGTCAATGCCTGTGGACGTGATGTCAGACTCCGGCTCGCCGGGGCAGTCGCGGACGAAGCAGGAAGCCACCGGAACGAGCGTGACCACACGCTCCGTCGACGGAAGCGCGCCCGCCAGACACCTGCTGGCGGACGCGTGCAGGCAAGTTCACGAACCGCGGAAACACAAGGCTCCGCGGACCATCCTGGAAAATCTGAGGGCTTAGCCGGGAAACCGGGTAAGAACCCTCTCCGGGACCCCTTCTCCCGCAAGGGATCGGGGAAAACGTGAACCACCCACAGCGACAGCAAGACCGAGGGGATCCCGATAAGGGGTCCCCTCGGTCTTTCTTTATGCGTGAGCCGATCGCGGGTTATCGGCCAGAACACTTCCTTGGTCAGGCGTCTGCGGCGTCGGTGGTGTCCTCCTCGATGACCGACCCCCGGAACGACCACGGGAAGTCGATCCACAGGCTCGTGCCGGCGTAGGAGTAGTCCGGTTGCATGATCGTGGTCGGCTTCGTGTAGATCACAGCGGAGCGGACCTCGGCGCCGCGATCCTGCAGCAGTTTCACCGCCAGCGCGAGAGTCCGGCCGCTGTCGGCGACGTCGTCGACGAGGAGCACGCGCCGCCCGTCGAGATAGCTCATATCGAGCTCGGGTGGCAGCACCGTGGGGGCGTCGAGCACCGTTCCGACGCCGGTGTAGAACTCGACGTTGATCGCGCCGCAGTTCTTCACGCCGAGCCCGTACGCGATGGCGCCTCCCGGGAGCAGTCCGCCGCGCGCGATGGCCACGACGACCTCCGGCACGAAGCCGTCGGCGACGATGTCGCGGGCGATGTCGCGGCAGGCGGCGCCGAATTCATCCCACGTGAGCGTCTCGCGGGCATTCGTCGCGTTCTCCACGGCGGGTCCTCCCTGTTGTCGGTGCGCCCAGCCTAGGTCCGCCGGCCGGGGCCCGTCCCCGGGGAGCGGGACCGCTGCCCGGTCACGACGTGGGCACGTCGACGGCGACCTTGGGCTTGGCCCAGGAGCGGCCGCGGGTGTCCTTGAGGATGTCGTACTCGACGTCCACGTGCGGCTCGATCGCGCTGTACTTGTCGTTCGGCGCACCGATCACGAGCTGGAAGCCGAGACCGCGCCACGCCCCGATGGCGCGCTTGGTGAAGTGCGCGTCGGCCTTGATGAGCGCCTCGTCCATGAACACCGGCGCGTAGCGCGGGCGCTCGGCGCCGGCATCCCCCAGCTGGTAGCGCAGCGCGGC